>Ga0208156_1000584_pt1 | contig 13318 bp, 9 predicted proteins | sample 1_EtaG_FD_184073 | JGI IMG/M metagenome (GOLD analysis project Ga0208156, IMG submission 184073) | Marine viral communities from the Subarctic Pacific Ocean - 1_ETSP_OMZ_AT15124 metaG (SPAdes) (version 2) | ecosystem: Environmental > Aquatic > Marine > Oceanic | place: Pacific Ocean | collected...
GCAACTAATTTGACAGTTTCATTCCCAATCGACGATAGACTCACCACTAGCGCTGCTCTTGGTTCCGTTGTCGGTGCAACCGAATGGGGACTTGAAGGCAATGAGAGAATCCCAGAAATCGACATCAAAGTTGACTCTGTGGCTATCACTGCACAGACCAAGAAGCTCAAAGCCAAATGGACGCCAGAGTTGGGACAGGACTTAAACGCCTATCACAACCTTGATGCTGAAGTTGAACTTACAGGCATCTTGTCTGAGCAAATCGCTCTCGAAATCGACCGCGAGATCTTAGAGGATCTAATCCTTGGGGCATCTGCTGGTACTTACTACTGGTCACGTTCCCCAGGATTGTTCGTTGAACGCACCACTGGGTTGGAAGTCGGCGCTTCATCTGCGGCTCCAGACTTCACCGGTACGGTTAGCGAATGGTATGAGACTCTTGCTGAAACCATCAACGACGTTTCAGCGCAAATCCATCGTAAGACTTTACGGGGTGGAGCTAACTTTGTCGTCTGCGGACCTGAAGTTGCCAACATCCTTGAGTTCACTGCTGGATTCCGCGCAAGCGTTACCGCTGATGACGACAAGGGTTCAATCGGCGCTGTCAAAACTGGTAGTCTTTCGAAGAAGTTCGACGTTATCGTTGATCCTTACTTCCCACGTTCCGTCATACTTGTTGGACGTAGAGGTTCTAGCTTCCTTGAAAGCGGGTATGTATACGCACCTTATGTGCCACTACAAACTACACCCACTATCTTTGGGCCAGAAGACTTCGTGCCTCGTAAGGGCGTGATGACTCGTTATGGTAAAAAGATGGTTCGTCCAGATATGTACGGACTCGTCATTGTACGAGGACTCACCGGTGAGGCAGGCGCAACTAGCTAAAAACTAGTAGCCAAATAAAACGTAAAGCCTTCGTCTTCGGACGGGGGCTTTCGTGTTTATGGAACTACTTATAGGTGAACTTAAGGTTCAAACCAAAGTTATCGGGTAGACTTTGAGCTACCCCCTAGTATTGTTGAAATAGACCGATATAGGGACATGATTATAAAAGGAGGGTTTTTAACTATGGGAACAAAAAGAATAGGCCTTGCAAGAATTGAGGCGTTAATGGAGAATTTAAAGAGAGAGATTTCTTTCGGTGCAAATAGCGTTCATCTTGGCGCTCGTAGAAAGGTTACGAGCATCACAGATTCAACATATACAGTCACTGAAGCACAGTCCGGGACGATTTTTACGCTTAATGCCGCAGCCGGAATTGTAGTTACGCTACCAGCCGCCAAGGCAGGACTTGAGTATGAATTTTATGTTGAAACTGCTTTAACAAGTAATGCTTATACGGTTAATGCGGCTTCTTCGTCTGATACGCTCACGGGCACACTCAGGCTGATTGATATCGCGGTGTTGGGAACGCATATTGATAATAATGATAATGTAATCACCACTGGCGTTTCTATTCCAGCCGCAGCAGATCATCAGTTGGTAACAAACAAGACAACCACCGGTGGTCTTGCTGGTTCACACTGGAAATACACCTGTATAACGGACGCATTATGGCAAGTAAGTGGAACAAATATTTGTTCTTCTGGTGCGACATTAGCAACTCCATTTACCTGATTCTTAAGGTTTTTGGTTTTGTTTACATTAAACCCCCTTCCAATCGGTTGGGGGTTTTTGTTTTAAAAACGTCGATTTGCCAAAAAATATCGCCACCAATTTTTTGAGATTTTGGCTTTTTTAGACTAATTACTACATAAAACAGGAGTTTTTTATGGGCAAGAAAAGAAGACTAAATTCTGCCAAATTAAAGTTTAACGCAAAACACAGCAGTCACCCGAGAGCAAGACTTTTAGCACAAGAAGCGCAACAAACAGCAGAGCATACACCAGCAGAGGAAACGACTATACCAACACCGCCCTTAGAAGTTGAAAAAGTCGCACCTGAGCCAACTTTAACGTTAAAAACGGTTGAAACTACAAAAACGATAAGACCAAAGATCACAAAAGCTAAAAAAACAGCGCCAACGAGAAAGAAAAGAACAACAAAAAAGAAGACAACTGCGTCCTCTGCATAAAATAACTTAATCTTTCTAAAACAGCCCTCAGCTTGTCTGGGGGTTTTGTTTTGTCAGAACTATTTACAGCAGGAGAACTATTTACATGCCAACTAATTTAAGTCCTAGTTCGCAAGCTAGCGCAGTTGTGCTGCCGGCCACTGGAACTGCCGGCGATGTTCCGGCTGCTGTTCCGTTTGGAATATATACGGGTTCGGTTGATTTTTGCACCGGCGCCGCCCTTCAAGTTAATTATGTTTATAAAAAACTCGGTGGCGATGTCGTTGATATTGAATTAACCGCTAATAACGTGTATTCTGCTTATGAAGAAGCAGTTTTAGAATATTCTTATATTATTAATCTTCATCAAAGCAAAAATGTGCTTTCTGATGTTTTGGGACAAACTACTGGAACTTTCGATCATCTCGGCAAAATTAAGGGTGATTCTACTTTATCTTCTAGTTTGGGAGGGACTTTCGTTTCACTTAAATATCCAAGATATAAGTTTTCACACAGTAAGCAAGTTGGAGACGGTCTTGCTGCAGCTTCTGGGTTTGGTGGCACAATTAGACAATATTCCGCCTCATTTAGACCATCGGCCGCGCAGCAAGACTATGATTTACAGAAAATTGTAGAAGATGCGGGAGCTTCAGGGGAAGATGATGTTGGAAATGCTATCTCATTTTCTGGCAAAATTAATGATAAGCGCATTATAGTCAATAAAGTTTACTATCGCTCCCCTAGGGCTATGTGGCGCTTCTATGGGTATTATGGGGGCATTAATGTGGTCGGAAATTATTCCACTTATGGACAATATGCCGATGATGCTACTTTTGAAATTGTACCCACATGGCAAAACAAATTACAGGCAATTATGTATGAGGACTCGATTGCTACCAGAACTTCAAATTATGCATATGAGATCATTAATAATAGATTGAGATTGTATCCAACACCTAGCAATTGGGACTTGGCAGAGCTAGAAAGAATTTGGTTTAGGTTTTATGTTGACGATAATGCTTGGGATGAGGATCCGGGCTATCAGTCTGGTGTAAATGGCATAAATAACATGAACACGATTCCATTTGAGAATATACCGTATCAGAACATCAACTCTATCGGCAAGCAATGGATCAGAAAATATGCTTTGGCTGTCTCTAAAGAAATGTTAGGGCAAATTAGAGGCAAATTTACGACAATGCCCATTCCAGGTGAGAGCGTAACTTTAAATCATGCGGAATTATTGTCTCAAGCAAAAGAAGAACAGCAGCAATTAAAAGATAAATTAATGGAAATGCTCAAGGAAATGGAATATGGAGCCTTAGTTAAGCAAGATAGTGAAAAAGCAGCTGCTGCCGCCGAAACGCTTAAATATGCTCCATTGCCAATATTTGTAGGGTGACAATAGATGGCCAATAATAAATGGAAACAGCCAGGAACTCCTCCTCCCCCGCTTTTTTTGGGAGAGAAGGAGAGAAACCTTGTAAAACAAGTAAATGACGAATTAATTGAAAAAGTTATTGGTCAACAAATTCTATATTATTCTATTGATCTAAATACTACAAATTTTCATGAACTATATGGAGAAGCGATTGAAAAAACTTATTTGCCCCCTGTTAGGGTTTATGCGCTTGTTGAGTTTACAAATTATGCTACGGAATATCTGGAAAGCGCAGGAATTGATAAAAGCTGGGAAATTATGGTGCACTTTCATCGAAGAAGATTAACCGAGGATCAAAACTTGTATGTCCGCGAAGGCGATTTTGTTTTATACGGTGATTTTTATTACGAGATAGTAAAGCTTTCAGAGCCAAAAAAGCTATTCGGCCAAATAGATCACAGTTTTGAAATTGCAGCAACTTGCAAGAGAGCAAGAAAGGGGCTATTCGATGCTGCCTGATAATTTTGATTTTGCGATGCTGCCGGTCGGCGCCTCTGAGTTTACATTAAAAGAAATTGGATTATTATCCTCAACAATAGAAACAATTGACATGGCCTTGGTTTCTTGGATTAAAGAAGAGCTAAACATCTCGGTAACCACAAACGAGGGCTTCACAGAAGTTCCGGTTTTATGGCAAACGCCAGAGAGAGCTTTTCAAATAAAAAACAAGAAAGATCTGAGAGATGATGCCGGCGCCCTTAAATTGCCACTAATGGGCGTTGAAAGAACAGGGATTGTCAAAGATCCAACAAAGAAGGGCGCCTTCCAAGCACATTATTATTCAAAAAAGAAAAACGGAAGGTCCGGTCGCTGGGTAATAGCGAAAAAAATAGCTCAAGAGAAGACGAGAAATTTCGCTTCAGTCGACGCAACGCGCGGAACTACTTATTCAGGGGCAACACGCCAGAAGAATAGTCCGAGAATCAATAAAAAGATTGTTATAAAATCTCTTTCCATTCCTATTCCTGTATATGTTAATCTTTCGTACAAAATAACTTTAAAATCAGAATATCAGCAACAAATGAATAATATGTTGGCGCCATTCATAGCCAGAACTGGCCAAATTAATGCATTCGTTATGAGGCGTAATGGTCACTTATACGAGGGCTTTATTGATCAAAATTTTGCCCACAATAATAACATTGCAAATCTCGCCGAAGAAGTGAGGATGTTTAACAGTGAGATAACCATCACAGTCCTTGGATATCTTATCGGTGAAGGTGAGAGCGATGATAGACCAATTGTTAGGGTCGATGAGAATATAGTAGAAGTGACATTCCCTCAAGAAGAGGTTACGCCCATTGGTATTCCAAATATTTTTGGTGATGTCCTGAAGTAAAAACAATATTCTTTTATTAGTTCCTGAACAGCCGTTTGAATTTGAAAATACTATTTAATTAATGATTGCTCTATCGTTTGCGAGATTTTTTATAAGAGGAAAGCAACATGTCAGTAAAAAGTTTTAAGTTTGTATCTCCTGGGGTGTTTATCAATGAAATTGATAACTCATTTTTACCCAGATCTTCACCGGTTATCGGCCCTGTCGTTATCGGCCGATCCCCGCGCGGTATCGCGATGGAACCAGTTAAAGTTGAATCGTATTCTGAATTCGTAACGATGTTCGGCGAGACGGTACCCGGTTTCGCTGGAGGAGATGTTTATCGCGACGGAAACTACCAGTCTCCAATGTATGGGGCGTATGCTGCGAAAGCTTTCTTGCGTTCGAATGTCGCCCCCCTTACATATATTAGATTATTAGGTCAGGAAGACGCTAATAATGATAGTTCAGTCGATGGACAGGCTGGCTGGAAGCTTACTAAAACAGTTTCTCAAAAAATAGACAGCAATGGTGGTGCCTACGGCTTATGGCTGTTCTCCACCGGCGCAAATGACGCCAGCTCTCCCCGCACAATTATCGGCACCGGTAGCTTGGCTGCTGTGTTTTATGTTGATGAAGGCTCGATTGCTTTAAGCGGCAATGTTTATGGTGGTCACGTTCTGATGACCGGCCCTGGTATCTCTGCCAAAAGTGGCATAACAGCATCTGCGACCGCCAGCAATAATGTTATAATTGGTACCGATACAACAGACAATTTGTATACATTAGTAGTTAGTGGCGCCCAGTCTGGCGAAGAAACAATTACATTCGGATTTGATGATACAAGTGATAACTTTATTCGCAACAAGGTTAATACAAACCCGCAATTGATTAGCGGTACTACTTTTTATGCTGCAGCCGGCAGCAATAAGGCCACAAAGAATTATTGGCTTGGCGAAACATATGAACAAGAACTGAGAGACAACGGACTAACGACCGCTTCACTTGGCGTTATAATGTCGATATCTAAAGGCGCCTCAACGGGACCTGGATATCTAAAGGGACAAGCTTCATATGAGGCAAGAACTGGCTGGTTCATCGGGCAAGATCTTGGCACCGCTGCTAGTTATGTGCCGTTTAAACAGCAAAAGCTTTTCCGCTTAATCGGCCGCGGCCATGGCGAATGGCTGCACAAAAACGTTAAAATTTCAATTGAAAAAATTGAGCAATCTAAAACAACAGTAACTGAATATGGTAATTTCTCGGTTGTTCTTCGCGATATTCGCGATAACGACGGAGCTATAGTTGTTTTAGAGAGATTTGATAATCTTAGCCTTGATCCTACTTCGCCAAATTATATTGCTCGTAAAATTGGAGACAAATACACATCTTGGGATGCCGTAGAAGGCAGGCTCAAGCAGTATGGTGATTATAACAATCTATCAAAATTTGTTTATGTTGATATGAACTCTGATGTGGACGCCGGCGCAGTAGATGCAACCTATCTACCGTTTGGTTATTTTGGGCCCCCAAGATTCAGATCAGTCTTCGACCTTAACACTACCGGCGCCTGCGCGAAAAGCGCTGGGTTTAAGTATGGAGATGGCTCTGTATTATCGACCGACTTCTTCATCACAGGCGGCTCTGGAATTGTGAACCCAACATTCGGTATATCACAAAGTAGTGCTGGCCCCTTTTTCAAGTCTAATGTTGATATATATCTCAGCGGCGGTGTTGGCGCTGGATATTGCACAGGCTCGCTTATTTTCCCGGTGGTCAGGCTTCGCAATTCTGCATCCGATGGCGGCTTAAGTGACGCGTCCAGGGCATACTTTGGAATGCAGACAACTAGAACAGCACAAAGCACAATTGCAGACAGAAGTATCGGTGATTTCCACAGATTATTATATGCTGGATATACCGGAGGCGGCGGACAAAAGGCCGAAGATCCTCACGGCACTGCGGGCATCGAAGACTATGCGTATGTATTTTCTCTAGATGATATTGTGTTGAAAGACAGCACATCGACAGGATATTACTATTCTTCTGGCTCTAGAGCCGGCTCCCGTTCCTATACATCTTCTTCGTATACAGACTTGTTGGACGCGCGCGTTAATTCGTTTACAGCTCCACTGTGGGGCGGATTTGACGGACTAGATATTAAGAAGCCAGATCCTTTCTATAACGCAGGCATGACTACATCGGCCACCACTTTAAATAGCTACGCTTATTACACAATTAAGCGCGCAATTGATACCGTTGTAGATCCTGAGTACGTTGATATGAATTTGCTAGCAATGCCCGGGCTCACTAACAATGCGCTGACCGAGCACATGATTAACACATGTGAAGAGCGCGGCGATGCCATGGCCCTTATTGATCTGCCAAATGTTTATCATCCTCCGCATGAGAAGTATTTCGCAAGCAAGACCAGTAGAATTGGAATAACTCCGATTCTCGCGGCCGCAGCATTGAGAGATAGAAAGATTGATTCAAGCTATGGAGCAACATTCTACCCATGGGTTCAGACAAAAGATGCCCAAACGGGTCAGATGTTGTGGATTCCTCCAACAATTGCGATGATGGGTGTTTTGGCAAGCTCAGAGAAAAAATCACATCTTTGGTTTGCACCAGCAGGATTTAATCGTGGTGGCCTTTCAGACGGCGCCGCCGGAATTCCAATTACTGGAGTTACAGAGCGCCTTACTTCGAAGGATCGCGATACACTATATGAATCCAACATTAATCCAATTGCCTCTTTCCCATCTAGCGGAATTGTGGTTTTTGGACAGAAAACGCTGCAGCAGCGTCAGTCTGCGCTTGACAGAATTAATGTAAGAAGGTTGGTTATTTACTTGAAGAAGAAAATCTCCGTTCTTTCTACTGAGGTACTTTTTGAGCAAAACGTTCAGTCAACATGGAATCGATTTAAGTCACTTGTTGAGCCATTCTTGGCCAATACAAAGGTGCAGTTTGGTATCTCTGATTATCGATTGATTCTTGATGAGACCACAACAACAGCAGATCTTATTGATCAAAACATTATGTATGCTAAGATTATGGTTAAACCAACAAGAGCAATTGAGTATATTGCAATTGACTTTGTAATTGCTAGCACGGGAGCGTCTTTTGACGATTAATATTAAGAGGGGAATTTTCCCCAGCCTTACTAATTAAAATAGAAATTAGATATTTTATAGGAGTTACATTAAAATGGCATTTTGGGCAGAAAACTTTGGATCAGAAACTGGACTTAAAGATCCTAAAAGACAATTTAGATTTATGGTAGAATTTCAAGGAATTCAAGCGACACAAGGAGGCGCCGCGCTATGGTATGCAAAAACTGTCACAAAGCCCTCTTTCTCGATTGCTGCAGCTGAGCATAAGTATTTGAATCATACTTTTTATTATCCCGGCTCTGTGACTTGGCAGGACATTACTGTTACTCTTGTAGATCCTGTTGAACCAGATGTTGGCGCAACATTAGCAGATATTATAACAAAGTCAGGCTATTCTCCTCCAACGGACGCCAACTCATTAACCACAATGTCAAAATCAAAAGCCGCTAGCGGATTAGGATCGGTAATAATTACTCAATTTGATGCAGATGGCAATCCTCTTGAAACTTGGACGCTTTGGAACTCATTCATCACGGAACTTAAGTATGGCGATTTGCAATACGGTGAAGATAGCTTAACAGAGCTAAGTGTAACGCTAAAATATGACTGGGCGCGCCTGGAGTCTAAATCTGAAGGCGGATCCGCAGCTAAAGGCGAAGGCGGTCACGAATTCTTTGGGGTTTAAAATTATTAAGACAAAAGTAAAACGCGAGGTGTATATTGTCTAGAAACAGAGAACGTACTGGGGCCACTACTCCAGATACTAGCACTCCTGCGGTATTAACGCAGAACGATAGTGGGGACTTTTCCTTTGTAGTTCCCACCGATTTCGTAGATTTGCCAACAGGAGGCAAGTATTATCCTGAAAATCATCCACTTCATGGGCAAGATTGTATTGAAATTCGACACATGACTGCAAAAGAAGAGGACATTTTAACATCGAGAACTCTCCTTAAAAAAGGCATTGCAATCGACAGATTGCTTTCAAATATTATAATTGATAAGAGAATATCCGCCGACAGCCTTTTTGTTGGTGATAAAAACGCAATTATCATAGCCGCAAGAATTTCAGGCTATGGTGCCACATATGATACAAGCATCAATTGTCCGAATTGCGGCGAAAAACAAGATTACAGTTTTGATTTAAACGACTCCAATATTTATCTTGGAGAAAACAAAGAAACATACAATGTGGTTGATAATAACGATGGCACTTTCACCACAGTATTGCCAAAAACTAAAATAACAGCAACATTTAAGCTGTTGACTGGATTCGATGAAAAGAAAATTGTTAAAGGACTTGAGCAAGATCGCAAAAGCAAAAGCCACGAACACAACATAACAAGACAATTAAAAAACTTTTTGGTTAAAGTGAACGATCATACTTCCACACAAGCAATTGATTATGTTATTGATAATGTTCCATCCATTGATTCTCGCCATTTAAGATTGGCATATCGCAATGCGTGTCCGAATCTTGATCTTACGCAGCACTTCGCTTGCACTTTCTGCGAACATGAGCAAGATTTGGAGGTCCCGCTGACTGCGGACTTTTTTTGGCCTGACCGATGAATATATGGAAAACATATATGAACAATTCTTCTTTTTGAAATATGCAGGCAGCTGGTCATTTAGTGAAGCGTATAATTTGCCCGTGGGACTACGCAAATGGTTTCTAAATAGATTGCTTAAACAACTTGAGATGGAAAAAGAGGCCGCCGAAGAGGCACAACGCGGCGGCGCTAAAAGCCAGACACTTAGTGCGCACAATCAGCCTCCGACTCCTCCTCAATATAGAAATCGAAAGACAGGACAGTAATGTCTTGTCTTTTTTTTATCTAACTATTTATTTTAGATGTAAAGCGAGGTTTTTCTTATGGCTATAGATCCGGCCGATTTGGCTGACTTAAAAACAGCAATTGTTGATGCCCTAAAAAGCGGCACAGCTACGTCAAAAGCAGCAAAAACTGCCACTGATCTTGACAAACAAATTGAAAGACTAGAAGAACAGATTGCAAAAGAAAAACTGCTTATAGATGTTCAAGACTCGTCAGCAAAAACTGCCGAAGATAAAGCTAAAGTTGATCAGCGAAGATTAGGGCTTGCAAAAAAGCAACTAGATCTTGATCGCGCCATAGGTGAGACTCTGGGCGGCAGCTACAAGATGTCGCAAGCCGCATATGACGCTGATTTGAAAGATATTCTTGTTCAGGAACAAAAGCTCAATATACAAAAAAAGCAAACAGCCGAAGGTAAAAAGGCGTTTGATCAAACAATCGCAACTTTAAAAGCTGGCCTTACTCTCGGAGAATCTCTTGGAGCTAAATTATCTGTTGTCGGGAAACATTCATTTTTTAATGTTAGAAATATGGCATCTCTAGCAAAAGCTTTCAATCCTTTGCGAAAAAATGCAAGTGCCTTTATCCTATCTTTAGGCGCCGGCGTGGTCATGTCTTTTGCAGACGCAATGCTTAATCTGATTTTTGTTGTCGATAAGGCCGAAAGTGATTTTAGAAGAGCAACTGGTGCTTCCGCCGAATTTGCATCGCGCATGACAGATAGCTTTATGAGAACAAGAGATGTTACATATTCAATAGATAAAAACAGACAAGCATATCAGGCTCTTTATGGAACATATACTGAATTTACAATGATAAACGGCGAAGTTGCCGATTCTATGGCCGATACGGTGGCTGTTATGGGCCAGATGGGCGTTGCGTTTGAAGATAGCGCAAAGAGCTTCCAAGTATTTGACAAAATGATGGGCCAAACACCAGAAACAGCTGAAAAATCTTTAATGAATCTTGAAAAATTTGCTGAAGAGTTGGGGGTTGAGCCCGCCAAGCTAATTAAACAATTTGGAACATTGGGTCCGCAATTATCTAAATTGGGCGAAAATGGCGAAAAAGCCTTTAAAGATCTTGCAAGGGCTTCCAAGATTACTGGTTTGGAAATGGGCAAGATCCTTAAAATAACTGACAAGTTTGATACTTTTGAGGGCGCCGCAAAACAAGCAGGCCTCTTAAATGCGGCAATCGGAACAAACGCTGTTAATGCAATGGATCTTTTAATGACAGTAGATCCGACTGAAAGATTTGAAATGATGCGTGACGCAATCGCTCAAACTGGCCTAAGTTTTGATGAGATGTCATACTTCCAGAAAAAGTTTTATGCTGATTCTATGGGCCTTGAGAGTGTCGGAGACTTAGCTTTATTGATGAGCGGAAACTTTGATGCGATGTCAGATGATATGAATATGACAGAGCAAGATTACGAAGAAATGGCAGAACGCGCCAAAACGATGGCCACCTTCCAAGAAAGATTAAATGGAATTATGATGCAATTAATTCCAATTCTTGAGCCGCTTATAGAACATATTGAGAACTTTTTATCAAAATTTGAAACCAATGAAGAACTAATGGAGAAATATGAACCGCTTTTTACAGGAATTGGCGAAGCACTTAAATTTATGGGCTACATTTTAGCCGAATGGGTTATACCTTATTTTGAGATCTTCCTAACTCTTTACTTGCTTAGAATGATCGGCGCTCTCCCTCTCGTCACTGGATTTTTGGCAAAACTTACGGCTGGATTATTCTCTGTAGGCGCCGGCGGCCGCGGCGGAGGTGCTGGGTTAGGATTCTTCAGTGCCATGGCCCAAATGACAGCCAGATCACTCCTTGCGCTCGGAATTGCGTTTGTGGGTATAGGCCTTGGAATTGGCCTTGCATCCGAGGGCGTAGCCAAGTTGGTTGATTCTTTTAGTGCTTTAGGCGACGGCTGGGAACAAGCTGGAATGGTTGTAGTCATTGGACTTCTCGGAGCTGGATTCTATTTTATGGCGAAAGGGCTGATGGCGATGGGCATTGCGGCCTCTGTCAATGCCTGGGGCCTTGCGGCCGTTGGAGTTGCGGCGCTTGGTGTTGGAGTTGGCTTCGGCTTTGCTGCCGAGGGAATGGCAAAACTTGTAAAGGCGTTTAAGGGCTTAAAATTGCCCGATCTCGCCATGTTAGCCGGCGGTATAGCCGTTATGTCGCTTGCCATTTGGGGGCTCTCTGCCGCCCTTTATGGTCTCGCCGCCGCAGGCACCGTTGCCATGCCGGCAGCGCCCGTGCTATGGGGTCTGGCAGCTGCAGTTGCGGCACTTGGGTTTGCGATCGGATATACGCTGCAGGGCGCCGCCGCCTTTATGAACGTTTTTAAAGAAACACCAGCAACCGTAGAACAAATAGAAGCAACATCTTCCATGGTCTTCGCGCTTTCAAAATTGGGCGAATTTGATTATGGAGAAGTGGCAGAAGATGTAAAACAAATTTCCAACGCAATGAGCGGAGTCACCGTGACCAGCGCAAACGCAATCGCAGAAGTACTAAAAGCGATGGCCGAAGCATCCCCGCGCGCAATAGCTGCAAGAATGCAGGCCCTGAATGTTCAACAAGGCACCACTGGCACAACAACGAGGACTGGCACCACCACCACAGCCGCCACACCTGAATTCACCATATATCTTGAGATCGATGGAGAGCAATTTGGTACCAAGATCCTGTCGGTAGTGGGCGGCGCAACTTAAAACAAGGAGTAAATAAACATGACAAAAGAGAAATCCGACGAAATTTTTGATGCAATGCAGTTGAAGCCCCCGGCCATGAGCGACGGTGTTGTTGAAAAAAACTTTTATGATCCTTCAGATGGTTATGCAAACCATTTGAGAACGACAATTGGCATTGAACATGTCGCTAGCGGTCAAAAGGTGTTTTTTAAAGCATTTATAATAGCGTTTAACGAAACTTATAGTCCCGATTGGGCGATGGAATCAGTATATGGCCGCGCCGATCCAATCGTTATGTTTAAGCAAACGACAAGAAATATTTCCGTTGGATTTAAAATTCCAGCTGCTTCTGAAAGCGAAGCGTTTCAAAATCTAGCAAAAGTTCAAAAATTAATTCAGTTTTTATATCCAAATTATACCAATGTTGGCAGCGCCACCACAATTGCGCAATCTCCTTTGACAAGATTAAGAGTCATCAATTTGCTTAAAAAATCTGGAGGTGGAGACTATAAAGGCAGAACATTCGACAACCTATCAACAATTGGCGCCGGCGAAACTAAAGGAGCTTTAGGTGTTATCAAAAATGTATCTATTACTCATAACTTGGAAACAGATATCGGCGTAATGGAAATGGCGCCTGGAGTTATCTTGCCAAAATTGATTGAGGTCAACTTCGATTTTACCGTAATTCATGAAAATCACTTAGGTTGGTCTGGAACCAAATTTTCTAACCCATCCTTTCCCTATAATCTTGATTTTGAAGGTAGCAAAGGCTCTATTACCGATGCAGAAACCCAGTACGGCAACGCTAAGCACCAAGCTGAAATAAGCGGCTTTG
>Ga0208156_1000585_pt1 | contig 13314 bp, 6 predicted proteins | sample 1_EtaG_FD_184073 | JGI IMG/M metagenome (GOLD analysis project Ga0208156, IMG submission 184073) | Marine viral communities from the Subarctic Pacific Ocean - 1_ETSP_OMZ_AT15124 metaG (SPAdes) (version 2) | ecosystem: Environmental > Aquatic > Marine > Oceanic | place: Pacific Ocean | collected...
CAGCCGGCCCCAGTGGGAAGCTTCATGCCCCGGCCACAGGATGACCCCGAATCGATAGCTCTGTGGCTCGCGGACAACGCGACTGACCTTAAGTATTTTTCTGCGAAGCTCAGCCTTAGAAAGAGGCAACTCATCACCGAGCATCTTGTGGCTCTGCTTCCCGATGAAGACTCCGTCGCTGAGGCTCTCGCTAAGTTTTCAGCAGTAGAGCCGCCGCCAGAGTTTACAGGAGAGTCTGCAATCTGGGGATACGAGGGAAGTCCTGCCGCCGCCGGCCTCCATGAAGGCAACATTACAAAGCTGCTGGAACGGCAAGCTACAGAGCATGCCAAGGTCGATTCGAGACTTGGAAACAGAAGAGTCAAGTCACCGAAGGGGGACGCGCTTACCGCAGAAAAGGCGATCAAGTCATGGGGCGACTCAGCACTCGGCAAGTAGCCCTATCCCACCGCTACTTGCGCTCTTCGTCACGCTGTTTCCTGAGTTCGTCAATCGGACCAAGGATATCTTGGGCCACATTATCAACGTCGGGTATGCTACGATTCCAGTGGTATGTTCCGGTATCAAGCATCCCAGCCTGGTCATAAAGCATCTTGAGTCCGAGAATGCGCTTCTTATCTCGGTAATACTTGCCCTCGTTTGGGTGGTACCTGTAAACGTGGATACCTAGGGCAGTTGCAGCGGCCTGGAGAGTGTTAGCTTCGCCGGGCTCGTACGCCTTAACGTGCTTTTCGTAAGTCGATACGAGCCTGGAGATTGGAGAGCTGCCGATGATCCAGCGCTTCCACGGGTCCACCCGCGCTGTCTTGGAGCCGCCATCGCCCTTCTCCGTGTATTCGAGGTAAGACTTAAGCCAGCGACCGCCAACACCAGCAACAGTAACCACATTCTCAAGTACCCCCTCTGGGTCGTCGGCTCGGTTCATGCCACGGCCAGCCTCGAGCCTCGAGCCCTCAAGCGCTAGCGCCGGCCCATGGATTGGGGCATCGCTAAAGAAGTCTCTACCTCTCACACTCTCAGCGCCGGCCTTGAGCATGAAGTCCATCTGTGAAAGGAACCTAAGCGGCGCTTCATCAAGGTAGGTTGGATCGACGCCAGCGGGATCGAAGACCCTTTCGACGGCAGCGCCAACACCGGGCACGCCTGAGAATGACTTGGAGGCGTGCTTGAGCATGTGGTTTGAAAGGTCGCTCATGGCAAAGGCTTGCCTCATAGCCTCCTCTTGGTTAAACGCGAGCCCCTGGAGTCTTGTGTAGTATCCATTCTCATTGGGTCCTGACCAGATTCCGAGCCTATCGTTAATCCATCCCGGTGCCCATTCTGGAGGCGGGCCGTCTGTCATGTACTCAGACACGTTTCTGGCAGCCTTGAACGGCATCAAGAACTGTCCAGGCTTCTCGTACCCAAGCTTGAACGCATTCTCAAGGCTAAACTGGAACCAGGAGTAAAACGGATTAAGCGTCCGCATCCAACGCTTCTCAAACGGGGATAGGCGGGAGTAGTCATTAAGGTACTTCTTAACCGACTCTGCCGCTTCTGCGTAACTCTTTCCGTTGACAACTTCCTGCGTGAACACCGCGACTCTGAACGGGACATCCGTGAGAATTTCTCCGTACATCGCGGTCTTCATTGCCGCGTTCTTTACCATCGCAGCCGGGGCAGCGATGAGCACTCCATGGGCAACGTTATCGAGTCTTCGGAACGGCTCGTGCATGATCTCGGAGTAAACAAACCCCTGGTTAATTCCACGACTCAGGGCCTCCTGAGTCATTTCCCTAATTGAAATTTCACGACCATCCTTTGTCGTTATCGTGGCATCTGTCCAGCCTTTCTTGGCTTCTCCGAGGCTCTTGCCCCACGCTTTTCTTACTTCTTTTGGCGAACTCTTTGCAAGATGCGCAAACGCAACCTCCTGCTGCCTGAACAACAGGTGTCCGACAACATTAAACGCAACCTTTGCATTGTGTGGATTAAGAAGCTCAAAGCCAACTGCATTGGCAGCAAGCCCAACAGACGTAAGCGCATTTCGACCCCAGTAGCCCATGAACGGGAGCGTCAGTGGAATCTTCCAGAGTTTCTGAAAAGCCTGATAGCCCTTGAGGAACTGATGAAGCGGCTTGGACATATCGAAACCGGAAGTTAGCACCTCGTCAATCGAATCTGCCATTGACCTCGGAAGCATATACTCGCCATCGAGATCGATTAGGCCCCTGCTATATCGACCCTCCATCTTAGCAAGCGTGGTACTAAGATTCTTAGCATCCTTTGCAACATTGCGAGCCTCAGTTTTCATAAGCTTCGCAGCATCCTCGATGTCGGCCTTTGGAGTAATCTCCTGTATAACTTTCTTGAAGCCCTCGACATCTTTACGAAGAATTTTCTGCGCCCTGGCAAGGCCATCGAACGCCTTTTGCGTTGTGGTTTCAAAATCGATAGCCTTCTTATTCGCAACCTCGACCCTCTTAGTCATTTCATCGACTCTTGGGCCAAGCTTCTCCGCCTCCTTCGCCTTAAGTTTGGCGAGCTTCTTTTCCGTGGAGACAAGTTTGTTTTCGAGCTTCTTCGTTGGCTTGCCTGCTTTTTTGGCTCCGGCTAGCTCGATCTTGGTTTCATCGATCAGGTCCTTCGCAGCAGCCCTTGCCAAGACAGATGTCCCGACAGAGGCCTCTGCCTTACGCAGAAGCTCTGTCTCCTTGGCTGCCTTCTCATCGAGCTTTGGCGCTCGCTCCTTGTGCGACTTCCTGAGAGCGGCGACCTTGTTGTGTGCAGCGTCGAGCGCCTTGTGTCGTTTAGAAAGCATCTGCTCAAGCCTTCTAGCCTTCTTAGACGTACCGGCAACGGATGGGTTCTGCTCCAGAATTTCTTCGGCAGAAGCCCTAAGCCGTTTTGTTTCTTTGCGAAGATCAGATATTCTCTTCGCCAGCACAACGCGCTCAGACTCAAAGTGTCGGTATGGCTTGATGCGCTTAATCCTTGGCCCAATAGTATCCTCAACAACTTCCTGCACCTGTCGATTTGTGTACCGTTTACCTCGTCCGCCCTGCGGAGTCGATTTATCTATTTGCTCTAAAAGCTCTTGAGCGCGCACTGGGTCTTCAAACGTACCATCTTCCGCCCTGCGGAGTCCTTTAAATTCTTGCTTTGCAGACTTGAGCCTTCTCTTGAGAATGTCCCTTGCGATCTTTGGAGAAAACCTTGGATCGATATTGTAAACAGAGTCGCCTATGGGCACTAGGCGCTTATTTCCGAACCTTTGTGGGTGGAACTTGGATGTAAAGTCTTTGCCGAGGCCCTCAGTCACGCTATGACGTACTACCCCGTATTCATCCGGTTTCATAGGTCCCATCGGCGCGTCACCAACGATTTTAACCTTCTCTGGATTGAACGCGATGACCTGCGACTGTAGCACACCTCCTCCGAGCCCGTGGGAGGCTGAGATATCGTCGTCAAAACGACTCAGATATCCATCCAGGGTGACACCCTCATCCACTTGCTTCGCAGCAGTTTCCCTGGCCTTTACAGGGTCAAACTTGCCGTCTGTCTCTATGCCCTTGAGCTGCTCGCCTCTCGGGCTGAGGTCATCATCCGGGTGTGGGGGGTGACCCTTTGTATGCTCCGCTCTCCGAGGAAACTGCTCCTTAAGAACCTCGAAAAGTTCATCAATCTTCTGCTTACGGTGTTCCTTGAATCCGGGATCGTCAGGCTTGAGTTTCACCCACTCAAGGCTTTGCGTAGTTTCATCGATGATGAGACCGTCGTAACCCTTCTTCCTGAGAATCTCTACGATCTCGGGTCCTTGCAAGGGCGTAGCACCCGGCTTTGCGCCAACGAGCTTTGCAAACTTCTCGATGTTATCTGGTGTTACGACGTAAGCCTTCTTGAAGTTGACTTCGACATCCTTGACAGCCTCGATAGACCATCGACCCATCTTTCCATTAGTCCATCCGGTACCAGCGTCAAGGTACAAAACGTCTTCTCCAAAAACCCCTCCGCCATCGTCGTACCGCCTGACAGTGACGTTCTCAGATGATACAAACGTCTCCTTGCCAGGCTCTTGTGTGCCGTGACGAAGCCTCCTGGTTCCCTGGAACTCAAACTGTGTAGCACGAGGCTCTGCTCCGAGCGGCTGTCGTTCGTCCAACCACTTGAGACGGTCGATGCGGCCCTTCTCATGGCGCATGAGATCCCTAACTTTATCCGCCTGGACCGTGTTAAGCTTCCCAAATTCGCTATCTGGACCGTGTACCCTGATCATGTCGTTGTGAAGTTGAAGTTCTTGCTCAAGCCTAGCGAGATTGCGCTCGGCCTTAGTTCGCATTCCCCACATCTTTTGGATTCTGGCCTCCTCCTTTCTTGCCGCTTTCTTGCCAGTCTCCAAAAACGCCTCGGATTTTTTGAGATCGATTATTTCGTCAGCGATCCTCAGAGCCTCAGTCAGCGCAGTCTTGGCTTTTGGATCTCTCTCCCACCCGAGAAGCCTTACCATGCTTGATACGAACTTACTCCACAGGCTTTCACCGTCAATGATAATCGCATCAAGCTCCTTCTGCGCCTTTGGGTTAGTGAGCGCCATCGCAACCAACTCGTGAACGTTCCTTACAGCGTAGAGAAGCTCCTCCCCAGACGGCGCGGCTTGGCTAGCCTTATGACCAACTACGAGGATTCTAAGTTCCTCGAGGTCGTTGTACGCAGAGGCCATTGGTGAATTCGTCCTATTGGTGAAATCAAGCTTGCCTTTATCAAGCTGCTTCATCGTCGCCACATGAACAAGCTCATGCGTGACAACCTCTGCCGTGTAGCCACCGACCCTGGGTGGGGCCACGTTGGGCCATGTGAGTTGACGCTGAGTCGATTGCAGAGAAGTGACAAGCTCAGCTTCCGGTTCTAGGTGATCCCAGGAACGTTTATAGGCGACTTGACCTCTCCTGCCGCTGTGACCGCCGATTACCTCAGGAGAAACAAGTTTAGAATCATCAAGGTACTTGGAAACCCTTTTTAGGACAAGACCAAGCGATTCAGATTCTACGTTCCTGGATAACCACTCTGCTACTTCGCGCATACCGCCGGCCAGATTTACAGTTTCGATGGCCTTCTCGAGCGCGGCAGCCTTCTTGCCCTCGTCGGACTTGCGAGCGGCAATCTTTTTCTCGTATTCAGAAGCCTCGCGAGCGACAGGTCTCTTCCCAGTCCTTGACTCCCTAACGGCCCTCTCTGACTCCCTAAGTTTGCGAGTAATCTCGTCTGTCGTCCCACGGGCCTCTCTGGCGGTTGCACGACTTGCGCGCTCAGCCGGGTCTGCAATGTTAACCTCGTCAAGCGCCTCCCAACTAACTCCTACCTTAGAGCCCCAAGCACCCTTATCAAGGCCCCAAGAACGAGGCTCAGCCTCGGCGGCACGAGGCCCAACCTCAACCTCGTCAAAGAAGGAGCCTGTACGACGGTACTGGCCGTGCTGCATCTTGACAGTTACCATGCCATCCGCACCGAACCAACCGTGAGGAAGGAATTTTCCAGTTCTGACGTCAAAAAGCTCAGCCGGCCTAATGTGGGTCTTGAGGAAGTCGATAAGGAAATCGGCCTCCCCAGTTGTCATCTTGTCCCAATCAATGCCGAGGCCCTTCTTGGCGAGGGTGCGAAGGAGCTTTCTATTGTTCAACGTCGCTGAGTGAACCTCCTTCTTTCTGCCAAGCTCAAGCTCCTCTCTAGGAAGTTTTTTATGATCTGGATGCCTCTGAAACCATTCCCTCGTCCTTAACGGGGAACCCTCGTCCTTTGGCATCGGAAACTGGTCTGTTCGCTGAACAAATTCCCCATCCTCACCCTTAATGACGCGAGTTACCTCGCTGCCCTCACGCCTCGGCGCAGGAACCTTTCGCTCCCCAGCCTTCGCAGGCCCGTACCTAAGCTCTCCATCCTTCATATATTCACGAGATCGTCTGCCAAGAAGCTTAATGTCATGTTCGGCAATATCGGCAGCAAGCCGGTCGAGCCGGTCGAGCTGAGATTTTACAACCGGAGTAGCCGGTCCAGTATCGACGTTATCCCTGTAATACTTAACCTTCCGCAGGAGCTTCTTAAATCCAGCATGCTCCATAATAAGAGTCTCGGCCATTCCTCCAAGTCCGTACTTGTCCCAAAGGTAGTACGTCAGCGCCTTCTTTCCACGCATCCTAGCAGATACATTCCAACGAGCAGCAAGGATGCGAGCAATATCAACCTCAACATTTTTTGGCCCAAAATGAATAAGGGCGTCGTCAAGCGTAGCTATCTTCCTATGAAGCGAAAAGGCGAGGTTACTACTTGACGTTATTGACTCTGGGCCACGCGCAATGTGCTCCGGACTCCAAGTCTCAAGCTTTAGGAACTTCATCATCTTGTTGAACATAGAAGAAGAATAGATGTGAGTGACATAATTTTCGATGTGCTCACCTCCGATCATCCACTCCTTTTCAAGCTCAAAGATGTCGTCGAACTGATCCTTAACCCAATTGACAGTCGACTCCATCCATTCAGGCACGGGAGACTTATTGGGATCCTCTATGTGATGCGATATGAGCTGGCGCTCTTGGGTTGTTAGCTTCTCGTGAACAACAGTCCCATCCGCCCTTGGCCTGGCAATCTTCTCGCTAAACTTTTTTCGTAACTGAAACGCGCGCATGCCCATTTCATTGGTAGTATGATCAACGATTGCCTGACTGAGTATCCGCTCTTCGCCTGGCAGCCTTTCTGCGGCTGACGTGAAATACCTCCTAAACCTATCAACGCCACCGTGAGCAAGGCCACCGATATATCCAGTAACCCTTGTCGCAGTCAGGAGCCCAGGAGTGACCTTATCCCTAGACATTATCTCCAGGGAGCGCCCATTGACATCCTTCACCTTCGACAGCCAATCAAGCGCCGACCCTAAGACATCACCACTCTTCAAAAGAGGCGATTTTGTGACTCCGAGACCGGCACCAAGCACTCCACCAACGACTGCACCGACGTTGCCACCAACGAGTTGACCAAGTCCACCAAGTCCAGCCACGCCAATGACGGGAGCCATTAACCCGCCGCCCCAATGACCAATCGTACTCTCTTTACTCAAAATGCCGGCAGTCTCTTGGAACATAGAGGCCGGGCCTCTTCCAAAGTGTGCGCGTTGCGCGATAGACCTTGGAGTCCACCCGCCAAGAGCCTTCTTCGGTATATTAAGCGGATTGAGAATAGAGCCGGACTTTCGCATCAAATCAAGTGCGTTAGTTCCAAAGTCTTCGTAATTCTTTACAGCGAACTCTGCAAGCTTCCCGCGCATGTCCGCGTCATCAAGAAGTCTCCCGATGTGCTCAGGCTGGATATTATCGATGTCCTTGACACCAAACCTCTTGTAGATGTCTCCTACGTGCTCCTTAAGAAACTTTCTACCAGCCTCCTTCATCACAAGCTCGCCCCATCTTGTGAGAGTAAAGGATCCTCCACGGTGAACTGATTCGGCTGCGGCCTCAGAGCCCCTCCTGGCAGTGTTCCTTGCAAGGACCTTTGCGGCCTCAGAGCCGCCCTCAATTGTCATCTTCGTGCCAGCGCCAACACCAAACGTCAACCAAGTCGATGGGTCTAGAAGCACGTCAAAGGCAAGGCCAGTCGCCATGGTACCCATGCTATTTGGGTCAGCGCCACCCTTAATCAAGACATCCTGGTACATGCCCCTACCATGCCAATTTTTGCTAAACTCTTCCGTAGAGACCGTAAGACCAAAGCCGCCTATTTGACCAACAGTGCGAACCGCCAACGACTTAGAGTCCTGCCAAAACCCCTCATGACCCCCCTTTGTGTCCCTCAGGCCCTCTAGGATTGCCGCAGAGGAAGCTACGAAAAACCTGTGTCCAGAAATTGTCTCCATCAGACCGATTGAGTTCATCAGCTTACCATGATGATCATGGTACCCAAGGACCCGCTCAAGCCTGGTCCTTCTTAAATCCTTGCGAGGATCGTCCGGATCTTTAGCGTTAGGATCTTCATACGCTGACCGTGCATACTCGTACTCTGTCTCTGATATCATTCCCTGCTGCACTGCAAGCTGTGCAATGCCAGCATCAAGCGGCACTTTATCATGATAGTTATCCAGCACAGAGTCAGTCGCCCACGTCGGTGTCTCCCACGATGGGGCATCGTCCGACCACTCAAGCGAGTCAGATGGCTTGCCAAAACCTGGAGTCGGAGTCGCGGTTTTGACCCACTCGTTTTGTGGAAGATAATTGTCTTCGGGCATCTATCTGTTCTCTGGAATAAGGTTAGTGAACTCTTCTCTCTGTTCCTCTGTAAAGCCCTCGCCGCTGTCTGTACCCCAAATAGTATTTTTATCGTATTCCATAAGATCAGAAATCATGTTACTTATTAATTCCTCCAACGCATTTACTGCACCATCATACGCAGCATCGTCAATGCCGGCAATTGAGTTGGCCTTAGACTTGAGATAATCAAGCCGCTCGTGAGCAGAGGCAAATGTCTCAAGCGCCTCTTTTGGCCTCCCGCCTATAATATGATCCTGAAAGTCAGCATGAAGCATTTTAGTTTCTTGATAAGCGGTTCCAATGAAGGAGCCAAAGGTTCTAAGCTCACCGGAGCCAAAACCGCCAGTAGATACCGCCAGGCCGGATGGCAGCGTTCCGGTACTCATGACCTCAGAGGCCCTCGCAAAAACATTGTCCTGACTCGTCTCAGGGAGTTCGGAAAGATTAAGTGAAAACCTTTCGCCCTGCCGCCCGTCAGCATCCCTCAATTGCGTAGACATCTGAGTCATATACATGTCAATAGTGGCCCTCTCGCCTCTAGTGAGATCCCTCAACCGCTTGCCGGCTATCTTAGAATACTCGACATCCGCATTTATCCGCATTTCACGGGTCAGGCCTGTAGATTGACCAAGTTTTATCACATTCATTGACCAATTTCTAAGGGCTTCACCCTCCGGATGGCCATCTATGTTTACAAGGTTGCCTGTAGTGTGGTCAAATGTAAGACCAAGGTTGCCAAGGTTATCCGAGATTTCAACGGCGACCTGACTAGGAGTGACATAGAGGCCCTCGAGGGCCTTCTTATCCAGCGCTTCCCGCCACTGCTGCTGCGCTCTAACGTCACCGGACTGCTGAAGCGCGATGAGGGCGTTGAAGCCTTTCATGCCTGGCACTGGGGCATCCTTACCGAACCTGTCCACCATCTCCCTGCTGAACTCATCATACCATGATTTCTTGATATGGTTTGCTCCACCAGGGTACCCCTGCTGCTCCGACCAAGCGGCAAGTTCTGCGTTATTCATCATTGCGCCAGCCCTCGGACCCTCTGATATTGTCAACTTTTGAGCGGCAAAGCGCGTAGCCCAGGAATCAATCTTCTCCGCCTGAGCGTACCTTTGCTCCCTACTTATCAGTTGATTTCTCCTGTGGGCTGCGGCCGTCCCTATACGAGCAACATCTCTGTTAATATCGCCCTGCTTTACAATCTCGTCCATCCTAAAATCATGCTGCTTAGCTCCGCGCTCCATCTCAAGATCGCTTCTAAGAGTTTCGAGTGCTCTTCTCATCTTATAGTCACGTATCTGACTAAGATCCTCTGATCTCAATCTATCGTAAAACTGGGTTTGGCGCATATCCGCTTGGCGCGACTCCTCCTGAAGTTTCTTAAGACTAACCATTACATTTGATATACCAAGTTGGAATAGCTGGTCCTGACGACGAATCTCCAAAAGAGTCTTGCGCGTATTCTCACCTGCGCCCTTAAGGCCCTGACCGATTCCGGCCTTCGCGCCCATGGTCAAGAAATCGTAGCGAGCCATTATATTCTCCTATACCAAAGCCTGGTCGTTCATCTGATCATCAGAGCCGGGCATGCCCATCGAGTCGGCAGCGTTCTGCCGATCTTCCCAACCCAAGGCATCAAGTGCATCCGCCGAAGCCCTTTGTTGGGCAGAAACTTCTGCATCTGTCGGCGGAGTGTAATCCGCGTCCTTCTGAGCCATTTGATTTTGGTTAACAATGCCTTCAATGCCCATAGCTGCCGATATGCCAATGTCAGTGATCCCCTCAATAATCCCAGACAATTCCTGACCTTTCATCTGTGAAGCCAGCATGTCCTCATTGAACCACTGCTTTTGCTGAGCGAGATCAATGCCATACTTCTTCTCAATTGCAGTGAGGGCAAGCATCGACCTTGCCTGGCCCTCCCTCTCTGCCGCTGCCATAACAGCAGGAACCATAGGCCCGATCTTCTCTCGATACAGCGCCTCTGCCTGTAGCTGGGCAGTGATTGCCTGAGCGCCAGTCAATCCTCGCGCGGCAGTCTGTGCGCCAAACGCGCGTGCCCTCGTCCTAAATGATTGCTCGACAGGATGGAGCATCGACTCAGCATATCTTGTAATATTCTTCCTAAAGCTCATAACCTGCTCAAAATCCGCCTCAAGCTCCTCACGAAACTCACGCTCCTCCGTCAATCTCGTAATAAGAGCCGATCTTGTCATAAAAGCATCAACAATGCCAACGACTGTCCCGACGGCGGATCCAATCATAGCTCCCCAAGCACCACCCATTCCGCCGCCAGCGGAGGTGCCGCCAACAGTGTCACCCCAGTAGGCCTGCGCTCCAGCGCCAAGTGCGTGCTCTTGAATTCTTTCATCGGACGGATCGTCCCAGAAATCCTCTTCAATTGAAGTGGGATCATACCCTTCACCCTCTGGAGGGGCTCCGGAGAGTACGCCAGTCTGAAAATTATACATACCTAGCTCCCAAGAACTGTGTTAATTTTTTTAATGCTATCATACTTGCCATCCATGGCAGGCCTCCGTCTTATGTAGCCAACACCGAGAGAGCGCTGAAGCTCTCTCATGCTATTGACACGCGAACGCCCCATCTGCTCTAAATTATAGTTAACTTCTTTAAAGCCAAGATTCTTAACCACAACTCACCCGACCTTTCTGGTAACAGTAGAGCGAGGGCCTTGCTTAAAGTGAAGAATGGCACCAAGCTGGACCTTCTCCCACCTTGCAATGTTAATCGGGCCTGGCTCATCCCTAAACTTAACATCCGTCCCGGGCCAATCATCCTCGTCAACGCAACCAAACCTGTCATCCTTCCAATCCGCAGTTGCTCCAGTCGGATCAACAACCCCATGGCAATACCTAGAGTTATATCTCAAAGATATGTTATAGTACCCCGCAACTGGAACCCATATCTTAGAAGCAACGCGAATAACGCCCCTCGGCAAAGACCTCGAAGACCACTCCCAGCCAAGCATTTTACCCTGATCTCCCGCAGGGTCGTTATTCCCGCCATAACCAATCCTTGGCTCTGCGGCAAGATCCTGTATGCTCGTCCAATTGGACCTAAATGTCTCCCCGTTAACATCAAACTCAAAACTGGGCAAATTAGAATTATCATTATCTATAAAAAGCCTAAAGAGACAAGACTTATCATACCAATACTGACCAAGCGCAGATCCATTCGCACCGTTAAGTCTATGGTATGTCACGGCACTGGCGTGCATTGGATTCATATTATGATTCCAAGTCCCATGTGCCGTTCCCATGACGTAAAGCATTCCAGGATTCGGACACCAGATCCTTTTACATCCATACGGAACAGTCAGCCACCTATCCATATAATCACTACTATCAAATCTTCCAGCCTCGTCTCTTGAATCCTTAAAATTTGTAACACCTCCAGCCGTCGGAATCGGAGCATTGTACAGCCAGTTACACCAACTATTAGCAGCCGTCGTAAGAACCTTAGACAGGTCTGCCTTGTATGGATTTGCACCAAGCTTCTCCCAAACCCACCCAGCAATAAATTTATTAGATGGTACCTTAAATTTTGGTATGACTCCGGCATCAAGATACAGAGCATCATTATCATAAATTGTAAAATCTAACTCACAATCGCGGTCAAGCGGAATCGGAGTTCCATAAGGGGAGCCCTTTGCAATTTGCCACTCGCCTCTATCGTAGTATATCTTCGGATTAGAATCAAGCCCCTCGTTACCTGCCTGAATATACGCCCGATGGTTCGAGCCAGGAATCCCGTGCGGACGGCTAATTAAGTCCTGAAAATCAGCAGCATCAACCTCACCGCGAAGATAATCCTCTATAAGTTGGTTATTGCCAACCATAGTAGCAAGATTCATCACTGCACCGGCGACGTGGTTTGTTAAGGCCCCTATCGGCATTATATACCCCTATCAGAAGCAAACGTCCAGAGCGCAGCCTTGCCCTGCCAATTGGCCCTTCCGGCTCGCCCCCAAAGACCTATCTTACTCATATGTTGTCCCTGATCTGTATCATCATCGACAACCATACTCGTTACAGCGCACGGACCTCCACTATACTTCATCTCAAAGGCAGGATATCCTGGCCACGGAGGAGTTGTTGCAGTGATGTTAGAGTAGAACAACCTATCTTTCGCACCAAGACCCCAAACCCACGGAGTTCGGATCCCTCCAAGTGGTTGATAATCGTACGTCCACGCAGCGGTGTCTGAGTTATACCAATCTAAGAAAAACGATTCCATCGCTACGCCGGTACCTGGATTGACCGCCATGCCATCGCCATTCCTCGGCCAAACGAAGCCAAGAGAAAAGGACCGCCAGCCGGCAGTGCCAGATGGTACATAAGGAATCTCGAGACATGGCGATCCGACGCCAGCGTTGGTAAGCGAGAGATTCTCCGCAGAGGCTATTATAAGAAGATGGTTGGACGTGTGCTGATAATCGACAGACCTTGGCTTAAGCGAATCTGTCCTTAAGCTACTAACAGTCCAAGTCCTAATTGAGTTGTACAGATCATTAACGGCGGCAGATGCAGCAGCCGCGTACTTGAATAGATCAGTGGGGTCTAGGGACAGTCTTGCCATTACCAACCAAGCCTAACTACCATCATATCAACATCCTGTATCCTGGTGAGCCTGGCTCCATTAAAGAAGTCAAGATCAACTGTGTGGCTCCCTGGAAGGAGGTAACAAAAAGAAACACCAGAGAGCATGGTCCACTGTAGCGCCGAACCCTTGGCCGGGTCTACTGCTACATGAAAATCATCTGCGCCGAACGGCCCGCCAGCCCTGACCCCATCAACCGAGCACTCCACATGATACAATATATCCCTAACTGCCGTTCCTCCTGCCGTTCCTCCCTGAAAATCAATCGACACGCGCCACTGGACCACATAAGTCCCAACCTCATGATCCTCTAGGCTCAATACCTTCCTATATAACTTGTACCGCTGGACATCCGCGTGCAAATATAAACTGTCAATACTAGCGACGCTAGTATGAAGCTCATGGCTTGCAATCGGGGTGA
>Ga0208156_1000590_pt1 | contig 13268 bp, 13 predicted proteins | sample 1_EtaG_FD_184073 | JGI IMG/M metagenome (GOLD analysis project Ga0208156, IMG submission 184073) | Marine viral communities from the Subarctic Pacific Ocean - 1_ETSP_OMZ_AT15124 metaG (SPAdes) (version 2) | ecosystem: Environmental > Aquatic > Marine > Oceanic | place: Pacific Ocean | collected...
AACAATAAAACGTCCTACTGGGAAACATTCAAAGATGACCCCTACTTTACGGGTGAACAACCTGTTGGGCAATCAATAAACCCAACCGAACCACCACAACCACCCACAGAGGGGCATGACCCATCTCAAGAAAAAGAATTATCATTCTTTGACAAAGCTAGATACGAGGCGAAGGCTATTCCAGCTATAAATAGAGGGGCCGTAGAGTCCGTTAAACATATCCCTAAAATGGTATCTGATCTTTCAGTAGCAGGGTATCGCTCATTAAAAAACCTTTTAACTAAAAAAGAGGAAGAAGGCCAACCAAGAGAAGTTATACTTAGAGCCCCAAGAGAAGGTGACATCTCTTATCAATCAGTGGATGAGCTGGTTCACGATCAATTCCAAAAAGGAAATTTAACAGAGAGCGATGTAAAAGAATACCAAGCTCAACTTAAGAAAGAAGAAGATCGATTAAAGCCTTGGGAAGACAGGGACGCCCCCCGTGCATTTATGGATACACTAGGGTTTATACTCCCTGGCTCTATCGGTACAAGGGCTGTTTCCTTTGGGCTTACACGTTTTTCTAAGTATGCAGGGCTTAGGCAGGAAGGTCATCCCCCAGAGGAAGCTGGCGAGGTTGTAGGCGGTGACATTGGCTCCTATGTTGCTTTTGAAGGGATACACCAGGTAGGCAAGCTAGCTTGGAAAAAAGCCACTATTAAAAATCAAAAAGTTTGGGAGGTGGACGCTGACGCAGTAAAGGCTTCAATGAAAGATTCCATTATGCCAGAAGGAGCTAAAAACCCGATATTAGAAAAATGGCCTAACGCTGAAAATGAGGGAATTAAGCTAACAGATACCGTGTATAGAAGGTGGATAGAGCCATTGCGTAAAAAGATGCTAGGCACCACCCCTAAAAATGTTAGGTATATTGATGATGCAGGGAACCCCGTTAAAGAAGTTTTAGACACACCAAAGAGAAAAATTGAGGTTGAAGGGGGTATTGGAGAACCTAAACCCCAAGGTTACTCAACTGAAGAACTGAATAATCGATTCAATGAACTTAGATCAGGTAAAACACTTGATGATATCCAAAACAATGTTCCACAACAAAAGGTTATACCAGCCCCTACCAGTCCTATTGAGGTACTAGAGGTACCTCAACCACCTATTTCCAAAAAGGAAACAACTGGTATAACAGACCAAGAAGCCCAACCAGCCGAAAAGGTAGAAACGAAAGTACAACCAGAAAAACCACCCTTACAACTTCCAGAAGATGTGACGGGTGCGAAGCCAGCAACGAGAGAAGAAATTGAGCTTATGCGTGCACAATTAGTAAACGAAACAGCAGGGAAACGAGGTAAAGGCGGTGAGACTCCCTCAACATTCCCCGACTGGAACAAGGGGAGAAAAACAGCTCAAACACTACCCATTTTAAATCGACTTCTATCTGGTAAAAAACTAGTAAAAACTCAACCCGAAGAATTTCTAAAGATGCTAGACGATTTTAGGGGTGGTGAAGGGGAGTCTTACGCTAAACACCTCAAAGAGCAGGATTTACTTAATATCTTAAGCAGTATAGGGACAGACGAATTAGAAGTGTTGTATAATGAGCATCTTGATAATTTTCTTGGCGCAATTAATGACCCTAACTCAGAAGGATTTATTGGAGAATACACAAAGGAGGAACTAGATGTCGCATACAAAAAAATCAATGCCGAAAATATCCCCCGAACTAATGAGGTTAGTGAGATCAACTCTAGCGTTCAACCGACGCTGGAAAGAGAAAAACAAGAAGAAGGCGACAATTCATCATCTCCCCGATCAGGAACAAACGCCACCTTCAAAGGATTTAGAAAGTCCAACCCCTCCCCAATAGAGTTACCAGAACTTGTTGAAATATCATCTGAGTTAATAGGTGTACCAGAAGTTAGACAACGCCTTTCTATTCCTAGAGCCTTGGGAGTTGCCTATACAAAAGAGGGCGGTGTAGCAAAGATTCAACTAAGGGCCGACCTTCCAAAAGGTAACCTCATAGATAAAGCAAGTTCAGATCATGAAGAAGGGCTTGATCTGTTTAAAATTGAAGTCCTTGAGAATACAGGGCTTGAGGCAGATGAGGTGTTGTTTGAGTCTAGGTACAACAAGAAAAAGAAAAAGCACGAGTTCAAAGCCTTTGATGGCGATACCGAATTAGTGAACAAGGTACTAGCTCATGAGCTTGGGCATATCGTTGATTTTTTACCTCAGAAAACCATGAAACGTGGCAACATACTAGGGCGTATTGCCAGTTTCAAGAAACACCTCAAACACTCACTAGACAATATGCCAGGTGGTGAGTTGGTTATTGGTAAGAAGAAGATCACTCGTAACGAGATTATGGAGGAACTAAAAGCACTCACCCAAGAATGGAAGCCGTTTGATGTTGAGGCCAATGAGAATCACACCAAGTATCGTCATAGCCCAAAAGAGTTGTACGCTGATGCAGTAAGTGTATTTATGAATGAGCCAGCACTTATCAAGCAGATTGCCCCTAAATTCAACAAGGCGTTCAAGCACTGGATGGTCAATAAACCCGAATTCAAACGGGTGTATGACGGTATCCAGCATCGTATCAAAGCTGGTAGAGATGCGGTATTAGACCAAACAGATAACAATGTTCGTGAAATGTTCGACAAAGCGGATGCGCTTAGGCGAGTCAAAAAGCCAAGCAAGCTATCTCCTAAAGATGAGCTAATAAAGGGTTTTGTAAATGAAAGGGCGTATCTTGCAAGGAAAGTGAAGAACGCCAAAAATGCTGGCAAACTAACAGCCGACCAAAACCCAGAGTATATGATGGAGGAATTGGCCTATCAAGAAGGCCAGACGTATGTGATGATGCGTGATATTGAATCAGAAATGATTGCGCCACTAGAAAAGGTAGGTGTCACACAGGCTGATATCGGTACGTATATGTTATATAAACGATCCTCAACCGAGCGTAAATATATCTTCAACCCAAAAGGTATCGATTACAAACGGGGGCAGGAACTACTAAAAAAACTTGAGAATGGCCTTGGCCCTGAACGCTTCAATCTACTTGAGGAAAAAATTAAGTGGTATCAGAATTACCGAAAAAAGAATGTCATTAAGGTTGTGAAAGATGCCAACATGTACAAAGATGAGCTGATTGAGCACATGGAGGATAACGATAATTACGCCTACTTTAGATTACAGGAGTATATGACTGATATGTACGGCCAATCTGGAACAGGACAGGTGCAAAGACAAGTTGGGACGTTAAAAGATATTGAAAACCCACTATCTGCCACCCTCTACAAAGATGCCCTTTTATTAAGATCAGCTCATAGAAAACAAACCGCAGTAAAATTGATTGAATTTACAGAAAAGTTTGCCAGTGATGAGATATTCCCAGCCGAAAAAAGATGGGTAAACGATAAATATGAATTTGTAGACCCTGAACAAATTAAAAACAAACACAAGTATCCAAAGGATATGGATAAAAGTCAGTTCGAGCGCATTAGTTACTTAGATAAAGGTGAGATGAAGTCTTTCTATATCGACAAAGAACTAGTAATTGGATTTTACAAAGACAACCACCAACTAGGAAAAATAACAGAATCGTTTTTACAGACAACACAGGTATTAAAGAAAATTTTTGTCACCAACAACCCTGGTTGGATAGCGAGTAACATACAAAGAGACGTTGCAACTCTTTGGGTAAACATCCCAGAGGCCAAGTTATTAGATACTATCAAATATGTTATACAGTCCATTCCAGAGGCGATAGATGAGGTGTTTTTAGGTAAAATATCCGACACCATGAGGGAAATGTATCAGAATAAAGCCCTTCATCATGGCCGTATTTATAGTGCGGAGGACGTGGTCTATGGTGGTGAAACGCAACTTGATACTATGCTTGAGACTTTTGGGCTTCGTGAGAAAAAATCTCGTAATATGTTTATGAAACTTTTGGACATCATAGATAAGTCTGCCCAAGTATCTGAGAAGATGACTAAGATTGGGGGGTATAAAATGCTCAAAAAACTTAGGCCCGATCTATCAAATGCTGAATTGGCGCATATCACACGAACACGGGTAGGCTCCCCAGACTTTTTAGCTGGTGGGAAATACAAATTAATTACCAATAACCTCATGATATTTTCAAACGCTGGTACACAGGGGCTTAATGCTAGTGCGGAATCATTTAGCGAGAATAAATCTCGTTTCTTGCTCAAACTAGCCCTAGAAAACTGGAATTTATTGGTCTTGCTCGCTATCGGAATGGGATTACTTGGTGGTGATGACGATGAGAAAACCACAATGAAAGATATGGTTGATGCCATCCCAGATCGTGACAAGGCAACAAAGACCCTCATTCCTTTGGGTATCGATGAGAACGGCAAAACAATCTATGTTAAACAACCCAAATCTCACATGGGGCAATTATCCTCATCAATTATTTATTCACTTAGCAAAAGTTCAGAGAGTGAGGGTATCACTGAAGTGGTGAGGGCGTTTTTTGAGGCATTTCCTTTTAGTAATATCAATCCTCTTATTTCACAACCCCTTAAATTGGGATCTCTTGCATTAGGGGTTAATCCCCCCAGTCACTACACAGGTGGTAAACTTATACCCGATCAAGTTTATAGAGCAGGGGGGAAAGCCTCTATCCCATACCTAACTATAGACACTTGGAACTCGTTTGGTGGACGTGTCCTTTATAAATTTAGAGGCTCTAGCCGATATGAGACTAAGACACAGCTAGAAAAAGCACTACGAATACCTATAGCTGGCCCCATCATGGACAGGTTTATTGGGGTTAGTGATCGTGGATTATCTGATAAGGCATATAGAATCCTTGGGCATGCTCGTAAAGAGAAGGCTCAAAAGAATTTAAAGATCACCAAACGAGTAAAAGATAGCGTTAAAGGACTCGATGGTTTGGTGAATGGGGTTGAGGATAAAAAGGTTTTAGTTAGAGCCTCAAAAGGTCTGTATATTGGTCTTGTTAGAGACGGCATTATTAAACAGAAAAACTACCCATTCCAAAAATTCTACAATCGATACATCAATTACGCTTCATCGCTTTACGAGCATGACCCACAGATGTCTATGATACTTCAACATGCACGTTCTAACGAAGAGAGGCTCAAGCTCATTAAAATATACAAAAAAGGCAAGGAAAAAGCTGGGTTAATTCGTGCATACATTGAAAAGAAATACATGAAACAACTCTAAAGGAGGCAATTACACACTATTCAACACCCAAAGCAGACGGAAGCCAATACACACTACAGGAGTACAACAATGAACAGAGAAAATATCAAAATAGAGAAATCAAAAAAAGGTGGCTATGTTGCCAAATGTGACGGTGAAGCGATTACAGAAGACGGGATATCAAAATCAGATATCTACCTACAAATTGATGCACATTTTGACCTTATAGAAGATCGTGAACGTGATATATCTGAGTTGAATATACCAGATGTTGATGAACCAGAGGTTGCGCCAACGCCAAAGAAGAAAAAGAAAAAGAAGCCTGCTAAGAAAAAGTCCACAAAGGCTAAGAAGTAATATGACTACAGACACACACGTTATATTCGATGTGTCGTTTGTTGATGGCAAGAAAGCCGAGGGTCGTTTGTTGATCCTCGGTGACGAGTCTTTGGGAAACACTGGCATCTACTCAGAATACCCATGTATCAGTGGGCCTCATGGAAAAGGCGCCCTACCCTTCGGGACATACAATCTCGTTTCATGCTTTGAGAAGGATAACACCGACAAAAACAAAGCATATAGGCGTGACGGTGTTCCTTGGTTGGCTGGTATATTGCCTCAGTTTGAAACAGAGCGCAACAACCTAGCCATTCACCCAGACGGAAACGTTCCTGGCTCATTGGGATGCGCTGTTATCACCAAAGATGATATGAAAGCAAAAGCACAAATCGAAACACTACTTAAAAAACACAAACAACTAACCTTCAAGGTTTGTTAGGAGACACACACAATGAAAAAATTAATATCAGGAATCGCGTTTTTAATCGCCCACCCTATTAAGACTATGAAGTACGCTCGTATGGTCATTAAGGTTTTGAAACGGGCTAGCATGGTCACTAAAACCACCAAAGATGACAAGGCTGTGAAGTTTTTAGAGGACGTTTTAGATGATCTTGAGGAGACCAAGACACCTATATCGTTATCTAGGCAACCTCATGAGACCTCCTTGAATGTTGGGCCATTGGGCATTAAATATGACCCTGTTGACAACAAAACTGGTATTTCTGTGTTTGGGTTTAGGTTGGTTACTATTTGATCTTTTCGAGCGTAGTGTAATAATAAATATATTTATGCATTTATGTTAAGTTCGTGATACCATATCTCTATACTATTAACTATTGGAGGAAGAGATGGAGCCGAAATTACTATTTACCGATCTAGCAAATATATCGAATATTACGATAAATAATGTGCATAAAAGAATAAAATCAAATAACTTACCATATTTAAGAAATGTGAATAGATTATATATTCAACATGAGGCAGGGAGAGCTTATTTTGGAAAACCAACTAAACGAGAGGTTATTTCTGTACAAACGGCAAAGGGTGGTGTTGGAAAGTCGAGCCTATGCCTAAACTTCGCCATTCGTTTGTGGCTGTTTGGCCATAGAGTTTTAGTAATCGATATAGACCAACAAGCAAATATATCAAAGCCATTTGGACAAACTGACCCTAAGTATGTTTTACTCGACGTTTTGTTGGGTAAGGTAGAGTTTAAGGACGCAATAGTTAAATACAAGGACGGGCTAGATATCATACCATCTAGCCTCAGAAACGCAAAACTAACTAATCAGATTATAGCTGATGGTGGCTCACTAAGTTCCTATATGCCAAAGTACATTGATTCCATAAGAGATAGTTACGACACTATATTGATTGATTGCCCCCCAGCAATCGGTCATATTTTGTCGTCTGTAGCACTAGCATCAGATTTAGTGATATCTCCTGTTGACCCAGATAATGACGCAATAGATGGTGCTTCTTATATTCAACAAGAGGTTCAAAAGCTCAACAACGAAAATAATAAAAACATTGGATTCAAGCTCATATTAAACAAATACGATGCTAGAACCGTTTTATCACCCCGTACAGCCGAAAGATTAGGTAAGAGCAACTTATACAATGAGGAAAGTATGTTCGAGTCTGTCATAGGGGTATCACAAGACTTTTATAGGGCAAAAGAGGATAAATGCTCTATTTATGACTACATGAAACCTGGTCGTGCCTGTACCGATATAGACAATCTGGTAATAGAGTATCTTGAATTAGGTAAATGGGCAAAAGAGGATAAATGAAAAAACACAAAAAACACAAAAAATACGAAGGGATTACAATATCGGGGAAAAAAAGCAAAACCTTTGGCATAACTAGGGAGAATAACGGCATTGATGACCGTCTCCCAAAAAACCATATCACTTATGTGGAAATGATGGAGATTGACAAGAAAGAAGCGGAGAAGAAGGAAATTGGTACACAAACGGTACACAAACAGGACACAAACGGTACACAAGATGATTTAAACAGCACACAAACGGTACACAAACAGGACACAAACGGTACACAAGATGATTTAAACAGCACACAAACGGTACACAAACAGGACACAAACGGTACACAAGACACTGGTTGTGAAGAACTTAAACTATTGTCTGGATTTCAACAATTATTATCGCACCATATAATTGATATTTGCATCTCAAAAGAAAGTTTATCTATCGATAATATTAGTGGCAGATATTTAAAAAACTTTGCCAAAGATAATGGGTATAGCCCCTCATCTATTAAAGAAACTATTACCAGATTACATACCAAAGGGATTATAAGAAAAAGTATGGGGAGGGTTGGACGAAACGGGTATTATAATTTCTATATATCTGAACAGATTAGAAATGCTTATTTAATGATTAAACGGTACACAAATGGTACACAAATGGTACACAAACAGGACACAGACAGCCTCAAACCCGAAACCACTAGTAGTAGTATTAATTTAATAGAGTATATAAATAAAGAACCATTATCAGATATCGGATTTACAACGAACCACTTAAAAGATATTCAAAACGCATTAACAGATCAAGGGAAAGAGTTTGATGCAGATAGAATACAAAACTCAATCTACTCCTTAGCCCATGACATGAAGAATGGATTTAACCATCCAAGCCCTATAAACTTAATTGTAGGGTTGCTAAGAAAAGGCGTCCCATATAATGCGAGTAAGCCTGGATATGAAAACCCAGAAGAAAAAGCGATAAAAATAGACAACGAACGCAAACAAGAGGCAAAAAAAGCGAAAGAGAAAGCAGAAGAATGGATTCTCAATGAAGAATTTGAAAAATGGTATACTAAAACCACAAGAGAAGAATTAGACAAGCTGATAATAGAAAAAGAAGGGGAGGGGATGTTAGAAACCCTAAAGGGGCCGATGCGTAAAAATTACCTCATCGAATATTACAAAAACAACTTGTGCGAGGTTTGACGCAATAACGATACATTGATAAAGTTTTGACAACAATCATAATGAAAGTGGGTTGATTATAATGAGAAATTATATTTTATGTGCAATATTATTGTTGAGTGTGGCATCCTTTCCATCGAATGAAATAAATATTAATGGATATTTTGATGCACAGGGAACAGCGACATATAGCCGTGGAACTCTAACGGGTAGTGATGAACTTGACAGCTCATTTAGTATAGGTGGAAACTATTTATTTGATATGGATGGATTAAAACTTGGGCCTTTTGTAAACTATCAAATAGCCCGTGAAGTAAAAGGTGCTTCTGGGCCAACTTTTAGTTATCTTTCTTTTGGTGGAATGGTTAAATATTCATTTAATGAAAAAGGGTATGTCTTTGGTGGGGTAGGGGTTAATACATTTAGTGAGTCAGAATTAATGGCGTTCTATGTGAGCAACGGGTATTCTGTTACAAGCATAGACACAGAAGGAGGGATAACATACTTCTTTGGTGTTGGATCAAAATATAATGAAAAAATTGCACTAGAGTTTTTGTTCATGAATAATACGGGCGAAATTAGCATTAATAGCGTTAGTTCAGATGTATCATATATGAAATTCTCTTTTGGTATGAATTATACAATCTAGGTTGAATAGGTTCAATATTAAACCTATTCAACCTCAAAATACAGATAATCAACCCAAGCAAACTCTTTTCGTGTTTCAAGATAGTTTAAGTTGTCCATATTCTCATGACACTCAATCTCAAAAACAATATTCCTGTAGGCTTTGTGCCAATCCCAAAATAGGATGTAATTTGTAATAAAAGACGCCACATACAGAATCACAAACCCCACAATTAAAAGCTCCCAATACTGAGCTGAATGTATCTTTTCCTCGTTAAGTGTTTCTTCACTGACATCTTGGCGAACAAAAATAACAGCCAGAAGGTTAATGGCGTTGATTTTAAATGGAACAAACCAGCTAAGAAAATCCAAAAACCAATTGCACTTAACTATCATCTAAAGCCCATATTCCACTTCATCCATAATATCCATCACATCAGAAAACATATCGTTTTTTTCTAAGTTCCTATCTATGTCTGACTCTATAAAAATTTCTTCTATCTCATCCCCTGTGAAGTAGTGCAATTTACTTGATGCACCAGACGCCAATTCACAAATGTAGACATATTCATTGTTTTTACCAGCAACGACATATCTAATTACAAAACTGAGGTCATAATGATCCAATGATTTAACCAAGTCGCCTGGTGTAAATTTTGTAAAAAGTACCTTGTTATTTTGTTCTATCATTTTATTTCTTCCTTTCTTTCTTTTTTTGTTAAATTTAATGTTTTTATTAATAAATCTATGCAACCACCAGGGTTTTTATCAACTTGTTGAGTGCTAAATCGTAAAACTCTCCACCCCATGCTAATGGCTGTATTTATTTTCTCTCTATCGTCATCAGTATTATGTCTACCTCCATTTTTTTTATATTGACCACCATCAATCTCAACTGAAACTTTTCTACATCTCCAACAAAAATCAAACATCCAAAGTCGTTTATTGTGAAACTTAAATTCTCTAATCCATCCTATTATTTTGTTTGATTTTAGTGCTGTCTCAAATGCCCTTTCACCATCAGACCCCAATTTGGTAAGTTTTAACAATGTCGTGTTCCTCGTTTTTTGGGTCTGGTATGCACGCTTTGCAAACAAATCCATAGTTTGGGGTAAAATCAATTCGTATCATTTTCTTGCATTTCTGGCATGGTATTTTGTTCATTTTCAAAAGGCTCCTGTGTGGTGTTTCTGTAGGTGTATAGTATGCTGACTAGTTGTCGTACTGCGTCTTTGTCTTTGTGTGTTTTCATTCTGCCTTGCTGGATAATATTGAGTGCCTTATTAACTCCTTTCAGTTGGTCGTATGTTAAAATTAATGGGTTATTTTCTAAGCTACACATGACACTTTCTCACGTTTTTCAACAAACAACTTATTTGGAAAATCGGTTAATATTGAGTTGTTGTGGGATACAAAAATGATCTTCTTAAATCGTTTTTTAACACTCCCTAGAAGTAAAACGATCTTGTGGGCATTGTCATCATCTAAAGCGTCAAACACTTCATCTAAAACTAATGTTTCTAATTTTGACCCAGTAGTTTCTGATTTAAAAATGGTGAGCGTGAGTCTAATGACTGTTTTTATGATATTTTTCTCCCCACCAGAATACTTGGATATCTCCATTGTTTTAGTGCCATCGTCGCAAAGAATCACAAGTGACTCAGACGTACCGCCAGACTTCAAAACCTTCTCAGTCTTAAAAAGAAGCGTCATTTTACCATCGGTGGCAACGGACATTAGCTCATCCGAGATATCTTGAAGTCGTGGGATGGCTGAATCAATTAAGTACGCCTGGATTCCATCCTTACCAAAAGCATTTTTTAGGTAGGTGTATATTTTTTCAGAGTGTTCGAGTGACTTAATCTTGCTGGCATCCTCAATAATCTGTTCTTCAATGCGCTTATTTTGCTCCATACGTTCCTTGATTGTGGTATATATTGACTCAATTTTTCGAACATCAAGGCTCATCGACTCGATTAGCTGTTGGGTGTTTTCGATCTGAGCTTCTATTGATCTGATATTTTCTCTTTTCTCATTCAAGCCCCTTTCATCTGGTGGGGGGGTAGCGTTTAACTGCGTCTCAACATCGCTCAGTTTATCTATAAGAGCCTTTTGATGGGCATATAGCTCGTTTATCCTTCCATCGGCCTTAGAAGCCTCTATTATCGATTCTGAGTGGTCAGGTGGAACCGTATTTAAGGGAATTACTTTCTGATCCATGACTTCCTTGTGGTGTTCCACCGCTTTATCTGAGATTAACTGAATATTTTTAACATCCTCTTTGGCTTTGTTGGCATCTGATAAAAAGTCACACGATTTACAAGGGGTATGGTTGAAATTGTCAGATTCTAAAATATCACACTGTCTAAGTAGGGTGTTTCGTTTTTGGGATTCGGTCACATAATTTGCAATAACAATTTGAGATTTTGTTTTTGATGCTTGAATTGTTTTATTCTCGTTTTCTACAGATAAATTATGGTTAAGTATAGATTCTCTGTCTGACTGTTTCTTTTGTAAATTAGGTAGATTGTTAGCAAGGTCTCTATTTTCTGCAATCAATAGATCAGCTTTTTCAATATCGCACTGTATGTCTTCTTTTTGAGCTTTTAGAGTTTGGTAATCAAGGGTGAGTTCATACATTTTACTAAGACCATCATTAAGAGGTTTTAGTGAGTTTTGAGATCGTGTTACCTTGCTTTTTTGTTCCTCAATTTTAAATTCCAATGACTCTTTTTTCGATATCAAATACCTAAGTGGGTCAGTGGTTCCTTTGAGTTCGTTAATAACCTCGGTGGGTAGACCATCTAGTATGTCTGATTTTAGGGATGACACCGACTCGACTTTTGCCATAGTTGAATCAAGGGTATTGCGTGTATCTTTTTGCAAAACTCCCCATCTTTCGGCATTTAATTGAAGCCTTTCAAGGTCAAGCAGTGCCGCCAAAATACGTTTTCTATCGGCTGGTTTGCAATCCACAATATCCCCAAATTTGTTCTGAGCGGAAAACACACTAGCAAAAAAGACCTTGGGATCTCCGATTATTTGTTCAACTGCCAAATCAAAGTCAGATATTTTAGGCCCAGCAATATGCATAGTGCCTTTTGATAGGTAGGCATCTTGAGAAAAACCATTGGCTGTCTTTCTGCATTTTCTCTCTGCGACATAGTTGTCTCCATTAATTTCAAATTCAATGGCTAGGTATGAATTGCCTGTAAAACCTTCGGTGACGCCTTCGACAAGATTTCCTCTTGATGGCCATATCCCAAACAAACAAGCAGGGACGGACTCAATAATGGTGGTTTTTCCAGACCCGTTATCTCCCACAATCGGTGTGGTGTCGGCCTGTGTTAAATCAACACACGTGTCTTGATGTGAGCCAAAATTCTGTATGATGATTTTATTTATAATCATTTCCAGAACTTCCCATTAGTTTTGAATGTTTTGGTTTGTCCCTCTGGTTGAATGATATAATCTATTTTAGGTGCGCCAACATCGAAATGCTCTACAACAACATCCTTAATCTCTACCTTGGTAAAATCAGTGCCTTTGATATATCTAATTTGTCCAATCATTGAGTGAGCGTCTTCAATCATTTTTTCATACTTTCTACGTACTGTTTTTGTTGCCATTTCTTAACTCCTTTGCTTCTTTTTCCGATTAAACTCTCTGATAAATTTTTTAAGGTTGAAACACGCCACAACGTCGCCAATCAATATCTTATTTCTGGCTACTCGCATCCGTTTACAGCGTCGTTTGACACGTTTTCTACGCATTTCCCTGTTCTCAAAAGGCTTGATCTCCTCTGAGATTGCCATACCCATTATGCCAACACCTCCATCAATTCTTGTTTCTGAACGCCATCTGGTAGGGGGTTTTGCTTAATATATGAGCTTAATAACTCGTTATCGCTTAAATCCATTGATAAAACGTCTTCGGTTCTGGTGACGTGTTTTCGTTTATTGAATAATGGCTCGATGATCGCCAAGGGTTCTTTTTGAACTGGTATTGACATATAATGGTTGTGAGCAGACTCGCTATAAAATCGAACTTTAGTTAGAGTGGAATCAAGAATATCGGGGCTAAGTAGATTATCAACATCCTCATTACTATGAATTTCTATCGTTTGATATTTTGGCACATC
>Ga0208156_1000592_pt1 | contig 13249 bp, 15 predicted proteins | sample 1_EtaG_FD_184073 | JGI IMG/M metagenome (GOLD analysis project Ga0208156, IMG submission 184073) | Marine viral communities from the Subarctic Pacific Ocean - 1_ETSP_OMZ_AT15124 metaG (SPAdes) (version 2) | ecosystem: Environmental > Aquatic > Marine > Oceanic | place: Pacific Ocean | collected...
GGTAATCTTCATCTACAACAACATCATGAGGCTTTCCTACAACAGACGGGCCTTTTCTGGCAGCACCAAAACCCTGTCCTGTAGGCTTACCTAATATTTCTTTTAACTTTGCTGGACGTTCCAATAATGTATGCGGTCCTAACCCCATTTTAACTTCTCCTTTTTCTTGATAACTTAGTAAATTTCTTTGGTCCATATTTCTTTCGACCTATCCAGGCTGCAAGAGCTTTTGGGTTTTTAGCCCCCTTCTTTTTTAATTTAGAAGTAAGCCGTTTAAATCTTTTACCTGAACCTAATTTAGGTTTCTTCATAACCTGCTGTCTTGTACTGGCTCTATTAATCATATCCAGAATCTACTACCTGACCACCTGTCATTCTGTAGGTAATCTTACCACCACCTTTTATCTTTTTCTTTTTCTGTTCAAAAATAGAAGGAGGAGGAGTACCTTTCTGACCTGGTGGTATCCCAGTTCCTTCTGCATATGGATCTTTTTTCTTAGGTTTAATCTTTTTTGTTGATGTTTTAGACCCACCAACAGTCTTTCCGTTTTTTCTTTTCACAACTTTACCACCACCTTGTTTAGGATACTTTTCTCCTCTTTCTGTCATAAAAGATCTGGCTCTAGCTCCTCGCAAACCATAGTCTTCTATTAACTCACGATCTTTCCATGATTGAGTTGCTATTCTCTCTTTATCAATCCAATACTTATCTAATAGTTTATCCAATTTTTCATCATTAGTATTATCCCAATCAGGACTTTCTTTAATAGCTTTTTTATCTTTTCTATATTTAACTCTAAGATCTGATTTTAGTTTTTTTTTCCTTTTCTTTATAGCTCCCGGTCCTTTAAATATACCACCTGTATAAATTCTTTTTGTTAAAGTTTTTTTGCCTTTTCTTTTTTCATTCGCCATTAACTTGCTCCCTGTGTTATGGTATCAGGACCACCAGCAGGAGAGGCAGCTACTGCCATATCATCTTGTCTGGTTCTCCTAGCCTGGTTGTTTAATTTTAGTATTGCATTCTGGTACTCACTCGCCCATACCGGAAGAGTAGTCCAATCTTTCATATACATTGTTGCTTCTATCATACATCCTGCAAAAAGAGCATTATAACAATAATCACTAAAATAGTTCTGAGTTGTCATGCTGGTAGATGTGGCAGAAGACAGGTATAGTGGTTGGGATTGTGATTGAATTTCCACAGTTAATGCTGATACCGGTGTTGGCACAATCTTTATACTTGAATTATTTTTTCTGGTATAGTACCTTGGCGTACCTGTAGACGCACTAACAGGCCAGTAGTCATTGACATATTCTACTGTCCTGGGTAATAGATTTGTTACGGTTGTTCCTGTGCTTACTTTATAATTTACATTGCGAACAATACGAACCCTGTCGCCTAAAGACACAGTTCCGGCATTACCGGATGATACAGATATATTTGTATATTCATCCAAGCCGGTATCATCTAGGTCTTTAATCATACGAAGCTCTGTCTTCTTAACAAAGGCAGAGACTTGGGTAGAAAACTCAGTTGAATCGTTTTCTGTTGTATTGATTAAATCTGTTTTTAGATAGGCATAGTTAGGCATGACTAGCCTAAATATAATGTAATTGTAGGAGCCATTGCACCTGTTCCAGAAGTTGCAACACTTACAACACCAATAACACCTACTCCCATATCGCCTATATATTGATCATTAGAATCTAATGCTCCCACACGATAACGGATAGCTGTTCCTTTAGCTGATCTATTTGTAATCTGTTTTGATCCTGAAAGAACAATTTCACCTGCAAGAGTTGAATAGGTATGCATAGCAAGAATTCTTGTTGTTGAGGGAGTAGGACTAGAACCTGTCCCTTCATCTCCTAAACTGGTATTAGTATCAACATAACGAAAACCTGTTATGATTGCTCCATCACTACTTACGTTTTGTGCTACCTTAACATTTGTAGTCATATCTTCTCCTTATAATAGCAGGGAAGTGACCATAGCCACTCCCCCACAGTTAGTTCTACGAACCTTGGCTTCCAAAGAAACCACGCCAATCAGAGACACCAAAGCTGTAACGCTCTCTTGCCTTGAAGCGCAAGTTACCAGTATCGAAATCCGGCTCCATTTTAGTTTGTAGCGGAGTACGCACAAACATTTTGGTGCCATTCGGAACGTCTGTCTTCATAAACCAAGAAGTCGTATCCGTAAATCTACGATTAATATGATAACCTTCAGGTAACATACCCAGATGTCGAGTAGCATTGATTGCATTAATGTTAGGATTCGCAGCCTGACCACCACTAGCTTGGGTGTTACCAGGACTGGATAAAATCCTATCTGCAATTGCCCAAGAATCAACTGGGATATGCAAGGAAACTGCACTCGCACCAACCAGAATACCACGATCATCTTTGATCTTCTGGACGTTGGTAAGAGCGGTTTCAAGAGTAGATTCTGATAGATCAGACGCAGCAATTAAGTTGGACTGATTACCGTTACCTACAGTTGGATGCGTACTGGCAAAGAAGGCTACACCATCACCAATAGTATCAGAGAAACCATTGTTGAATGTATTTGCAGCTTTCACTTGTTTCGTATTTGCCATTGCCCTGGCAAGACCTTTAGCACGAAGCTTGGCAAACGTATCATAAAGATTGTCTTCCATCGCTTCTTCAGTAACCGCAAAGGCCAGAGCTATAGTTTCAGCCGTATAACGGGCTGTATAGCTTTCCTGGGCATCGTCATAAGAAACAGCAGCACCTTCACCTTTTGTTGGGGCGGAACCAAAACTGGTGAAAAGTACTTCTTCTTCAAAAGCACGATCTGAGTTTTCTATTTCATAAAGAGGATCAAGCTCATTGTTGACCTCTCCATACTCCATTCCAAATACCGCATTAAGACCTGGAAGGAGTTCTTTGCTAATACTAGCTCTATTTATAGCCATAGTTAATTCCTCCTATCAAGCCGTGGATGCCGTAGCCGTTACATAACGGTCACGGTGTGTATTTAGATATACTTCGACAATCGGATAGGCATCTCCATCTCCTTCATCAGGAAACTTAGCCCGACCAATACCACGCACTGGTAATACACTTTCTGCGCCGGATGCAGCATCTAGATAATAACTAGACTGACCCGTTGTGGTATTCCCCGAAGACGCTGTAGAGCTAACCGTAACATTATAATTCTTTACGATTAACATTTCAGCCGCCGAAACAGTAGTTGAACATTGAATGTGATAAGTCTGATCAGGATCAGTAATCACAAAAAATTTAATATCCGTAGCACTAGTACCTCCGTTCCACCAACGGGAGAACTTCTGCTCACCATTTTCAACATATTGACAACCCATAAATACTCCTGAAGGTTTTAGCGTTGTAGCGATATACGGAGATATCGTTGCAAAGTTAGCACCAGGAAGTACTACTGGATCACCAGTAAAAATATTGTTGGTGGGCGACCCTGTAAGGCCGGTAGACGACAAAGCAATAACATCAGTTACCGCTTCATTGTTGTAACCACCACCAATTTTACGAGCAGGAGTAAAGCCACGAAATGCTTTAGTAGTAGACATAGTTTACACTCCTATTTTATAAGAGGAGGCTAATCCTGAAAAGAAGGTTGCCGACCTCTTGTTGTTACAGATTTACTTGTATTAGTAATTGGCATACGAGAATCAGAACTTTTCATGAGTTGTGCATTTACTGCATCCATCTGTTCATTAGCCTTATTCTCATAAAATTTTTGCCTAGCCTTTACCTTTGCAGTTGGTTTTTTAGCCAATGCCAAGTCTCCACGACAGACTGCTCCAAGATAACGACCTTCTTCCCTTACGAAGGATGTAATAGCCATCTCAGGTACTTCATCAGGAGTTACGAATATCCATCCTTCCTGTTGTTTTTTACCAACATTCATGATATCATCCACGCCTTTTACAGATATGCGTATCCAACGTAAAGACATTTCTTCATTGTCGAATCTTGCTTGTACCGAATCCGGTATTGTGAGGGCATCTGGCTCCTCAAAGACATATTCTTCTTCGATTTCTCTTGTTGTAGCTTCCCTTGTAGTATTACTACGTATTTCATTTCGTGTCATAATTTAATCCTCCACGTTTATCCGATATTTGTATAGCTGCCGTCAGCATCAGTAATCTTCAGCTTTTCAGCAGCATATTGTTCAAGTGGTATATTCCATTTCTGTGCAAGCCTAACATCTTCTTTTGATAGTTTAACTTTATTAGAATTGGACTGGGGTAAACGTGATCCTCCAGATACTACTTGAGCAGGTGTTGACGAACTTTCCTGCACACGTTCCTGACTTTCAACATTAAAAGCCTGGTTTAATCTATTATCAATTTCCTGATAAAAACCCTCTTCAGTAGGATCATAACCTTCTCCTTTTAATTCGGCATCAATTGCCAGAGCAGCGGCAGTCTTGACATTATCTTGTCCAAACCAATTATTTTTAGCTGCCCATTCTTCTGCCATAGGATCACTTGTAGGTTGGGGAGGAGGAGGAGCATACTGAGGTTGTTGAACCGGCTCTGACTGTTCTTCATATTGTTTCTTTGCTGAAGAAATAGTCTTTAAATCAGTTTGAGCTTCATTCAACATCTCTTGCGCCTTTAATAGCTTTTCCTTTTCTCCTTCTTCAAAAGCCTCCATATATACAGTTCTGGCAAGATCAATTTTATCAGTTAATTGTTTTTCAGAAGCATCAAGAGTTAGTTTACTAAAATCTGATACTTCCTTGTCTTTTGTTCTGAGAGTTTGAAACAACTCCTCATTTTTTTGAATGAGAGTAGAAATTTGTTCGTCACGTTCTTTTCTTTGCCGAATAAGCTGCCTTATTCTTTTTTCAGCACCCTTGGTTTCAATACCTTCTAATTCAGGTGCTTCCGGCTTTTCTTCTTTTACTTCTTCTTCTTCTTCTATTTCTATTTCAATTTCTTTCTCTTCATTCGGGGCCTTAATTTCATCCCACTCTTCTTTTTCAGTCATTATTACCTCCGTTGTTTACGAAACAAACGATTTAACGTATACTCTATTATACCATAGAAGTATAGATTTCACAAATATTTTTAATTAGATCCTTGCCCAAGATTAAATGTTGGGTCAAGATCTTTAGGATCTCCCACCTTCATGGTGATCTGATCATCAAAAAGTAAAATAAGTCTTACACCTTTATAGACCAGTTTTGTACCTGCATGTTTACCATAACATACATAGTCTCCTACAGTACACCAAGCACCAACAGGAAATTTATCTTTATCAAGATATGCCAGATCACCCAGAGCTAAAACTTTTCCAACAGTTGTCAGATAAGCCATATCATCTCTGGTTGAGTCTGGAAGAAGAATACCACCCTTGGTCTGACTCTTCACAGAGACAGGACGTACTAAAACATTAAAGCCTGGTAATTCAGGCAGTACTTCTGGGTCTTCTATTTCTTTTGGGTCACTAATCCATAAATCGTTTTTAATGGCTTTGCCCATTTCTACTTGTTGCATTCTTACTCCTCATCATCTGAATATGTTCTTTTTTTAATAATGTCAGTAATATTAGTTCTGGCCCAATCCAGACCTTGTATTGATCCTACCATTTGCCGATAATGCGGGTAATCTTCTGCACCCCCATTTCCTAACATTACTCTTAATTTGTCAATTTCCGTATTGAACTCAATGATAACTTCATCCCAAATTTCCATTGGTTAAGTTTTCTTACCCTTCTTAGGTTTTGGAAAATCCCACTTACCTTTATCCCACTCATTCAGGGAAGATGTGGTTTCCCATTGACCTATGGTATCACCTTTAAACGGATCTCCAAAAGATTTCCCAGAAGGTTTTACATGGTCAAGATAACCTTTACCCTTCTTCATTGTTGCCATTTTCAGTCTCCTTCTTAGATTGTTCAATTGCCATCTTGACAAGAGCATCTAGACCCTTTGTATCAAGATCAGTTTCATTCTTCTGGATTTTATCTACCAGATCTTTTAAAATTCTTTCTCGTTCAACTGCTAGTTTCTTTTCTTCAATTCCTACATCTGTCCTTAATTCCATAACCTTGAGTTCTTTTTTAGAATCTCTGTCTTTATCAGCCTTCTCTTGTTTGGAGTTATCGGCAGCACTTGTTTTCAGAATATCTATGATCTGTTCATTCTCATCTAGCTCTAGTTTCTTATTCTTTAACTCCATTTCTGCTGCCTGAACCATAGTATCAGACTGGAGTTTCTGTTTCTGAAGTTCCACCTTGGCCTGTTCAAGAGAGACAAGCTGCTGTTCTGGAGATTGTGCCTGTCCCATTGCCTGATTTGCATTCATAACCTGCTGGGCTGCTTGCCCCATTATCATTTCTATGACAGCAGGATCTTGTGCCTGTTCCGGTGGTATCTGACCCATTAACTGTTCTGTTACTCCATTCATCTGTTCCTGGTACTTGAGTACCGAATGCTCTTGAATATTAGCTTGTAATATCGGTTGTATTCTTTGCATGACAGGATTGGCACCATTGGCAGGATCTTGCAGATAGGACATCTTTACCTGAATATGAGCATCATGGTTCTGTCCTGGGAAAGCCGCAATGGGTATTCCCTTGGTTGCCGCCATAATATCAGAGACAGGATCAAGTGGCTTTGGTTCAATCTTGGGAGGTAGTATCTCTTCAAGATTAGGCATATTGGCTGCATGAAGAATTGTTCTGTTTAGTGCTTCCATGTTAAACATGCCTGGAGGTGATTGCTGTGCCATCTGCAATGCCATGTTAGCCATCATCATGCGGTGGGCATTGCTGGGAATGTTTGGATCAGAGACAGGAATAATATCTATTCGACCATCAAAATCACTCTTGAATATACTTCTGTCTTCAAAAGGAACGTCATAGGGATATTCGTTGGGAAGATAATCATAATTAATCTTGGCAAGAATCCTAAATTCATCCTTCTGTGATTTGTGTACCCGCTTGTGAATTGCTGTGAAGAACTTACTACTGGCTTCTAGGAGAGCCATTGTTGTTCCTACAGGTCCATAGGAGGCAGCATCAGAGATAACCTGCTCTGTGCTATCCGCAAACTTCTGACCAGCAGCAGCTACGAATTGGAGCATTTGATATAGAGTTGAGGAAGGCTCTTTGTAGGGGAGAGGAACAATAGCCTTTGATAAATCCATACCAGTTGCTTCAACCTCCTTGAACTCACCGGGGGAGATAGGTTCGTTATCACCAACCATTCTCACACCCCTGGCCTTGAAACCTCCTGGTAAATTAGCAAACTGACCAGCGTCAATGAGGGACCGCATGGCTGCTGTTGCACTCATGGTGAGATTACCAAGGAAATGAATCAAGCCTAGGCCGTAGAAACCAAAACCAGGAACAAACCTGTAATGAACAAAATGGCTTCTTTTTTCCATATTGGAATCATTTTGTTCGTAGTTTCTACGAATACTCAATACAGTTCGACTTGTTTCTTCAACTGTAACAATATAAGGTAATGACTGGTCGTTACCTTCAATATCTAAATAACAGTGTTGTTCAAGAAGAACATATTGAGGATCTTTATCTGAAGAGGGAGACAAGCCAAGAATCGTATCCATCTTCTCTGTAAAGGAAGTAATATTTGTTTGATTTGGTTCAGGAAGAGTTACATCTTTGTAAACACCTGCCTGAATATCTTTTTCCAGTTCAACCGGACTACGATAAATAACATGTGTGTATCTATCGGCATTTCTCAGATCAGTTGCATAATAAGATACATAGAACTGGTCAATCGAAATAAACTCCGACATTGGTCTTTTAAGTGTGGAGTTATAGTAAACTTTCTTGAAGGCAGATCCAATCAGGGGAAGATGGAACAGCATTCTTTCAAACTCATCAAAGTATTCCGGCATCTGTTCAGTAACCTGATAGTTCATAAAGTTCTGAACACGATTAGCCTGGAGTTCTTTCTCAGGAGTTGCCTTGCCAAGAATATTGGCTTTTACTGGACCTGAAGAGGGGAACAGTTCTTGAGATGCCTTGGACTGGAACTTAACAGCCGACTCTATGAGAAGAGGATGGACTGCTGTGCAAGCCCCCTCAAAAGGTTCTGTTCCAGGCTCAAGCTTGAGTCCTAGTAAATCAAAGCCTCTTTCAAACATAGATTCCCATTCACCTCTGGAATCCTTGTCAGCTTGATAATTTTCAATGACATCTAGGGCAATATCAAAAAGATCTTGTTCGTCTATAGTTTCACAGAGATCGCCATACCATTCGGCAATTTCTTCTGAAGGCTCCATCAGAGCTTCTTCCTGTTCTGAGAAATCTACAATAAGCCCACCATCAGTATCAACTTCAAAGGTAGCATCGACATCTGTCTCTGGAACCATAGGAACTATATTAGATAATTCTTCCGGTATTTTATCATATGGATTTTTTTCAGTTGCCATTATTTATCCTAACATTGATTGTCCTAGACTTTTACCATAAATCTGATTAAGAAGCTCCCCTAAATAAACATTACTATCTTCTCTTGAAGTGGCTTCAGGACGTTTAGCCAAAAGTGCTGCCATTCCTGTTAATTCTTCTTCTTTTTTTTCTTCTGGTTCTGTTAAATCTTTTTTTACTTGGGGTAACTTTTTAAGTTTTTGAGGATATTCCTCATAGTTACCTTGATAAAGTTCTTCAGACGGATCATCGGATTTCCAAAAATCGTCATAATTATAATTGCTAATATCGGCAGGTGTGTAGGGTTTAGCATTTGTTCCATCTTTTATAACTTTACCATCTGATCCCAGATTATACATGTCTATAAGCTCTTTCCCTGAAGCAACAAAGCCCTTCTCTATTCCTTCTATCCTATCTCTTTGTTTATTTAGTACGGCCTGTAAAGCATTGTTAAGAGATCTTTTAGGTGTAGGCCAATAACGAGGATCATCAGGATTAGCTATACCAAAACCTTTTCTTGTTTTCTCAGCCAAAGAATCAATTACAGTAACTCCAGGTATCAATGTATGTCCGAATATAGAAGCCAGTACTGGTAAAACTCCCGAATCTTTTCCTCCATATTCTCCTCTACGAGATAAATCAATAGCTCCTGGTATTTTGATACCGTCCTTATTTGTATAACCATACATTTGCCAATAATGAAGTGGCTCATTAGCACCAAGATCATCCCTATAACGCATTCCTATGCCATATAAAGGTAGGTCGTATTCTACTGCCAGACGATCTAATACTCTTGCAGCTTCTCTATCAACATCACTCTTCATTAGGGGATCTTTATTATACTTATTTTTAGCAAAAACTCTAACCTGAGCTATATAGTCATTGACATCTTCTTCATTCCAACCACTACCAGCCTTTCCAGCCAACTTTATCAGATCTTTAGCTGTTTCCTTATAAAATTCCTTAGATTCACTTTCTTCTGCTGCCACAGCACTAGCCCATTCATCAGCAGTCGGCGGAGGAAAATCATCATACCCTTTATCTGCCTCATGGTAAGCTGCTGTCATATCAGCATCACTTACACCATAATAACCATAATCCGTAGTATCAGCACTAAATCCTAAAGAAGGATTTGCCTTATCACTCTCATCTACTTCATAACTGGGGATACCCATTGGTCCAGCTTTACCACTACCACCCATAGCCTTTAGAGCAGAAGCCTCATCAGAATTAATCCATGCCAGTTTATGTGGCTGTCCATTTATATTAATAGATTTCTTTATTCCTGCTAGACCACCAGAGGTTATTTTTCCTCCATGTTTAAATGCGGCTATTGTATCTATAGCCGCATCGTCTACAAAAGATGTTGTAACTCCACTAGGACTAGTTTCTTCAGAATATCCTTCTAAACCAGATAAATTACGATCTTCTACTCCAAAAAAATCATGTTTCTCTGAAATATCCTGAAGTCTTTGTGGGGGAATTTCTATTCTAGTTTTCATTGCTCCAGGATATGGAACCCCATCTTTAGATTCACCAACAAGGTAATGTCCTAAACCTGTAAACAATGCTCTAAGATAGGATTTGTCTGGAAATGCTTTTCCTTGTAAAAGTTCTGGTAGAGTCTTATTATAATCCTTAAAATCATAAGGATCACTAAATCCATATTTTCCTGTTTTAGGATTCCAAGATACAGTTGCTCCTCCTACAAGTGCTTCAGCATCTTCATGTGTTGGTCCTAAACCTTTAAATTCTCCTGTACCTGTTACTATAGCCTTTGCTATTGCTACCTCCATTGGATCGACTTCTTCCTTTGTCAGATCTTCTCTTGTTGTATCTGATAATTTTTTTCCTGTAGTTTCATATAAGAGTTTATTTACTATACCTTTTCCATACTGTTTTATATAATTTGGTATTCTATTCCACGTATCTGTTGCTATTCTTCCTGCAACTCCTCTATGGATAATAGGAGGCATTACATTTCCTCTAGTAGCATCCTTTTTCCATGCTTCCAAAGCTCTATCATATGTATTAAATGAACCACCCTCTTGTTTATGGATAACAGAAGACAGACCAGATCCATCTAGTATCTGATTTGCTTGATTATATGCGTTATTGAAAATTTCAGTCATGCTGTTCCTCTCTTCTCGTCCTTCTATTATAACACATAATTATGAATTTGGCAAATTAAAAAGTCCAATAAGTACTCTTTTCTGATCTGGCCTCATCTTCAAACTCTGGATCATCAGGGTGAGTAATGTGCCAGGACTCTTTCATATAGTGTACTGCCATTGTCAGAGCATCTACCTGATCATCATGAGCAGCGTTGGGAAACCTTATTAATTCTTCTACCAGATCATCCGACCACTTCTTACCTCTGGGTATCCACAACCTACCTGCTTCCATAATAGGTGAGGCTGCATAAACTCTGGATACCTTATCTCTGTCTGGATTATACTCCATTACTGGCAGACCAGCCCTACGCATATCTTGAATAAGAGACTGACCGCTGGCTTTCTTCTCTATCATACAGACATCCGGCCTATGATCATTATAGAGTTTCTGAGCTATCTTTCTCAGTTCTGGATACTCAAACCTACCTTTGATGTTACCTAGCAAAATAAGTTGCGAGGCATAGCCCTCATGTCCTTTCTCATCTTGATCATAGAGATGGAAAATACCCCAGGTTTGAATCACACTAAAGTCTGCTGTAGTTCTGGTGGAGAAGGCCGTATCGAAAGTCTGGATGATAAATTCACATTCAGGAGGATCAGGATCTTCCCAATACTGTATCCATTTCTTTTTTATTAATCCTCCCTCCTCTGGAGTAGGATCTTGCATATATAGGGAATTCCAGTACCGACTGCCATTACTGGCTCTGATCTCATTCTCATCTGTGCGTAGTACTTCAGCCGTCTTCCATTCAGGAAAATAACTGGAACCTACAGGCAAATCAAGTAACTCTGCCGCATCTTCATCCAGCCATGCCGGTATCTTAATAACATCCCAGGGAATGATCTCGTATTCAGACATAGTCTCTTGTTGTTTGAGCAGCCAACCACATAGATCATCATAATGATACCTGGTATTGATAATAACAATAGCTCCGTTAGGCATAATGCGGGTTCTAAGACCTGCTGGATACCATTCCTTAACATACCTTCTACCCGCCTCTGAGTAAGAATCTTCTTCAGACATCACATCATCAAGAATAGCTACATGCGCTCCTCGACCTGCTATTTGTGATCTAACACCCGCTGCATAATAAGTACCATTCTGATTGGTCTTCCACTTACCAGCAGCCCTGACATCACTTCTCAGATTGACACCACTGAATATCTTACCGAACTCTTCAGTATTGACAATGTCTCTGACTGAACGACCAAAGTCAGAAGAAAGCTGATCACTATGAGAAACAGTGAGAATTTCATGTTCTGGATTTCTTCCTATATACCAGGCAGGAAACAATTTAGAACATATCATGGACTTACTGGAGCGAGGTGGAAGAAAGACCATCAATCTCTTGATTGTTCCTTCTTCTAGTTCTTTTAATTTGTTGGAAATAACTTCTATGTGTCTTCCCATTTTAAAATCAGAGACAAGAGAAGGAGCCATAAAGCGGACAAAGGTCAGAAAGTCTGTGTTGGCTTCCCTGTTAATTTTATAGGATAAGAGTTCTTTTAGATTAATAAAAGAATCTATAGGATTCACTTCTAGATTATTCATATATATATTATACACTATAATGTCTAATTACGCAATAGTAAAATGTAAAAAAAATAATAAAAAATAATATAGTTAATGATATTAATATGTTACTAATGGCACTTTGTTTTTTTTATTGATGATGAACCCGTAGATTTTTAAAAATTTATGAGAGGTCCGTTTTATATATATATACATGCGCCTGATTTTTGTTCCCGCCCCCCCACATGATGCGAGGATTTTTCCCGAATTTCTGGGAGTTTAAACGGATCTTTGTAAGTAAGTTCTTACGAACTTACAAAGATCCTAGTTTAGTTAGTTGGATCGGTGAGTTCAAACGAAGTTTGCTGGAAGTGGTGAGAATTCATCCAAAGGATGGTGATTTTATATTTTCCAGGCTAACTTCGTTAGACCTTGGTGTTCTGCCAAGTCCTTGAAAATCCAAGGGATTTTACAGACGCATGAACAAAGCTATGCTTTGAAGCGCCTGATGAAATCCAAGGGATTTTGACGAGGCTTGACAGGGCGATGATGAGTAATTATAATCTTAGTAAGTAAGTTCTTACGAACTTACTAAGATTATTAATTAATTAACTTTGGAGAATTTGCTATGACCTTATCCGATATTCAACGTGATATAGACTTTGTAAGTGATTACAAAGTTTATACAAGCTGTGAAGATGGTTATGATCTTCATGATCAAGAAGGAAACTACCTTGGTAGTTTTGAGGAAGCCCAGGATTTGATTTACTGGGTCGAAAATAACTAACCTTATACGGATCTAAGGGAGTGAGTTCTTACGAACTCCCTGAGATCCTAGTATAGCCATCGCCGATCAGGCTTCGATGACCGGCATTCGATAGGAGATTTCGATATGACCAAAACTTGGAAAGCTTTTACAAAAGATGGTAAGTGGCGCACAATGGGCAAGGTAAAAGCGTATCGTGCCAAGGAAGATGCCGGTATTCCCGTTGCTGTTTTCCACGCCAATGGTTCATTCTTTACCATTGCCAATGCCGATGCGTTACCTGATGGCGTTCCTGCTAAAGGTCGTGCGGTTTAATTAACAAAGGGGATGCTGATAGCATCCTCTTAATTAATTAAATTGTGTGTGCTTTGTGGAAGATAT
>Ga0208156_1000595_pt1 | contig 13202 bp, 14 predicted proteins | sample 1_EtaG_FD_184073 | JGI IMG/M metagenome (GOLD analysis project Ga0208156, IMG submission 184073) | Marine viral communities from the Subarctic Pacific Ocean - 1_ETSP_OMZ_AT15124 metaG (SPAdes) (version 2) | ecosystem: Environmental > Aquatic > Marine > Oceanic | place: Pacific Ocean | collected...
AAGCGCAATACAACGACCTCCTGTGGACAGTGCCGGATATAAGCCAGCCCACAAGTCATCAAGTCCCTCAACATGTGCCGCTTCATCCACCACCAATAAAGACAAAGCCTCTGAACGACCGGCATCACCCGACGTCGAAGAAGCTTTAATCTGGGAACCGTTGGACAATTCAAAAGAGGCACGATTATCAATAGTTACTTGAGCAATATTAATCCATTCCGGGAGATTTTTAATCATGTGTTTGACTTTTCTAACAAGGTTTGTGGCCGTGCTAAACTTTGTTGCCATGACAAGAATATTCTTATCTCGGTGATATATCATCATCCACGCCACATAAGCAGCAACAATAGTTGAAATTCCAAGTTGCCGTGCTTTTAATATTATATTAAAACGATAGTCATTAAAATCATGAAGCAAATCAGCTTGGAAATCATAAGTTTTAAAAGGGATGAGGCCGTCAAGAGGATGGGCAATCTTGGTATAATTGTTGATAAAATAAACCGGATCTTTGCCGCATTTAATTATCTCTTTAACAATTTGTTGTTTAGAGGGCTGCAAGTTAGACATACCATAATCCATTTTCTACGGCGCGGGCTGATTCGGCCCAGCCGTTTGCATACCTTGGATCTTAGTGCTTAAATTCTTTATACGTGTCACGACGCCCTTAAGGGATCGCTTAAGCTTTTGAACTTCCTCTGCTACTGCAGGGTCGGCATCGCCTATTTTCATGGCTTGCAAATCTTTGTAGAAATCTTTTCCCATTTTTTCAAATTTATTTGCACTTATTTCAAATCTCTTTCCCACTTCCGCATTTCGTTGCGCAGCTTTAGGATCTGTCCCAGCGGCCCCCGTAGCGACATTTTTAAGATTGCCAGCCCAAGCTTTTCCTCTGGCTTTGCCTCCGGAAAACGCGCTGCGCATCCTAGAAAAAAGCCCTTCGTCCATCTCTTCCATTTCGTCTATCTCTTCCATAATGATATTTTTTAATTCTTCTTTTGTAAGTTTCACTGTAATTTCTCCTTGGTTATTTTTGTGCTCCGACTTGTCTTAATACCGATTTCAAAGCCGATTCAATATCAGTAACAGCCATTTTTTTTGATAAAGCTGGCAAAATGGTCATCAACAAGTGTTCCAACTCTATTCTATCACCAATATTTTGTAGTAAGTCGGCTGCGCCACTCTTTGTTAACTTGTCGGAAAATTTACTCACATCTGGTCTAGGTTTTAAAGGAGCCCCAGCGGCAGGTTCATCAGCTTCTTGCAGCACTTCCAAAACTAAGTCTCGTAATATTTTCCTGGTCGGTTTCATTTAATGTTTCCTAACTATAAGTTTTATACATATCTTTAAGGCGTTTCACCGCTGGGTCTTTATCATTGGCGCCCTTCTTGACATTTTTTGCCTTCTTCACACCCGGGTATTGATCTTTGCCGGTGGCCATAAACTTTTTAACCTGCGCTGCGAAGTCTTTAATGTGGGGATCCAACTCTCTATCGCCGCCTTCCACTTCCATTACATCCGGCATCTTGCCAATTTTATAATGTTGGACGGCTCTCACATCTGTGCGAACCATCGAAATCGGGTCAACGCGCACTTGGATTTCTCCCTCTTTTGTGAGGGTTAAAGCATCTCCAGTCACTTTCTTATATTCTTTGGTAATAAAGTTTTTGATCTTGTTGACCATGGATTCCATTTCGCCTTCAAACTTATTATTATTATGGACATCTGTTAGTTTACACTCCGAGTGATAACTAAGCCTCAAACGATTGCCAGAAATAGTATAATCAAAGCCGTCGATGACGCGACTGTCTGTAATGGGGTTTCCCTCTTCGCGATTAAGGCCAATTTTAATTTGATTTCCGTCCTCGTCCATCGCTCCGTCATGGGAGTTAGCCATAACTTGTGAAATGCCTCTAACAATTTCTAATGCGGTTGCCATCATTTTCTCCTTGTGTATAATAAGACATCAAAAAATCCACTCGCTCACTTAAATTCATCCAACGTTCTTCATTTCCTTTAACAAAACCCAAATAGCAACGGTGGCAACAATCATACTTATTCATGTAAAGACCGTCGATTGGTTTGAAAGAATATTGAAAGCAAGCTGGGCAAGTCCTATCCTCTCTTTTATTAAGTAGTTTTTTGGATACTAAAAACCCCTCTTTTTGGACTTTCTCTTCTTTGTCCCTCTGTCTCATTTCTTTCTTGTGTAATATCTTGATTTGCTCAAGATAATCTTGCTCTTTTTCATCATCCCAATTTGCTTTTGGATTTTGAATAGTTTCTTCGCCATATTTCTTTGCGATGGCTTTTTCAACTTTTACAATGTAGTTTAAATCTTTATCATTCATTTTTATATTTTTCGTTGTGCTCGTCCACAATTGCTTTGAGTTCCTCGACAAAGACTTCTTTGTCTATTTCGTCACCTTCTGTATCATAGACAACATCTAAAGGGATCGAAGTCCCCCATGTGCCCAAGTCAACGTTAACGCCTTCTATCTGTTCTTCTTCGTTTCTTACAATCCCAAATAAAATATTTGATTGGTGATGGTTTCGAATAAAATGCCTTATCTCCATTTTTATTGACCCTTTAGTAATCATTGTTTTGTAGCCTCCAAAAATCCAACAAATGTAACATCATGTTCTTTTAAACATTAGATCTCCCACCCAATAATGATAACCCGCACTCGCACCAAATGTTTCCCATACCCACATTACTATATCCCCAGCAGAACAACTTAAATGTGAATCACTTCCCGTACACGCAAAAGTTTTCTGATATACCTTATACCTCATATCGCCAGAATCGGGGATCAAATCGTCATAATACATAGTAACCAAGTCAACATTGGTGTTGCGGGCTGCCCCTCCAGGACTTCCCCATGTGCCAGATACTATTTTAACTATGCCATTGCGAAGCGCTGTACAACTAACATTGGCATTAGTGGCAGATGACCCATAAGAGGCACTAACAAGAATACCATCAGTCGGCATTACAAACATACTTCCATAGTACAGCATCAAATCATTGTCGGCCACATTTAGCGCAGAACCCGGGGCTGGTATTTGGCCGGTGCGATAAACACTAGCCCGCTCTACGTAGGCATAAGGATAGCTTCGCATATAAGTCCTGGCAGCAGCAACAGGATAAAGCTGCATGGGGGGGTATGTAAGAATAAAAGTATCATCTGAAGCCGCTATAGTTATAGTGCTTCCCGCGCCGCCATCTGTAAGTGTGATATTATCACCCGCCGTAAGAACACGTTCGTCAGATAAAGTACCGTCTACTGCGAGCGTAACATATTGAGCATCGGTTGGGGCACCGCCACCACCACCACCAGAAGATGCAGTCAATACAAGTTGGTTGCTTGAGTTCAAGCCAACATAACTTCCAGCACCAGCAATTGAACCACTTGCTATGCCAGCGGCAGTAATTGTACCTGTTACATTTAAAGCAGCAGCAGTGGTGATATTGCCTTCCACCTTTAATTTACCAGAGCCAGAAATAGCTCCAGTAGTTGTAACAGAGCCAGTCACGTTCAAAGCTCCAGCAGTTGTTATGTCACCTTCCACCTTTAATTTGCCAGAGCCAGAAATAGCTCCAGTGGTATCTATTTGAGCGTAAGTTGTGCTGCCAGAAATAAAGGACCAAGTATTTGTTGAACCCCCTGTAGAACCATCCGTATCGACATGAAAAGCCATGTCGCCCTCGGTTTTCAGATCCCAGGTAGTAGTGTCAAAATTATAAATGTCGTTATAGCTATAGATCTTTCCATCTTCATAAACTATAAATTTTGTGCTAGCTGGAGTAACAATGGCAAACTTATTCGTCGTAACATCGGTATCCTGATCAATATAGAGATGGACATCTCCGTCGCTTCTTAAAATTAAATTAGCATCCGTTGGACCATAAATATCCCCACCATTAACATAAAGATCACCAGCAGTCGTGATATTACCAGAACTAGATATAGTGCCAGTAACAGCTAAAGCGTTTGCAGTTTTATTCCAAGTAAAATCAGCATCTCCACCAAAACTTCCACCATCATTAAATTGTATTTGTGTGTCACTTCCACCAGGACTTGTACTGCCACCAGCAGCAGAAGCAGTCAGCACAAGTTGGTTGCTTGCATTAAGACCAATATAACTTCCTGCGCCGGCAATGGAGCCGCTTGCTATACCGGCAGCCGTGATGGTGCCTGTGACATTTAAAGTTCCACCAAGGGTTGCAGCGCCCACATTGTGAAGCGTGCTTGAGCCAGAGATGGCGCCAGCCACAGCAAGCGTTGACCCATCAAAAGTGAGGTTTGATTCAACATCAGCAGTTGTTGCATTACCATATGTAACAACGCCATTCGCCGTTGACCCATTAAAAGAAATTCCACCCCCTCCCCCTCCAGATGAAGTTAGTACAAGTTGGTTACTTGAGTTTAAACCAACATAGCTTCCAGCACCAGCAATGGAACCACTCGCTATCCCAGCGGCAGTGATAGTGCCAGTCACGTTCAAAGCACCACCGGTGGTGATGGCCCCATCAGTTTTTAATGTGCTTGAGCCAGAAATAGATCCGGTCACCTGCACTCCATTTAAGATTTGGAGAGGTGATGGGCCATCAATTCCCCCGATAGCATTAATAACTCCTTCGAAACGAGCAGGAGAACTTGCCGTTAAAGCGCCGGATACATGAACAAAGTCTGATGTCCCGCCGCCCAATATAGCGGTTCCATCCACATGCAGTCGAGCATTAATTTTGCCGGCATAAGGAACGCCACTAAAAGAAGTATTAGATCCTATGCCTAAGTTCCCCTCTTGGCTGAGAATCATTTCACCCGCATGCACCCCGAGGGCGCTGCCGCTTTTAGTAGTTTGGAACTGAAGATATCCGGGGGCGGAGGTTAAATTTAGGGGTGCTCCGGAAACTTCATCCACACCAGCAACAATCCGAGCAGTCCTAGCATAACCGGTTGCCACTGTGGTGGTGGTCTGCCCCGTATACGCAATTTGCCCAACGTGGTCTCCTCCTTGAACGGGAGTGGGAGAATCCTCCGTGCCACGGGATTTGTTCAACCACAAGTCTCCAGAATCGGTTGTATCTCCGCGCTGTGAAACTCTGATAACTGCCTCACCAGCAACATCATAATCAAGCTCAATGGGGAAAACCGTACCGCCAAATTGTGATTTGCCTAAACTGATTTTAGAAGTGCCATCAGGGGGTATTATTTTAACATCCCCGCTATCCACCTGGAAAGCGGTTTTGACCGAGGCTGTCTGTGAAGCAGACAACACAAGAGTGGGCGTTGACGAACCACTAGTATCCAGCATGAACAGCCCTTGCGACCCAGAAGCCCAAGAACCAGTGTATGAGAGCGCTTGGTAAGTAACAGCAGGAGACGCATGACCCAGAAATCTCACTAGAGGGACGCCATTGGGATAACCACACTTGCTGAAGTCATAGTCAATATCGGCGCCGCCCCAGAAGGTGGCAGGACAGCACCCCCCCGTCAAAGAACCGGAGATAAAAATAGTGTCCGTGCAATCAGTTCCCAAGGTTGTATCGCCAGTTACCGTCAAATCTGTAAAAGTACCGTCACCATCATCGCCACACTTCTGGTGTGTGATACAAATAAATCTTGCTAATTTGCCAACTGTCCATTTTCCAATCTGGGGCATTATAAATTACCTATTTGCTAGCTTGCGAAGCCGCATAAAAAATACCAATTGAAACCAAAGCTCCCACCAAAAAGCCACCAGCAGCCCACCAATGTGAATAATCATTTGGCCGGTCTAAAGCTATAGAACTTAATCTTTCAACTTCTTGGTCTTTAATTTTTAATAGAGAGGTGTATTTGTTTTCTGAAGCGTTCATTGAAATCTTTAAACTCTCCATCATTAAATCATGTTGAGCCTTGATCTTTTTCATTTCAAAATCTACTTTTAATTTACAACCAGCTTCAGTGAATTTTTGATTTGCCAGCATTTGTGCGCCGGCTGTTGGATTCAGAAGGACCCCAGAAAAGGGGGCCATTTCGTCTTTCTTTAGATCAACAATCTTGGGGGGTTCAGAAGGTGTTTCTTGAGCAAAGAGAGGTGTTGGAAATATAAAATTAAAAACCAGTATCAGGGCAATCGCCTGTTTCATCGCAAGATCCTCCACTCTCCAACTCTAATTGTCTAATCTTGGCAGACAATATTAACATAACTAGATCAGTTTGTTTAATTAGGCCGGTCTTATCTAATATCTCCCAATCTTGGCTGCTTTCTTCTGCAAGGGTTTTCAAGCGCACTTTTACTTCGTAAAGATTGCACAATGCATTATAAAATTCAATACTCACAGGGGTGGTGTCTCCTCCCTTTTTAATAAGGAATTTCGCGTCATCAATATGTTTTTGTGCTTGTTCATGGAAATAATATACACACTCTAAAGCGCCCTTGTCACATTTGAAATCTCCCTGACATCCTTTGGAAAACGGTTTGTTATCGTATTCTACAGCAGAAATTACAATCCCATGTTGGTAATCCTCATACTGATTGGCCACACAAGCCGCCGACACTGCTGCCGTAACCACTATAATCAACAATTGCTTTATCATGAATTCTCCTTTTTTTCATATATAAAACCAAATTTCTCACTCATGATTTTAGCCAACCCCTCTGGGTTGTCATGATATTCTTCAACAATTTTCTTGATTTCTTTTTTCTTCTGCTTCTCCAGAACTATTTGTTTTTCTTTGTGTTCGTTCTCTAAAGCATTAATTATTTCTGTGTACTTTTTGATCACATTATTTCGCTTCTCTATTTCTGCCTCGTGAGAATCCGTAATGGCTTTAATTTGTTTTTTATAACTCTCGTCGCGAGTTTTCAAAACTTCGTAAGCCGCGTCTCCCCTCCGGAAAACTAACCATAAGATCAGAGTATAAATAACCACCACAGGTGCAGCCCAATTCTTTTTAAGCCACGCCCATGTCTTTTTAAGAGATGTTTTGATTGTCAACCATACGATCATTATACACCATGTTTCCAAGCTTTGGCCAAGTCAGCCGCCCCTTGGGAACCGATATAAACTAAACTCACGGCAACCCAATCCGAAGAACTCAGATTAGAAAAGAAAAGAAGCCCAGTTGCGGTGCCCCACACCAGAAGCTTTCGTGATATCATTTTTGTTAAAAATTTGTCTACTGCGTGTCTCAACATACTATCCTCCTATACACAGTAAATAGTTTAATGATTAACAAATGCATAACCATCTTTTTTATCAATATCAATTGTGACATCTGCGATATCCTTAAGACTATCCACGTGGGAAATCAGAAAAACTGTTTGATAATAGTTTTTTACCATTTCCAATATTCTCACAAAGCCATCCATATTTTCAGCATCCAACGCAGTGGCAGGTTCATCTAAAACAAAAATATTAGATTTTGGAAGACTCGACACTGACAAGAGCGCCAATCTAATTGCCATTGCGGCAATAGTCTTTTCTGCTCCGGAACCCATCTCAATGGGTCGGGGATCATGTTTTGGGTGTTTAAGATAAATATCTAATTTCTTTCCATCATCGTCAAAAAATACTTCAAAGTCAACGACGTTGGCCAAGACCTTGGAAGTTTCTTCGTTAATTACAGGAAGCTTTCTCTTGATAATATCATAAGAAATGCCATTGCTGTGCATGCATCTCATAAACAAATCATAAGCTGCGTATTCCTCGCGCAAACTTACCAATTCTTTTTGTTGCTCCACCAAATTATTTAACTTTTGGTCCAACGAACCGTGCTCTTTATAAAACTCCAATATCTCCTCATTACAAGCCTTTAACTCTTGTTCGTGTTTTTTAAGATATTTGGTCTTATCTTTCTTCTCTTTATATAAAGCCTCTAAATTTTCAATCGTTTCACGATTCTCTTCATATTCCTCTTCCCTGCTTCTCAGATCAACTAAAGAAATATTTTGTCTCACCAATTCAGCTTTATTCTTTTCAAAATTAATCTGGTCATTGGCCAATTCAGTTGCGGTTGTATTCTTTTTTTCGAGGACTTGATTATATTTATTGATATAATCCTCGATCTGATCCTGATCGAACCCTCTGATTTCTTCGCTCTTCTGGTTAATATTAACACTCACCTCGGACATCTTTTTATTGCTCTCTTCCATCAACCCCACGGCTTCATATGCATCGCGAATAAATTTGCAATGTGAAAATTCAGCACCGCAAGGAACTTCTTTTAAGAGCCTTTCCTTTTTAATATATCTTTGCTTTTGTTCGTCTTCCTTTTCTAACTCATCAATAAAATTCTTTAGCTCTTCTCTCTTGTGTGACAGGACGTCTCGTTTATTTTCATATTCCTCAATGTCAAAAGTCTTCAAGAAGGTCTCTATCTTTTCATAATAAATTTGGTTTAGGTCAATTCTTTTTGACATTTCCTTGTTTACTTCTTCCAAACTCGTAATGAGTTTTTCATGTTTAGAAATAGACTTTTTAACATCCGAGATATTAATAATCTCTGCAGGAATAGAACCGATCTTCTCTGCCAACTCTGCCAGATCTTCTCCCAACTCACGAATTGTTTCACCATATTCAGCACATTTTGCCGCATGCTCTTCGGTCTGTTCCTGATTCCACTTCAATGCAATCTCCGCACTTTCTATTTCTTCATCAAATTCTTTACCTTCTAATGCTTTAAGTGCACCGCGCAAATCAACAATATCTTCTTTGGCCATCCTATATTTTCTTTCAAAGATTTCAAGATCAAGAAATTTAGCCAAAATCTCTTTACGGCGAGTTGAACCTTCGTTGATAAAATCAAGCGATCCCAATTGTGACGACATGGAGGTCATCAAAAAATCTTCTAAAGTACCAAAATATTTACGAATATTTTTATCGGTCCCATTTCTCGTCAAGCCGTTGTAGCTTTTTACCTCACCAGTTACAGCATTGCAACTAGTAAACTCAATATTGGTTTTGGCTTCTAAAGTCTCATCCCCTTTTAATTTTTTAATATATTTCTCTGATGTTCTCTCAACAGAATAAAGATCATCGCCAATGGTAATTTCTAATTTGCCACTGCAATCTTCTCTATTTTGGTTGATAATGTTTAGATTTTTCCGTTCGTTTTTAGAAGTAGAATTGAACAGTGTATAAAGGATGCCGTCAATAATGCTTGATTTTCCTGAATAGTTTTTACCAAATATTCCAACAATTCCATTTAAATTTGTGAAGTCAACACTGTTTCCTTCTCCATAATTAAATAAGTTACTCCATTCAAATTTTTTCAATTTCCAATTAACATTTCTTGAAACTTCTTCTTCTTCCTCTGCCGCTGCATTATATTTTCTATTGAGTTCATAAACCTTGTCAAGAGTTTCATCATCGGCCTCATAATCTTTAAGATACTCACTGATGAATTCTTCTTGAACCGTAATGTCTCGGAGATCTTCTTTGATCAACCCGTGTGTGAGGTGTTCAACATCCCCGCGTTTACCGGCTGATCTATTAAGAAAAGTAATTGTTTCTGGATTGTACTTAACCTTTGCAATGTCCACTGCTTTGCGCATTTTATGTAAAGGCAAATTATTATTTGTCACAAGGCGAAGACGGGCTCCTTCTTGGATTTGAGTTCCCTTTGGGATCCTTCCCTTGGGTGTAAGTTCGATTGTTATAAACGGCTTCGGATTCAATAATTCAACATGCTTACAAGTAAAAGTCTCTTTATCCGTGACATTCCATACCAAGAACCCCTTGTCGTTGGTCTCACCATGATTTTGCTGAACTGTGGAGCCAGCATACCGAATTTTGCCTTTCTCATCAAGTATTTGGTTAGTTTTATGGATGTCCCCCAAAAAGGCATAATCAAATTCTTCGAAGATGGATATATCGTTTTCTCCATATTCCATCACCCAATCATGATCCGTTTTGCAACCGCTGATTGAACCATGATATAAAGCAATATTCACTTTATTACAATCCGAAGGATCACACCAATTATCTGCATCGAAAACAGAAAGAACATTTAAAGCAAAATTGTCATTCAAAACAACTTCGCCCGAATCTTTAAGCAAGTGTAACGAGGAATGATCCAAAGCATCAGCAATTGGCGAGAGCGCATCCTGTCGATTAGAATTTTTTAAATTACCATCATGGTTACCCAAGATGATATATGTGGGGGCAATCTCCGCTAAATTTCTAAAGAAATCTGTGCACATCTCCACAAACTCAGGAGATAATTGTGTTTTTGTATGTGCAATATCTCCACAGTGAATTATATAATCAACTTTTTCTTTTCTTAGCTGCTCATATAATTTATCGAATACAACTTTATATTCGTGATGATATTTTAAATTTTTGATATGTGTGTCTGCGATATGCGCAAATTTCATTTAGACCTCGCTTAATGAATGTTCTCCATAATATTCTTGTAAGTTATCTATTAATACAAGATATATGTTTCCGTATGGATTTGGACGGATTTTTGTGATTAAACCTATTCTACCATAATTTGGGTCACCTTTTAAAAGTAAGTGTGATACACGTACAAGATCACCTATTTTGAATTCGGGTTCTGTCACACTATTATAATGTCATAAATGGGGGCATTTGTCAAGAAGTTTCTTCCCACATTTCGTGGGATTTGTTGGGGTGAACATCATCGCAGTCGCCAGGATGTTCTTTCTTCTCGTTAAAGGGGGTGGCAGATGCGCGGATTTCTTCTGCAGCTTCTGGCGTCATCGGACCTGGACTTATCTTATTCAAAAGTCGAGCGACCAAATCTTCCAATTGTTGAATACGAGTTTCAACTGGTCCTGGCTCTGGGGGTTGATATTTTGTTGGCTCAAATTTTATGCCAGTGCGCCACGATTCTTCTTCTGGTGTGTCTGCTCCCGCACCGGAAGCTGCATCCTGGGGTCAGGTCTCGTATAAAACAGATTTTAATTCTTCCTGAATAATTTGCTTAAGTCGTGATTTTGTGAGTTTCATGTTAAAATTCCTTGATTGTTGTTCTTAAGTATACATGTCGAATTCGCTCGCAAGATCTCCGTCGTCTTGGGCGCCCATTTCGATGGCCAAGGCCACTGCTTCATCGACTTCGTTGTTCTCCAGATGACCAAGGAGGCGCATGAAGAGACTGTTTTTATCCTTGTCCACTTGGTTCACATCTGCGCCGCGCTTTGTTAAATCGGCCTTAATGCTGTTCCGAGTGAAAGTTGTGTCTGGATCACGGCTCTTAAGATCTCGCCCCTTCTTCATGCCCCCGAACTCCTTTTCACGCTCTCGTTGTTGAAACGCTTTTTCAGTTTCTGGATTGCGAGGGGCGTCGAAACCCTGTGGGGCACTGTGGCCCCAAGTTTCATGCAACACTCTTTTAATTTCTTCTTTAATAATCTGCTTAAGCTTTGTTTTTGTAAGTTTCACTCTACGAAATCTCCCTTTCCTAAATGACTTCCCAGTTGGCGCAAAGCAGAGGCTGCCTCATCATCAGTAGATATTGAATTTAACCAAAGAGATAGCTTCTCTGCTGTTTCGGGCGGGACCGCCATATTAATTTTCAATTTATCAGTTATTCTCACAAGGTCATTGACTATGGGCATCCACTGTATATCTCCCGACATAATTTTCAGGCCGCCATATTGTGCGCCACCTAAAGTATCCGTTAAGGCATCTTTGGCGTCCTGTGGTAATTGGGATATCATTCCTTTTAATTCTGGGCTCACACTCTTGCCCTCTCCATACTCGTTCAAAAAATAACGTGGGTTCATTCGTTTCTGATTTTGTTTAAACATTTTTTGTATCTCCTCTCTAATAATCTGCTTAAGCTTTGTTTTTGTAAGTTTCATGTTATTCTCCGTAGTCTCTTATTGAGTGCTGACCAGACAATTCTGGATATCCTGCTGATTCAATATCCTGGTCGTAATCCCCCATCGGATCCGAGACATCGCCAGGGGGAGCATCTAATTCTCCCATCAACGTCAACACTTCCGTTGCAAAAGCTTGAAGATCGGTTACATGAGGATAATAACTAGCCAACGAGGTGTCGCCATCCTTCATATTATAAAAATCATTTACTGCTTCGGAGCGGCCCATCGGCGGTATATTTTGAAGTCGCGCTGCAACGTCTTGTGGCGTCTCTCCCTCTCTTTCAGATAACACCTTTCCGAACTCTTCTTTAATCATTTTCTTAAGTCTTGTTTTTGTAATTTTCATTTTGGCTTCCTCCATCCTTGTCATGTAATTATATGATTCATCTTCGCCTGACTGCCATTTGTCAAAATCACTTTGGCGCTCGCGATCTGGTTCTCTTGTTTCCTCTCGCTCCTGGGCGCGAAGTTCCTCTTCTTCTCGTTCTCGTTCTCGTTTGCGCCGGAGTCGCTCGTTCTCCATGTGCTCTCGCTCCCCCCTGTCTTTCGACATCTGGAGCCACTGGTCGGTGGCCGCATTTTGGGCCTTTATCAGGCTACTTATGCGCCGTTTGATTTTCTCTCGCTGGTCGCCATCTGGAGTATTTTCCCTGTATTGGAGTTCTCTATATTTATCCAGTGCCTCCTGGCTCTGGTTGATGAACGAGTCGAATTCATCCTCGCTATAGGCTCTTTGATATTGACTAATCAAATCACCTATAGCTTTTATTGCTTCTTCCGTTCCCTCCTGTTCGGTGCCGAACATCCGGCCAAAAAAGCCAGCCTTTTCTTTTAAAGCGGCTCGTGTCTCTTCTTTAATCATTTTCTTAAGTCTTGTTTTTGTAATTTTCATTTGTGTCCCCTCCGTGAACTTGCTGAACGTCACCTCCGGAGCGTCGGACCCCATTGGCCGGCTCCTTTTCCGTTTGTCATAATATGAGTCGGGTGTCCAATACGAGGCACGCCCCAGGCCCGCGCTCTCTTCAGCTTCCTTCCGTTGTTTTTCGGCACGCCGGCGGAACCTTTCGGCCTGGGCGGCGTCGATTTCTGCGTTTCGGGCCGCAATTCTATCGGCCCGGGCTCGGGCGAAGGATTCTTCATCCTCCTCCTTGTGCCGTGCCACCCATTGAGCAGTTTCTTCATCAGCAGCCTTCTCCTGGGCTGCATGCCTCGCTGCCAATGCCTCTTCCTCCTCATCATCACCCAAACCAAACCAGCCTTCTTCCAAAGCGGCTTGTGTCTCTTCTTTAATCATTCTCTTAAGTTTTGTTTTTGTAAGTTGCATTTGTTTTTCCTTTATCCCATTCCTGGGTGCCAT
>Ga0208156_1000596_pt1 | contig 13186 bp, 2 predicted proteins | sample 1_EtaG_FD_184073 | JGI IMG/M metagenome (GOLD analysis project Ga0208156, IMG submission 184073) | Marine viral communities from the Subarctic Pacific Ocean - 1_ETSP_OMZ_AT15124 metaG (SPAdes) (version 2) | ecosystem: Environmental > Aquatic > Marine > Oceanic | place: Pacific Ocean | collected...
AGAAGCACTATCATCACAGCTTCAAGGACAACAAATGGGACAGTCAGCACTAGCGCAGGGCGCACAATTAAAGGGTCAAGAAGCTGGTATGGCAGGTAGACAGGCTGGACTGGCTGTACAGCAAGCCGCACTCAGAGGTCAAGGTGCCGCTATGGAGATGCAAGGGGCACAAGCTCAAGATCAGACAAAACTTGCATCCCTACAAGGTCAGGGAGCTATGGCTCAGGCTGGTGCAGGAATGAGAATGGAAGGTGTAAAAGGTGGTGCTGAATTAGGAATGGCAGGAGCGGCACAACAAGGTACAATGCTAGGACAGGGCGTAGGCGCAGTTCAAGCGGCTGGTGGCGCAAGAGAACAGCAGATGCAAGGTGTTAAGGATCAAGGAGGATTCATTGATCAACAAGGTAATTACGTACAGGCACAACTTGCTAGTACAGAATCAGATATAACTCAGGCTTCAACTGAAGAACAGGCTCGTCTCACTAGGAAAGCTCAGGGAACACCAGATGATCCAAGGTATAGGCCACCAGCAGAAACTGTTGAAGCAGGTGCTGATGGACTCCCACCCGGAACTACTATTGCTCCCCCACCACCCGGCCCACCAGTTGCCCCTCCACCATCTGGAACTACTGCTCCTCCACCATCTACTGGAGGGCGTAGTTCTAGAAGAGATGCAGGTGCCAGTCCCGATAATCCTACTTATGTAACTGGAGTTCCATCCCCAGCAAGTGCTGTAGCGGCACCGGGAGGAATTAATGCGGCATCAGCTAAACAGCTTGGTCAAGCTGGTCAAGTAAGAGGATCATGGAAGGATGCCCAAGGAGGTGGTGCCGGAGGCGGTGTAGCTGGTATGGTGGGAGGTTTTGGACATGGAGATTCCCCCTATGGTCAGGGAGGTCTAGCTGGTATAGCTCAACAAGGAGGACTAATGGGGCAAAACGCAGGTGCTCCCCCCGGAGGTGGTATGGGTGCGGCTCAGCAAGCACTTATGGGACAAGGACAATTAACCCCTGAACAACAAGAAGCAATGCGCAAAAAAGCGCAAGGAATATTCGGAGGAGTATAATGGCATTTAACCCAAACATAGACTATGTAGGTCACCAGCGACTAAGAGCGCAGGGTATAGAGGGAGTAACTAGGGCTAAACTCCAAACCAAGTTGAGAAAAGAGGAGGAAGAGAGGAGAGCCGCCGCCGCTAGAGCCGCTAAGAAAAAGAAGTCCAACTTTGGACGAAAGATAGTTGGTGCCGTAGCAAGAGGTGCCGCCGCATACTATACAGGTGGAGCAAGTGAGGCTTCAGGTCTTGGTGGTATGATTGATCAGCAGATACAGGGCGGTTCTGATTATGAGCGAAATGAATACGGTGACATGGTAGGAGCCGCATCTTCTATGAGTAGTTTAATGACATCCAAGACCGCAGGGGCGGCATCAGCCAGATTGAATGCTCAGTCTGCAAGAGATGATGCTATGCAAGAGAGAATGGATAAAATAAGTGTAAGAGCGGGCTTGGATTTTGCCGAGAAAAGAGCCGCAAAAGATGCAAAAAATAGGGAAGTATTCAACGATTATAAAAGTGGATTCTTAAATTTTGGTAAGGACATTGATGGTCTGGATTTAGATGCTACTGTCATAGATTACAGTGGAATAAAAAAGGATAATAAAATAGAGGCAACTACGCCAGCCCCTATTGATACTAGCCCTTCATCAAGTTATAGTCCTATTAATCAACTAAGTACACTTAAACCATCTGCTACAACTGACTCAGGGGGGTTATCAACAACATTAACCGAGGATCAAGCAGATTTATTCCGAGGCCCAAAAGAGCCAGAATCACCTGATCCTGTTAAATTTAATCAATCCGGTACAGGTACTGACGAACCAGTACAGTCAGAACCAGCAAAATTAGAAACAATAGATGACCAGATGGCCCATTTTAGAGATTAATAAAAAGGAAAAATCATTATGGCAAGTAACTATATTTTAAGTGAACAAGAAGAACTAAAAGAACTAAGGGATAGAGATATAAAGGCTCGTAGGGGCTATATTAATGATGTTGGTGAATATGTCCCATATGAAAAAGATCGGAGTGATGGTTGGCGAGAAGGAAGGAAAAATGAAAGTTTTACTTATATGCCCCCTGCTATGAAAAAAAGACAAGCCAAGCGTGAAGCAATGCTGAAAGAAATAGATGAAGCAGAAAGAAAAAATAGAGAAGCTAAAAAGAAATATTTAAAAGAAGCCACACCTGAAGAAAAGTTATATCCAGATATATATACTGCAAGGAAAAAAAAGGAATCCCAATCAAAGTATTTTCCACAAACAGGAACTAGATCAGATGAGGAAAAAGGGTTTTTTAGTGGTCTTTATGACAAAACTATAGGTGAATATCAACGAGGACAAGATGAAAAAGAACGACTAAAAGAAGAAACTAAAGCGGCTATGGCGGCAGAACCTGATCCTTTTGTTAAAAAAGAGATAGCAAGAAAAGGACATGCAGAATATATGAAAATTGCCGCAACCGAAGGTCAAGGAGAACGAGATAGAGAAAGGATAGGGACTGAAGGTCTTCAGGGATACAAAGATGCTTTAAGACAACAGAAAGAAGATCGACAACGGGAAGCTAAAGATGCTCGTGTTAAAGAGTATAAAGGGTTTACTGACGAAGCCGCTTTAATTGCTCGTGAGAGAGCAATGGGTGGACAGAGAGCTATAGTAGAAGGAGAAGGTTCGGAGGAAGCATTAAGACAAGCATTACCTTTTCATAGGGCTGCAGAGAGAGAGAAGTATGGTGGTGTAGGTGAGAAAATGTTAGAGGAGCGAATTAACCGTGAAAAGGGTCTAATGAATATAGGTAGTTTACCTCCTTCTGAAAGGGCAAAACTAGAATCAGCAGAAGCTGGTGGAGAACGTATGGATTTTGATGATTCAAGTATTGCAGGAAGAACAAGCTGGCGTGGTAGTTCAGAAGAAAGGAGAAAACAGAAAGAAGCAAGAGAGGGTGTATCTACTACTGAAGCAATGAGAGAAGAATTAGGTGGTAAGTCTATACCTTTTACTGAGGAAAAGGCTGAAGAGATGGGTGGTAAAAGTTTAGCATTTGATGATCCAGAAATTGCTGGCGATCCTAATGCCCCCGGAATAAAGGAATGGAAGGCGGCTATGGATGTAGCAGATACAGAACTTGCTACAGCTAAGGATGATGAAGCTAGAAGGCTGGAACGTAAAAATGAATCGGGTATAGAGGGAATAGGAACCCAAGAACAAGCTCAGGAAGCTATAGCTAGTCTTGATGAAGAAGAGGCTGAGGAGACTGTTGATATAATAAAGAGGGAAAAAGGGCAGGGAGAAGAGTGGATTGATGCTAAAGAAGCTATAAGGGATAAAAATGGTAGGCAAAGGTATGTAAGGTATGAGGGGAGCGGTCTCCATATTGATATGTCTCTGTTAGAAAAAGATATTGATAGAAATCATTTTTTTAAAAACATACTTCCTAATACACCACCAGAAAGCCGTTTAGCGTTAATGGCTGAACGTAATTATATTTCTGATAAAGACTTAACTGTAGCTCAAAAGAAGTCTGCTAAACAGATTAAGGAACTTGAAATATTAAATTTAGAGGCCAGTAAGTTAAAAACGGAAGCAGAGAAAGCAAGTAGGGCTTTATCCCCTGAAAAGAAACTAAAGTATGAACAATCAATGATAGGGTTTAGACAAGCTACTAAAGACAAAGATTGGGATACTGCCACATTATATGCTAGTCAGATGAGAGAAATGGGGATGCCTTTATCAGAGTTTGACCCTGTAGCCTTACAAGCGGCATCAGATGCAAAATTACTCGGTAAACATCCACCTATGATCAGTATTGCTAAAAAATATGGGATTATGAGCGCAAGTGGAAAACCTTCAGTACTTCCGTTCTACAAACAGCAGGGAGCATTATCTCTAAAACTTAGCTTCTTAGGTAAGGACGCTAGTTCTGGTGGTGGAACATTAGACTTAAATGAAAAAATTCATACTGGTTCAAAGATAACTTTCGGTGAAATCTTAAATTATAATGGAATAGAAACTTGGGATAAGGTGAAAGGAAGAATGGATGAAGGTGGGAATGACCCAATAAGTATAGCTCTAGCTAAATCAATGGGATTAGAATCCTTAAAAGGTATAAGCAGGGAAGCATATTTGCACTATGCTAAAAGCAAAGCACATGATGTAATATCCAGATCAGTATGGGGGCCAGCATATGATGAGATAAAACAAGCTGGAATACAGTCAAGAGAAACTATTCGTAAAGATGGTGAAGATGCTTTTAAGTACTCACCAATGGGAAAAGGTACAACTAAAAAGACTGCTGATGGTAAAGGGTTTTTAACATTCGCAGGTGAACATGACGATGGTAGAGAGACTGTTGATTCTGGTCTTAGTAAAATGGCTAAAGAACGTGTAGTGACGAATAAAGCTGATGCTAAAGCTAACAAAATTAAGGCAGAGAAAAAAGCTAAGGCTGGTAAAGCTAATGCCTTTAGAAAAGAAAAAGAGAATGATAGGCGTTTGATAAGAAAAGGGAAGAGTATGGTGCCTATGACTCTTTCTGAGAAAGAGTCCGCATATATGAAAGAGGGCACTAAAAGATTAGACGCACTTGTAAAGGGAAGGACTATAAGAGGTCGGAAGAAGCCACTACAAGGACATCCTGAATTTAACTCGACAGAACAGGCAATAAAATACTACAAGGATAATCCTTCCAAACTTAAGGAGATGAGTCTGGCTTTTCGTCACTTCATATCTCAAAAGTAAATGACATTTCAAACATGGGCATACTTAAATAAAAGGCCAGAAGAATCAAGGGAAGAGGCTAGACAACGATATGCCAATATATACGGTTCTGATGAAGATGCTTCCACAAAACAGGATTTTGTTGAAGGATTTGGTAGTATGCCTGAATCTCCATATGGTTATGATCCTTCCGTTTTAGAACGTACCTCACCCTATACTCCCACCCCTACTGTAGATGATGATTACATATCTGATCCTGATGCATGGGATCAATTTGGTGCAGGTATTGACGAAGCACAGGCTAGTGGAGCTAGTGCCCTAGCTGGCCCTGTATCTGGATTCCTGACTGACTATGTATCAGAAGACTTAGGCGCAGGTTTAAAAAGCTGGGCAGAAGAAGAACGTGACGAACAACTGGCAGAAGCCGCTCAGGTTAAGAGACCCCAGTCACGTGAAGAAATCCTTAAAGAAGACCCGGATTCATGGTATAAGTACACCCCTGAATTTTTCCCAACTGGACATGAGATAGTTAGGTCTACTCCTACGAGCCTAGCGGCGGCTACTATAGCTGTACCTGCGGCTGTACTCTCAGCTAAAGCGGCTGGAGTAGTTGGACTTGCCGCCTTGGGTAAAGCAGCCGTAGGTGCTGCGACTGGTATGGCGGCTGGTAACGTAGCATCTTCCCTCCAAGTTGCAGGTGAATCCTATGAGAGAGCTAAGAATGATCCCGCAGTACGTGAAGAACTAGGCGTAGACCCCAATAAAGACTTCAAAGACCTCCTTCCTGAAGACCAGCAAAAAATAGACAGATTTGCTACAGATGTTTCCCAGTCAGCTTTTGGTCATAGATTATATACCTCTGGCCTTGTTGAGATGGCATCCTTTATTCCTTATGGCCCATTGCTTGCCAGATGGGGGGCTGAAGTAGGATTAGGTACAGCATCAGAAATGTGGGATAGGACATTATATACAGAGGATGCGGCTCAGACCTTAGTTGAGTATGGTATGCCTAGATATAAGGTACAGGAACTTCAGGAGAAGATGTTAGCTCTAGGGCCAAGTGCAAAGGAAACCTTCATAAAATCATTGGTGCAAGAAGGTATTATGGGTGGTGGATTCTCTGCCTTTGAGTCAATCACAGGTGTATCTGATCCCAAAGTTAATATCCCTGCAACTGCATCTGCCGCTCAAGCAGAGCTAGTAAAAGGAGCACAGAAAGAGGTTAGAGATGATATGAAAGAGGGTGCAAAATTAGATGCACAAGCACAGAGTTTAGGGTTTGAAAATGCTGATGTAATGAATCAGACCAAAGAAGCAGATAAGGAGAGACAGAGAGTAGAGGAAGTTAGACAAAAAGATGAAGCACTCAGACAAAGAGAAGAGGAACAAGCAAGAAAGGATGACTATAACTTTTGGGAGAATGAGTACAAAGTAGGGGAACAGGAACGAAAATTAGAGGAACAAAGACAAAAATTACGCCAAAGGAAAATTGATGCAAGGGCGGAAGAAATAGTAGCTGAGGAAGATATTTATAGTGCCCCTCAGATAACGGCTATGAATGCGGCTGTCAAACCTATCCTAGAGAAACAAGGGTTTGAAAGAACAGCAGAAGAAAAAGTTGAAGTTGATGCTTATAAAAAGATATATGGACTAACTGACGAGAAAAAACTATTAAATATTAAAGGCAAAAAAATTCTTGATCAGGAAGGATCACAAAAAAGAAGTAAGAAGAAAAGGGCAGAGGCACAAAAGAAGGCTCAGGATGAAAGTGACAGGGGGGTGCTGTTTGCCCATAACCCTGATCCAGAAGGAACACAGAAGCCCGGATTTTGGAAAAAGATTAAACAGGTATTTGGAGGCGCAAAAGTAAAAGAGGATACAGGCCCAGTTACAGTTAAAAAGAAATACCTAGCATCTATGTTTAGGAGTATTGGAAAGAAATTTAAAAAGCTCAAGGATAAAATAGTAGTAGTTGATGGAAATGATTTTGAGACGGTGTTAGCGGCACTCGCTGGCAGGCAGGTTTTCGATAAAAAATCAGGAGAGATGAGGCTTGCAGATGCTGATGAGAATATAGAATTTGCGAAGCAAGCACTTAAAGATTCAAGAGCATGGACAATTGGGGATCAAATTTTCATCAACGCAGATGGTATCTCAGGGAAGAGTGTAGATGAAGTGGTTGAAACGGCTATCCAGTTAGGAATGTTCCATGAACCTATTGCCCATATAGGGTTAAAGGAACATTTAGAAAGTAAGGGTAAGGGTAAATTCAATGAGTTCTTAGATGACTTTTTTGCAACCAATAAAAGGGATATTGAGAAATGGGTTACTAAGTACGCCTCAGCATACCTTGATGAAGGTCAAAACATAAAAGACATTCCTCAAAACAAACAGAGGGAACTTGCAGAGGAATACCTTGCAAACCTATTCGTTGAGTTTGGAGTAAGAGACCCTAACATCCTAGCCAAGATAGCAGATTCTATAACGAGGGGAGGCTATAGCTTAATTGGTAAAAGGAGAGTTACCACAGTCCAAGCTCGTGAAATGCTTGCAGAGATACAGAGAGAATACATAGGCGGTGAAAGAAACATTATTACAGGTGACTTCTTTGACCGTTCACATTGGTTGAAGCCAGCGAAAAGAGCGGGAGGTAAGGAAGCAGACGAACCACAATGGGTACCGCCTAAAGTTGTTGGTACTGTTCTTGAAACTGGTGCACCTATTCCACAATTAACCTTACCAGAAAAAACTGAGGGGCCATTAACACCTACAGTTGCTGAGGCTGTAGCTAGGGAAAGGTCTGAGGGTACTCTGCTAGGGAAGTTGAAGAAGAAGATAAGCAGTAAAAAGAAAAAGCCTGAAGAAGCTCAAGGTGAAGCAACTGGGGAGGCAAGGTTTGCTAAGAAGTTAGATTATACAAGGTCTGGTCTGGAAAAAGGTCAAATAAAAACACTTGAAGACTTTGCTGACAGAGAAGGTTATAAAGATGATTACAAAACTAGATTAATTGAAGACACAAAAGAAGCCCAAGAAAGTTTTGAAGGTTTATTAAAAGACGGTGACACTCGTAAGAGTGCCGCTGGGTCTTTTGCTCCTATTATTAGAGATATAACAGCCCTTAATTGGGGCTTAGATTGGATGGCTCCCAATTATGATTACAATGTAGATTATGAAACAATGGTAGAAGCATGGCGGAAATTTTTTAATAAAAATAGAACCAGTAATTTAAAAGGTGAAAAAGGTCTTATATTAAATGCCGAGGTGATTTCAGAATTTTCAAATGGGTGGATATTTGATAACTATGATATGTTTGGAAAGTTACCAGATGACCAATATTTAAAAAAGCAAGACGAGTGGCTTACTGAAGATGAAAAAAGAAGTAAAAAAATTAAGGATAAAGGGGAGGTCAGGTTTGCTAAGAGAGTGTCTACCCCCCAAACTCTAGGTGGCTCACCTCGTGTTCCTATCTCTGTAGCCAATCCTGAACACTTCCGCACGAGGTTTTCCAAAAGTAAGAAGCCTCCTAAGAAGACAATGACAGCATATAAGATGTTTAAGATAAAGAAGGGCAAACTGTATCCACTTTTCGCAAGCAACGAAGAGATACAAGTAGGTGAGTGGCTGGATGCAACCTTTATTCCTAGAGAGGAAATGCCTAGAAAAGCGCAAGCCATGTCTTTAGCCCCTAGGGGTGGTTGGCATACAGCAGAAACACCAGCAAAACATTTAAGAAGGAAGTTAGCAAGCGGAGAGCAACGTGTTTGGGCAGAAGTTGAAATATCAAATGATGTAGAGTGGCAATCAATAGCAGATAAAAGTAAAACAAGAGACATACGAGACGGTGTGCCTGAAGGGGGACAGTATCGCTTTAAGAGGCCAGCCAATCAAGGTGGTTACTGGCGAATAGCAGGTGCTCTAAAGATTAATAGGGTGCTGTCAGACAGTGAGGTAGATGGTAATGACGTAACTTTTGAACCTCGTAAAAAGGATCAGGAGCCTTCTGCTGAAAAAGAACCACTTCACAAAATCTTAAAACCTGAAACTGGTTCTGTTTGGGATGAGAGTAAATATGAAGCTCAATTTATGGGTAAAGAAGGATCAAATAATGTAATTCCAATTACCCCAAAATCTTTACTTGAGAAAGATTTTAAGCTAAATTCTGGTGAAATCCTGTTAGCTAATAAAACAGCAGAAAATATTTCAACTAAGAAGAAGGATGTTATTGGTCATATAATGCTACACAAAAACACTCAACCAGATGAAGGGCCATACAGAATAACTCATTTTTATAAAGGGACTGATCCTAACCTTCAAGAACCAAAGGCTCATACTAATTACCTTAATCTAAAAGAAGCACTCCAAGCATTTGCTTATTTAAGTGAGAAGCATGGTGGATTAAAACTTATCTCCCCAAGAAAAGAAGGTAAAGAGGTTAGGTTCTCTAAAAAAATTAAAAAGCAGAAAGCTCCAAAGAAAAATGTCAAGAAAATGTATGGAGCAAGGGCTAAGAAGTATGAACTTGAGGCAGGACTTTCACTTAGTCCTATAGATTTAATAAATTTAAAAGATTTTAAAGACCCATTAGAATATAGTAAAAAGCTGAAGAAAAACAGTTCAGTTGATCCAATTTCAGGGTTTGTTAGGTTTTCTAAAAAACCAGAACGGTACAAAGCTACTGGAGGAGAAGCATCATGGATTACATGGGCAGATCAGGGTAAGTGGATAGACTTTGGTAATCTGAAAATTTTAGCTGCTGTTAGAAGTGAAGCAGGAAATGATTTTGATAATATTCATGAAACTGCTATATCAGAGGATTCTGAATATAGGCACGGTACTGGGAAAACACTTAAGGGGGAAACTATACCTGAATCAAAGGGGATTAAAAAATTAACTGATGTGGATGCTTATGTTGATAGGCAATTAACAAGAGAAGCAATGGAAGTAAATCCAGACCTCTATGAGTTGTACAGACAGTACGGTAGCAATACAGATAGAATAAAGGAAGATTTCCTAAATAAAATGCAGGAAATCCACGATGAGATAATTCAATACAACCATGATTACCTTAATCAGTATGGAGATGCTCCAGAAGGTATTGTTGGAGAAGCTAATGTAGCTGATTTAGGGGATGAAATTTTTCAGAATGCTATGATGAGAGCCTTGTTATATGAACAAGGTAGCACTAAAATAGCCCCCTCACACAGAATAGAGGGTGCCGCACTTGCTGAGACTTACAGTGCATTTAAGGATGGAAAGTTTACTGGTCTAAAGGGAATGTTAAAACACTACAAGGAACAGGCCGCAAAGATAGCAGAAGAGAGACTCGCAGGGGAAGCTATCACTACTTTAGATGGTGGAAAGTGGTACACACTCCCTGAAATAAAAAAAGGGATGACTACAGAACAGGAAAATGAAATCACTACCACATGGGCCTCTCTTTCTGACCACAACTGGTGTACTTCAAGAGGTATGGAAAAGAATTATGCGAAAAAGGGGCCAATGTACGTTTACAGAAATGGAGGCCAATCTTTAATAGCTATTCGTTTTGTAGGAGATGATGTAGCAGAAATACAAAGTCAGGCAAATAATGGCACAATACCTGCTGAATATCTGGATGTTGTTAAGGAGTTTGTTGATTCGCCAAAAATAAAATTAACTAATACAGCTAAGAGTACTATTAAAAGAGCGGAGGCCGAAGCTAATGCACTTAAACTTATTGAATCTAGGAAAAAAGAAAATGCTAAATGGAGGGAGATATATACGAGTGAGAGAAGGTGGCGAGATGAAGGTGAGGGATTTTTATTACTGGAATTGAAAGATGGCACAAATGCAGTCCGTCCTAGTAAAAAATCCAAAAGTGTCGATAAAACAACTAGGTTATTGAGGGATTTTTATAGAAATCCTTCTGAAAATAATAAAATTTCTTTTATAGTTGATAGTATAATAGCAGGTAATGAAAGCTCTCCTACTGCATCAAATGAAATGTTTATGATGGAGTATGCAGTAGAAGATGAGAAGGCATATGGTGAAAATGATAGAAAGGTTTTAGAAAAAATATTTAAAAAAATCAACCCTTGGGCTAATAATATAACAGATATAACAGGTAGATTAAATGCAAAAAATATTCATTTTAAAAACCTTCAAACTCTTCATAGTACTGATGAGATTAAATTGGGTGATACTGAATGGGATAGGGAAAATTTTTCTAATACGATAGGAGATGAATTACAGTCATTTACTTTATTGCCAGCATTAAGTTCAATTAACAGTGAAAGATTAATTATAGGAGAAAATGTAGCAATACCTAAACTAAAAACAGTTCCGGGTGATGTAAGAGTGAGAGGTGTGAATGATAATCAAATATTAAAAGAAGGAGAGGATATTGGAATAGAGGATATTGGTGGGAACCTTAACCTTCAAGATTTTGCTAGTCTACCTCACCTAAAAACAATAAGAGGTAATCTTGAGGATAACATTGATGTAGTAAAACAATGGAATAAAGGTAAGTTTACTTATGTACCATCAACTAGCAGGGTAACCCTCTCATCCTTAGAATTAGTTAAGGGTGATATATGGTTGGGACGACAGGAGGATGGTACTCGCTTCACTCATCGCCAAAGAGACATGGGTCGTGAAATCTTTTGGAGGCCTGTTAGTCATAAAATATTACTACCTAAGTTACATGATGTTGAGGGTAACTTTTGGTTTTCCCAGAATGCTAATCCTGATCTTCCACAGCTTTATTCAGTAATGGGTAATTTTGAATCTAAAGCATTATGGGGATTTGATACTGATAGAAGAAAATATTGGAATAGAATACAAAATGGGTTCGTTAGCGATCTCAATGACCGTAGTAGTGAGGACATATTAAGACCACAAGATTATACACATACCGAAATAGTAGAAAGCCAGATGGGGAAAAGTGAGGAATGGGTTGATCCAGAGTTATGGGTTAAACCAAAAGACACCCCAATATGGGAGGTTATAGGACTTCCTACAACTGGCGCAGAAAGATATGGTCAGGGAAACCATAGATTCGATACCACATTCACCCAACGAGAAAAAGACAATGAAAGAAAAGCCCCTGCTGATAAGAAGACTGCTGTTGACCCTCTAAAAGGAATATATACAGGAAAACAAATTAATGAATTTAGGGAAAAAGAGTTTTTAAAAGTTGTAGATGAAGTAAAGAATAGGCCAGATGTAAAAAGGCTGTTAGAAAAGGCTAAAGGGTATAGTTCTTATAAGGAGGGCACAGGAGAATTTGATTTTGAAAGGGACACAAATATACCAGACGAGACTTCAAAAGAAAAAGTACGATTACTAAAGAGTATAGAAGAAAGAGTAGAAATATATAAGGGCTTAAGGAAAGGTCGAACAGGTGGGGATATGGTGGACTTAAGTTATAGATCAAAATTGGGTGATCTTAAACAAATTTTTGGTAATATACCTTGGACTACATCTCTTTTCCCTGAAGAAATAGCAATTAGAAAGGAAAAAATAAAGGAGTCTAATAAAAAGTTGGCTGTAAATGCTCCTAATCTTACAGTAGTAGGAAAGGATATTGATGTACTCCCAGATTCATGGCTACCAAATTTAAAAAATGTTGGTGGTACTGTAAATATATACTTAGATGACAGGTCTCAGTTAAATCAAAAATTCTTAGGTAAACTACTACCAAATTTAGAGAAGGTTGGACAGCAAATTGAGATTCATATATTAGCACCAGAAATGGTTATGAATTATGGTGATAAAGTCGAATTTAAAAAGTATGACGTAAAATCACTCGTGCTCACAGAGGAAACAAAAGAAACCATCTTTATGGATGTTGATAGTTGGGGTAAGACTGACAAAAGTATTAATCAGACCAATCCATTTAAAAATCTTAAATATTTAGGGATGAAAAAATATGTGACTCCTAAAATTAAAGATAAAATAAATGAAATTAATAAAAAATTAGATGATCGGGATAAATACCCTTGGGGGACTGATGCGAGAAAAGAATTACAATTAGAAGAAGGAAAAATACTAACACAAGCTCGCCTTGAAGGTGATGCATTAAAGGGTACAGTACTTGACCCACGCACACAGGAAACAACACGGTTTGCAAAGCTGGTTAAACAACCTTCAGCTAAGAAGCTAGAAGCAGAATGGAGAAAAAAATCTGGCAAGGTAAAACCTGACACGGAAGAACCTACTGAGGGTATTAACATCAATGACAGTAAACAGAACTTTACAGCAGAGATACTATCAGGCCGAAAAACTATGGAGACTAGAGACACAAACAGTTTAAAGAGTTTCATAGGACAGGAAGTTGGTATCATCAGAACAGGCAAAGGCAAGGCAGAAGTTGTAGGATATGCAACTGTTGGTGAACCAATTGTATATAATAACCGTGCAGAATTTAAAAAAG
>Ga0208156_1000599_pt1 | contig 13102 bp, 10 predicted proteins | sample 1_EtaG_FD_184073 | JGI IMG/M metagenome (GOLD analysis project Ga0208156, IMG submission 184073) | Marine viral communities from the Subarctic Pacific Ocean - 1_ETSP_OMZ_AT15124 metaG (SPAdes) (version 2) | ecosystem: Environmental > Aquatic > Marine > Oceanic | place: Pacific Ocean | collected...
ACAATTTAAAAATGGTGAAAGAACAGTTTGGAATGATGGATTAACTATTGAAGATGAACGAGTAAAAGAAAATTGTAAAAATCTTGTTAAGTGGAATACATCAAATAAGGCTAAAAAGGTTAAATCATCTAATATGAAGAAGCAATGGAAATCTGGAAATTTAAAAGTTTTATACGGAAAAGATTCTTCACAATGGCAAGGCGGAACATCACCATTATCAGCAAGAGTATATGCATCTAACAAATTATACAAAGAATGGAAATATCCAATTTTAAAGAAGGCGGGTTTTAAGTGTAAAGAATGTGGTAGTAGTAAAGATTTACATATTCACCACAACAAAGAAATGATGAATGAGATATTAAAGAAATTTACAGGCAAAAGTAATCCAGTAAAAAAGGTTGTAGATTATCATGTTCATAACAAAATAAGTGGAGTTGTTTTGTGTTATAAACATCATAAGAAACAACACCCGAGTTTAAATTTTTAATAATAACAAAAGGAGTTAATTATGGCAATCATAGCAGATAAAGCTTGGTATAAATCAAAGACAGTATGGACATCAGTTATTGCTGGTGTTGTTGGAGTAGCACAGGCAGCAGGTGTTATAGAAGCAGTACCTGAAGTTGTTTGGACACTACTCGCGGCATTTGGTTTGTACGGAGTTCGTGACGCTGTTGGAAAAGCATAATTCAGCAGTAAGTAGTATTTTAAACTGGGGATTTAAATATCCCCAGTTAGTTTTATAATTAGTTATATTGTATAGGTTACTATTCAATAGAAATTACAAAGGAGAAAAAACATGGCAGAAGAAAAACGCCAATTTCCTACGGAAATGATTAGTTTGCCATCAAAGGGATATTTGTATCCAGATGACAATCCATTATCAAGTGGGGAAGTAGAAATTAAATATATGACGGCGAGAGAAGAAGATATTTTAACATCTTCTAATTTAATACAGAAAGGAATTGTGTTAGATAAACTTTTAGAATCACTTATTGTTACTAATATAAATCTCGATGATTTATTAATAGGTGATAAGAATGCTATTTTACTTGCATCACGAGTACTTGCATATGGTAAAGAATATGAATTTGAATATGTAGATTCAGTTAGTGGAGATACAAAATCAGATACAGTAGATTTAACTTCTTTTCAACCAAAAAAGGTGGATTTTAAAAAATTTACTAAGGGTGTTAATGAACACGATTTTACATTACCTAATTCAAAAAAGGTAATTACATTTAAACTTGTTACTCAGGGAGATGAAAGGTCAGTTGAAGCACAACTAAAAGCTTTAATAAAAATTTCAAAAGGTGTTGCACCAGAAATCACAACCCGTCTTAAACAACAAATAGTAGCAGTAGAAGGAAATCGTGATACGGCAACTATTAATAAATTTGTAGATAATGAGTTGTTATCACAAGATTCTTTTCAGTTTAGAAAACATCTTACTACAATAACTCCAGATGTTGATATGACTTGTGTTGTCGACCTGGATGATGGAACAGAACAGGAGATAACGGTCCCTGTGACCGTTCAGTTTTTTTGGCCTGACACCGGAATTTAAACCAGAAATACATAGTCAGATATTTCTACTATGTTATCACACTAAAGGTGGGTTTACATTCGATAATGTATATAATATGCCCGTCTATCTAAGAAAATACTATCTAAAACGCCTTGAAACTCAATTCAAAGATGAAAGAGAAGAATATGAGAAGGCTCAAAAACCAGCTAAACGACCAAATATTCGAAAGTAGTTATATTTTTTTATTATTAGATATTTATTAACAATAGGAAAATAGGAGTTTTATAACATGCCTAATTATATCATTAAAGAAGAACGGATATCAGAATTCGTTGGATCGTTGTTTAAATTGATTGGGAAACGAAAAGGTAAAAGTTTAGCCAAAAAGATGAATTTGGATAAAAAATTACAGGGATATATCAAACAAGCAGAAAAAACTGCAGATGATATTGAATCTCATATCAAACAGAGACGAAAAGATGATCCAGAATATGCTGCTGCCGCTGACGCTTTTGATGATTTCCTAAAGTCCTAATAGGCAATCTATAAATTCCTTAATTCAATTCTTTTAGTTTTATTTAACCAAAAATAAGTGTAATAAATTATGGCAAAAGCTAGTGACATACCTTTATTAAAACAAGAAAAAACTCTTTTGAAGGAAATTGCCCAGCTGAAAAAAGATGGTGCAGGAGCATCTAAAAAGGATGCAGCAGTAATGAAAAAAAGGGCGGATGATGCAGAAAGAGAATTAGATGCTCTAAGAATGAAAAATACTGAAGCATTTTCGTATTTAGAGTTATCTAGACAACTGATTAAATCAGCTAAAAAACATAGTAATATTTTAATTAACCAAAAAGGTATATACACAGGAATAAAGTCAGTTGCAAATTCTATAAGTTTGGAAGCAGCAAAGAATGATAAACTTTCTAAAAAATTGGTTAAAGGTTATCAAGGAGTTTTAGATATAAGTCAAACAATACTGATGAACGCAAGGGCAATAGGAACTGAAGAATTTCAAAAAGTTAATATAACAAGAAAAATTATTGAATTAAAAAGATTAGAAGGAGAACTTGATGATGATAAAGATAAGAACAGAAAGAAAGATATCGCTGCGGCCATTCAACTTTTAGAATTGCAGAAAGAGGCTCAAAATATAATGGAACAAATGCATAATTCTGCACAATCTGCCGCAAAAACTCTTGTTTCACCATTTAAAAAAGTAGTAGATACATTAGGTAGTGTGCCACTTATAGGCGAACTTATAAAAGCGTCTTTTGGTGGAGTATTAGAACAGTGGCAAGAAAATTTATCTAACAGAATTGGTAAGGCCATGTCTGGTGGACTTAATAAAGCTCCCGCGGATGTTGGTGAGGATGCTAAAAACACGTTCATAGAAGGTAAAAGAAGTGAAGGAAAGGGACGATGGGGAGCTTATAAGAAAGGTATGTGGGACGAAGAAAAGAAAAAAAGAGAAGAGTCAGCCGAATATAGTGAGGAAGAACTTGCAGCGGCCGGGAAAAAGTCAAAATTAATGACAGCGAATCTTGCAGTTTTAGGAGCTGTTGGATTTCTTTGGGCAAAAATAGGTAAATACGCATTTGAAACTGGTTTAAGTTTTAGTCAAGTTGCCGCTCTTGGACCACAACTTTTAATAAATTCTAAAGCAGTAGCAGCATTTGCAGAAGAATTTGGAACAGTAGGAGAACTAAGTACTTCACTTGCAATTGATTTAAAGAAACAGACAATTCAATATGGTGTGGCAGCAAAAGATGTTGCAAAACTTATGAAGTTACAACAAGGAATGACTGGAGCAACTAAAGAATCAATATCTGCTGATTTACCAGGAATGTATAAAGACGCTAGAAAGGCGGGAGTTTCACCAGCTAAACTTATGGAAAATATGGCAGGAAGTTCTGAATTTTTGGCAAAATATGTTGGTGGTAGTGTTAAAGAAATGGGAGCATTTGCAATACAAGCTGCAAAAAGTGGAGTAAGTTTACAAGCAATAGAAGCGTCTATGAAGGGGGCATTAGATTGGGAAACTTCAATAGGTAAAGAGATGGAAGCTTCTATGTTATTGGGTAGAGAGATTAACTTAGATAGATTTCGTCAATTGAGTTTTGCTGGTGATGCAAAAGGTGCAATGGCAGAACAACTTAGAATTTTGAAATCTTTTGGACCATTAGAGAATTTAAGAATTGACCAGAAAGAAATGTTAGGTGATCTATTTAGTACAGAATTTGGTCAAATAGTTTCAATGCAACGAGAACAAGATATATTGAATAGTTCAGTTAATCAACAACCTGATGCGTGGTCAAAAATTACAGCGGCATCAACTACGGCTTTTGCGTCAATGATTGGAGCTTTACCTATGATATTGTCTTATGGTAGTCAAATAGCTTTGATGTTTGGAGGTAGTATAGTAAGTGCACTTACATCGGTGTGGGGTGGGATGAAAAAGCTTATTAAAATAACAAAAATTAGTGCATTGTGGTCATGGAAAGATGCGGCCGCCAAGAGTGCAGCCGCCTCCGCAGGATTTTGGTCTGCCGCAGCAGCTGGAAGTGCTGTAACATTAGGTTTTGGAACATTGGGCATGGCAGCAATAGCAGCTGCCGCTGTAGGAGCTATGATAATGTCGATTGCAAAGGGGCAATCTGCAGTAAAAAAGAGGGCAAAGGGTGGTCCAGTTAAAGGTATGAATCCATATATGGTAGGTGAAAAAGGACCTGAATTGTTTATACCAACAATGGGAGGAAATATAATTCCAAATGATAGATTAGCAGGTGGAACTGCAGACCGTGTTTATGGAGATACAAGTAAAATGGATGCCAAATTTGATACTATGATAGGACTTTTATCACAGGCAAATACTGATAGAGTTTCTGGAACTAAAAAACTTGGTGGACAATTTGAAGATGGAATGGGACAACGCTAATGAGTATAATAAAACTAACACAAGATTTAGAAAATTTTAAATGGACTGATTACAGTAAAGTAGGAACACCACAATCATTTTATGATGGTCATTCTCAAGTTGTAACAGGACAAAAGAAATTTGATAGACCAGATAAACAGGCATTAGCAGATATGGAAAGTGAGTTTGGTCCATTTGTTACACAACCACCTGATGAGAGGGGTCCTTATGGTATAGCAGATTATATGGACGGTAGACAAAGAGGACGAGGATTTACCGCACCAGGACAAGCACCACTCGGATTTATAGTCGATATGGAAAGTTTAACTGGTGGAGTTACTTCTCAACTTGATATAGATGGTAGTATATCACTTACACCATTATCTTATGTAGTTGCGGGTGTAAATTCATCATTAGATTATGGTGTTGTTCCAGAAAAAACAATTGATATTATTCCAGATGCACACGGGGCATGGGGAGTCAATGTATTACCAATATCTACTTATACCAGTAGAATTTTATCACGAGAAGAATTAGAAGATTATACAACCGCACCAGTAGGTGGACGTGGAGTTAGTTATTATGGTAGATTAGAATCATTATATAATAAGAATTCTATGTTTCAAAAAGAAGATGGAACTTATTCAACTCCGATAGGACAATCCACCATACCAGGTAGTCAAACTGAATTTCAGAATTTTATGGAATATGGTGGAAGGGGAATTCAGAGAACATTTGAAATATCACGAGAATATCCAAATAATACAACAGCATATACAATAGATACTCAATTTGGAACTACCTTTGAAAATAAATTACTTGAGAATCATGGTTCACCAGTTGCTCCTGATATCCCATTAGATAAATATGATAGTTTACCAGCCATGATTGATAATAGTCCATTAGAATTGTTGTTTTATTTGAATTGGAATGAATCTAATAATGTTTGGCCATATCATACACTTGGATTTACAGGAACTCATCCACTTGTTAAAAAAGAAATTGGAGATAGAATTCCAATTGGTGGTGGCCAAGATTGGATGGCATTACAATCATTGAAAACGGCAGATGATACAACCAGAATAAATAAGTGGTTAGAAACACCAAAAGGTAAAGCATGGCAAGAGAAACAACACGTATTACAATTTTTAAATCCACGTGAAGAAACAAGAGATTGGAGTAGAAGTAATTTAATTCTTTCTATTCCACCACTTTTTCACGCTACCCGGCATTGGGGTGGTGAAACCTATATGGAGAAGGCAGATTTTGGACCAATATTTGAAGGTGATCCACCATCTGATGACCCGACTATGGGTTCTCTAACAAGCGGTGCTATGTCAGCATTGGGAGAAAAAATAGGACAGACAGAATCTTGGAAAACAATATCGGGAAAAATTTCAAATATTACGGATCCCGTTGGTGCATGGGCATCAGATATTGGAAAAGACATTTCAAGAGGATTATCAAATTTTGCGGGTGCAATAGGTGGATCTGGGGTTGGTAAGTTTTTTGGTAAAGCTGGATCAATTATTAATGAAACACAAGTTAATTTTAATACAGAAGGTGGTAGATTAACATTTTTACTTGGTAAAATGGTTTGGCATCCACCTGGTGAAAAATTAATTGGAGGATCTTTTTCTGTAGCACTTACAAATTTAAGAAGTTCACAAACACCATTTGGAAGACCACCTAAAGTCCCAACTCAAACTGTTTTTAGTCAGAGAGGTGCCTTTGGAAAAGGAAAGGCAAGTGAAGATGTATTAGGATTAGATCCAACTGTAGAAACAGGAGCTAAAACTTTACAAAAATATCAAACTCTTGCTTATGGCCATATCCCCGGACCTAAAGCAGATAGGGGTCCGTATGATGTATATGAAGGATCATTATTATCTCCAAGTGAAATACTTGGTGGGAATGTAGAAATACCCCTTAAAGCAGTGACAAAAGGTGTTATACAAGGTACTCCAGAAAACTTTTTGGTGATGGGGGACGAAGGTAAGAGGGTACAGGGTCAAAAAATCGTTAAAGGAATAGGACAACAAGGAAAACAAGAAAGTTTAACAACAGTGGTAGATACAACTGCAAATTTAGGTATTATTAAAAAGAATTTGGATAGTACTGAGGCATCAGATTATACATCAGATGCAACGGATAAAATTAATATACATCCATATGGAACAGATTTACCAAAAGAGGTAAGTGATTTTATAAAATTTAAATTTAAGGATATAGTAAATGAAAAGTTTATTGTATTTAGAGCAATTTTAAGTGGTATATCAGATGCAATTACTCCTGATTGGAGTGGAACACAATATATAGGTCGTCCAGATAAAGTTTATGTTTATAAAGGTGCAGAAAGAAAAGTAAGTTTTACATTCGAAATATTTCCCAAAACTAAACAAGAGTTTCCTGTGTTATTAGAAAAATTGAATTATTTAATTGGGTTATGTTATCCAAGTTTTACACCAGATAATAGAATGATTGCACCATTTATAGAATTAACACTTGGTGATATGTTTAAGAACACACCAGGATTTCTTGATAGTTTAAGTGTAGATGTTGATGATAATTCGCCTTGGGAAATTAATGAAGGGTTACAGTTTCCACATCATATTACTTGTCAATGTTCATTTACTTATATTGGTAAGTATATGCCATCCACACCTGGTAAACATTATGAATTAGATTGGTTAAAAGATACGGGGTGGTCGAATATCGGTAAAACAGTATCAAAAGGAACATTCGTAGGTGATGATATGACCAGCCCACAGAGAACTGAACCCATGAGTAAATTATTTGAGGGATTAAAACCAACTACTCCATGAGATACTACCAGTGACAATACTCCACTCACATAAGGAATAGAATATGCCAAGTAGATACAATTATACAAAAACAAAAAGAAATGAATTAGGTAAAAGAGTTTTTAAACCAACTATGTATCCAAAAATTCCAATTCGAGATAGTGATATTTTTATATATCCCAGATTTGGAGATAGATTAGATAATCTTGCATTTAAATATTATAAGGATGTATCCTTGTGGTGGATTATAGCAAAAGCAAATAATTTAGATGCAGCACATATCGGACTTGAAGTAGATAATCAGATTAGAATTCCAATGGATATACCACCTATTCTTAATGAATTAAAAGAAATGTCTTATTAAAAATGCTTACATTATCCCCAATAAATTTAGATATTCAAGATACTCTTAAAGAAAAAATGGGTATGTTAAAAAAGATGTCTGGTGCAACTGATGAATATACCATTGGAACTCCTTTGACTGAACCTACTGGAGATATATTAAAAAATTATATGGTTGCAAGGACACCGTTTTTAAGAATGACATCTTTTTCTCCACAAACTGAAGATAAATTTGCAACTGTTTTAATGGGTGGTGATTTAAGAGGTGGTAGTACAAATTATCCTATGAATAGATTACGGGCTGGATTTGAAGATTATAAAGCAGATGTTGGTTCAACAATTACAGGAAACGCAGATGATCCATTTATAAATTATTTGGGGTTATATACCCAACCAGATAAAACTATTATTGATGATATACCTTATAGACCAACAGCTGGTTTAAAAGATATATCAATAGAATATAGAGGTGGTGGTATGAGATTAGGATCAACAAGAACTGCAGAAATAAGTTGGACTTGTTGGACATGGCAAGAATTAGAGAACTATAGACCACATTTTTTACATCATGGTAAGACGATTTTGTTGGAATGGGGGTGGTCTGGAGATGGAATTCTTTGGGAAGGTAATAGTCCATTTTATGATGTATTCCAAGGTAACACTTTAAAAATTAAAGAAAGTAAAATAGTTAATTTGAATCAAAAATTATTAGATCATGTTTTATCTCAAAAAGGCCATTATGATGCAATGTTAGGTTTAATTCAAGATTTCACTTGGACGGTAAATGATGATGGTGGTTTTGATTGTACTACTAAACTACTTTCACAGGGAATTACTATATTACAAAAATCACAACGCAGACAGGCAGTTCAATCTACGGCCTCATTACCATTAATAGCTGGTGAAACTGCAAAAGCGTGGGGGCGCTGGAACCCGTTTGTTGATGATACAGAAATCACTTTTACGGGCGCACAAACTGTAGAAGCTCTTGCACCATATATAAGTATTCAAGAATATATGAGCGATTTTCCTCAACAACTTCATCAGTATTTATCAGACGTTGGTGTAAAAAGTGGGGATAAAGATAGGCATCTTAAAGTACATGGAATGAGAGTTATTACTGTTAATAAATTTAGATGGAAAAACCAAACACATAAACCAGGGGAGTTGATTCTCCATCAAAGTTCTGAAATTTATATTAACGGAGTCCCAACGGGTGAGTTTAAAAGGGAAGAAATCAAAGTTCCGGTTGTAAATACTGTAATTGGGCCTCCATTGACAAAATTTTTTGGTATGTCGCATGAATATGAAACGTATGCCAACACGATGGGAATAACATCAGCAAAAGAATTAGCAAAAGTATACAAAAAGTCATTTTCCCTGACAAAAAACTTTTGTACTTGGGGTTGGTTTGAAGATAATGTTTTGAGTAGATTCTTTGGTACTGTAGGTGAAATTGAGGGATTTGGTGAAAAATTAATTGGAGAATTTAGAAGTATTGAACCAACAATAGATTCAAATGGTAAACTCGTAAAAATGACCCAAGATGTTGCGGATGACAAGGGTGGTGAAGTAGGCCAACAACTGTATGAGTCAACTAAAATGACAAATAGTAAATTTTTAGTAACTTCTGATTCATCAAAATGGATAATTCCAAATTTAAATGATCCATTTTTTACAAATATTATTTTGGCACCGTATCAAAGAGATACAGATCTCCAAAAGGAACATGTTCTCTTTGGAAAAAAATCAGATGAGACTGCAGGAAGAATAAGAAATATATATTTTAATGCAAATTATTTAAGAGAAAAATTTAAAGATTCTACAGATATAGTATCTTCTGTTATGAGTATATGGGAAGATTTTTCAAATCAATACGGTGGTATTTATAAGTTTAAAGTAGAGATTGCAGATGATGGTCAAAGGGCCATGGTTGTAGAGGAAGGATATACGGGTGTTTCTGTAAATGATTCCATAACTGATCCTGTTAAGAAAAGTAAAGTTTTTGAGTTTCCCGTTTGGAAAACGGATTCAATAGTAAAATCACAAACCATTAGTGCTAAAGTTCCTAAGAGAATGCAATTAGCAGCTATGTACGGGGCAGTATCACGGAAAGATGGAAAAGAAAAAGAAGGTACACAGACTGTATCAAATAAATATGATGATTTAGTTGCTAAAGCTTGGGGTAGATATGTGGAAGATTTACCATCAGATACGGATGGGATGAGTCCAGATCAGATAAAAAAACAACGATATAAAGATATGTTGGTTGGGAACATTGATACACCACATCGGAAAAATCGTTATTTTGGACAGGCCAAGGCGGATGAAAATCAAGAAATTTTTCTTGGTAAACTACCTGATAAACAGCCGGCTACTTCTAATGATAAAGGTGTTAAAATATACGATAGTATTCTAAACGAGTTACAGGACATACAAAAGAAAGAATTATTCACGAAAATGAAGGAAATTGCTGACCTGGAAGAAAATGAAGATGAAGGACGGATGGATGTGGAAACAGAGATGGCACTTACAGTTAACAGAGAAGAGGAGAAAATGTTTATAAATATATCCTCATTAGCAGCTGCACCCAGTAAAGCTGATAAGCAATGGTTTAGATTTTATAAGTTCAATGATTCGACAGACCCCGGCGGGAAAATGTGTCCAAGGTTGAAACCAGGATTTCATTCTCAACTTCAATTGTTATTGAGGGGACATAAGGATGGTGTTTTGAAAAATGTAGATCCACTTCTTCCAATAGATTTTGAACTTGAAGTAGATGGAATTGCAGGTATATTTCCAGGTAATTCATTTCATAGTTCTTATTTACCAGAAAGATATAGAAATGAAAGTATTTTTCAGGCGGTTGGAGTAAGTCATAAAATTGATAGTAGTGGTTGGTTTACTACAATAAAAGGTCAAATAAGGGCTACAAGTATAGCGGTAAAAATACAGGAAAAGAGTGATGAACAAAAGGCTCAAGAAGCCGAGGATAAAAGGATAGAAAATGAAAAGAAAGAACAAGAGGAAGCAGATAGAATAAAAAGGGACGCTTTCAATCGGAAAAGAAGATTAGCAAAGATTCCAGATCTAGCAAAAGCCACCCCCGGTGTGGAAATATCTGATGAAGATCTTTTGATGGGAAACTGGAAAATTGGTGGTAAGAAAGGTGGGCAGCTTACAGATAAAAAACTTATATCAAGAAGGGGTGCACTTATTATGGGAAAGATGCGTGGTATGATACTTGAGGACGGAAGAATGGATGTAAATAGTGAAGCCTTTAAAGGTGCATTAACTTTAATATCATCCATACCGGCCCCAATGCATCCAAGTCTAAACCACGTTGAATATCCAAAATATATTTTCCTCATGCATGATAAGTATAAAAGATCGGGCGGGTAATATTATAATGGCAATAGAGAGAATAAAACACGAACCTACTTATATAACTAATAAATTTGAATTTTATTATGATTCTTACGATGATGAAAATCGTTATTCTAATTATGAATTTGATTATGTAAGAGAGGGAGTAGAGTATGTGATTATTTATACTACATTTAAAGAAGAAATTTATATGGATGTAATTAGGAACGAGGCAATGCACAAAGTTGAAAATCCTACTGTTTTTGATCAATATTCTACTATTCAAGCCAGTTCAAGAGAAATATATTTAAAACCATATACTCTTGTTTTAACTGATATTATGAGAAAAAAAGATTCGGTTATAAGATATTTTGCAAAATATAAATTAGACAAACACGATAGAATATTTGAAATTAATAAATTGGATTATAATAGTGAAGCAAATTTTTACGATAAAGTATCTCTTATTTGGCAATTACAAGGATCCAAAGAAAATATTCTATTAAATAATACAAAAATACTTGAAAATGCAGAAAAAATATTTGAGGGAATAGAAGACTTTTTAGATCCACTCGAATTTTATGAAGAAGAAATAACTCCTTATGAAGAAATACAAGAAAAATTAGGTAGATTGCAAACAGGATATTAATTACATTTTGAAGATTTACTTTGATATATATAAACAAAGGTTATAGTAATGAAAGTCAAAGTATTAGACAAAGGTTATATTGAGGTTGTAGATTCTCTCGGTGATGACTTAACACCAGTAAACGCGGCCAGAGTATCATTCGGCGACCGTAGTAATGAATTTACAGAGAAAGATAGGAAATTATCCAAGTTCCTAATCAAAAATAAACACTTTAGTCCATTCAGACATCAACACGTGATGATGATTATCAAGGCACCAGAGTTCGTTATGCGACAATGGTATAAACACGTTGTTGGAATTGAAACCACATCTAACCATCCTACCAAAGACCATGCTTGGAATGAGATTAGTGGTCGGTATGTTCCAGTAAAAGAGTATTATTATCCAGAAGTTTGGAGAAAACAATCTCAAGATAATAAACAAGCATCTGAAGGAAAATTGGACTATGACGGACAAGAAACTGCAAGTTCATTGTATAAAACAGGAATAAATGAAATAAAAAGAATTTACGAAGAACTTGTTTATCTTGGAGTAGCAAAAGAACAGGCAAGATCAATACTTCCATTATCACAATACACACAAGTATGGTGGACAGCATCATTTCAGTCAATTATGAATTTTATTGAACTTAGAGATGAGAAAACAGCTCAAGTAGAGATACAGGAGTATGCAAGAGCATTGAAGGGGATAATGTTAGAAGTTTTTCCTGAAACCACTAAAATATGGAGTGAAGTATATTGGAAATAAAAGTATTAAAAAGTTATAAAGAATTAAGTTCAACTGTAGCAAATATAGTAAAAAGACAAATTAAAAAACACCCATTATCTAAATTGGTTCTTCCAACTGGTTCAACACCACTTGGAATGTATAAAGAACTTGTTAGTAGAGAATTAGATTGGAGTCATGCAATAACATTCAATCTTGATGTTTATCTTATGAATGTAGACCATCCAGAAAGTTATCAAAGTTATATGAAAAAGAATTTATTTGAAAAAACTAATATCTATCCTGACCATTGTCATTTTCCATTTAGACCTACTTCAGCATTTGAAGATAAGATAGCTGGAAGTATGGGAATTGATTTGTGTATATTAGGTATTGGTAGTAATGGTCATATAGCATTCAATGAACCAGGATCATCATTCCTATCAAGAACGAGAGTAGTAAATTTAGACGAACAAACTATAGAAGATAATTCAAGATTTTTTGGTTCAGTAGAAGATACTCCTAAACAAGCAATCACTATGGGATTGGGAACTATAATGGAATCAAAGAAGATAGTGTTGATGGCTAATGGTGACCACAAACTAAATATATTGAATGTTGCTATGAACGGTGAAGTAACAGAAGATGTTCCAGCATCAGTATTACAGAATCACGATAATGTAAAGGTATTCTACTGTGATTGATAAGTTAATGATTACATCACACCCTGACGATGAAGCACTATTTGGTGGTGCTGAATTATTAACACATCCAACTGAATATAAAGTTAT
>Ga0208156_1000604_pt1 | contig 13036 bp, 8 predicted proteins | sample 1_EtaG_FD_184073 | JGI IMG/M metagenome (GOLD analysis project Ga0208156, IMG submission 184073) | Marine viral communities from the Subarctic Pacific Ocean - 1_ETSP_OMZ_AT15124 metaG (SPAdes) (version 2) | ecosystem: Environmental > Aquatic > Marine > Oceanic | place: Pacific Ocean | collected...
AAAAAGAGTACTTGAAGGCTCTGGAATTCCTGTAACTGATGTAGCTGCAAGAGATTTAGCTAAGAGATTTGTAGGTGAATTAGGCGAAGGAAGGTATGTAAATGATATAGGTGAGTGGGTTACCAGAAGATTTGGTAAAACTAATCCAGGAAGAATATCACAATATCTTGGTATGGCAGCTCAGGACTTTCTTTATCTTGGATTGCATGCTCTTGGCACGGAAAAGATAGAGTCTTTAGCACATAAGAGATCTGCTGATTATGCTGATATACCTATGAGTACTACTATTATGTCATTAGGCTTTCCGCTTATAAGAGGTATAGCGGGAGGTGGTCGTGAGTCTCTTACTCGTGGTATTACATCTTATTTTCAAAGGTATAAAAAGATTAATTATGATAAGATAAGTAAAATGCCAGGTGGTGATGGTACTGCAAGAGAATTGTTAAAGAGTAATCTCAAAGGAGCTAATATAAACATAATTAATTCTACAGAAAATGCACAAAAGACTTGGACGGTTTTTGGTAAACCTTATATGGGTATGCAGGATATACTACATCAACTTCCCAACAAAAAAGAAATGCCCTTGGAACATGTAGTTGATCTTTTAAATCAGATGAGACTTTCAGTTTCGCAACGTCTTGTAAAAAGATGGAATAGTAATTACTGGGGAGATCTTGTAGCATCTGCGCCTCGTATGGGTACAGGTATTTTATTCATGAATTACGGTGCATTTCAAAGTGGTGCATTTAAGAATATGAGTCCTCAGGAACTGTCAGCTCATCTGTTTATGGCAGCATTAATGACCAAAGGTAGGGGTGCTTGGGATCATGCTGGTAAAAGAGGTTATCTATCAAGTGAGTATGGAGAAATGAACCGAGCATTAGAATTTCTTCAGACAGATCATACACAAATGGATGAAACTATTTCTACCATGAAAATCAGGGATATGATTGATAAGTTTGGTCTTGTTCATGGAAATAATCCAATTGCTGATCAAATTATAGATGTGTTTGATAGTTTTATTGAAGGTGAACGTGTTGCTTGGAGAAATGATGGAGAACATATTTCATCGGCAAAGTATGCAAAAGTTCAGGAATTACTTAGTGCATATAATGCAATAAAGAAGATGAAGGATAAAGACTTTACTTTTGTGACTATTGATGATATGAATACTAAAGCATTGGATATGATTAAAAGAGATCTTGGGGTAGTAGAGATAGGGGGTAAGTCAGTTAATGATATATCAAAAGATGATCTTCGAGAAGCGTTAACAGAAGAAACCAAGAAAGAGATAATTTATGATCAGTATGGTATACTTGGGTTGCTCTCTGAAAGATTTGAAATACCTTTTAGTATTGTCCCTGGTCCTGAAGGTGCACCTTTAAAAGGATCTGCAAGGAAGATTAGGACACCACCCAAAAAGAATTATCCTCATATACATCAATATAATGATTTGATAGTAAAATATGGCTCTTTACTGAATATTGAGATAATTGATAAACCTAAGCTTGCTACTGATCTAGCAAAAGGCAGAAATATGTCAGTAAGAGATTATGATAATGCTTTGGGAGAAGTAACACATGAATACATGGTTAATATGGAAGGCAGATATCTAAATCATAATTTATATTTAGAATTTGGTGATAACATATTTCTTCAAGCCCTCCAGGATATTAATGCTAGTCAAGCAAAATCTGATATATATAAAGTTGTTACTGGTGATGAAACTGATAAAAAGAATGTTGTTGTGTTAAGAGAAGATCTTATTCATGTTTTTGGTCAGAAGGGTAAGTTTTCTGAGAATATATATGACAATGAGGTTGATAAAAAGGTTGGAGAAGAGTTACTTAGTGATACAAAAATATCTGAAAATTTGTTAATTATACAGCCAGTATATGATTTAATGAAGAGCTTATCACCTATAGGTAACACCAGATCACCAAAACTTAATATAAAATCAGGTGATGTTCAGGAAATTGCTGACAAAGTAGGAGAAATGGTTAATAGACTCCCTGGTGACTGGAAACCTCCAAATCTATATATTAGAGGACTGGAGGCATTTCAAGCTAGAATATTTACTGGTGGTAATAGGTTATCTTATACTGCATTTCAGAGAGCTAAAGATGAAGGTCTTATTATAATTCCTGATCAGGTTGAGGGAGGAGTGCTAAGAATAATATTTCCTACTGAAAATGCTATTGATAATGACCTTGCTGGAGATCCAGTATCCGCAAGAGCTGTTAAGGAAGCAGTTAGAGGAGTTTATGACTTGTTTAATTCTGAGATGGTAGATAGATCTGATCAGGTTCTATTTGAAGCTGATTTGCGTAAGTGGATTGGTATTCATCAAGAGGTTACAAATAGTAAGGTTAAAGATTTTGTAGAAAATATAGATGATACACTTCGTAATCTTGGTAAAGAAAGCATGGTAGTAACACAGATAGCATCTTTGAGAAAATTATCCGATGAAATAAGAAGTGAGATGGTCAGCCCTAAGAAGGTACTTGAGTCTGACAAAATAGATAAAGCTCTCGCAGAAGCAAAGCTTATACATGAGACATTAATAGCAGAAAAAAATATTAGTGTAGAGGCCAGTAAGAAATTAGATGGTCTTATTACTGCTCTTGAATTGGGTATAGCAGATCTTCCTTCTAGAACTTTTAGCGAACAAAATTATGGTAAAATGATTGAATCGTTTGATGAGTTGATTCAGTTTGAAGTAGAAGCAGATCATTTACCAAAGAGAGAGCTTACCATGCTTCTTATTAAACTTGAGAATCATATTACACAAAGAGATCCAAGCATATCTTATACTGATTCAAAAATATTGCTTGAAAAATTAACTGCAGATTTTCATAGTCTTCTGGGTAATAGGAAATCAGCTGAAACACCTCTTAAGGATTTGATTAAGGAGTTTAACAATACTGGTAATTGGAGGGATGCACGAACTGTTATTGATGCAGTTGTGAAAACTGCAGGTAGATTTAATCCACATCATGAAGCTTATAATGATATAGCAGCTAAAATGGTAAATGAAATCCAGGGTGAAAAGCTAAATACTGAAAGACCTGTAAACTATCAGGAACTATTATCTAAATATCCATCTTTACAGGATTCTCAAGATCCTAATGCTGTAAGCAACAGGTTTGTGTCAGATATATCAGATGCATTTGATCCAGCAAAACCGAATATAACTGCTAAAGATGTATTTGAAGAATATATTTATAGTGACATAAGAAAGAAGTACTCTGATTCTGGTGAGCAGGTGGTAAAAATAGAGGAGTTTAATACTGCCGAAGCATTGCCTTTGTTGCAAAATGTTTTTGGCCAGGTTCTTAGAAAAGTTATTGTATTGGATCATGATAGGTTGAATCTTGATGAGAAACCTGTGCGTCATTCCCTTTCAACTATGGTTCTTGATAGGGTAGGTACATCAGATCCTGAATATAAGTATGATTATATACTTTTAAGTGGAAGTATAAAGATTGGTGATCGTACTATTAATATGGATGATGCTTATGAGATAGGTGGTGACTGGCTCACAATGCAGAAGTACATTGATAAAGCTATAACTGTTAATATGAGTGAGATGAAAGATTTATATGAACGGTTAAGAGATGTGAATTATGTAATAGATATTCCAAGTTTAGCAAGTCTTAAACCAGTACGTGAAAGCAATAAAGTATATATGCGTTTAAGTCCCAAGATGCGTATTGTTTTTCCAAAGACAGAAGAGAATCTTGATTTACTTAATAGGGATTTTGATGATATATATACACAAAAGATAACTGATTACACAGGACCTGAAAACAAAAAGCGTTTACGTGCTTTTAAAAAAGCTTTTAAGCATTTGTTTAATACTACTAATCAGGATAATGAAATTTTAAGATTGAAGATGATGTTTGTTCATTATAATAGAACTATGGGTCCTCAGTTTGATGATATGATGAATAAAATGGATACTAACAGGGGGCAGATAGAGTTTAATGGTTTTAGAAGAGGTTTAATATCTGATGGTGGTACGACAACTCATTTGACAAGGCAGGCATTGGAATGGTCTAGAGATAATAATCCTGATCTTTCTGTAAGAACTAAGGCTGAAGAATTATTACTTGATGGAATAAAGATTGGTGTTCTAAATGATGACTCAGCAAATAAAAAAGATGATCATTTCTTTAGTAATAAAAAGATAGTTATGAAAGAGTTGAGTGATAGAGTTGCAAACCTGGTGAATATTGCTGGGGGGAATACACAAGAATCAAAGATAGTGGATAGTTTTGTTCAAGATATTACTAAAGGAACATATACCAGTCTTGAGTCTTTCTTTTTAGATGGAGGCAAGTTTTCTAGTACTCCTTTCAGTCAAATAATAAAATCAGTAAAAGGTGGTGGTGATTGGAATGGTATGAAAACTAATATTATGGATAAAGATATGCTAGGCAAAGGATTTACTGTGTATAATCCAGAAATAGCTTCTGTATTAAATGATATAGGTGTTGATCTTTTAGTTGGTAAGACTGTTGCTAAAACATTAAATCTAAATAGGGTTCAAGCATTTACTATTGATCCAGCCAGAAGTCTGGATAGTGGATGGGAAGCTGATCTTATTAATATGGATGTATCTAATTTTATAAATATTCCATATAAGAGTTTTGGTATATCATTTACTACACACTCTGATGCTGGTGTCAATTATTCTTCATCTATGTTTGATTTTCAGAGTACAAGTCATCTTCGACAAGCAAAAAGATTGTATAAGATAGATGAGATTATACAAAAGATGGGTACAATTAATAATAATAAAGATTATGCTAATGGAGATTTATTAAGAATTTTATATAAGATAAGGCAGGAAGAGACTGGTCAGCAGTTAACGACGGATAGTCATACTTTAACTGAAACACTTCTTGAAGCTGGTGGAAGGGAATCAAATCCTCTGTTACAAAAACAAGTGGAAAGATTACTTCAAAGTGATTTTTATAAGATTCTTTCAAGTAGGCCAACACAGCATGGAGAAGAGGGAATTGCTGCTGTTGATGTAGATAATACTCTTAGTAATCCTGTATATGCTCAGTTTGAAGGTTTTGGAAATAATAAAACTGCTAATAGTGTTTATCAGTATGGTGGTGGTTCTATTACTCGTGCTCTGGCTGAAGTATTAATCGGTGCAGATGCAAAAGGAGTAGCTGATATTCAGGATATTACTTTTCCAGCAAGAGATAAGGATACAGGTTTAGATATACTTTTTTCTTATAGTGATAAGGATGGTTGGGAAAACTATAGTCCGTTTCTTGAAGCTCAAGAACAAGCAAAGGCTAGAAAAGGTTCACGTATCAGAGGGCTGGATCCAGATGAATGGATTCAAGTAAGTGAAAAGTCATATAAGGAAATTGAATCTGTCTTAAATCGGTTACATGAACTGACTCTTAAAATGAAGAATGTTAGTTACAATGATTTAATAAGATTATTAGATATAGATCAGTATAATCCAGACTGGAGTGTATTCCCAAAGAGTAAAATGATAAGGGAGGACATAAAAGTAGGTCTTGGAAAAAAATATATAAAATTAGCAGATAAATATAAAATACAGTTAGGAATGTCTGTCAATGCTATTCCTAAGGTGATGAAGGATCAACCTTTTATGCGTGTTGAAAAAGTTCTTGATACCAGACTTAATGGGTTGGCAACTATCAATACATTTGATTTGCGTGTAACTATGCAAAGAGATTATGATGGAGATCATGTATACAAATATTTAAAGATACCTATATCCATGCTTAGAGATTATGTTGATGATATGGGAGATATACGAGATTATACTCTTATTCAGGACTCTGAGTATACTAAAGGAAAAGATGGATCAGGGATGAATATGTTTGGTTTCATGGATGGTGTAGCTGGAAAAGATATTTCTTCTATAGGACTTGATAAGGTAGCTCATGATATAGCTAAAAAAGATAGAGTTATATCTAGTGTAATTTCAAGAAAAGGAACCTTGAGTTATCTTTTAAGTTCTGGATTAAAGTTGGATGATAACTCTTTTGTATCTGAAGTGTTTAATAATAAGAATGTAGATCTAGCATTGTCAAAAGCATTGGATGTATTTCAAAGGGGAGGAGAAATATTTCAGAGTACTTTGGATAAATACCAAAAAACTCCCAAGATTTCCAAAATTATTAAAAACATTGAAAACTATTTTATTTATGGTTTGTATCCATCAGAGCTTAGTAAACCAAGTATAAAACATAGTACAGAAAGTTTTTTACAGTCTGGATTTGGTATAGCAGATGAATTTCAAAGGGATATGTTCAGGATTATGCATAGAACTCTTAGTAAAGCAAGAATTATGGATAATGATGTGTATGATGCTGCAGGACGAAGACAGCCTACTACTGATGAATTGCGTACAGCAAGAACTAATATTAAATCGTTTTTTGATAATCCAAATAGATATTTAATAAGGGGTTTACTTGGAGATGCCAGGAGGATGAGGAAAAAGAGAGATTACGATGGAGCAAAAAAACAGATTGATAATGTGGTCGGTTTTTTCTATCGGAATGTTTCGGTTAGTTCATCAAGATATCCTAAGATATATTCTGAATTAGAGAAAGGATATATACCAGCAGGATTAGAAAGAAGATTTACTGTAGACAAATCTCTTAAAATTAAGAGTAGCATGAGTGGACATGTTTTGGATGAGGTTATAAGAAATCCTGTTTTTTATGAGAGGGACAATAAAGGTAAATCAACTAAAAATAGAAATATGTTCCAACATTATAATAACTTGAGAAATAAACTAGAAATTATAATGTCTTATGGAGATGTAACACCTGAAAGAATTGATGAAATGATTTTAACAGATGATGCATTTACAGAAACAGTTAATGGACAGTCTGTATTTAAAGCTAATCTTAGTGGTATAATCAGGTTTGTTGCTAATAGTCAGCATGAGAAAGCAGTAGAAAGTTTAAGGCTTCTGAAGAATGAAAATTTTAGAGAGTTAAATAAAATAGATAGAGCTGAAGATAGAATTACTGTAACCCAGAAAGTTATTGATGTATTAGATCGTCAAATGGCTAGAGATGCTATACTTCGAAAAGATCAAGACTTAAAACTTTTTAAGATAAAACCTCCTGCGAATGATATCAATTGGGAATATAGAGATTTTAAGTTGAATGGTAATCTGTATAGAATTAAAGGAATAGTATCAAAAAACGATTTGGATCCTACAACATCTATGGGGTCACTTGAATATATAGGATCAATAAGAGATGGACGTAAACAAAGAGTACGCAGAGGATATACTTATGTTGTTGATAAGAGACCTCCCAGGTTTGTAACTGTTGATGATCCAGAAGTAAGATGGAATAGAGCTTTTGCACAGGCAACAGGAGTTGGTACGCATAAATCAAGTGATGTTGATCCTACTCTTTATCATTATGATAATCAACCTCTTGGTTTGAATAGGCTTCTGTCTGCTGTAGGTGGTTTAAGAAGAGGTGTGAGCGATTCTTATAGCAAAGCACATGAAGCAGCAGATAAACTGCCAATTGATAAAAATGATATTTATTATTATAATTCTGTTATAACTGATAGACTGATAGGAGATTTTTTTAAAGATTTTAGTACTCCAGAGAATTTTAGACGTCTTTTATTGTATTTGATTCAGCCACAGATACAGAGGAATGTATATATAAAAGAAGGTGCTGAAGAGATTCCTTACTTTAAGATGAATACTCACCTTATTGAATCTGTCTTCAATTGGATGAGAAGACCAGCAAGAGGAGGTCAACCAAGTAACGAAGAAAGATTTGGATTTGATTCAAGAGCATTGATAGAAGGTATTATTAAAGATATGAATAATTGGCATGATCATACAACTGGTCAGTCACAACAAAAAACTCAACAATATAATAGAATGAGGATGGAAGGACGTGAAGACTGGAATAGATTTAGAATATCTACTGGTGATATTTTACTGAGTGATTGGTATGTTAATCCAGTATTGAGCAATTATGGAAGAGGTTTTATATTAGGAAGAGGAGATATTAGCAGGATGAAGGATAATACTGGAGAAAATAGTTATTTGTATGATTATACAAAAAGTGGTCCTCCTGATAAAAGAATGAAGAAAATAATGGGATGCCGATAATGAAAATTAACGAAAAAGTTATTTCACATATATCAAGTTTTCAAGTTGATTTTAAAAAGGTGCCCTACCCTACATATCAATTTTTGAAACCTTTTAGGAGTAGTAATGTCAGCAAATTGTAATGAAGTTCAATCAGCAGGAGTAGATACTGATTACAATGCTGAAAGAATGAATAAGATATTCAAATATTGGGTTGATAAGCCTAATATCAGAAAAAGATATACGAGGCCTGATGGAACATTTGAAAAAGAGATAGCTGAAAAAGGTTTAGAAAGCTATGTTTGGGATATACTTGATTATCCATTTAAAGTAGAACAGAATTTTACAGATAAACAGTTAGAAAGAATAAAAATAGCTATTGATGGATATAATAAAGATTTGACAGGAAAGTTTAAGAATATAGCTGGTATTTTTGCTGTTCCCAGGGGTTTGGCAAGGTTAGATCCATCATCTAATAAAATGTTAATGGATTTGGAAAGTGCTAAAAACTATGAACGTAATAAGATGAGTCAGGTGGAATTTTCTATTCAGGAGATTAAAGATAAGATACTATCTGCTCATATTGATGTAGGAAAGGGAAGTAGGTTTTTTGGTAATAAGAGTTATAAGGAATATAGAAAGATAAGAGATAAGATTGTAAAAGCAAAAGATGAGCATGTAGAACAAGCTGTACATGATACTGTTAAAGGATTTTATTTAACAGATAATGGAAAACTTCTTGGGGAATATCATACTTTAGTCAAGTTGGCAAGTAAAAATCCTAAAAACGGTAAATTTAAGAATTCTGAACTTGATATGGCAATTCGTGAGGGATACGAACATACAGATCCTGTTACAGATGTACAAAAAACGGTTAAGTATAATCCTAAAATAATACAAGCAGTAGAAATGTCTCATAATTTGTTGGATACTATTGGTAGAGTTCATATTGCCTCTTTCCGAGAAATGGCGAATGTTATTGATTTTAAGTTTTCCAGGTTTAATCCTGGAAGCAAGAATCTTATAGATAAGTTAGAAGCTGCAGCTGTACGCATAGAAGGTAGGATGGAGAAAGGAGATTATTTCCCGAAGATTATATTGGAAACTATGTATGATATGAAAGTAAAGCTTGAAGATATGATAACAGAGTCCAATATAAGTACTGCAAATGAATATATGAATGAAATGATGGGTATTACAGACGGGTTGTTAAGTCAATTAAATAAAGTTCCTAAAAATACAAAAGCAGCAAGTAGAAATTTGAATCTTTTATGGGAATCTGATCCATATGTAATCCTGGAAAGGTATTCAAGAGATGCTATTCAGTTTAATAAGAATATTCATATACAGAAGGCATATCTTGAAGCAATGAGAACTATTCCTAATGCAGATGATGCATTTTTAAGAGGAATGAAAAGTTTTATAATGGAAGAATATATTGTAGCTAATACTGAAGGTAGAAGTCGTCCTAAGTGGGTAAATGATTGGACACGTACCATAAATCGTTTCCAGACAGGAAGAACTATGGGAATGAATATAACTGGTGCTATAAAGAATGCTGCCAGTGTGCTGCATTATTCATCTAGAGTGGGTCTTAAAGCTATTAAAAATGGAATCAAGTCATATCAAAATTTGAAAATGAAAGAAATTGTTGATAGGGTAGAAAAAGAAGAAGGTTTTCTATTTACTCCAAAAGATAGTGCCATTATGATGGAAGGTATTGTAGGTAAGGATAAATATCGTGAGGGTGATCTTGTATTTAATGAACAAAAAGGTGAGTATTTTTATAAAGGTACTAAAGTAAGAGATTGGATAGAAAAGCAAGGAGACAAAACACTTAGTTTCTTGTTGCTCTTTCATAGACTGACTGAAAATGGACAAAGGAAATTTATGTTCAGAACTTCATTTATTAATAAATTTCAGGAATTATCTGTTACCAATACGTTATCTGAACCAGAAAATATAACTTTTGCTAAGAATCATGCCTTAAAAATGGTAAATGGGTGGGCATATGAATATGCTCCATTTGCTAAAAATAAATGGGTGCGAGGCAGTCAAAATATTGAGATAGTAGATGAAATTGGAGATTCTTACATAGTTAGAAAAGGTCCCAAAGCTGCTGGAGCAGGTCTTAGTGAAGTAGCATTCCACTTAATGCATTATCCTATGAGTCTTCTAGAAACGCATATAAGCCAGTTAAAGGCAGCAGGACAGTCAGCTAAGGCTGGTAACTGGACTTCACCTGAAATGCAGTATGTGATGCGGTATGCGGGTGTATTTGGGCTAATACAGCTAGGATCTATCTTATTTAATGCTAATCTTAATAATATATTAGAAAATGAGACTCTTAATAGGTTAAGTAGGATTGAAAGAGATCTAGTTGAATATGGGGATGAAGATAGAGCTACATATGGATTGTTATCGGAATTTACAGGTCCTAGTCTAGGTCATTTAAAGTATTTTAGTATAATGAGTGGCCTTACAAAGCTTGATTCTCCAACAGCTAAAATACTTCTTGGAAATGTAGATTATACACAGGATACAGAAGATAGCAGAAGATATACTGATTATCAATATAGTACTGAGTATGGAAGATGGCAGCATAAGATTAAGCCTGCTTTACGTGACGGGAGGAGCATAGACTTAGCTAGACATTGGCTTGCTTGGTATCCAACTACTTGGATCAAGAAATCTAGAGAACGCTTAGGATTTAAAAAGTCAAGTAAATCTAAATATACTACAGAAGAGATATTGACCTCCCTCCGTCAACTTTAGAAAACTAGTTTATTTCAACTATAGAAGATAGTTTCAAATGATTGAATAAATGTATCCTGAGACAAAATGATACATTATTAAAAATGAAGATTACATCAATGGGAAATAAGGATACCTTTAGAAATTTGTTTTCTTCATCATCTATTTTGTTAGTACCAACCCATATTCCAGCGAAATACTTCCCAATTCCGAATGTTCTATTTTTCATTTATCTGTCTTTCTTTTTTATTAGCTTTTAACCAATCTTCAAACCTTAGTATAATTAAGATTTCTCCACGATCTTGTTTGCATACAACTGCATCAACATGCTCAGTGGGTTGTAAAAAGGAAGCAATACTCTTTCTGCATTTAGCTTGAATCTTATAATCATCACCAATTAATATATCTACTTCTTCGTGCATACCCATTGATCTTCCGTCAGATCCCCAAGCACGTTTTGCATTAAGTCCAATATCTTGAACTTTCTTTACTACTTCACGCTCAAATCTGTTGCCTTTGGCTTTACTTGGTGCTGTCATTTTATCTCCTTTATTATTTTTGTTATCTACTATTCTTGCATATGCACTATTACCAAGAGGATCTTTTTCACCATCACCAGCCATTATAAAGAACCATCCATCATTATGTATTACATCTTGGCTCTCAGGCCACTTTTTTACTTCAAGTATCATTGTTCTTCTCCTTATTCTTCCTCTAAAGTTATCATGTTGAAGTCTGCGAAGTATTCTTTTGATTTCCTTTCTGCGTCTTCCAAAGAATGTTTCAACTCTCGCCATATGTCATCATCATATGGTTCCATTGCTTCATCTTCCAGAACTTGTTTTATATAATTTAGAGCATATTCCAAATAATCAGATCGAACAGGAACCATGAAAGTTCTCTTGGTATTCCAACATTTGTTCCCTTCAGTTATAGTACATTTATATTTTTTAGACATTAGATTTCTCCTTTATTAAAATTAATAGAAGAAGCGAGAGGTCTGACCTTTTTCACACCACATATCCACGTGACTTAGTGCTACTCGCTCCTTCTATGTTATGGAGTCTTGGCTGCTACCACCATGCCAACTACCTTTGCTTATGAGTTCGCTTCTTATGCATTTTAGACTCCAAACGATGTTCTCATCTGTGTTCCTTAAAGTATTCTATTGCTATTTGTACACTTAATACTATGAAAAATATCGCTATTACTAAAAATATTAGACTCCATGCTAGTACCCATATATTAGCTATCCAGGTATATATCTGCATTATTTATTCCTCCAAAGTTCTGTTCCCCTCTGCTGATTCTGCTTTTTCATATGTTTTTAACATTCCTTCTATGTCTGATACTAGCTCTCCATAACTGTCTATCCATTCTCTGCTTTCATTTGGCTTTTGAGTTTTATTGGCTATGACATGCCTTAAAGCGTATAGTAATTTTGATACTTCATTTATGGAGAACCTTATTATCATGCTTCCTTCTTTGTCTGTCATGGTTTCTACTTATTCCTCAATTTTATATGATAATAGCTGTTTAGCCCCTCATCTCGCTATCAAGATGTTAACCGTGTGTGTTTATAGTCTAACAGTCTAGCACTATTCTCGTCAGAATAGCTGTCTGCCCAGCATTTTTACTATATCCTACGATGCATGATGCACTCGGATTCAGCTCATCGGTGAACAGCTATCATCATAAAATTTTAGGGTATGATATACTTTTTTGAGCAACCATACCCCATAACAATTATATTACCATTCCTATTCTTTGTTCTAACCTTTTTAATCTATATGCTACATTAGTTATCTTCTGTTCAAGTGAATCTAAATTATCTATCATCTTCAACATATCTTTCTTAATCTCTTTGATTCCTACTGTAGGTTTTGTCTTCTTTTTGACAACCATTATGATTCCTCCTTTTGTTTAAGATATTGACTTAAATTTCCGATAGCTATATGATAAGTAGAAGTTGTAAGTCTTTTTACGTTTCCACTCTTACACCTTTTAGCCATTGACTTGATTTGTCTGTCTATATCGTGTTTCATAATATCTAGAGCATCTGCGGAAATTTGAACTCCAACATCATGAAACACTTTCTTAACTTTTGTAATATTTATCATTTTATGATTCTGCTATTGGATTTAGTTCCTT
>Ga0208156_1000607_pt1 | contig 12988 bp, 12 predicted proteins | sample 1_EtaG_FD_184073 | JGI IMG/M metagenome (GOLD analysis project Ga0208156, IMG submission 184073) | Marine viral communities from the Subarctic Pacific Ocean - 1_ETSP_OMZ_AT15124 metaG (SPAdes) (version 2) | ecosystem: Environmental > Aquatic > Marine > Oceanic | place: Pacific Ocean | collected...
AGAATGGGGATGTCAGAAGCACCTTCTCCAGCGGAAAGTAAGAGAAGCTCCGAAACCAGTGGTAGTGCTTACAATACCTTTATGGATAAAATGAAGGTTAGTAGGGTACGTAGAGAAGCTTACAGGGATTATGAGGCAATGGACTTAGAGGTACCAGAGATAAGTGCTGCCTTGGATATCTACGCCGATAATATTACACAAGGTGAAACGGTTGAATCTGAAGGTTACACGGTTGTAATAGAGGACGCCGAAAGTGAAGCCTTAAAAACAAAGGCAGAGCAGATAGTGGAAAGGGTAGATAAACTAACGAAACTACCTGAGAAAACATGGGATATCACCAGGGACATGTGTAAGTTTGGTGACGATTTTGAAGAGAACGTGGTGGCAAATCAAACCCTGTGGTGGATCAAGTACATACCAGCCTGGGAGATGAGGAAGAACTTTGACAACAGGAGACGGTTGTTGGAGTTTGCTTACACGCAGCAAGACATAGCGAACGACTGGACGGTGGTTGCTAGTTTTAGGGAATGGCAGATAACAAATTACAACTTCAGGTTAGATAGAAAAAGTGGATATGGTAAAGGTGTACTTTGGCCAGCAAGGAAGATATGGAAACAACTCAACCAGATGGAAGACGGGATGGTTGTAGCCAGGTTAAAAAGAGCACAGATGCGGTTGGCGTGGTTGGTGGACGTTACCGGCATGGGCGAAGATCAGGCGATAAGGTACTTGGAGAAGATAAAGGACAAAAACAGGACCGAAAGAATAGTAGATCCAAACACCGGTAACATAAGCAACCGTTTTGATCCTTTAACGGACGATGAAGATTTGTTTGTGCCAATGCGTGAAGGTAGTAGCCAGGGTATGAAGGTTATACAGGGTAGCACGAACCTGGGCAACATCAAGGACGTGCTTTATTTCCACGATAAAATGATTGGTGCAACGAAGGTTCCTAAGAGTTACCTTGCTTTTGAGCGGGACGTGAGTGCAAAGGCTGTTCTTTCCGGACAGGATGTACAGTTTGCTAGAACCATTAGAGGAGGACAGAAGGCGGTAGCGAGAGGACACACCAAAACCTACTCTGTTGCTTTTATCTTAGCAGGTATAAACCCGGTGGACTTGAAGTGGCGGGTAGTGTTCCCTCCAATGGGCACCATAGATGAACTTAGACGTTGGCAGATAGAAGCAATAAAATCAGATATAATAATGAAGTTCAACAAAGATTTTAACCTACCAACAGAATACATATATAGGGAACTGTTACAGTTACCAGAAGATAAGATAAAAGAAATAGAGAATTATGTAAAGAAAGAATTAGGTATGCAACAGGATAGGAAACCAAGAGAAACTACACCTATTGCTCCAGAAGCAGAAAAGAATCCAAGGAAACCAGCGGAACAGGAAGAAAAACCAGGTACACCAGGCGAAAAAAAGATAAAGCAGGAAAGGTACACCAGAGGCGTCAACTACAGTTATTTAGCGGAGGATATAAGGAAGAATGTAGAGTTAGTACCAGCGTTGGAAGCGTTGGATGAATTAGTGGACTGGCAGGTAGAAGCATTGATGGCTAAAAGGGGAAAGGTGAGATAAAAATCAAATGGAGGAAACCAAGCAGGACATTCTTATACGGTTATTGAGTGGTGATAAGACGCTGGCAGAACTAATAGAGGAAACAACGTCTGGTGCAAACATCGTGGGTATACCAACAGGATTATACAAAGGTGTAACACAGAAAAGGAAAAAAGACAAGAAGAGGAAAAGATTAAGATTCAGAAAAATATTGTAGATATTAATAAAGAGTAAAAATATAAAGGAGGAATAGTAAAATGGCAGATCAAGGTAGACTAATTCGTCTTAACTACATAAACAGAGCAGTAGGAGATTCATCTAACCCGGCAATGATAGCGGTAGCGGAAGAACTTGTTATAGAAGCCGTGGCAACCGCTGGTGGAGTGTTTGAGTACACCTTACAAGAGGACAACTCCTCAGCCGCAGAACTTACATCAGATAATAGTAGCTTAGACACCGGTTCTGGTGGTGTGATAAACAGAATCCTAGCCAGTTACTTTCTTGAACCTGGTGATATAGGTAACGTTCCAACAAATGGATATAACGTTTACTTGGAAGACGCCGATGGTGCCGTTGGTGCTGGTAAAGATTACTTTGTTGGTTCCGGTGTGGGTGCTGGTTCGAATGTTAGTAGAGTACCTATCACCGTTGTGGGCGGAATATTAAGTATAGCCGTAAACAAACTGTTAACACTAAAGATGACCGGTTTAGGTGATTCCGGTGGTGTAAAACTTTCACTTCAGTTAAGAAAAATAGGATAATAGAAAAACTTAGAAAAGGTGTGATGTAAAATGACGCTATTTCCTTTTGCTCCAGATGTTGATTTTGTAAAGTCGGGTGTAAGCAAGGTAAAAATAACAGATGATGGTATAGAATTACAATCAGGAACAAAGATTGTATTCCCTGATGCCACGGAGATGAATAGCTCTGCTGGTATTTCCACCGATGAGAAAACAAAGGTGAGTGCCAACGATACCACCGAAGGTTATTTGAACGGTAAACTGGTGGCTGGTGCCGGTGTAACCTTTGTTGAAGGTAATGATGGTGGAAACGAGACTCTAACTATTTCTGCTCCTGGTACAGGAGACGTTACTGCCGGAGCAAATATGACAGATAACACTATACTTAGAGGTGATGGTGGAGTTAAGGGTGTCCAGGATAGTAATCTAATCCTTGCTGATGATGATTCCTTGTTGTTCCCGGACGATACACAACTAAAAGTAGGTGTAACATCCACGGCTACACTAGAGTATGTAAGTGCAGGAGATAGATTTATAATAACAGGAGTAAATGGAGCTGTTTATATAGATGGTAATATATTTCCTACCGACGATACTAAGAAGATTGGTGGTGTTGGTGAGGCTTACCTAATTGGTTATTTTGATTCTGTTTTACCTGATGATGACCAGGTAACCATGGATATAGGTACATCGGGAGCAAGTCTTACAGGTATTGATATAGGTAAAGCTGGTGTTACGGTCGCTGTAACTGGTGATATTACTGTTACAGGAACAGTAGATGGAAGAGATGTTGCTGCAGACGGAACAAAGCTAGATGGTGTAGAGGCTTTAGCAGACGTAACGGATGCCGCTAACGTTGCTGCCGCTGGTGCTGTTATGGATAGTGATTTTAGTAATAAAGGGGATATAATAGCGGCTTCTGCTGCAAGTACACCTACCAATTTAGCGGTAGGTGGGGATACGTTTGTACTGATTGCTGATAGTGGAGAAGTAACGGGTTTAAATTGGCAAGATCCTACTAATTGGGATGCGGCTTTTACGCACGTTAGTAATAATGGTTCTGACCATGGTTTTATTGACCAGGATGTAACCACAACTGGAACACCTAGTTTTACCAAAGTTAATACACCAGAGATAGAGAATGCCGGAAACATTACACTTGATGCTCTAAATGCGGCTGCAAATAGTACTGTATTTATTCTTAATTCCGATGGTACTAAAACAGCTAGTTTGGATGTTGAATTTGATATCACTGCCGGTGGTGGAATGACCGGAACAACTTTTGGTATACCTGGTGCTATCACACTTCTTTCTCAGGGTGGTTTAACATTAGGAAAAGTTGGTAATGTTCAATTATCATTAGCTAATGATACAGCAGAAGATAGCGACGGTGGGAGATTAAACCAATTCCTATTTTATGGTAGACAATCTGGTAATGAACAATCTATACTGGCAAAAATAGATGTTGTTCATGATGGTGCACTGGATGACGAAAAAGGCAGAATGGTGTTTTATGTAAATGATGGTAATGATGGGACAAGTCCAACAGAAAGACTAAGAATAGACAGTGCTGGAGATATTATAATAAACTCTATCGCTGTTATAGGTGGGGACGGAGAGGTAAACAAAGCCGCTGTTGAAGATAGTGGAGATTGGGATTCTGCGTTCACCCATGTAAGCAATGATGGCTCTGACCACAGTTTTGTAGACCAGGATGTAACAAGCGGTTCTAGTCCTACTCTCGATGGGACAAATTTTACAGGAATACCTGCCGCCGACCATGGAGGTTTATCTGGTCTTTCGGATGATGACCATACACAATATGCCTTAACTGATGGTAGTAGAGATATTACAGGGTCTCAGAACTTTGTAGGTGGAGGAAACATTGCTCTTGGTTCTGCTACGGTTGATTGTGGAACGCTTACAATGGTTAAGGGTGCTCAAACCGGTGACCCTCAATTCCAGATAAGTCTAAGCGCAGATGATGCTGGCGATGTAACAATAGCGGCGGATACTGGAGCCATCAATGTAACTCTCGGTGGTGCGGCAACAGACGATTTCACTGTGGATGGAACAACGTTTGTTGTAGAGAGCGATACTAGCCGGGTTGGAATAAGAACAGCCGCTCCTGCAACTCCTCTTCATATAAAAGAGTCTGGTAATTCCCTTGTTCCTACACTTAGACTAGAACACGAGCAGACCGGTGGTGCTGGTGGACAAAACCAAGGAACACAAATAGAGTTTTACTCTGAAAACGCTGATAGTCTTTCTGTGGAAGCCGGTATACTAGATTGTGTCTGGACAGGAGCACCAACAGCAGCCGCAGAAAACGCTAGGTTTAGGTTTAGGCCGGAGTCTGGTGGTGCTGCAACGGCAGTTATTATGACTGTAGATGGAGCTAATAGTGGTCGTGTAGGTATTAGTACAGAAGCCGCTGCTCCTGATTATAAATTAGACGTTAAACAAGCAAACTCAGCAGATTTACAGTACCTATTACATTTACAAAAAGGTGGAGGAGCGGGGGGGTCGGTAGGAATACTACTTGGCGCAACAGCCGCTGGCAGCCATGGTAAAGGTGCTATAGCTTTTGAGTACACGGATGGTTGGAGTGACGGTGATCTACATTTTATTAATCTAAATGGCGGTAACGCAGACACCGTACCAGGTATTGCAAATAAACAACTAACTATAGCTTCTGACGGTGGTATATATGCTTGGAATTTACTAGGCGCTGCTGCAGAAACCGCCGTGTCTTATAATACCACATCTAAAGAACTACAATATGATACCTCCTCAAGACGGTTTAAAACCAATGAGCGTTTTAACCCGGATACATCTTGGATATTAGAAGTGCCGGTGAAGATATATGATAGACGGCAATATGGCGAAGACGAAGAAGGAGAAACAGTTGAAAGAATAATAACGACCGATGAGGTAGGTATTATAGCTGAGGATATAGCGGCTATAAGACCGTGTTGTGCTTCATACGATGAGAACGGGGATGTAGTATCTTACAAATCTGGTTTATTAGTTCCGGCTATGTTGAATGAGTTGCAGAAACTAAAAAACCTGGTTGACTCATTAACAGATAGAATAGAAGTTCTGGAGGCGAAATAAGTAAGAAATAATGTGTAGACCAGCATTAAAAACACTCTTGTTGGCAAAGGTAGGAATACATTACCTCCTGGAGACGGTGTTCCGGGAGGTAAGCAACAAGAGTATAGGTAGAAGGAAGACCACAGACTTTGATCCAGACTACGATCTTTTTACTATTTCCTTTTTTGAAGCTGGTGGTGGTAAGATAGACGTTTTCAAAAAGACAGCGGCAAGAAGTTACAAACAAACCAAAGGAAAGTTTAGAAACGATCTATTTAGGAACTTCGATGAGTGGCAGACCGGTCGGATAAGTAAAACGGAATTTAAGAAGAGATGGATAAATGACAGGAAAAAAGCTTTTGAGAAAGCTGTAGCACTTGGAGCCGCAAGTACTGGTAACCCATTCTACGATAGAGTAGGTATAAGTGAAATAGATGAGAAGTTTCTAAAGAAAGCTTTGAGGGCAGAAAACCAGTTCTCCAATAAGTTTATAAATGATGTAGTAAACGAAGAAGGTAAGATGCTGTATGAACGTAGACTACAGATGCACGTGGATAGCTTGGATGGGCAGTTCTGGACAGGGTTTGTTTTAGGACTACCACCAGATACAAGGTTTCACTGGACGTTACATCCGGCAGAGCATTGCATTGATTGTATAAACATGGCAGCGGCAAGTTTAAGAGCTGGTGGTTTTACTAGGGACGAATTACCATTTACGCCCAGGGACGGTCAAACTCAGTGCAAAACCAACTGCCGATGCACGCTGGAGATAAAACTTCCAAAACTAGAACCATCACCAGCAATAGAAAAACCAGGAAGAAAAAAAGCTGTAGACAAAGATGCTCAATTAATGAATTATTACCGGCAAATGATATCTATAACGGAAGGTAAAGAGCAGAGGAAGTTTATAAAGCTCCGGCAGATGGCAAATAAACGCTTGATAGCTCGTGGTACACCTTATGTACCTCTTTATAGCGTTGGTGAGTTAAAACGAGTGGTTAGGAGCGTTAATAACGCTAAAGAATGGACCTTGGCAAAGAGTATAAGTAGCCTCAAGAGAGGTCAAACCATAGTAGCAGTACACAGTAAAGATATATTCATGGGAGAAATAAAAAGAAAATCTACTACCAGGGTGGTTTTAGCAACCGTAACAGGAGATGTAACACTCAACGTTACCAATACAATATTCTTTAACACGATAGAAGAGGTTGGGGAAGAAGTGTTGGAACAGTTGATGGAAGCGAAAGGTGGTAAGAAGAAATTAACCGGTGGTCGTTGGGTAACATTGAGAGACGGTAGGAAAGTATTTATTGGTAAATTAAAACCTAAATGGTTTACATCCAGAGGTAGAACTGATCCTGGTAGTGAAGTATTTAAAGAAGTACAAAAGATTAGAGCAAAAACATTAGATGAAGCTATTAAAGATTTTACACCAGAAGCAAAAGCAATATTACAGAGGATGGAGGATAAAGCCGGTTCTACATTTAAGTTGTTTAAAAACAATCAGGTCTTAATGAAAAAACAAAAAGCTATTATGAATAAAGACTGGCAAGCTTTTGGTGATAAAATTGATGAAGTACAAAATAAAAATCGTAGGAGATTAAACACAAAAGAAAAGTCACAATTAAGAGATATGTTTATTGGTATTGGTTCTAGACATCACATCACAAGAGTAGCTTTAAGAAAAGCAGAGGCTTTGGATAAGCAATATAAGGAAACAATGCGTCATGCGGTTTTAAGTTCTTTACGTTCTAGTAATCCTCCTAGATTAACTGTTAAATTTTATGAACCGGATAGAAAGTTCTTTAAAGGTAAAAGGAAGGAAATAACTAAAAGGCTTCACGAAGTTGCCAGTATTGTTGATAGTAAGTTTAATGGTATAAAATTTAATCCCACAATACGCCATAGATATGGTCGCGCACAAGCTACTAAATTTGAATTGTATTTACATAACAAATCAAGCAAAAAAACAATATATCATGAAACAGGACATTTCATTGAGGATTCTTTTGGAGCCAACCATATGAAAAAAAGAGCTATTGAATTTTGGTTTAAAAGAACAGGTGGTTTAATAACAAAGAAAATCGATGGCGACCCTGTTGGTTCTGGTAACTTTATAAGTGATTATGCGGGTAAAATTTATCAAAAAATAAAGTTTGGTAAAAGACCAAAAAGAATTAAAATTGGTGATATTATTTCTGCTAATGATATAGATAGTACTGAAATTGTATCTATTGGCATACAGAATCTTATGACAGATCCAATAGGATTTGCAAATACTGATTTTGATTTTTTTAGGTTTACTATGGGTGTTTTGAAAGGAAGAATATAGTGGTTTCAGTATTGGAAGTGAAAATAGGTGTATTTGATGTTACTATGGATATAACAGGTATATGGTTTAGTAAAGAGGAGCCGGAGTTAGCAAAGTATCTTAATGAGGTTTATCCGAGATCAATAGCCGGTCCTGAAAATGGTAACCCATGGAAGTATATTGGTGATGTAGTTTCTAAAGCGTTAAACGGTAAAATAATTAAATTTAAAAAAGAAAAAGAAAAAGTAGGAGTTGTTTATTAATGCCTAAAAAAGAAGAAAGAATACTATCAGTCAGGTTAGCAATAGGTAACAAGGAGTTGGAAGCAGAATGGATGGAGTTGTTTAGGAAAGAAAAACAACTACGTTCACCTGTACCAGCTATGTCCGCCTGGTTGAAGTTTAAAAAGAAATACAAGTTAAAAGAAAAGAAATGGGTGTTGAGATGAACCTACTAGAAATATTAAGTAATCCAGCTTTGTTGTTGGAAACAAAAGGTAAGGTAGTTGGACCTGGTAGATGGGTAACAATAAAAGGTAAACACATCTTTCAGAGAAGCGACAGGAGTTTTAAAATTAACGGTACTAAAGGCGGTACACCGGAAGTAGATAAATCAGCAAAAACACAGCACAGGCGCCCGAGACAAGATCCAAAAAAGAAAAAGCAGCAGGAACCAGATCCAAAAGTGTTTAAAGATAAATTGAAAAAAGCAAAAGACAAGTTGAAGGAATAGGAGGAAGAAAAAATGGGTAGGAAAATAATGTTTAGACAAGTTACAGGAACAAAACACCTTGGTAAAAAGAAAAAGAAAGCAACCACAAAATACGAACAGAGAAAGGACATAGACAACATGAACCTATTAGAAACCCTAGACAACCAGAAACAAGTACTACAGGATTTAACCGAAAACGTGTATGTAAACTTCCCAGGTAGTGCAGAGGACAAAAGAGAAAAAATTAGAACTGCTGTAAAGAAAGAATATCCTAACTGGAGCGGTGAGTTTAAACAGAACAGTAAAGAGGTAAGGGTGTATTGTGATGTTGTTGCTACATATGCACGGTATGTAATTGTTAGGGTTTACAGTTATGGTAACGACTACATTGGTGAAAGTGGTAAGAACGAAACCTATTACAAGGTTCCTTACAAATTCATTAAGGGTAACGTTACACTTTCCAGAGCAACAGAGGTAGAATTATCTGGTGTAAAGGTTAAAGAGATACATGAGGAGTTGGAGGACGATAGGCTTAACTTGGATGAAGCAAAGAAGAAAGCCAAGGGTGGAGGACGTTGGGTCACCGTGAAAGGTAGGAAACTATTTATAGGTAAGGGTGGTAAAGGTACTAGTAAACAGGGTGTAGCTGGTCAACTAAAAAGTTTTAGGAAAGCTACCGCTGGAGAATCTGATGCCAGTAGAGCAGCTAGGGGATTACCAGCTAGGAAAAGTGGTGACACTAAACCATCTTCAGTTGTAAAGAATGTATTTGGAACCAGTAAATCAGGAAAGATAGCAAAGAAAACCGGACTGTCAAAAGTTACTACTTCCAATATTAGTAAGATATTGAAGAAAAAAACAAAAGTTACAATATCTCCTTTAAATATATCCAAAACAATGAAAGAAAAAGGAATGTCCAAAAAGGAGGCTACTAAATTTTTAAAGAAAATTAATTTAACATTATAGGGTATAAGATGAAATACCAAGACATCATTACAGGTGAATTAAGAGAAACAAAGAAAAGAAAATCTATAAACTACCAGACGGAACATTGGGTAACACTAAAGGATGGTAGAAAGATAATCATACAGAATAAAGTTAAAGAAAGGAAATTGAAATGAATTTATTAGAAGTGTTAGACGATACCTCCAAATTTTTAAAGGAAGAAAAAAAAGCTAAGGGTGGAGGACGTTGGGTAACTGTTGGCGGTAGGAGATTGTTTATAGGCAGTGGTCGTCAGGAGTTTGCGGCTAAGTCGTTTAAGGTTCTAAGAAAAATCTCAAGTGCAGCGAAACACAAGGTAGATACATTTTCCGAGCTTAACACGTTCACTAATGCACAACTGAAGAGAAAAGCTAATGACTTAACTAAGGGTATAGTATCAACACCTAGAGCTGATGCAAAACAATCTTTCAAAAAACAGCTAAAACGAATTAATCATGTTTTGTCCAGCAGAAGTAGTTCTAAGAAAAAGAAGTTAAAGAAAGGAAAGTGAGGTAGGGAACTAATGTCAGAAAAAAAGAAAGATACAAGGATACCATTGGAGGAAACGTTTACACCAGTTGGTGAGATGGAACTTGTTGAAGGACAGTTGGATGAGGCTACAGGTAAGAAAGGTCCATCTAGGGTTAAGCTGAAGTTTGGTAAGGTAGACTTCATCAACCAAAATGGTCGTTACTACTCCAGAAAACTAATGGAGCCAAGGATAGCAAAACTCCAAGAGGCTATAAACAGAGGTTCCTTAATGATGGAGGGTGACCACCCGGAACCACTTAGAGATAGTACTGGTAAACCTATTAAGAATGCCAAGGCAACCATAGATAAGACCGCCGGTGTAATAACGGAGTTGAAGATAGAGAAAGACGGTTGGATAACTGGATGGGCAAACATAGTAGAAGAGTATCCAGGTACTAAGGTTAAAGCGATAATAAATGCTGGAGGGAGGCCGGATGTTTCGCAGCGTGGATTTGGTTCTGTGATTGTAGATATTATTGAAGATAAACAAACAAAAGAAAAGAAAAAAGCACAGATTGTACAAGAAGATTACGTGCTAAAATCCTTTGATTTTGTGGTCGGTGGTTCGGTTAAAACCGCTGGCGTAGAAGAGTTTTTAGAAACGAAGAACGGAGGTGAAGTTGAGGACATGGCAGAGAAACTTGAAATTAAGGATCTGAAGGAGTTTAAAACCGATTTTCCGAAGCTTTACGATGCTATGCGTAAAGATGTAGCGGAAGAGCTGGAACATGAGGTGGCGAACTTCAAGAAACAGATCAAGGAACAGGAAGAGGTTGTGGAAGCCAGGGTACGTGAGGAACTTGCTAACGAGATGGCTGAAGCTGAAGAGCTTTCTGAGGGTAGTAAAGCCAAACTTGAAATGATTAGTGCTATTCTTTCCGGTGACTACACGGTGGACGAGAGTGCTAGTGATGATCCCGCTGTTAAAACCCAAAAGAAATCCAAGGCTGAAGAGAAGCTGGAGCAGGTAGTTTCTGAACTTAAAACCGCTCTTCAGGACTTGACGGAGCAGGTAGAGGGTAATTCCAATAAGTTTACTGCATCGGAAAAAGCCACTTACCTTGCGGAACAGCTTAATGGTGAAGCATATTCCAAGAACATCATGAAAATGATCCCGGAAAGTGCTACTACCAAGGAGCAGTTGGATGAAGCATTGAAGACTGCCAGAGCTGATGTCACTGACCTGTTGGAGACTGCTAAGACGACTCCGAAGGGTATGGGCAAGAACCTTCCTGGTGAATTGAACGAGCAGACTGGCGATAAAGCTAAAGCTCGTCAGGCGTATCTTGCAGGAATTTAATTTTAAAAAATAAGTAATCAAACAAAAACTAATTAAGGATTTTCAGAGAGGAGGGAAATAACGAACATGGAAGAGGAAAGAAACCTTGCTGTAGGAGCAATGGACCAGTATTTGGGTGTTGATCCTATTAGGCATGAGCGGTGGAAACATCTCACCGAGAACCTTGAAAAGGATGATCTCAATAACTGCGAGATTTTGCTTGACAACATGGCTCGTCACTTGCATGAGGAGTCGACTTCCGGTGCTAATGTTGCCGCTTTCACTACGTTTGCGTTCCCACTGGTAAGACGTATTTATCCCCAGTTGATGGCGAAGAAGGTTGTTAGTGTTCAGCCTATGAGTCAGCCTACCGGAAAAGTTTTCTGGTTGGATTTCTTGGATTCCAGTGCTAACCGGTTTGATGTTCAGGCTAATTTTGACCGTAACTATTCGGATTCTACTGAGGGTGGTGCGGTTGAGACGGTACAGTTCGATATCAACGATACTACGATAACGGCTGTTAAGAAAGCTCTTAGGGCTATTTGGACTATTGAGGCCCAGCAGGACTTAAAGGCTTATCACGGTCTTAATGCTGAGTCAGAGCTTATGCGGGTACAGGCTGAGCAGATTGCACGTGAAATTGATAACATCATCTTCAAGGACTTACACAATGCGTCCGATATTGATGGTAATGTTATTGCTGGTAACGTGAACTGGAGTGCTACTGGACTGGTTGGCGATACTAACTCCACCTACTTGCGTGCGTACAGGGAGACTTTGTACGAGAGTATTATAGATGCGAATACTCTTATTATGAATGCCCGGTATCGTAATGCTTCGTGGATTGTTGGTCATCCTACCACTGTTGCTCGTCTTCAGAAGTTGGAAGGATTCAAGATTGATCCTACCATTACTCCTGAGAGCATGATTCAGACTGGTAGTCGGATGGTACTTGGAACGTTGAAGAATATGTACACGGTGATTCAAGATCCGTGGCATCCCTACGAAAACGTTCTGTTGCTTGGACATAAGGGTTCCAGTTGGTTGGATACCGGTTATGTTTATGCTCCGTATATTATGTCTTATGTGACGCCGTTGTTCACTGATCCTAATGACTTCAAGTCACGTAGGGGCATGATGAGCCGATTCGGTCGTCAGAAGGTTGTGGCCGGATACTACGCAACCGTTACCATCACCAATACCTAAGAGTGAGTAGCTTTTAGGTAGAGTGGTAAAGGTAAGCAATTCATTAGAGGGTTCAAAATGAACAAACAAGAGAGAGATACATGGGTATTCACCCCAGAGGGAATACATAGTGTCCCTCTCCACCTAAGAGAGAGGCTGGTGTCGTTTGGCACTTGCCTCTCTCTTTTCCACCTTTTAACTGGTGGAGGAGGTTGGTAAAACAAAGAGAATAGATAGGTAGCATGGAAAAGGTGGAGGGCGAAATGAAAAAAATAAAATTACATTATAATGATTCAAATACTATACAAGCGGTAACAGACGGCACTACAAACTCCTGCGTACAAATTCCACCAAAGTTTATCTACCCAGAAATAGTCTGCTCAGAACCGTATGGGCCAAGTTATAGCAGTTTAATACAAGCTTTAGACCACAGATGCCGTATGGACGATAAACCCATTATAGTCCGTAGAGGGAGCAGTTATGGCGACCTCCTAATGCTCGTCCCCATTATAACACTACTACACGAAAAAACTGGTAGAGATATAGTGGTTTCCTGTAACAACAACTTCCATAACTTATTTA
>Ga0208156_1000608_pt1 | contig 12969 bp, 29 predicted proteins | sample 1_EtaG_FD_184073 | JGI IMG/M metagenome (GOLD analysis project Ga0208156, IMG submission 184073) | Marine viral communities from the Subarctic Pacific Ocean - 1_ETSP_OMZ_AT15124 metaG (SPAdes) (version 2) | ecosystem: Environmental > Aquatic > Marine > Oceanic | place: Pacific Ocean | collected...
CCGAGAGGACTACCCGCCATACATCAAGACCGACTCTGACCACGATCCTGTGCCGACAGAGGAGGACACCAACAACAAGCCCAGCGATGGGCAGAGAGGAGGATGAGATGAAGTATAGGAGATACACATTCAGGAAGCTTCGGAGGCTCGCGGTGATCTGTCTGAAAAGGCTGGTCCCGTTCAAGGGGCGCGTCGGCTGGGAGTTCCAGGTTGGGGCGCTCGTCGTCCTCCTCTGGCACAAGGACGCACGTCGCCCCAATGGACAGTCCCGGCTTGCCCTGTGGCTCGACCCACACTGGCGTGATTTTAGGCTTATCCGTGGCTAGAGATTCCGGGGCAATTCCGCCCCAACCAACTGTCGATTAATCGACGGGAGGAGAGTGAGGATGAGAGATTCGATTGAAGCTCAACGCTGCAAGGACTGTGGCACTGAGTTCTATCTGTCGCCGGAAGAGGATGTCTGCATTGACTGCATCGTTGGCTCGATGACCGCTGAGTACAGCGGTGGGTACACCACCATCACGCTGAGCAACGACACCTGGAGGGCGGTCTGGAACTTCATTGTTTATGCGCTGGAGATAATCCAGATGAACAAGGGGCTCCACCACAACCTGCCGAGCTGGCACGAGCCAGACGAGGAGGAGATCAAAACGGTCAGCACCTTTCAAAGGGTGCTGACTTCAATGTTAACGAGGCCCATCACTGGGCAGAAAGGAGAGTGAGGTGAATACATACACAATCACCATGCTGGTCAGCAAGGAGGGCGGGACGCACACGGTCGGAGCTGTGCCCGAAAGGACAGTGATGGCTAGGAACTATGCGGAGGCGGTCGAGATGGTCTCGGAACTCGTCGAGAAGGATGGGTGGAAGGCTGAGAAGCCCCTCTTCGCCAGGAAACACAAGAAGGAGAGAAAGCATGAGTGAACACACACCAGGACCGTGGGAAGTCACCGACAGCCGACATGTCTCAACCGGAAAGACCCTCTACCTGTTTGAGAACAAGTCTGCCAAGGCCGGGGAGCTTCGCGCCAACGCCCGCCTCATAGCCGCTGCGCCTGAGACAAAGAGGCAGCGGGATGAATTGTTGGAGGCGCTTGAGTTTGTGCGGAGCGAACTGTCCAGCGAGTGTGGTGATCGTGGAGAGGAGCACGGCCTGAGGTCCGCCCTGATGGGCATAATCCGAGCGATTGACGAGGCAATCGCGAACGCAACCAAGGAGGAAGCATGAGCAAGGAAATCGTGAGCGTAAGCGAAACGATATACGGGTTCTCCCACTACTACACAGTCTTCTATGAGGACGGTAGCTGGGAGCACATCTTTTACTACAGGGCAGAGTTTGAGCCCTTTATTGAGGAAGGAAAGTGAAATGAAAGAAGGAAAGTATCTAACGACAAAGAGGCCTAGCGCCTTAGCTGATGACCATGTGTTCCCAGCCGACTGGCTGCCTGTAGCCAAGGCGATCCACAGGATTGCGGGCCACAAAGGAACACGCCCTTCGCTGCAGTACGCAGCAATTGAGTACCACGACGAGGTGTCGTTCTTGATTGGGACGGACGGTCACTGCGCCATTGTTGCGGAGTTGCCGCCAGTTGAGGGGCTGTCTGGGGAAGCCTTTGTCTCGGCAAACTCCCTAGCCTCATGGATTAAGGCAAAGGGAAAGGCGGCTGATGTCCTTGAGTGGGAGGAACCAGTGTTCCCAGATGTGCGGGCCCCCTTTCCAGGGAGCAGGGCAGCTCAGGACGAGGAGGATGTTGGGCTCAACATCGCACTCGTTCACCGGGTGATGACTGCAATTCGAGATGTTCGCGTGACAGGGAAGGGTTCGGAGAAGGCGTACCAACAGTCCGCCTGGAGAGTCTCCACGAAGTTCGACCCCATCCACTTGAGAGCTGAGGGCAGGACTCTGAATGGGTCAGAGGTTCTGCTTCAAGTGCTGATTATGCCGATGAGGCTCAGCTAACCGCCCAGAGATGGGCATGGAAGGAGAGAGGTATGGGAATGAGCGATCACATCAAGACGTTGCGGGGCCTTGAGGGAAGCATTCGCTCCCTGAGCGTCCATGTATGGGAGTTGTCTGTCGACGACCCGGAGACCGCAACCGTCGAGAGCGAGCGAGCCGAAAGGCTTCGCACGGCACTCGGTCCTGGCACTGAGAGGGATGAACTCGAGTTCATCCAATGCGCCCTATCCGGCTTGGCCTACTGGGTGGAAGCGAGAGTCAATAACAGGCTAACGGAAGGAGAGTGAGATGGAGAGTTACGGAGAGTTTAGACCGACGGCCTTTGACCCGAAAGGGCTGGGGCTTCAAGAGCAGCAGGATTGGATGGTGCTCCCCACGTACCAAACTCGCGACAGCGAGCATCTAACCAAGTCGAACTTTGAAGCTGCGCTGGAGATGCTTGGCGGCGAGGGAGACGACGTGGAAGTACATCGCTTCGGGCATTGGGGTCCTGGCTGGTTCGAGATCATCATCGTCCGACCGGGCACCGATGCGCTGGTCAAGGCCGAGGAGGTCGAGTCGTCGCTAGAGAACTACCCGGTGCTGGATGAAGAGGACTTCAGTCGTCGAGAGTACGAGGACCACAGCGAGTGGGTGTGTGAGGAATGCGCTCGAGTGGCGCGCAATAACGACGGCGAGGTGGCCGATGGCGTCGACCTGTTCGACATGGCGTTTGACATGGAGTGGCACTTCGGTGACAGCCAACCCACCGACGCCGAGATTTTGAGTGAGATGGTTCGCCGCGAATGGTTCGTAGCGGACGAAACCGTCGATTAGTCGACACTGGAAGGAGAGAGTGATGTTTAAGACCAAGAAAGAGCGAGTCGATCACTGGAACAACTACGGAAAGAAGCACCTCGTTGGAAGGACGATCAAGGGTGTGCGCTGGCTTTCGGAGGAAGAGAGCGCGGACATGGGCTGGTATAGCCGGCCAATCGTCATCCACCTGGACGACGGGAGCATGATCTTCCCATCGAAGGACGACGAGGGTAACGACGGAGGCGCCCTGTTCGGCCAAGGACCGGACGGCAAAGACCTGACCTTCCCCGTGAACGGAGGCTGACATGGTTACGTTCAACTTTTACACAGACCCTGGACATGGGTGGCTCGAGGTTCCCAAGAGCCTGCTTGCTGAGCTGAGAATCCAATGGGACATCTCGTCCTACTCGTACATGAAAGACCACCTCGCCTACCTTGAGGAGGACTCCGATGCGGGGAAGTTCTTCATGGCGTACAAGGCGAAGTACGGACGAAGCCCCTCCGTTGAGGAGCACTACAAGGAGTACACACCGATCCGAAACTACGAGCGCTACCAAGCTGGCAGTGGCGGAGGCGGAGATGAGACGGCGCACATCCGCGCATCAAAGGCCTAAGGGCCGGAAGGAGAGAGACGATGGGTTATCACATGTGCCAATGCAACTGCGACTTCTTTATGAAGAAGGAGGACAAGGCAACTGCGCTTAAGGCAATCCAGGCGCTCGACCCAGACAGTGGGCGTGGCGGCAGGTTTGAACCAGAGACCGGCAAGGTCAAGAGTTGGTTCTCTTGGATCGACACCGACGAATACAAGAATGCAACGACGCTCGAGGAAGCCGTGATTGCATGGAGGTGGGAGTTGCAGGGGGCTGTAGGTGGAGACGTTACCTCCATCTACTTCGATGGAGAGAAGCTCGGTGACGACGAGCACCTTCTGAGAGCCATCGCCCCGTTCGTTCGGGAAGGCTCATGGATTGAGATTGAAGGAGAGGATGAGCGTTGGCGCTGGTGCTTTCACGGCGGCGAGCTCCACACGATTACACCCATTGTGATCTGGCCTGAAGTGGGCCAGGAAGGAGAAGGTAATGACCAAACAACTTGAGGGGCTTGAGATGCCCGAGGGACTGTGCCACTGCGGGAAGGCAGCAGCACAGACAATCGTAAACCTACTGAAGAAGGAGGACTCAACTTACACCGGAGGATGTCGGACCTTCTACTCCCCAAAGGAGTGGGCAGATAGGGGCGAGATGTATGGCCTTGGGTCAGTGCTGATCGTGGTCTACGACGGCGGAGATGTCGGCCCCTACTTCTCGCTTGACCACAGTTACCCGACTTACGCCCAGCACACCAAGATGTTCAAGGCTCTCGACAAGGCGGGCTTCTACCCCGAGGAGGCCTGTACCTGGTACGCCGCTGTGCATGCAAAGGAGGAAGCGTGAGCAACCTATCCCCTGACTGGGGCAACCACTACGGCACCTGCATGGGCTGCGGAGGGAATTACCACGCTAGCGGTACGGAGCAGTGTGACTGTGAAGAGTGTGAGAGATGTGAGGAGATAACAGCGCCTGACAGCCTAGACGAGAAAGGAATATGTGACACCTGTTGGAAGGACTTCGGGACGTGCTGTCCTGGGTGTAAGGAATGGACGCTCGATGCGAGCATGGAAGATGGGGCTTGCCCCAATTGCACTAACACTTTGGAAGGAGAAAGCGATGGGGATCGAAAACGAGAGAGTGCGTGAAGGAATCAGGTCAATCGGCTTGGACCCGGATGACGCGAACCTGAAGGACCGGCTCAGATACACGAAGTCGGCAAGGCTTCGCACAATATTTGGCAAGAACTTCAAGATTCAAAAAGGCGAGGAGGAGGGAGTTCTAACTGCAGTGATGCACCTCTCTCCGTCAATTGAGTCTGGGTTCAACACCTGCCCGTTCGCTACCAGCTGCGCCGATGTCTGCATCAAGACGACTGGTCAGTTGGTGACGGGTATGGCGAGGACTGCTCGAGTGAGTAAGACGCTGTTCTATCACCTCTTCCGAGAGGACTTCATGGAGCAGCTTAGGATGGAACTCCACCAGCACATGTACTTGGCGAAGATCAAGGGCATGAAGCCTGCGGTCAGGCTGAACGGTACGAGTGACATCCTGTGGGAGAGGTCCGGAGTCATCGACGAGTTCCAGGACATCTACTGGTACGACTACACGAAGGTGCCTCTTGAGAAGCGGAGTCCCCCGCCGAACTACCACCTGACGTTCAGTCTCAGCGAGGGCCCGGAGTCTATGGGGAGGGCGGTGCGCTACCTCGAGGCGGGGCACAACGCTGCTGTTGTAGTGCAGACAGCGGCAGGCATGACAAGGACGACTGCGAAGGAGGCGTCCAGGCAGATTGTCGAGGCGGGTGTGTGGAAGGGGTTCCCCGTTGTCTCTGGCGACGAGGACGACATTCGGTTCTGGGATCCACCAGGGCACTGGGTGATTCTGCATGCCAAGGGTCCTGCCACAAAGGACACAACAGGGTTCGTTCAAAGGGTGGCTTTGAGCGATCTATTAACAGAACAAAGGGTTGACAAGACACAACCCTTTGTTGCATAATGATGGCAGTTAATTGTCAACTGAAAGGAGAGAGAAATGGGAGCTGACGTTTTCTTTACAAATGCGAGTGGCAAGACCGCTCAGGATGCTTTCGACGAGGCGGTTCGCCGGGCTCGGCACGACTACGGTCACGCCGGCTACACCGGGAGCATCGCGGAGAAGGATGGGTACGCGATGATCGCCGTGCCAGAGGGAGCGAAGGTGTCGTCGTTCGCAGACAGGCTGATCGACGAGTGCGACCCAAGGGTCGACGACAAGTGGGGTCCTGCCGGATGTATTCACATTGAAACTGACAGCGAATCAGGGATGAAGGATTTCCTGTTCTTTGGTTGGGCATCGAGCTAGTGCCGGCGACCGAGATTATTGGAAGGTTTGATGAGTTGTCTCCGCTAGAGGTTCAGTGCTTCTTGTCGGAGGGTTTTTATGTGACCTACGAAACGGGGGGCAGGGTTGTGTTCATCTTCTGCCCAGGAATGCCCGAGGCGCAGGTTTTTCGCCACGTCAAGAAGCTTGATGGTGGCAAGTTCGCTGTCCGCAAAAGAGCGGCAGCATAGGAAGGAGAGAGAGATGGCAATGCAAAGGTTTGATGAGAAGAATGTTCAAGAGGTTTTGGATGCTTGCAAGGAGGCGCTTGAGCTCGTGGCTGAGGAGTACGGCGTGGTGCTGCAGCGGAAGCACTGCACCTACCAGTACAACGAGGTTCCGATAGCGTTCAAGCTCATCATCCCCGAGAGGGCTGATGATGGTAGCGCAGTTGCTCCCGAGGAGACGGAGTTCCGCAAGTACGCTAGTCGGTTCGGTCTTGATCCAAACTTCTACGGCGAGATGTTCAAGACATACGGCGGGGTCTACCGAGTCTCTGGCATCAAGCCAAAGAGCAGGAAGTACCCCGTGCTTGGAGAGAGGGTCACTGACGGGAAGGTCTTTAAGTTCCAGGCACAAGTTGTTTTGGATGGGATAGGTCGGAAGGAGGGAGCATGAGCAAGAAGAAGGAGTCCAAGAGCGCCTATCTCGCCCAACTAAACGTCTTCAACTACGATCTGACCGTCGTTGGCGAGACAGAGGAAGAGTGCGTCAAGGCGATGCGGAAGGAGTACCTCGCAGCGCGTAAGCGGCGTGGCGGGTATCCCAGAAACGACCAAGGCGAGCCCAGGACATTCCCCGACTACGCGGAGTATGCGGGGATGTCCGTAACAAAGATGCCGCTCGGCCATGTCGAGTGGCTCTAGGAAGGAGAGTGACATGGAGGTTCAGGACCAACCAACGGAAGAGATGTTGAGTGGATGGAGGGAGCGCATAGAGGACACCGACAGGGAGCGGGTCCTTAGAATGGACAAGGCTGACTGGCTTGACGCTGCTGTCGAGTATGCGGTCGAGCTCGGACTCAGCCTTGGGCTCACATATGAAGAGGCGTCCGCCTGGGCGGATAGGCCAGAGTTGTTTGGCTCACTGCTAGACGTAGTGGGTTGGTGGACATTCCACCAGGAAGGAGAGTGAGATGGATTGCTTAATGCTCGCGAAGAAGTTGATCGCCAATCAGATTAGGTTTGCCGATGAGAACGCTCAGTCGGTTGATATGGAGATTGAGGACCTTGAGGTGCGGCTGGCAAACGGCAGCGATCTCCATAGGAGGGAGAGGGACGAGATTGACAGTCGACTGAGTGTCTTAACCCTAAGGAGTTTCTACTGCCGGGGGCGGTCTGAGTCTATCTCCAAGGCGATGGAGATAGTCGAGTCCGCCCTTGTCGCTAGAGCCAGCGAAGAGAGGCGCACAAGCGGCGACGTGCTTGAGGCAATTGAATGGGCAAGGGAGGCCGGCTGGTCTCCAGACGAAGAGGAAGGAGTGAGAGATGCAGTACCAACGAACAATTAACGGCGTCCGTCTTCGGAGGAGCATCCGGAGCACCAAGACCCACGAGTGGGGTGGTGTGATTGAGGGCGTGGGAGTCCGGTTCATCCCAACGGTTGGGTGGCGCAGCAAGAAGCCAATGTACTGGCTCCCATGCAGCCAGGACGGAAGGGCCCTTGCTCCCGGCTTTCATGGGAGAGGCTTCCCTACACTGAAGGCTGCTGTACAGAGGGCTAAGGAAGCGATTCAAGAAGGAGAGAGAACATGAAGAAGGTAAGCGAACTTTATCTGGTGGCGTGTCAGGCAGACACGTTCGCAGAAGCGGTCGACTCGGCCTGTTCGGATGTTATCGCCCTGCTCGGGGAAGAGGGGGAGGCAACCAAGTTCGAGATGGTGTCCATTATTTCGGAGTTCGCCTTGATGGCTAGGTGCCTAAGGCAAACGTCTAGCGCCGCAATCAAGCGGCACAAGGAAGGGGAAGAGAATGAAAACACTTGAACTGTTCGCTGGTGCCGGGGGCATGGCCCTTGGCTTTGGGTCAGAGGGCTTTGAACACGCAGCCCTAGTGGAGATTGATGAGAAGGCATGCAACACCCTGCGAGCTGCGTTCGGAGAGAAGCATGTAATCCAGGGAGACCTGTCTACGATGGACTTCTCTCCCTGGAAGGGCGTTGACGTGCTGACTGGCGGACCTCCCTGCCAGCCATACTCCAACGCAGGGAAGAAGGCCGGGAGGAAGGACGTTCGGGATGGGTTCCCTTGGTTCATACGAGCCATCAAGGAGACTGACCCTCGATACTTCCTGGCGGAGAATGTAGCCGGCTTTGCACAGAAGAGGCACGTCGGCTACCGAGAGGAGATCCTCAAGGAGATGAAGAGCCTTGGGTATGGGGTGAAGTGGGAGCTCCTCAACTGTGCCGATTACGGCGTCCCACAGGCACGTAGAAGGGTTTTCATCATGGGATGGAGGCTAGACCAGCCCGAGCCGTCCTGGCCCTCTAAGACGCACTACGACCCGCGTAAGGCGCCTGGACTCTTTGACGGGGGCGTCCCGTGGGTAACCGCTGGTTCCGCCATTGGCATAAACGGGATGGGTTTCCACCTTGAGACCCTTGGCGGCAACCCAACAAAGAGAGACATGGCCGGTGAAGGGACTGGCTCAAGGCGGAAGGGCGAACCACCATGGACGGACGGTTCAGCTCATACCGTCAAGGGCGATGGCTGGTCTCACCAGTGCCGGCTTGTATCGGAGGTCACCCTAAGAAGACCCGCGCCTAGCGTTGACGAGGAGTGGAAGCGAAAGCACCCGCCGACCAAGATGGACTCTGCTGCAGGGACTGTCCTGGCGAGGCACCACTGCTGCAGCATCAACCTAGTAGACATCCCTGAGAACGTACTTGAGTGGATGGAGTCGGCCGCGCTGACCGTTCACACCGACCCAAGGCTAGGGGCTCGGGGACATCACGACCCGAAGAAGTCATGCTCTCAGCTGATGACGTTCCGGGCGCCGTGGTAGTGGAGGGCTGCGTGGCAGAGCTTTCCTCCCGACTGGCCTTGGCAGGGGAGCCGCACTGCGGTGGATAAACAAATTGGAAATGCCGTTCCGCCGCTGATGGCGAAGCGGCTGGCAGAGCAAATCGCGAAAGCTGGAGGGAAATAAGATGGCAAGAAAAAGACTGATCTCAGACGAGCAAAAGAAGGACTTTATTGACGACTACATGAAGACAGGCAACGCATCAAAGGTTGCCGAGAAGTGGTCTATCTCTTACCAAACGGCGCTTGCGTACCTGAAAAGGTTTGGCGTCGATGCTGCCAAGAAGCAGTTGGGCGAGTACCACCCGAAGCTCGGGCTATGGTCAGACTCAAGGGTGGCCAGGGATATGGGTGTTTCAGAGCAGGCTGTTGGTTCGGCTCGACGGCTTCGTGGCATCGAATCCCCTATGGCAAGGGCGCTTAGGATCATGGAGGAGGGTTGATGGGCGAAGACAGAAACTACAAAGGGGTGCTGAGCGTCAGCATCGACAGGGAAACCGAGGACTTGCTGAACAGGCTGAAGAAGGCGGGGCTGAGAATCAACGTCTCAAGGGTCTGCAGAGACGCGATAAAGCGAGCCGCCCTCGACACGTTCCCCACAGCCCCAAGCGGTGAAGCGATCATAAGCATGGTCTTTCTGGGCGAGAAGGGGGTGGCGCGATGAGGTACTCAGTAGTTCGCTGCGACGAGTGCGGGAGGGACGAGTGGCTCATCTTCCCGAAGCGTTACCCTGACGGGTGGCAGAGAAAGCCTGTGAACGAGAGCGAGACTTGGGACTTGTGCGAGCGCTGCACAGACCTGGCTCTAGCAAAAGAGAGCGCCAGGACGGTAGGAGAGAAGAACCGAGAGACGGTGGCTAACCTCCTTAAGTCCTGGCCTAGGCTCAACGACCAAGAGCTCGCTATCGAAGCGCTTCGCTGGGGCATACAAATCTCAGGCGAGACTGTGCGTCGGCACAGGATAGCTCTCGGAATACCGAGGGCTAGTGTTCGGAGGCGCGGCCTTGCCGAGGAGGTGACCCTTCGCCCCATTGATGCGTAGGGTCCTTAAACCAACCGGAGCCGGGTGACCAGAAAGACATGCCGGTTCCGGTTGGGCCGTGCCTATTGGCTCTGACGATCAGCTCAACCTGAGAAGGTCTTGGGAAGCGCTCGTTGTAGTAGACCTCTCGATACACAAACACAACAGCGTCAGCGTCCTGCTCGACACGTCCTGAGCCGCGAATGTCGCTCATCAAAGGACGCTTGTCAGTTCGGTCCTCGCACTTCCTGTTCACCTGAACGAGAAGAAGGATGGGTATCTCGAGTTCCTCAGCGAGGCCCTTGAAGGTCTTGCTGGCCCTACCAATCTCTTCCTCCTCTGAGCGAGCTCCGTCCATCTCAAGCAACTGCAGGTAGTCGACCGCAGCTGCTCCGATGTCGAACTTCCTTTTGGCTTGCCTGATGCTGGCGCAGACCTTGCGAACCGTTCGGGCCTTGTAGTCAAACATTAGGGGCACACCCTGCCATCCCTTGATGGTCTCCTCGAACCCAAGGGCGAACTTTGTGGAGTCCCTTGTCCGGATGTCCATGGTTGAGCTCAGTATCCTTCTGGCTAGAGCGTCTTTGCCCATCTCAGCTGAGCAGAACAATGCCGGCCCGCTCTTCCTCGCTATGTTTGCCATAAGAGAGACGGCGAGTTGGGTCTTACCCATCTTCGGCCTTCCCCCGATAACAATGAGGTGCCCTGGGCCCGCGAGGACAAAGCGGTCGAGGGCAAACAGGTCCCACTTGAGCTCTGTGTCCTTTGACTCTCCCGAGAGAACCATGGCGCGCTTGTTAGACCATTCCCTGATGATGTCTTCTACCGACTCGGGCTTTTCTTGAATGCCCATGTCTTTAGACGACTCGTTGAGTGCATTCTCCATGATTACCTGAAGGTGGTCTGCCCGATGCTCATCGTCGGCTGCCGCCTGGAGGACTTCTTTCGCGGCAAGCACCATGCGAGCCCTCCTGTTTGCTTCAAGGATGTTCTCCACGTACTGAGGGAGCAAGGCTAGTGACCCGCAAGAGCTACTAAGGCTGGTTAGGAACGACAGCCCTCCGCAAGACTTAACGTCCCTTGGGTACCGCTCCGCTATAAAGCCCACCTCTGGGGGCCTGCCAGAGTCAACCTCAGCTGAGACCAATTCCCACACCTTGCGGTGGCTTGGTATGGAGAAGTGTTCTGCTGTTATCCCCAGCCCAACCGCTTCGTGAACTGCGTCACTTCCTGCGATGAACACTGCCCCCAGTACAGCTCTCTCTGAATGCTCCGAACTACCAATACTCACATCGACTCCCTTGATACCAACCAATTGATTACTTTTGCTTCTACTTCTGGCGACGGCTGAGCAAGTCCATACTCACCCATGTAGTGGATTAGCGAGCCTGGAGACATCTCGGCTCCGTACTGCTTCGCTTCGTCCCTATACCGAAGCGCTGCTTTCGCGTTGTGTTCGAGCCATCCCTCTAGGGAGGAGGCCATTCCTGCCCATTCAAGGGCGGATTCAATCCTTCCTGGCAGCTTTGTCGACGCCAGGATGTTGTTCAGTTTGTCGTGCCCTTTGCTTCTTTGGAACGAGTAAGCCTGGGACTCCTTAGCCCAGCGCACAGTCAGGCAAAGGTCGTCTGTGGAGTGTTCCTCTAAGGCCTTCTCGATGAGGACGCGCCAGCTTTCTGTTGGCTCTGTCCTGCTTCTAGGGTGATACCTCCTGTACATGTTCCAGACTCTGGAGATTGGATCTCCTGCCTCTAGTACAGACTTATTGTTCTTCCCTACCTCCATACCTCCCTCTTCCCCTTTCCCATTTCCATCCTTCCCATTTCCATACCTCCATACTTCCAAGGGTGATTTTGTTGAACATGGTGTCAGACATTGTTCGACATCGTGTTCAACAAAAGTTGTCAAAGTTTTTTCTGCAGGCTCAGGGGCCGTTGAGGGTTTTTCAGAATTAGGAACTCTCTGGTGCTTGGTGAAGTTCAGCACATCCACGTAGCGCTTCTCTCCGGCACGGTAGACCTGAACGCATCCAATGCCCCGAAGCTCCTCTGCCAGTTCATGGACAGATAGTTCTGGCTCATATGGGAAGGCGTGTGCATGTACCTGCATAGGAAGCCAGCGGAACCTTCCCTTTCTATCCGCCAACTGCAGCATCGCCACGAAGAGGAGACGCGCATGTGGAGAACACGATGCCAGTCCCTCGTGGTGAAACAACTCAGGTTTCACCGACCTGATTCTTGCCATAACTTCCCCCTAGCCGGGACGAGTACTGTCCCGCCTGTGTGGTGAACTAATTCCCTGCCGACCGGACGGTAGCGAGCTCCTCGCCAGTCAACCAGTCATCTGTCTTAACGAGGCCTCCAGTGGCCTCTTCAATAACTCGAGCCGCCGCTAAGCCTGGGCGACGGTTCCCCTGCAACCAGGAGTCGAGCGTTGGCAAGCCCACCGAAAGCCTTTCAGCTGCCTGTTTTCTGTTTATTCCTTCGCGGCTTTGCCACTCGCGAAGGAGCCTTGTTCCATTGAGATTCATGACGTTCATTCACACCTCCAAAGAAGGGAGCATACATACCTTACTAATGTATTACAACCAGTTGACCTAATTATTCTGCACATGTATTATCTTGACGGCTCTCTAGGAAGGAGACCCGCCATGAAAGAGGCGATTTGTTGCGAGTTTTGTGATCACACAGCGGTGTCCATTCGCCTGAATGGAACCTTTACCTGCGAATACTGCGGGGCTGATCACCTGCTCGCTGAAGGATGGGAGAGTTTGTATGACAAAGAGAGCAATCACGCAATCGGAAATGGTTACGTTCAGCCGGTGCGAGCAGCTGCACAGGTTCAAGTACCTAGAGTTGCTGCGCCCCATGATTCAGGGAACAAACCTGGAGATGGGAACAGCAATCCACCTGGGCCTAGAAAGGAAGAGTCCAGAGGCGGCGAGCAACCACATCGAGGAGAACTCAAAGGCGCTTATTCTTCGTGAAGACGTAGAGCGAGCTCAGGTCTCGGCAGGAATCGCTGAGATTATGGTTCGCGGAGCGCTTGAGAGGTGGAGCGACTGGCCCGATCAGGCAGAGGTTAAGTTTCACCTGCCATTCAGGAACCCAGCAACGGGGAGGTCGTCGAGGACCCACGCCTACTCAGGGATGATGGATGGGCTGAGTCACGATGCAGTGTGGGAGTACAAGAGCTCAAGCCGGGTAGACGCAAGCTACATA
>Ga0208156_1000609_pt1 | contig 12956 bp, 14 predicted proteins | sample 1_EtaG_FD_184073 | JGI IMG/M metagenome (GOLD analysis project Ga0208156, IMG submission 184073) | Marine viral communities from the Subarctic Pacific Ocean - 1_ETSP_OMZ_AT15124 metaG (SPAdes) (version 2) | ecosystem: Environmental > Aquatic > Marine > Oceanic | place: Pacific Ocean | collected...
GAGAACGAAGAAGCCGCCAAATGGTCCCCCGCCACTTGGATAATGTCGATCTCAGTAATCGCAGCCTGCGACTGCCACGTTCCTCCTGATACGCGAACGGTACCCGCCCCATCCCGATCAGCGGCGGACTGGGATAGCACCGACTTGTATTTTCCCGAGTTCACATCAAAAAGATGGACTAAGACACCGCCGAAAACGTTGCTTGTCGCTGTGTCGTAAGGCACCTCACCTACGTCCAGTTTCACTTGTCCTGTTTGTGCGGACGCTGAGGCCGCACTGCCATTCCCATAGAAAAGTTGGGCCTCGTAGTTCGCTCCCGTGTCATTGTTGAACTGGAGGTACATATCGCCGCTGGCGGCGGCATACGCCGCACGGACATAACAGACCAGAACCAGATCCATGTATTGCGAGAAGTCCCCGACCTGACCGTCATCCGTTGATGTAAACGTGACCGTGGCCGCATCCGCTCCGAGCGTCGTCGTGGCGATGCCGACCCATGCCTCACCGTCAGTGAGAACACCGTCAACAATGTATGCGGGATCAGCCATTATGCAGCCACCTCGTATCGGATGATGACAATGCCCGCGGCACCAGAACCACCTAAAGTCGCAGATGACGCATAAGCACCGCCACCACCACCGCTACCAGTATTAGGAACCCCACCAAAAGCGGCACCGCCACCACCGTCTTTTTTGCCTGCACCGCCTATTGAAGAACCACCAGTACCTTGAGTGCCAGTGCCTGCACCACCGCCACCACCAGCATAATTTTTACTTGTAGCCGTGATGCCTATATAAGAAGCCCCCGCACCACCATTACCACCATTAGTACTTGAATGATTAGCACCTACAGCACCTGCGCCGCCACCGCCGCCTGAACCATAAGTTCCAGCCGACTGGTCACCAGCGGTTCCACCTGCGTTACCTGTACCTGTACCTGAAGTAGCACCTCCAGCGGCTGTTGTAGTCCAGTCCATGCCGCCACCGCCACCAGAAGCACCAGCACCACCAGCAGAAGAACGGCCTCCATAACCGCCCCCTGAAGAAGTTACACCTAAAGCAACAGTGTCAACTCCGACAACTCCAACAGCATTATTTCCGCCTGCTCCGCCTGTTCCAACAGTAATTGTGTAAGGAGAAGAAGCGGTATCTACTGTGATGCTTCCAGAAGTGTTTTGTTGAACACCACCAGCACCGCCGCCACCACCTGACGCATTTGCGTTACCCTGTCCGCCGCCTCCGCCACCGCCGCCAACTATCAGATAGTCAACGTCAGCGGAACCGCTAGCAACATAGAACTTGCCTGAACCACGGAACGTATGAACCCGATACGTCGTACCAGAATCGACGTACTGCGTGATGATCCCGCCGAACGCCGTCAAACTAGCGCCGCCGCCGAACAGTCCACCATTCGTCCAAGTGGACACAGCCGTCGAAGGCCACGCCTTCGGCGCGTCATGCCGCCCGCGCCAGTTGGATACGGCGGTAGACGGGTTGGTGCGGTCCTGACGAAACATTTATCAGGCAGTTATGCGGTTGACGTAGCCAAACAACTGAATAGAAGAAGTGGTCGCAGCGAACGCTGCTATCACCAACGGGGAGGCGTTACCTTTGAGGATCAACCCCGGAATCACCAGCACCAAACCAGCCTCCGTAGCAATCGTTGACTCAATGATGTCGCCCGCTGACGCGCTACCCCACTCAATAGTAAGTTTGCGGTCAGACGAATCATAGTTCGCTGCGTAAATCCACACCTCGTCATACGTCGTAGCCGTTGACGATCCGGTATGAATCGTTTTACCAGCCGTGGCATCGTCATCAACGAGGATGCCGCGACCATCTGTGCTACCAGATAGTACGATCTTTGAGTATGTTGCCATGTTTGTCTTTCCTTAGTTGAATACTGAGTTTGAGAGAATGCTGCTAGCGTTATCTACAGCCGGGATATCGGAAGTCAAAGCCACCGTCCCGGTAGTGTCGGGAAACGTGATCGTCCTGTCCGCCGTAGCATCCGTAGCAGTAATAAATGTTTCGTATGCGTCAGCCGTGGAACCCTCATAGCAGATCCGTTGCGTACTGCCGTTCAGGTACACCTGATCGCTGAACGTGGCCTGTTCGGTAACCGCCAACGTGCCGCTGACGGTCGTAGCAGACCCCGACGTGGACAACGTGGGCGTACCCGTAGCCCAATCAACAACATCGTCAAAGTTTTCGTTGACCTCCGCTGCGACAATCGCCGTCCCAGCAGTGAACGAATACGTTTTGGCCAAAGCAGCCACTACCGCAACCTCCGCGTCCTGTACATTCCGATGATCGAAGTAACCCCCCACTTGCCCCGCAAGGAAACAGAGGGAGAAACCTTAAACCTTAAACTAATAGCCTGTGCTGTCCCAACTGTCGGCCACCGGGCAAACAAATAGCGGTCAGAAGTGCCCGCCGCCTGCCATTCGGACGTGTCCCACACGCCGTCACCAGACCCCGACGGGTCCGTATCCCATGTCGCCGGGGAATCCATCCCCGTAATATCCTTGTAATAAGCCGGACTCACCCACCCACTCAAGTCGTAGTCCTTGTAGATGTACATGTAGATTCGCAGATTGTTGTCCGCCAACAGCACTGTCCGGGTTTTCCCCCACCGTTTCGGGAATGTGGGACGGTTCCCGATAAACCAGCCAGTCTGATAGTAGGAAACGATTTCGTCCGCTGAACCAGCCCCGTAGTCGTCCACGTCGGCGTTCTGATCCAACTTGGAGATCCTGTTGAACTCTGCAACATCGGTGATTACAGACGTAGCAGCGATCCCAAGGTGGGTGTCGCCGGTAGGCCGGTACGCCAGCAGAGAACGTGCGTTTATGTCGTGGCGCATCCACGCCCCTGTTTCCGTCAACGACGGGTCCCATACGAACACATTGCGGCGGTTGTTCTGGTTGGACCCGGAAACATTGTCGTCGGACTGGTAGTCCACCGACACCCACAGCCGTTCATCAAACCACATGAGTGACGGGGCAGTACCCAATGTCAACGCAGGTTGCCCCACGTCATAGGTCATGGCTGGTTTGATTCGTTCAAACGCCCAAGCCAACGCATCATAGGACAGCAGATAGATGCCTTCCCCCGCGTACCAGAAGAAGATACCTGCCGTGGCTGCCACTGGTTGGCTGCCGTCCCGGCATCCCGCCGTGCGTGTAATGTTCCTGACCTCAAACGAGTCGCTGCTGAACCCGTAGATCGCGTAGATGCTGTTCTCCTTGAAGACCAGCAACCGGTCAGCGTCGGGAATAATGGCCGTTATGTGGTCGCCATCCTCTCCGATGTCGATGTCGATGTAGTCGGCGGCTGTCCAGTTCTCTGCGTCGTTGACCTTCGACCAGCGCACCCGGTTCTTGTGAGTGGTGCCTGACTCCAACGTGTAGGCGACCCAAATATATTCGGCCCATGTGGTCGTATACCGGGCGTTGGGGAAATGTCCGTCAGATCCGTCAATGTCGGGTGTCGCCAAAGCGGTGGAACCATCAGCGCCACTCCACCGCACCACAGAATACGTGGTGTGCCCCGTGCTGGTCAGAAACTTCCCGTTGACAATGTACGTGTAACCGTTGAATGTGACCCCCCGTGGCGGCTGCGTCGTGTCGAACTGCACGTCAGTGCCGCCATACGACACGGTTCCATCAAAGTCCCCCGTCACGTCGTCGTTCCACAGCAACTTTGTTTCCGTGGCAGTAGCCACGGCAGCCAAAACCTGATTCTGCCCCTCTTCGTAGTGGCTTATCAGGCTTACGATGTCGTCGTCCAACGCTGTACTATTGATCTTGGTTACAGCATCCCGGCGGCGCACCCCGCCACGCGGGTCCACGTCTACGTTCAACAACGCAGGGGATTCATTCTCCGCAATGTTGAACTGGTCGGCGCGCAGGTTCAAACCACCCTTGAAGTCCGACTTCTCGTCGTAACGGTAGGGCTGGTCGGTGGCCGAAACCTTCGGCGGAGACATCTGTAACGGCACTGGCTACTCCCAAGAATAGCGCAGACGGGCGGGCAGGATCATCTGTGACTGCCAACGCGACACCCGCCGCGAGTTCAACACCACAGGCTGCGGAGAGGGAAAATCTTCGTACCGTGCCCGTAGATTGTCCAACTCTGCGGTAAACAACGTAAAGTACTGGTTTGCCAGCCCCGGATCTTCCTGCTGCTGGTACGCCCGGTAAAGACCGTACAGTGACAGCACGTTGTCGAACGGATCGGGCAAATCAGGTGTGTTGGCGTCGGCAATGGCCGTACGGTAGACCGCCGTGTTCCCACCGAACTCCACGGCGTTGCGGTATCCGCGAACATAAACAGTGGTAGCAGACGACGGCGTGGGGTACAGGCGCACCGTGTCATTCCAGAACGTCCAATACCACGGCTCACCCGTCGTGTTTGAATCCAATGGATAGATCACGTCAGCGTCGTCGTAGCCGATGAACTCCAACACGTGGTTGGCGGTCTTCAACGCCGCTATGTCCCGCATCCCTACATTCTTTGGTGCAGATGCCCCAGAGAACGTCACACCGTCATGTGTTACCGACAGGTTTGTTTCAACGTCGGACAACGAATAGTCCTTCGTGGACGCAACCGTGTCAAAGGTTGTAGTTGCCTCGTAGAACGGCCAACGCTTCTCCGAATAGACAATCGCATCGTATCCTTCACGGAGAAACCAGTTCATTGTCGTATCGGCAATGTCGTTCGACGTAATATCAACCACGCTGCGTATGTGGGTACGCATGTCGCTTAGTTGCATAACGCGGCCCTACGCCGTGTGAAAGACGCAGGAGTCGGTATCACCAACCGGATGCCCCTTGCAGGGGTCCCCGGCTTTCGTGGTGGCAACACACACAGAAGGTGTTGCCACGGGGACATCATAGGTGGGGGTGGGGTTCACACGATGTATACGACGGTCAGGCCCGACGGCGTGACCTTCGGGTTTCAGCGTCTTATGGTTTCCCGCAGGTTCATTTGCGGGGCGCTGGCCCTTCTTGTATGCGTATGCGAAACCCCGTGCCATGATGCCTCCCGTGGCAACGAACCATCTATCAGGTAGCCCCGAACAGATAACCCTGTCGTGCGCGGTTGCTGCACGTCAACTGTCCGTAACAAAGCAACTGTGAGAACACAGCATCCTGATTAGTGGGACGCACGAACGGTGTCGGCTTGAACCAGACATCGCTGTGAGCCACCAGTTGTAGGTATTTGGTGTTGAGGAACATCATCTCGCCACTGGTGCAAGCCCCGTCAAAGGTGACGGGTGCGCCCTTGAACAGCAGGTTCTGGAACCCGCCATCGGCCACATCGGTATCCGTGTACCGAATCTGATCATCCAGAAGGTCCTCGTACTTCTCGTACAAAGCCTGCGTGGTGATGATGATGGTCGGCTGGTCGTTGCCAACCGAAACGTCGTTGTACAGGGTCGCCATGCCAGCGGTGGTAAGAGCACCACCTTGGTTTGTCTCAGTTGACGCCCAGAACGAGTTGCCCGAACCAGTCGGGTCAATCCCACCAAGAGTGGTATTTGGCTTTGTAACAATCAAGTCCAGACCATTCCAGTCCTTGTTGCTGTTACCTGTGCCATCAGCCCAGAACATGGTGTTCATGTTCTCAATCACCGTTTCCTGCGTCTGGAAGATCTTGCCTTCCAGCAGGTCGATGATCGCGGCTTCGCCGTTGTTCTTGGCTTCCTCAATGCCGCTGATCGTAACCGTGGCCGCATACTGACCCCACGAATACTCAGCAGCAGAAATGCCTGTCTGAGCCGTCACGGAAATAGTGTCGGTTCCACTGTACGAACCAGCCGTACTGTTTGTCCCGTAAATAATCGGGACGACGATCTTCGCACCACCTGAAATACGCCGAATCGTCTGACCGTTCGTCAACGCATAAAACAATGGTCTTGCGCTGAAAATGTTGTCAGTCAACTTGGGGACGTAGTTCTTCAGGGTGGTAGACAGAATCTCGTCAAAACTGCTGTTACCAGCCATTATCTGTTACCTCTCTCTGTTGTCTATGAAGACAGGGAACGCTTGGCGTCCATAAACGCCTCTCGGATCGAAGAGGGCTGTTCCACCGGTGCCGACGAGGACCCCGCCTGCTTGGAACCAGAAGGTTCCACAACAGCGGCGTCCCGTTTCGCTTCGGTACGCTCCTGCTCCTGCTCCAACTTGTTGGCCTTTGTAGCAACCTCGTTGTAGCGCATATGTGTCAGCGCCGCCTCTAAGTTGCCTATCTTGTGCTTCAACGCGTGTTGGTACAGTTCAGTAGCGTCGAACTCCCCGTACGAACCCTTAAGGTGTTCTACCTGCTTCTCTACTTGTTGTCGTCGCTGCACCCGGTCCTGTTGCGCTAGGCGTGCCTCCAAGTTCGCTATCCGCTGCTCACTAGGGTCCGGCCCTTCATCCCACGGATCTAACTCCACCGTAGGTTGGGCGGCTGCCCTGTCAACACCGAAAGCATCACCCAGAGCCTCTAGTGTCCCCGCCGGATCTGCCTCCAACGACTGCACTATTGCCTCTGCCTGCTGTAACCGACTGCGTTCGGATGCCAACTCCTGCGTCTTACGGGTGTAATCCGACTGTCGCTGGTATCCGTCCCGAAGTTCGTCCAGACTGACCTGTTCCTCAGAGCCATCCACCTTCACGGTGTACTGCTCACCAACAGGTTCCTGTGGAACTTCAACTGAAGAATCCGGGTTGTCCGTCATAACGGTTCCCTCAACATCTTCTGCCATTATTCTATTGTCTCCTCGGAGTCCTAAGGGTTGCTCCTATGAATACGGGACAAGTGTCCCATTTGCTACAAGAACGGAAGGTCTACATCCATCTGTCCCTGAATCTGGGCCAGCAACTCGGGAGGAATGCCGCCACTGGGGGCGAACACACCTTCCGGTTGCGAACCGGGCGTTACGGGCATCCCCGGCGGCATCTGTGGCATACCGGGACCCGCGCCCTGACCTTGACCGGGGTCCTGACCATTCGGTGCCGGGACCTGCGGCTGCTGCTGCATCATAAACTTGTCCGGGTCCTTGATTCCAAACCCGTTGGTCAAAACATGTTTCGCCAACGCCGACGGGTCAATAACCGTACCCACCAACGGGGCCAACGCATTCAACAGGGACACAGCCTGCTGTTTGCGTATAGTGTCATTGATCGGCTGCGTGGAACCGGCCTCAACACTGAAATCGTACTCCCCCGTAACATCATCACGCGTGTACGGCACAAACAGGCTCGCCCCCCGGTTGGACACCTGCGCCATCTGCTCCCCCGTCATAAACTGTTGCATCAACTGGATGACCCGACGGGCAATCTGGCCGATACCGATTTCCACGGTCGCCAACTTGTCAGCAGCCCTAGCGTTCCCGGCATCCGCAATAATCGACGCCTCCGTAGCAGTGCGCCTGATTTCAGGCATCTGACCACGCGCATACTCCGAAACACCCGAAACCGTGTTGATGTCGGCCTCCACGATCTCCGACATGTTGTACACCTCAGGAGACAACGGGGTTTGCGGCATCGGAACCACCGTTTCCGACAACGGCTTATTCTCGTCCACCACCGGCACCAACCGGCCATCCTGATCAGACTCAAGGGCCTCACGGCCCTCAGGGCCAAACGACCGCTCATGGTACAAATACTTGCGGGCGTACCGTTTGCGTGCATTCATCATCTGCGAACGGGTCTTGTCCAACTCCTGCTGTAGAGACTCCAACGCCTCCAAATCACCCATCGGGTAGAAATAGTCGGGGATGTCGTAGTTGCGCATCATCACAAACGGTTGACCATACGCATACGGCATCGGAGTCGGATCAATCAGAAACTGGTCGCCAGACTGTGGAGTCACACACAATGTGTTAGCAGCCACATCGTAATACTCAAAGACGACGCACCGCTCCTCGTTTATCAGGTACTCTTCCTGCTCCTGCCGCGATGTCACCGAATATGTCGGGGACACCATCGAATCCGCAGACAACGACCTTCTGGCCGACGCCTTGTAACGCCTGTCAGCCTTGGCCTCCTCCAACGGGCGGATAATGCGCTGAGCAATCCACTTGGCATCCTCCAAACAGGTTGCCTCAGGGTCCACAAACACGTCAAACGGGCTGATCCGCTCAACAAACGGCTGATCCTCCACAATCATCATCGCGGTCTGTGGAATGTTCGCAGCCATCTCATCGTCAGTCGGCAAACCACCCGCCAACTCCGGTGCCTCCATGGCAAACTGGTCAGCCTCGTCCAAAGCCTCGTTGTACAGGTCTTCCCGCTCCGTTTCCCCCAGACGGCGCTCCTGCTCCAAAAACTTCCAACCAACCTTCACCCAACTATGGCCGAAAATCAGAAAATCCTTGACAGCGCGGCGAAACGGCTTACGAAAATCGTGGTGCTTCCACAAATGGTTGACCACAGCCTCAACGAAAACCGCACGGTCCTGATCCTCCGGCTGGTTGGGAGTTACCACAATCTTGGGGTGGTTCACCGAAACAGACGGCGCTATCACATTGATCGTGCTAAAGGCCAGATTGACGGCAATCAAATCCTCGGAACTGACCGACGTTTGCGGCCAATGCTTACCACGGTACAAATCGGCCATACGACGCCACAGGCTGTCGTACCCCATTTCGTCACGCCAACGAGCGGACGCGTCTAACCGACGTTTGACAATCTCGTACTTGTCGGCCTTGGTTTTGCGAGCCATCAGAACGTCGCCTTATCTGGCAGACGTTCGATGCTTCGACCTTGGGCCAACGCCTCTTGCTGCGTCTTCCGCCCGCGCTCCTCGCGCGACAAGTGCTGCTCGTCTGGAGGCAACAGAGATCGGTAACCCCGCCCAGTTACGAACCCGATGCCAAGAAGCCTTCGACGGCGTTCCCATAGGTCATCTATCTCGGCGCAGGACAACGCCCCACGCCGCTCCACCACATAGTCGTGGAACTCCTCGTAGGACGCCTCCGGGTGGAGGATCGCCACAGTTACGGGCGCTTGGTATGTGGTGCAGCGTTATGGCCCTTCAGGTTTGGCTGCGGGCTGGCAGGCTCAATAGAACCCGTGGGACCATGCTGGTTGAACGGAGTGGTCCGCGGCGAGTTCTCACCGTAGCCACCAGTCTGGTTGTTCACCTTGGGTGAATCAAACCGCTGCTTGGGTGAACTGGGAGTCGCCGGTTCCCAAATCGGGTTGGCCGACACGGAGCCGCCACGCTCCATCTTGTTGTTCTGGCCCTTCGGGCCATCAATTGTTTCCGTACCACTGGTATGTGACACAAAGTTACGTACTGCCAAGGCAAAAACCTCCAATAGAGTCTCTAATAGGGAAGGCTAGACTGTCCCACGCACCGTTTTGGCCCCTATTTGCATCGGATTGGACACATCGGCATCTCGTATAACCATGCGGGCAAACCAGTCCACGGTCCAATAATCGTCCACTTTTGGCGCAAACTCGGGCATAAAAGCGTACTGGCGCATCTGATTGGCCAAAGCCAACGCCATAACACGGTCATCGTGCGGAGAACCGCTCATGGAACCCCGCTCATTGCGGGTATACGTGCGCAACTCCGCCAACGTGTACCTGTCGCGAAGCAGCAACTCGCCGCTCCGCAACGCCATCCCCAAATCGTCAATCAGCAACGGCTTCGTAGTGCGAGTCGTCTTCCACCCAAACTCCTGAGACACCTTGGAAGTCACCTGATTCAACGAACGTTTCCGAAACAGGTTCGGATGCCCCAAATGCCGCAACTGCACAATCGTCGTCAAACCATGATTGTTCGACTCAACACACGTCAGGGCATCATTGTACCACAAAGCGAGCATGTAAACCTCGTTGGCCAATGTGTCGGGGGGAATGTGTCCGTGCCACACAGCAACTTGCTCGCCCGTTCGCACGTCCAACACCTGCGCGCACGAATAGTCCCCGTGTGCAAGCCCCTCCGCCGTGTCAACCCCAATACAGTAGGGGTGTCCACCAACGGGTTCACGCCAAACTGTGAACATCTTTTCGCCATTCCACTACTCGGGTATATGGCTGCCATAAATAACCGCCCTGCCCCTCTTCAACATTTGTTTCCATGTCTTCCAGAACATCCAGATCAAATACCGGATTACCAGACTTGATAAACGCTTCCTCAGGCGTCGTCGGATACTCCTGAGCCAACTGCCACGACAGCATCGACTCCTTTTTCGACTCATACCAAGACTCGTCACGGTCCTCCGAAGCAGACCACGGAAAAAACATGGGTGCAAACCTGTTGGTCCCAGTCTGCGACCCAACCCACAACTCATGGAAAAAGTTCCCCGATCCGTTGGCGGTACTCAAACCAATAATGCGACCCCCCACATCCGCCACCGGCTCTATAGAAGCCCACGCCTCCTCAGGGTTCGGAAGGAACGCCCATTCGTCAACCACAACCAGCGAAGCCGACTCACCTCTAGCAGGATCGGATGCCGAAGGCATCGAAGTAATCTGGCTGCCATTGCTAAACGCCATCCTCTGCTGATGTTCAACCAGCGTCTGCGGGCCACGTTCCAGCATCCAATCCGGCATGTGTTGAAAACCATACTTGGACTTCCTCAACAACAGCACCGACTCGCGTTCGGTGCGCGACAGGTCAATAATGTTCTGATCCGGTTTAAAAAACGCCAACCAGAACTGGTGGGCAGCCACCAACGTGGTCCAACCGATCTGACGGGCCTTCAAAGTCAGGGAATACCGGTGCTCATCCCAATGCGTCAACGCATTCGACTGGGCAATACGCAGGTCAAACAGGATACGGCCATGGGCCGGATGCGCTATATGCCAGTAGTTTCTCAAAAAGTGGCGCTCGTCGTCAACACAGCGCCGCCATTCGGCTTCCTGTTGAAGTTCAGTCAGACGAGTCATCTAGCAGACTGCACGGGCCGTGACGCAGCGTAACACCTTCCCAACACACGCAATTGTCGTGGTCGCAGAACGGGTCGTACACTTCGTGGGCTTCCACGGCAAACGATGCCACCAACTCCCGTCGTTCACCCATCTCAACTTACATTCCAGTCCAGTTCGGGTGTTGCTGCATCAACCTACGAGCCAATTCCTGCTGCCACTCCCACACCGAACCCTGCCACTCCAGTGGGGGCGGGGACCCCGGATCCCGCACTGCTGGAATCGCAGGCTCCCTAATCGACCGGGCAGGTACGGCAGGCTGCGCTCCGGGTCCCCGCCCCGCTCTCAAACCCTGTGCCCGTTGAAGCACCTGCTGCTCAGTCCAAGCCGTCCTTGCCGCATTCTCCGCCTCTATAGAGGCAAAGGACTTCGGTTCGTACGATCTCGTCGGTGCCGGTGGTGGGCGGTGAGGCATCATCTCACCGGTGACGGGATTCGGACGCCAGAACACTTTAGGTCCAAGCACTCCAGTAGCCTCCATCCCCATGGCGGCACGTCCGCCTTCCCTCAACGCCATTGAACCACTCGCACCAGCGGTACGCGCAGCACCAAAGCCCAGCGCAGCATTCGTCCCCATACCCATCACGGCCATCGACGCCAAAGCCACACCGATCCTGTTCCGCAACGTATCAGCCTCAGTGTCAGCCTTCTCCTCCTCCACAGAAGTGGCATACTCTTTAGCGCCACCACGCTCAGCAACACGCGTAGCGTGCTCCCGATACCCCGGAGAAGTCACATCCGTGAACTCATCAGCGGCACGCATCCCCGGATCCAGAGTAAACGAACCCGGCGGCATCCGGCCAACAATCGACTCCAGTTCCTCTGCCAGTTCAGCAGCCCGCTCCAACAGGCGCGTATCCGTCGAAGCATCCTGCAACGGACGCTCCATCAACACAGACCGATCAGGGCGAGAACGAACCCCCTGAGCATTAGGCCCCCACATCGAAACAGACCTAGCCATCGTCTTCAACCACCCTCAAATGTCGCACCTGAGCCTCCAACTCATCAGCCAACTCACCATCAGACAACCCCGAAACCTCACCCTCATCAACAACAACACGCCGCTTCGGCGTAAACTTCTCAACATACTGCAAATACAAAGACGCAGCCTGCACAGACCCACCAACCGCAGCAGCATGCAAAGAATCAATCACACCCTGAGTACGCTCAGGATGCACATTCAACTCAGCCGCACGACGATCCCACTCCCGCGCAAACCGCGGATCACGCTTAATCCGACGAATCGAATCCTCATGCAACCCATGCTCAGCAGCCCACTCATACTGAAGCGTAGGAACCCTATCGGGTCCCTTTAGAAACCACTCAAGTAAGGCCTGCCACTTGGGCGGCATGACAGACTCGCCAAGTTCCTCATCCCAAGACCAACCCTTGCCGCCACCGTTTGCAGGCACAGACACCTCCTAAACAACTACCCGCCCTGTCCCACATTACAGATGTGTTACAACACGGAGACAATCATGTAACAAACCGGGACAGTCCGACCGGAACAATAGGGGGGGCCATGACATGGCATGGCGAGACAACCCAAAGTAGCACAAGCCAGCCAAGACCAAACACGCACCAAGCCCGACCCCCCAAACACCCCAACCGCCGAACACCTCGCACCGCCCCTCCATATCTATACATAAAAGGGTGATTGGGTACCCGCCCCCCCCATGCCCCCGGTGCCTCGGCGGGGTCGTGGCCCCCACAATCCGGGGGAACACATCAATGGGCCGTCTGGGGCGGGGCAAAAAAAAAGGGGACCGTCCCGGCCCTGCCATGATCATGGCAGGGCTGGAACGATCCTCAACTAGGCCGGGCCGCTAGGCCACCTTGGTGGTCTTGGTCTTGGCCTTGGCCTTGGCTATGGCCTCATCCATATCCCGGATGGCACCCACGCCAATCGTGTGGAATGCCCGCATATGGGCGAGGTCTGTCCGCGCCCACTTGGCCGCATCGGCACGTGCTTGCACCGGTGTCATGGTGTTTGCTAGCGCTTGATGTTTGGAGCCCGTGGCCT
>Ga0208156_1000614_pt1 | contig 12909 bp, 15 predicted proteins | sample 1_EtaG_FD_184073 | JGI IMG/M metagenome (GOLD analysis project Ga0208156, IMG submission 184073) | Marine viral communities from the Subarctic Pacific Ocean - 1_ETSP_OMZ_AT15124 metaG (SPAdes) (version 2) | ecosystem: Environmental > Aquatic > Marine > Oceanic | place: Pacific Ocean | collected...
GCACTGGTTCTGACATCGATTGCAAACCCTCCCTTCAAACCTGTATGGGGTCCATCCTTGGTTTTCATGGCAGAAACTTTTGCATTATGTTCAGGGGATCTGTAGAAAGAATTGTTGAAAATGGGCTTTCCCCATTCCTTCCTGATTTCTTCCAGAAGGGTCAAGAACTTCATGAAATCTTCCTGTTCAATCCCATCATCCCAGGGCAGTTTTCCTGTTCCATGGCACCTGACTTCTTCAGCCTGGAAATGGGGTGAAAGATATTTACCCATCAGAAACATTCCCCCTGTCAAAAATAGAAATTCCCTTCTTGAAACCTTTCCAAACTTTCTGGGAAATCTTCCAGTAAAGTTCAGACAGTTTTTCATGAAATTTCTGAACATAAAATTTCACTTGGGTTATTGCAGACTGTAGGTTCATTTTAAAAAGGCAGTGATATTTTTTCTTTCAGTAAATCATGAACATTGGTTTGAATGGTATCCTGGGATTTCTCCACAATGGTGTCCAGAATTTTCATTTCATCAGCATCAATATTTTCTTTCAGGAATTCTTCCCCTTTTTCCAGGGTGTATTCTGCAATTGATGAACCCACCCCTGAACCAATTGCCTGGAGTAATTTCAAGATCAGTGCTTCCATGCTTCCTTTCTATTTTTTACTGGTTTTTTCAATCTCGTCTTTGGGTGCCATTTCAGATTCAGATGAAAAATAAAAACCTGAAGTTTTCCCAAAGTTCAGCAATAAACCACCAATGATCACTGAAAGCAGATTGGTCTTTTCTGAATCCATATCTGTTGAACCAAAAAAAAGGAAATAGATAATCATTCCAATCAGCAACAATTCAACCACTGAAATCAGAAGTCTGGTGAACCATCTTAATCTGTCAATGCTCATACCTTCATCACCATAAATCTTTCTTTGATTCCTTCCATTTCACGTTCTAATCCTGCCACCCTGGCATTAGTGTCAGCATTCGTAATTTTGATTGCAGTTAATTCATTGGTCACATTATCCATTCCCACCTGGGATTCCTTGATGACTTCAAAAAGCCTGTCTGAAAGCTTTGTTCTGTCTGCCCTGGCAGATTGTTCATTTTTCCAGATGAACAAACCCAATGCACCCACAATCAAGGCCAACAAAGGGGCATCAGATCCCCCAATGATATCCAGAACCCGATCTGAAAGATCCCCTTGATCCTGGTAATGGGGATCAATGGGCACCCTGGTATACTGGAAATTCTGATTCTGATCAGGATGGAAATTCCCCTGGGCATGAAGATCATCTGCCCAGATGGGGGAACTAATTAATCCTGAAACAAGAATCAAAAAAAAAGTTTTCATCTTTCAGGCCAAGTGATCGAAAAAGGATTTGCCTGGTTCTGCGGAATATCACGGAGTTTCTGCCTGTATGCCCTTAAATCAGATGCATCTTCTCCAGTTTCCATTGCTTTTGTCATCTGCCAGTCTGTTTCCTGGAGTTTTTGGTTCCGTTGGTTTCGGATTTTTTCCCACTCAAAACCATTATCTGCTGTTTTTTCAGCATTCGTTTTTTCCTTAACTGCCCAGACTTGAGTCCATTGCCCATTATCTAAAACAGGAGTCTGTTCAATCAGACGTTGGGTCGATTCCGTATATGAAGGTTTTTCTACAGATTTAACTTCTTTTATACCAAAACTGTCACGAACCGATTGAACTTGGATCGCTTGTATCGGAAAAGAAGTATTTTTATTTTGATTTCGTAAATCATCCTCCCTGTAAGGCCATTGTTCAAATGTCCCGTCTTTGGTTAATTTTACATAACTCATGTTATCCTTTCTTAAAAAAGTCTAGAATCCGATTATATGATTAAGATGTAAAAACATAATTCCCGTTGTGTCTTGTAGGTATTGAAACATCCACATAAACTTTGTGTCCCAATTCTCTCGCTAACCTACAGAAATAAAAATCTTCAGACAAATAATCATCATCAAAAATGCCTACATCAAACACATTATAAAATTCTCCTGATATTTCTTGTCTTACATTATTTAGTAATGAGTGACCTTTCCTGTGATAGACTTGCTTATTTTCAATTGCCCATTCCTTTACTTCGAGTGCTAAGTCTTTTCTGATACACATTACTGCTGTACCCACAGAGTCTACTGTAACCAAACTGTTTTCTTGTTCCTCCAGTATTTCCCCTACATTGAAAAATGGTTTCCCACCTGAACTTATCCCCTTTAATGGAACTGGTGCGGCGATCAATGGTTTATCATGGTCCAATAATCTTTTAACTCCCTCTGGCTTGATGCCGATATCCGCATCGAGGAAAAACAAATGAGAATACTTGTCGTAATCACTTGAGACAAATAATGAAAATAACTCATTCCTAGCTCTCGTAATTAAACTTTGGTTGCCAATAAATGCTATCTCATAATTAACCCCATTTTTTCGTAATGGTAAAACCGACCAAATATAATCAGTATGCACCATGCCACCATAAGCGGGCGTACCTATCATTATATTATACGGTTTCACGATAACACCATTCTTCACGGACCAAGGTTTTTAACCCAATTCTTTTCATGCAGAGTTTATGTGATTCCTGAAATTTATCTGCCATTGAATCAAGGAATTTATGAAAATGTTCGATGGTCGGCTCCTTGCCTGAATCCATTAGTTTTTCATTTTGTACGATGTAATCGTGTAGATATTTTCTTGCAGATTGGGGATGAACTCCAAATTGCTCCAAGTACTCTGCCGATCCCCTACCGATCATGCCTGTTGACATCATTTCTTGAAACGAGTTTCTGAATCCCTTTTTGATATGGTGCCGGATTTCTGCTTTTTCAGAGTCTTTTTCATCCCATTTTTCAGGAATATTATGTGAGTCACGGATTTCATCGTATGCATCCTGGAACATCCCGATTTCCTTAATGGCACCTTCAACGTACAGCCTGCCCCTTTCCATTTTAGCAGTAATTTCCTCGGCCCGGATCAAAGACATTTCATCTTCCTTTTCCTGTATTATTTTTAAACGTACATTATCCTTTTTAAGTTTAAAAAATACTTCTTCCAATGCTGAAGTTTTGCGTTCAATCTGGGCTAAAATTTGCCTGAGATGTCTATAGGGTTCATCACCTGCAATATTCAGGGTCATTAACTGTGATGTCGTTTGTGTGTTTTTCCTCCCAGCACTGTTTTTTGCCCTATTAATTTCAGGCATTCTAGCTTCAATTTTTGCTAATGCATCAGAACTAATTTTTAAAACTGGAGCATTTTGAAGTATTAAATCCATTCCTCCTTTCATGCGTTTGATGTTGCGCCTAACCGCATCCGGCCCACAGTAAGATCTCCGAAGTTGGATGCATCTCCTTCTGAAGAAATCGTGATGAAGCTGATTACGTTTGTAGAGCCGCCGGCTGAGCCGCCACCAAACACGCCTCGATCTTCAGTCCCGTTCGATGTTGCGGCCGGAACGTAGGTTGCCGCAGTAAGATCGCCGAAGTTGGATGCATCTCCTTCTGAAGAAATCGTGATGAAATCAAGGACATTTGAACTTGATCCATCATACCCACCACCGAAAACTCCTCGACCTGTAGTTCCATTTGATGTTGCGGTTAAACCTTGCCGTGCCACAGTAAGATCTCCGAAGTTGGATGCATCTCCTGCTGAAGAAATCGTAATGAAATCAAGGACATTTGAATACGATGGGTCCGTATTTCCACCACCAAACACGCCTCGATCTGAAGTCCCGTTTGATGTTGCAGCTGGTAAGGCCCGTGCCGTAGTAAGATCGCCGAAGTTGGCGGCATCTCCTGCTGAAGAAATCGAGATGTAGCCGATTACGTTTGAATCCGATGCCGCACGCCCACCACCGAAAACGCCTCGATCTGAAGTCCCGTTTGATGTTGCGGCTATACTTGAAAGTGCCACAGTAAGATCTCCGAAGTTGGATGCATCTCCTTCTGTGGCAATCGTGATGAAGTCAAGGACATTTGAATACCCCGAGGCCGGCTCCCCACCACCAAAAACGCCTCGACCTGTAACCCCGTTTGATGTTGCGTTTACACCTTGCCGGGACTGAGTAAGATCTCCGAAGTTGGATGCATCTCCTTCTGTGGCAATCGTGATGAAATCAATGACATTTATTTTCGCATCTGAGTACCCACCACCGAAAACACCACGGGCATCACCAGCACCACCACCACCAATCAATGCTCGTAAACTAGAAAATGCCATCAGATATCCATGTCTAGCCCTGCGGTAAAACCAAACCAGTTGGTTCCAGCATCAACTGTTATGAAGGCAAAAATATCAACATCGGCGGCTCCGCTTGATAATGTTGGAGCAGTTGAACTGGCCCACTGGACCGATCCAGGCCATGTCACGGCCCTGGAACCCGTTCCATCTTGAGTAAGAATCAAAGTAAATGAACAGCCCGATCCAGATGCACTGGGATTTGAGAATGTAAAAGTAGTTGTTGCAACATTCAATGTTGCTGTTATTACATTTCCATCCGTGATATCAATCGGTTGATCAGCAATTGTATTGCCAATTGCATTTCCGGTTTCCGCATAATCCTTGATGGTGGGGCGTTGCAGAATTTTATCTGACAAATTCGTATTCCCAGACCCATCGAATGTAAGGGCTACTACTCCACCAGAATCTTCAATGTTATTTCCACCAACTTTGAAATCACCAGTGATTGAAACCAGGGAAGTATCACCTTCAACCAAAAGCTTTCCTGATCCTACATTCAGATCATCCCCAGCATCACTGCCAAGGGTGATGACAATAGTTCCATCTTCATTGATTTCAATTTTTGCTGATGCATCATCATTCTGGATTACAAGATCATTTCCTGTGTCTGGTTTAACAATTCTATCTGCCATCTTAAGTAATCTCCTGGAGTCTGAAGTTCAGATTTTGGTATTCTGCTTCTGATGCTGAATATCTGATTTTTGGTGGTTCTGGCATGAAGCAAAATCCACTGTATTTGGTTTTTTCTGATTGTCCTGAAGGCATAGAATCCAGCACCAGAATTGGGAATGGTTTTGATCTGTATGCTCTGAAATGTTTAACCAATGATTCTGCTTCAGACCTTGCCAGGATCAAAGAAACTACATAGATCTGGGTGACATTCCTGGGAGTCTGCACATATCCCCCATCAATCAGTGGTCTTTTGTAGGAAAAATCTGCAAAGGATTTCTGCATCCCAAACTGTGGATTTGCAATATTCAGAACAGATCCGACTTTGAAGATTCCCAGTTTTATTGGATTTAGAATCTGGGTCACTGCACCAGTTGAAACAGAACTGGATAATGTAATTGCACCAGAAGAAGTTCCATCACCCACTATTTTGGTAATCTGATATGATGTTCCTCCAATTTTGACATGGGAACCAAGCAGAACCCCCCCATGATTGTTGACATTGACAAAATTGGATGAACTAGCTTCAGTTGCATCCTTTGAAAATCTTCCAGTTGCCCCACTGTCCTGGGTCCAGTATCCAATATCGTCTCCACTGACTGCAGAATCTTTTCTGTCAGTTGATGATGTCAATTGAATTGTTGCAGATCCTGCATTCAGCACAGTTCCAGAACCATTAAATTGAACAGTGGCATCAGTATCCAATCCAATGACCAGTTCCTGATTGTTGGATTGTCCATCACCGATGGTGATGTTGGCTTGAAGTTCCAGGGTGTTGGGTGCCCCTGTTATTGTATCCGTGCAAGTTGTATCTGTGGTCAAAGGGCTGGATAAAACAGTTCCTGAAAACCCTCCAATTGATGCTTTTAAATATTCAGGTGGAAGCAGATTTGTGGTCCCCAGTTTTAAAAAATCAATACTTGAGTAAGGATCAACATTCAATTCTGTAGATGTTCCAATTGCAACATCATCTGCCAGCGTCAGCACTCCAACATCTGCCATCAGACCAAAAAGAAACACTGCCTTTGCTCCACTTGAATAAGAAATGGTAATGGTTTCAGATGTCCCTGAAGAAATGAATGGTTTGCCTGGGTGGTCATCTACAATATTTGCAACTCCATATCCTGACAAGGCACCAGTGGAAACTGAAGTGCTTGTGATGTTGTCTGATTGAATGAATTCCATCTATGCCTTTTCAATCAGGGTGATTGTTCCATCACCACAGAAAGTACTTTTTTGACTATTTAAATCATAAATGATTTTTCTTACAAGCAATTGATCCACAGTCACTTTGTCGTTGTTTCTGGTGAATGTCAGATTATCCCCTGGAAGGATGGTTGTGTTTATATTGTCCAGGGTCACTGTCAGATAAATCTTCTTTTCAACTTCAAGGATGGATGTTAAATAATTCAATTGTTGACCAGTTGAATCATGTACCTGTTTTGTTGCTATTATGGAACCCGTTGGCAAATCAGAATTTAAAATGCCCAAAGTCTTTTCACTTTCAATGTATTGATAATTATCACCAGCAAGGGTTCCTGATTCATTCCTTGTTTTAAAGGTACAGACAACTGCCTTTATTGGGTTTTTAAAAGTATAGCTTGCATCTGTTATTTCATAATTATCCAGGGCAGTTGCAGATGGGATGTTTCCCCTGTCAATAAGATAGGAATTCAATGCAGAATCTGTGGCAGAAGTATATCTGACATAGAATTGATGATTGGTGTTTTTACAAACAAAATCCAAAAAATCCTCAATGGTTGTATCTTCAGAATATTCGATCATTAACCCTGCAAGAACACTATCATCAGAGTTAGGTGCCTTGGTTGCAGTGCATGGAGAATAAAGAAGGTCAACCAAATCAAAAACCGTTTTATATGTCACAACTGTTTCGACAGTAATAGTCCCATCATAGGATGCCCCATCGGATCGTTTGTATGACTTTGTAGCCAGGGTAAATGAAGATGTTAGATCAACCCCATCAATGTATATTTTGAAATTTGATCCCGTCGCAGGATACCAATTATTAAAAGGTGTAAAAAAGTAATGTCCATAAAACCCATCCTGATAATAGTGATTTCTAGGTATTTCCCTTTTTGTCGACCCTGTGGAAAATGCAACATAGGGAACAGTTAAAATCTTGTTTAAAACACACTGTGTTCCTGATCCTGAATTATAGGAATTGGTGACCACCCTGGGTGTTGCAAAGGATGCAGATGTGGAATCCAGGTTGATGCTGATATCGTTTCCTGATGTTGCAGTCACCAGATATTGAGTATTTGCAATGACAGGACTGAATGTGTTATTGACAGTTATAAAGTCCCCGACTGCAATCCAATCTGATGCTGTATTGGAACCCATTTCTCGATTGTCAACAGTCAGGATGGTTGGATTTCCTGCAGTCAATGAAGATACAGAATAGCTTCCGATACTTCTTTGATTGCTTAATGCAGAATATTTTGCAAATTCAAACAGATCAAAGGTTAAGGCATTTTCTGAAATATTCCTGATTACTGAATATCCATACCATAAAGCAACCTTGTCACCTTCAGGTTCCCCAGGATGGATGGTTGTAATGAATTGTTGATCAGGATTGGTAATCAATGAATTCCAGTTCGTGGCATATCCAAAAGGATGTTCTGAATTGTCAGGGTCATTGGTCAAGTTCAACTGCCCTGCCTGGGTTTTCAGAAATCCTTCACCAGACCATTCAATTCTTGGAAGGGATTGAACAAAAGGATTATAGAAATTGGAACCTGTAAAACCTTGGGTTGCCATAAAATAGTCTGAACCTGAAATGGTCATTTTCACTGTTATAATTACTGATTCAGTCATCCTGCCAAGATCCCTGCCAATTCTGGGTTTCCTGATCTTTCAGCCTTGTTTGTAACTGAAGAAATGTACGAATGTAGTGGCAGTTTCACTTGTCCTTCCATGTCCAAATAAACTGAAACTTCAACCTGATCTGATCCACCAAATGAACCATTGTTAACAGAACTCATGAAATCAGATCCATATCGATTGACTGCACTCCTGGACATCACAAATTCCCCACCTTCTAGGTTGGCATTGACTCCACCCCCTGTATGCCCTGGACCATATATCTTCCCCCCATATGGATATTTTTGGAACAACCCCCCTGCACCTCCAGGGGTCAAGGTTTCGATATAATCCAAAAATACTTTGATATCCAATCCAGCTTCTTTTAGAAGATTTGCAACTGCAGTAATATCAGTCACCAAATCCTTTTTGGCTTTTCCACTGTCAAAGTCTGCCTTTAACGAATCTTTTAACATCACTGTTAATCCACCACTTGCCTGATTCAACAAATCAGTGTTGGATGTAATCTCTGATGATGCATCTGAAATGCTTTTAGTTAACAAGGCAATTATTCCATCATCACCTGTAAGTTTGCCTAATTCTTTAAAGGCAAGTGAACCTGATACCAAAGCTTCATAAATCTCCATTCTTCGAACCGCACTAACTTCACTTTGTGGCCTGAGTATATCTTTAAAAAGTTTTGATAAAAATGCATCAGACTTAATGATAGCAATTTTTTGGTCGTAGTTGGCTTGAGTATTAGCATTTCCGATTGCAAGTAACTTTTCCAGTGCTGCTTTTTGTGATTTTGCTGTTACTAATTCTGGTTGCCCTTTTGTTACAACCCCTGTGGCTTTTTCAATAAGTGTATTATAATTCTTTAAGGGTCCACGGATAAAACCCTTCAAGGTCATGAACATTTCTTTTTGCAGATTGGTGAAACCTTCCTGTTCCAGTGCATCAATGTAACTCATGACAGATTGCTTGAAAGCATCAGTTGCCCTTCTCATTGCTGTGATTTTATTTGCCATGACTGCCAACATATAATTTTGATCAGCAAGGTGTCTTAAATATCCACTGTTCAGTCTTTTTGCTTCTTCTTTATTCTTCTGATAATCCCTTTCAATTTTGGCAAGTTCCAACAAATCTGAAGTTGCATAATTTAAAGTATCCAAATAATCTTTTTGGGTGTCATTCAACTCTTTTGCATAGTCATTGATTTGTTCCAATGATGTTTTTGCCAAACTGAATCCACTGTCAGTGTCTCCAAGAAATGAAAAAATTCTATCAATCCCTTTTCCAATTCCTGAAAATAACTTATCAATAATCCCTGTCACCTTTTTGGAAGACATTGCAAATTTTACCAGGATTGCAACCCAGTTAGTATCAAAGGTTGCTTGCAGTTTCCCTTTGACTTCAATCAACTGAATATTCATTGCTTTGAAAAACCTGGATGCACTGGCACTTGCATTCTGGATTCCATTAAATAATGCCAGTGCTACTTCATTATTTTTCTTTTTTTGTTTCTCAAACTCTTGGGTCTTGTCCTTTTCTTCATCAACAATGTCTTTTGTTATTTTCTCAGCTATTTTCAAAGATTTTGCTTGTGCTTCAAAAACTTTTACGTTTTTAGTTGCTACAACTAATAAATCTGATTCTTCTTTTGTTAAACCTTCAACAACATGAAGAACACCATTTGCATCTGTAATTTTTGCTTTCCATATTCTTTGGTCTTTTTCATCCAGTTCCACAATATCTTCAGTAAAAGCTAAATGAGTTTTTAATTGTTTTTCTGTTTCTGTAAAGGTGTAAACCTGAAGTTCTAAGGATTTTTCAATAACTGCTTTTTTCTCTTTTTCTGCTTTAATTCCTTCATCTATATTTTTATTGATTTTTTCAGTTATTGCATCACTTTCCGATCTTAATTCTACCAGTTCTGTTTCAAGTCTTTCTGCTTTTCGGATAGCCTGAAGTCCTTTTTGTGTCCAACTATTCCATTTCTCTTGGTTTTTAATATGCTTAATGTATTCATCACCAATGGTCTTTAATTTTGTTGTGATGTCTGCCAACCTTTTTTCCAGTTCTTCAGTGGATTTATTTGCAATCCCAAAAACATCAATCTGTTTTGCATCTGGTCCCATTAGTGCTTTCAGGGTTCTGTTCATTGCCCTGATCATGGGATTGAATGCCTGCCTTGATGTTTTACCTAATAGATTTAACTGATCATTAAATTCTTGCGTGTGTTGTATGGCATCATCATCAAGAATCCCTCCATATCTTTCCAACTGTTCACCTAATTCTTTGATTCCAATACTTCCTTGCTCTAATAAAGGAACCAACTCAACACCTGATCTTCCAAAAAGATCACTGGCAAGTTTGGCCTTTGTTGCCATGTCGGTTTCTTTATCAAGTGCATCCACCACATCCATTAAAATTTCAACAGTGGGTCTTGTTTCATCATTCAAATCCTTTGTTGAAATCCCCAATTGTTGAAATGCTTCCTTCTGCAACTTCATTCCTGAATTTGCTTCCCCAATGGTTCTGGCAAACTTTTGCAAACTTTTGTTTAATGCTTCAGTTGAAACCCCTGACTGTTCCCCTGCAAACTGCAATTTCTGAAGTGCTTCAGAACTGATCCCAATCTGAATGGCAACCTTCCCAATCCTGTCACCCACTTCAAGCATGTTTTTTGTGAAACCTACCAATGCCCCAATACTGGCAATTCCTGCCAGGGCACCCATGGCACCCTTCAGCTTATCAAAACCCTTTTGGGTCTTTGAAACAGACCTGTTCAGGGATCTGAATGCAGTCTGGGTTTTGTCTTTTCCATTGAAGGTGAAATCAAGTGTATTTGCCATCTAACCCATTGAAATCATTAGGATCGATCCTATTTCTTGGTTCTGGATTCCTTGATCCTGAAATATGCCAACCACCCTAATACCTGGAACCTGGGCATTTCCATAACTTCTTCCAAAGTCCTGTTTAATGCTTCAGCAAGTTGAAACATAAAATAGACTTCAGGATCATTGATCAGTTTTTTTCCAGTTCATCCAGTGAATCATCATCCCCAGACATATCACCAACAATTCTGGAAATGACTTCTGGATCAACTTTTTTCATCAATTCAGTTCTGTTGGCTTGTCTGAATATCCTGTTTCCATCTGCATCCAGGGCACGTTCAATCAAGGCCATGACAATTGCTTCTGCCTTTTTCCCTTCATCTGAAAGCTTCAGGATTTTTTCCTGTTGCTGGAAATTCAAGGAAGACTTGTAGTAGATTTTTGAAGGTTCCCCATTGATTTCCCATTCTGGAACTTCAAGAACCCTCAAACCCCCTGCAAGCCTTTCCCTGAAGTGTGACTTTGCACTGTCTAAAATTTCCATATTCCCTTCCCTTTTTTAGTTATCAAATGGCTGCAGAAGTGATTCCACCAGTTCCTTGGAAACTGAAATTAGCAGAAACAATTGCACCAATTGCATTGGATCTGGAAATGCCTGTGATCAGGGCAGTTCCGTAATACTCGATGTCTCCCGAATCAGCACCTTCAGGATACAAATGAAGACTGACTGATGCACCGTTCGTCATTGCTCCCTGGCCTGTTGTATCGGTTTCATCATAAAAACAATCGATGGAACCAGACCATGAAACTAAATCTGCAACATATGACCTTGCACTGTTTGCCAGGGCAGTTGTTTCAATCGTATCTGCAGTTTCATCAAATGAGAAACCTGTGACTTCTGCAACCGTATTACTACCAATTTTGACCAAACCTTCTGCAGTGTTGTTATCATGGATTTTTTAATTACCATTTCTATATATTTCTATATAGCTCAGACTATATCATCACCCTTTCAGGGTGTCGGACACTCTTGGGTGGGTTATTGTTGGGACTCACCACCTAGTCGTTGAACCTTCCAGGAAACCTTTGCCCTTCCTGGCTTGGATGCTGATTGCCTTCGGCATTACCCGGTCAGGTTTCCCAGCAGTTCATCCGATTTAAAAAGGACAAGCTTTCATCCTTTATGTGTTGCCATTTTCCTATTCCTTTTCTTCTAAAGGTTTTGATTTAGAACCACCAGATTTGGTGGATTTTTTAGAACCCTTTTCAGGTTCTGCCAATGTCCATCCTTTACGTTCCATTTCTGAAACTTTAGTAGGATGAACATCAATGTCATCAGTTCCTTTTAATGTCATAATCATGGGTTTCCTTTACATGGTTGTAAATTTTGTCCAGGCACCTTTCTTCTTCAACACCTCCCTGAAATGCTTTGCAAATTCCTTCTTCATAATCCTCCTGGTTTTGTCTTTTACCACCTGTCCGAATTCATAAGTCTTGTTATATTTGGTGGATCTGTTCCAGGAAATAAGCATGGCAATGTTCTTTCTTCCCTTTGGTCCCATCCTTTTCCAGATCCCATCCCCACCTGATCTTTTTGCACCCCTTGGAACCCCTGAAAAATACTTTTTATCATCTCCAAGGAATTTGCTGATTGCATCTCTTTTGATATTTCCAAATTTGTTGGTCTTATAGTTCCTATCAATTGGAACAGGGATGGAAGATTTCTTGGGAATACGAACCCCACCCAGGTTCAACCTTGACATATATTCTGCAGGAAGAATTCCTGCACCCCTGGCAGGTTTTCCAAATGATTTGGAAACAAACCCCACCTTGGATTGAAGGTCATTCTTGTCAGTCTTTTCAACCTGGATTCCTTTCAAAGTATATGGGGTTGGCATATGAACTTGTTTAGGAAGATTGCTTTTCAATGCCCTTTGACACTCAAAGGCAATTCCATTAAGGGTGTTTCTCATGATCGATGGCAGATGCTTCCTTTGGGAATCCCTCAGATATTTACTGAAGTTCTTAAAATCCCCCTGAAGATTAATATTCATCATTGGGCAACATCTGGGCTTTGTGCATTAGTGAAATACTGGACAGCAAAAAGCATGGTCACATATCCAACAGGTTTGGCACCTGAAGAATCATAGGAAATTTCAGTGGATGAAATGTATAGATCCTTTGCCAATCCATTGACTGTTCTATCTGATGCCAGGGCAACTTCAACTTCCTTGCAGATGTTGTCAACAACCCCATCAAAATCAGAATTGCTTTCACAATATCCCTGAACAATTAAAGAAAGATTTCTTTCCAACAATCTATCTGGTCCAAGTCTGATGGG
>Ga0208156_1000616_pt1 | contig 12874 bp, 2 predicted proteins | sample 1_EtaG_FD_184073 | JGI IMG/M metagenome (GOLD analysis project Ga0208156, IMG submission 184073) | Marine viral communities from the Subarctic Pacific Ocean - 1_ETSP_OMZ_AT15124 metaG (SPAdes) (version 2) | ecosystem: Environmental > Aquatic > Marine > Oceanic | place: Pacific Ocean | collected...
AAAGTGGCCGATTTCACTTGCAGACATGCGCCGCGAGATGGCGAAGTGAAAGTCTACGTATTGCAAGAATTCCGATGATCCGAGCCAGGCATTATAGTTTAGATCTCGCGGTCTAATCAAAGAGCAACTGAACCTTACAGAAGAGCTAGAAATAATCGTTTTGTTAATGCGGATCTCTGGTAGAAGCATGAGCCGTTCTGCTTGATAAAAATTAGTAGTTGACATCTTTTATGTCCTGCCTCTTGGCCTGCGGCGGCCGTTTCTTGGTGGCAAATCTGTCTCGGTTGCCATACTGTCAACCTTTATATCAAAATATTTCTGTATTTCAGATTTCTTTTCAAGCTTTACTAACTGCTCTGTTTCACCTTCTTCTATTATTTCGAATATTTCGAACTCAAAGTTGTCTAGAGAGTAGTCGACACCGAACTCTTCCAAGTCAATCACTACTTCTTGGGACCGGATCTCTAGCTTAGAGCCGTCTAAAAAGTTAACGATGTCAGAAGTTAGATCAATATAGTTTTCTGAGTCTAATATGTGCTCTGGAACCTCTATTGTGTTAACTCTTTCTTCTCTCAGCTCATATGAAGACGTGAAGTTAAGCTGTGGTATCGGAAGCTCTATACCTCCCACTGATGCATCATCCTTTATATCAACAAAAGAGGGCCCAGTCATGGACAAATTGAAGTGTGGGGCGGTAGAAGAGTGGAGGACAGACTCCTTTAGTGTATATCTGAGCAGTTTTTCAGCTATATGTGGCTCCTGCCTTCTTCCTATCTCTGGCATTGTTCGCGGAGAGTCCGGATTTGCAGGGTTTTCGTTCTGATCATGTGTCTTGCTTAACGGTATGGACGTATGTTGCGTCTTTAATCTCTGACTTTCTTCTATTCTCTCTTCTGTGCGGTTCTGTTCTTCCACAATTCCGGCGCATTCGCCATTATAAAGTATATCATCATCGAAAAAATCGTAATATTTTGGCGCAAAACGGCCCCTTGCAAGTAAATTCTTGCCGAATTGAGTCAGTTTTATGTCAATAACTTCTTGTTTTTTATCAAAAAAAGCCATTTTAGATTATTATTCCTCTATCTTTGACCCGGGAGCATTAATACTACCAGGGATATTGCCCACCACTGGTGCATTGATTGGTCCGGGGGCGCCAGCGGGTGGGATATGGTTGTAACTATCAATCTTAGTCTCTAATTTAACTAGCTCCACAAAAGAAAAGTAATCATATGGCCAGTTAAACTGCAGTTTGTTTATGGGCCGGCCGCGGCCTGGAAGTCCGCTGTACAATGAACCCTGGCTTAAGGACGATTGGGATCCTTTTAAATACTCCATTTCTTGGATGTTCGAGGTTCTCGGGTCGATCGATCTCTTTCTAACCTCTTCTAGACTTGTGAGGCCTCTTTGTTTAACCTTAAAAATCATCCATCTAGTGTTTTGATTTTTATCTAAAGGAGAAAACAAGTTCCGAGGATTCTCAACGGGTGATAAGCTGTCTCCCATAAGACTAAGAGTATCTAAGTAATGGCTTACATAGGATACATCATTCTCAAACCCAAATCTTCCTTCGAATGACTTGTTTGTGTACGAGTATCTAGCTGTCGCTGTACTGTCAGCTGAAGATGGATACAAATTTTGCCACATATTTCCTAAGTCATCTTTGCCCAGAGAGGCTTTAAACTGGAAAAAGTACATCATATAAGGTGTTTTACCTGACATCAAGAAGTCGAGATCTGGAGGTAAGATATATTCTTCCATCATGAACAGCTGGTACTCAATCGCATTAACGGGTGAGTCACTAATCAGATTTCCTGTGCGAACTGCATATTTGGCTCTTAACCTTTCATATTCTTCTATCGTATTTATTCTATCTGATATCGAAACATCCCTGATCTCTTTTTTGATGGCGGCAACAGTGTTTTTAGCTTTGTCATAAAAGTCTTCATTGAACTCAACAAACTGTATTTCATTCCTAAGATCTGTTCTTATAATATAAGGAATCGCTACTATAGCTTCCTTAATAACCTTTTTATCTTCTATGGCTCCGATACGTTGGCGATATAGTTTGGCCTCTTTAATACCGCGTTGATTTATATTCTTTTCTCTGTCGATACTGAAACCAAGTTTGCCGGCTAGACCATGGGAGCCTTCGGCGGTTGGGACATCAACTATATTTAAGAAATAGCCCTTATTTTTATTGGTGCCGGCGTTTGTGTTATCCATACCTGGAAATGTACCCTTTTGATGCCACATTCCGATTGAACCAGTTATAAATGATCCTGCGGTGGCGGCAGAGTTCTCTTGGCCGCGGTGGTAGTAGGCATCCCAAGTTCTAGTTTTCCATGGAGAACCGCTAACAGGCAGGACATCCCCTGCAATAGTTAGAGCAGAAGCTGTGACATTTGTAAAGTCCAATACTGGGGTTTCCCACTTTGTCTGAATAACCCATCTGTAAAAGTCATGATTTGGATCGATTCTGACAGGGGCGACTGGTAACCCTACTTCCGCGGGTTGATCATCATTAGACAAATAGCCAGAACCATGAAGCACTGTTTCTACGTTGTCCGCTTCTAGTTTAACACAGATTCCTAGGTTAAGAGAAGCAGATAGAGACATAGAGTTAATATAATTCTGATTTGTTCCGGCGTTTGAAGGTGCCGTATGAAAATTATGATAAGTAAATGTAGAGTTCTCAATGATTTCTTTTGCGCCGTATACACGAGAAGCAGATGGTACAAAAGAAATTTCAACATACGGATCTGCATTCTTATCCAAGAATGGTGGTACATAAGGCGCAAAGCCATGCTCTGTCACAGAAGTTGTTTGGGTAGTTTCGTATGAAGCAGTGTGTGCAACAACACCGCCAGTAAGCTGTATATTGTGATTATTCATTATCTCGTCGAAGATAAAGACCGGGGTTGCCTGTACAGACCCGTTTGACAAGGTAGGAACGACCCCGGTGGATGTCCCGACCAGCACAGTATTAATCTCGCCTAGGCCGTTGGTCCCGGCAGTGGCTGTAATACCAAAACCAGATACTGCGTTAATAGAGTGGCACAAGTTCACAGCTGCGGTATCGCGAGAGTTGGCGCGAAGGCTAGCCGTTATAAAAGTTGTGTTACTTGCCCATGGCGTGTTGATAGAAGAAGTTGCATAAAACTTAAAGGTATGCGTGGTCGCTCCAACAGTATATTGGATACTCGGCAACTGAGCGCTTGCTGTCGCTTGCATTAACCACGGCACCCAGCCGGCTGGGTCATGGAGCTTCATATTATGATCCGGAGAAGTGGTTGAAAACACTGATCCAGAAGTTTGAGGGCTCTGCCCTATACAATAAAGCGTATTTGTTTCAGCAGTTATACCAAAGTCAGTTCTTATAGAAGAAATACTGCCACTTGGACCTAGAATAGTTGACAAGACACCCACGGAAGCGGATGAGAAAGAACTCGGTTTATAACCGCGGTCGTCGTCGTTTATCTTTTTAAGACGACTATAAAATTGATCAGCGATGTCGGGGGCTGAAGTCTTAGTATCAATATAGTTGAACTTCGGAGTGTTAAGATGAGAGAACGACCCCTTTGAGTTATCTGAATCATAAAATGCAAATGTGCTTTCGACCCCGGACTCGCTAGTCAACACTAGTTTCGGCATGTGCTCGCTTCCGGTGACAGAAGATAAATCATAGCCGCTGGGGTTGCCAAAAGTAGTATCTGCCCTAGCTCCAATAGGTGCAGGCAAATCCAAGTTAGTAGCAGGGGTGAGAACAGTTAAAGCAACGCCGCCATGGCCGTCATCAACAGGGGGCCCAAATGCTGAGTGCCTATCATACATCGTAGTGTCGACATTTGTAATGTGTGCACGCATTGTATATGTCGACCCTTCCTTAAAGAATTCTTTCACCGGTTTGGACATGGCCGTAGTTAAATGACCATCTTCCAAGAAGAAGTTTGCGGTCTCGGCTGCAAAGTTTTGAACAGCCAAAGTATAGGGCGAGATCTGGACTGCAAATGCGTTGCGGGGATTTGTAAATTTAGCGCCAAGTCTAAACTCCATATCCTTCTCATTGAACTTGCCAAAAAGAGAAGGTCTTTCAATGATTTTATTCCAAGCTGTAGTGCCGTACAATAAGCTAGCACTTGGGTGAGGTTCGTTGTCATGCATTTCTGTATCATATATGTTTACGGGATTCAGAACATCCTCAAAACTAATCCTCTTCGTGACATTACTTTTAAGACGTGGTATGCCGCCGTCGACAGTTCCGTTTATTAGAGAACCAGTAAAGGAGGAAGTTGCATGTATATAAAGATCAGTGTAACTCTGTATCGGGACAGTTTCGGGCAGCTCTGTGAGCGCGCTTGTAAGATGCGTCTGAAATATAGGATAATCAACAGCAACACCCGATTTTATTGAGTTATACAGTATTCCCGGTCCAAAGAATGCTTTGCCAGCATTGAATCTAGAAGCGTTGGCCCTCAGTTTAACGTATTCTCTGACATCATTTTCTGGTATATCAGATCCTTTGTCTACTTGAATGTGCTCAGAAGTTAGAGTATTTGCGCCTAAATAGTTTCTTTGGAATAACTCAGCTAGCTGGACACTTCTTTCTGCGGGATAAAAGCCCCTATATGGCAAGAATTTCATTGCTGCTTTACATTTAAGTGTCATGCGCGCATGGGAGATAGGATATTGCCCCTCTCTTAGTTCCTCGTCCACAACGGAAAAGTACTTCAAGAAATCACTATTTGAATAGGTCTTAAAGAACTGGCCTCCTGCTTCAACTTCACCAGAAGAGTTTTGATAGATGGCGCCCGTAATAGCTAGATAATCATCTCCAATATTTGGGTAACCCCTCTCACCCGTCAATATATCTTCTGCGAACTCACTGATTCTAAATTCTGGTACTAGAGAATGGTCTTGTGCTATAAACTTTATGTCTTCCGAGTACTTTTCATATGAATCATAAAAAGGACCAAGTGAAGACGAGGCGGCCTCCCACTTTGCTTCTCCGGCGAGATAGGTAGGAGCGCTCGTGTTGCGGGATAGGTCCGCTGACCTGGGTGCGCCAACCGTCTGCGGTATTCTGCGGTTATATACTAATGAAAAAGGTGGAGTGCCATGCAGGCTATTATAGCCTAAAGGAAAAGTGCTAAAATCGTTTTGTAGTATTCCTTCTCCTCTTGTTCCCTGATCCCTTGATGTCAGAGCTGAAGACCCGCTGTTGAAATAAGAGTTACCGATCTCGACCGGGCGGAGGGTGAAATCCGATCTGCCATCCAAACTCCAAGTTGAGGCAGTTATATGCAACAATGCTTCTTGGGCGCCGAGGAGGTCGACCGCATCGAAACTACCCAAGAAAGAACTCCGATAGTCAGATTGATCAGCTGCGGTGATAGTCTTGAAGGCTTGAAGGTCTGTACTGTTCAAAAGGGCACTATTTGAGTATGTGATATTACCCACTAGGATGTTCTCCCTACTAGAACGAGAAGATTTCCAGCCATGAAAGTCAAACTTCTCTCTTTCTCTCACTGATTTTTTATATGTGCTCTCTTCTCTTGGATATATCTTCTCAATATAGCTTATTTCTAAGAGCTTATTCTGGCCGAGCATGTTCTCCGCAATAATATTCTTCATAAAAGGGATAAAATCATGATGTTTTATTTCATTATGATTCGTGTCCTCTGCTATTTCCATATTTGCGTAACTTGTAAGGTCATTTTGATATGTCTTTCTGATATTGACATTACCAAAAGCCGGCAAATATTGCCCTAAATGCTCTAGATTCACGTCTTCTCTTCCAGCTTCAGCAACTTGAGTCAGATATTCATAGTAATAGTGATCCAAATTCCAGGCTAACTCTCTCTCCCTTTCTTTTAGTTTTCTAACATTCTCCCTTTCTTTATAAAAGTGAGGCAATCGGGGGTCTTGGCCGCGTGTCCATTCCATACTATCCGAGCCCAATGGGGAAGTAGGCGCATGGACCCCATGAATAGTAATCGATATTGGACAAAACCGGTTTGTGGCTATTGGGTCGATATAGTTCTTGATTATCCTTCCAGTGGAGGTCCCGGCGGCATATTTATCATTGTTATTTAGGAGCAAGGAGCGCTCGTAGACATCTGATATAGTCGGGAATCGCGATGCCCCATAGTTCATCGAGGGTGTTCTCTGGCTAGCCACTATGGCGCCAGTACTGAGATTGCCTTCATATACTCGCGAAAAGGTGCTAGACCTCCTATGGGCCCTTACTATTGGGTGCTCTCCACCCCTTAGCTGCTTCCATGACGGCCAACCATAAGGGCCCTGGCGATTAAGGATGATGGAGTTTAACAAGGTCGCAAGGCCATCTCCAAAACCTGTGACAGTGCCTTCGCCGCCGGCTCCTGTTTCCCCGTAATAATACCCCGGGATGCCCCCAACGAATGTTTGATTTATATAGTTTGAATCCTTGATGTTAGCCTGAGTAAAAGTAGTATAGGTGCCCCCATCATATGCAGAAACTATATTTCCCGAAGCGTCAGTGTATTCGAGAGAATCGTATCCTAAGGTATTTGTCTCTGTATTCACTGGCTCTTGTATAATCGTATTCAAATTAAGAAAATCTACCGGTACAAAACTCTTGAAATCAAATAGCTCGGGGTATTCCTCTATAGAATCGAAAACTCTGGAACCCAGTGTTCCAAAAACACGGCCAGAGTAGATAATGAAACTTGGTATGGACGGGCCCACTCTATAGTGAAAACTGCCATACAAGCTTTGTGATAGGAAGGAAATCGAAGAGGCGCTCCCGCTTGCATAATCATGCTGATGGCCTAGGCCTAGGTTTTTATTAACAAAATCAAACTTTGTGTTTGTTGCGCTGGCAGTAATCCAAGAGTACCCAAAATCATTTTGTGGTATTGGATGTTGTATAAAAGCATTGTCAGCCTTGGAAACTTGTGCCGTTGAAGATGTAGAATAAAAGTAGTTTCTATTCGTCATGTGCATTGACGCCTGAGTTGTAGACCCTGAGCGGTAACCTTGAGTAAGAGCCCTCTCTTTTTCTAAAAGATTCAAAGGATTTCTAATACTTAAGTTTCTATAGTTTAAAGTGTTATATACTGAATATTCTGCAGACTCTTTGTCTCGGCCATAAGCACCCTGTGTCTCTGGGCCACCAGGAGAACTAAATTGGTTGACTATTACATGCTCCCTTCTCCCCCTTACTGGTGTTGTAAAGTCAATCAATCCGCCTATTTGGCTCGTCGATACTGGATCAATGATAACACTTCCGCTGTCTGCCAGATATCCGTTGTTAAGGCGGCGACCTGTGGTCATAACTATTTCATAATCTTTCTCATAGTTTCCTTCTCTACCAGCAAGGCCACTGGTCAGATCAGTATTGATGTTCGCTATATTATAAGGACGTTGCAAGCCGCGGCTAACAGTAGAGCGTGGACCCACAAAGGGGCCCTTATTTTCTTTTAGCGTCAAAGTCTCTGCGGTGGCAGAAAGTATATACGCTTCTGGCCTGTCTTTGTACACCGCGCCAAGCCTGACTCTTCGATGTGGCATGCCGCCAACGTTATCGCGAGCAAAGGGGCCCTGCAAAGAACCTCTCTCATCATCATGGTTGTTTGTTATCGAAAGATTCGATTTGAAATCACTAAAATCTTGGCCGGCTGAAGAACTGTAGAGACTAAAGGGGAGTATCATATCAGCGTCAGCGTCTAGATAACCTTCCGTATTCGTAGTATTTGTCTTTGCGGTATAGATATTTTCCTTCTGTGGATTTAAAACATCTGAACATTTCTTAAACTCATATATATCTGATTTGTTTAGTTTGATTTCGTGACCAGAGTTTATAATTTTATAGAATGATTTATTCTTACTCGCGTTTCTGTTTGATCCCACCTCTATGACAGGTAAGCGCGCTGAAGTTAAACTATAAGGGCGTGTCAGGCGGCGAAGGGCATAGGTTGATCCGCTTACCACAGAACTCCTTCTTATCCTTTGAGTTTCGCGATCTGAGTCTGTATTTGATGAAACAGATAGTATGCCATCCCTCTCTGCCCTATCGGACCACCAGAGGCAGTTATCGGCTTCGTCCAAAGAGAGTGGGGCATGGCCGTGTTCCCAATCATATAGTAGCTCATTGATTGCTAAAATCTGACCTTCGATCTTTGGGTCTTTAAACTCAAAGTTGGGCGTCTTGTGCTGGTACTTATTCCTTTCGAGGGCATGACTTTCAACGACATCTTCTAGACCTAGATTCATTTCTGCTGTGGCCGGTTGGAGTTGTTGTAACATCTTTCCTAATGAAGAATCGATCCACTTATAATATTCTATGAACTTTTCAAGGTCAACCTTGCCTTCAACCTTCGAGAAGAAACGCTCTCTCAATTTTTCTAGTGACTTGTACTCTTGTCGATACTTATATACTGGCTGGCCTATCAGGTTGTTAAAGGCAACTGCGCCGGCCAACATTTTAAGCATTTCAGCTGAGAGTACCTGATACATGCTCTTCTCATATGTGTACAGAGAGGAGACAGGTCTGCTATCTAGTTGAAATGATTCTATTTCTCTGTCTTTTATCTCTACTTTTGACTTAGAATAAAAGTTATCAATGTTTATATACTTAAGAGCACTCAAGAATTCTTGCTGTATTATCCCTGTCATATCTGGAACGGTAGTGGTAACGGCCGGGTACTTATATCCAGTTATACTACCATAGCGAGAAAGGGATTCCGCGGAGCCGCTAGCATGATCTTCTATTTGAATGGTATCACTGTTATAAGTTACGTCATCAAACTGCCAGTTCAAGATTAGGCTGTCCCCACGAAGCACAGAACTGCCCTCGTTACTATCCTTTCTGGACATGGCCAGCGTTCGGCCGATGGTATCAATCTCTTTTGCGTGCTCTTTTATTTCTTCAGTTTCTAGGCGATCATCCCAGACACTAAGGCTGATATTCTTGAGGTCTGAAATAGTTTGTACAGATCCAACTATGTTTGTTCTTTCTGCACCAGCAAAAACACTCTTGTTACTTGTTATGAAATTCTGATAGTTCGTTGAATTTATAGAGGCAGACATATTAAACTGTGCGGTTAACACATCTAGCTCGTATTGGTACCCTGAAAATTCGACTCTGTATGTCTTATCTGTTCGATTGTTTGTATTATATAGCGGATTGTCTGTATCCTCTGAAAATCTAACTGCAAGATGCCATGGCTTGTTTGCATAGACTTCATTAAAATAACTGGTTGTTAGATCCGTAAATATTCCAGATTTGCTAGACAGCTTGAAGTAGGCCCCGGGGTTGATTGTGGCCGATTTGATACTTTGGACTACGAATCCGGGATAGTTCGCGACGGTCGTAGCAAGATCAGCCCCTGAAACACCTCTTACACCAAATATATTGGCAGTAGTTGCTGTACTTGTAGACGGCGTGATATACGGGAAATAAGCAGTTGTTTCAAACGTCATCGGGCCACTGGGTCGGCCGGCAATATAATCTCTTTCTTCTGCAGTGTCTGCTGCCTGATGCAAAGTGACTTCCCTGTTGAGGTCTTGAAAAGATATCGATTTAATTTCTATGTCATGGGATACCGCTTCATTCTTTATTTCTTTCTCTGCGTTGTTAGCGTAAACATTTGGAGCTATTAACTTCTCATCTACACCAAAACATCTTATAAGGTTCCGAAAAGAACTAGTGGTTCCCTTGGTTCCGTAGATCGATTGTAGATTAACATAGACAGAGTTCAATATCTTGTTTTTAATAGTGTCTGCCTTTGAATAAATTAGAGCCGGCGCGACGAGAGTTTTCTGATCTATCTTTTCAAACTTAAGATTATGAAAGAACTCGTCTAAACTCGACCGACTCACAATAGGAAGGTCTGTGACATCAAAACCTCTTCCGACTAAGTTTTGAATAACATATTTTTCTTCTCCTCCAAATGTATTGTAGGTATTTGTGAAATCTTTTTCACAACCCAACAAGGAAGTAAAGTTTTGTGAGTAGTTTGCAGATCCAGAAGCATAGAAGAAGTCGCGATATTGGGGAAAACTAATCTTAGGGATATCGTTTATGAGCAATCGGATTGAATCAAACTGGGAGGCCATGGCCTGGATCAAGATGGAGAAATCACTTTCTAGGTTATTTGAGCCGGCTGGGGTGTCATAAGCCCACTGTGGGACACTCTTAAAAAGTGAAGAGTTGTTGTATCTATCATAAGCTCTACCTACATTCGTAAGTTTCGCTAATTGAGTTACGACGCGAGAAGAGGTAGAATTGATAATCGGATCGCCTATTTCTCTTTCGGTTGTTGTGCTAGTCAGAGTTATTGCTGAAACATTTGATCTAGAGTCTGCGTTATAACCAATAAACTCGCCATTATTGACACGGCCAGAATAATCTAGTATTATCTTGTCTTGGCTAGTGTTGTCAGTAGTACCCTCATTGAACTTATAATATACGCCAAGTATATTATTTATGTTTTCTTTGTCGGTGGCTCCGTTAACAGGGGAGTCATAGTATAAGCCGATCTGCTCTGGTGTCCTTTTCTCCTTCCAGAATCGAAAATCATCGATGGAGCCAATAGCTTTTCCCGAGCCCATGACGCCATTACCGTCCTTCGCTTGGGACAAGGCCCCAATGGTACCGTTAAAGTACCCCAGAACGGGCCCTAGGGCCTCTGTAGTGGAAATGGTGCTATCATATTCGCCATCAAAGTAGAGTTCTGCCACCAAATTCGAGCCACTGGAGTACACTGTGATAGCATAATGGTGATAACTGTCGTCTGCTATCGTCTCCTTCGTAATATCGCTAAGTGTAAACTGGGCGCCGTCGAAACCTGCAGTGCCGGACATATAGGTGAGAAGGATTGGGTTTGCGGAGCCGGCTGATGTCGACATTTCCACCAAGAAACGGCCATAAGAACTACTTCCTTCGGTATAATCGCTAGTACCAATATCTGTAATGACTTCCCGGCCGGTCTTTGTTGATGCATAGCTACCCTTTTTCAGCCAGAATTCTACAGTATTTCCAGCTGATGGGTCCAGTTTAAGGCCACTTTCTCGATTTGTCGCCGAATCCAGTCTAGTGCCCACATATGGGCCACCAGAAAACTTTATATATTCAGGTATAGCTGGAAGTCCGTAATTGCCGGCAGTAGAAGAGACTGTACCCCAACCCGTAGGGCTAAGATTAACTAAACCAACCTCTTTTGGATATTCATGTTGTAAAACTGCTAGATCTAGCACTGAGGCAGAAAGGGACCACTTGACCTTTTCTAATGCGGAACCATCATAAGGGTATGAGCCGTAAATATAGGAATATGAATTTTCATAATACTTTTCGGCACTTCCATAGAATGCGAAGGTTTCTGGATTTTTGACATCTATAAGCGGCAGGACGCGTTTAACTAGCTTATTATATTCTTCCGCATATTCCGGGGATTCTAGGATGCTATTATATCTGTCTGAGTTGGCTGCAGCATGGTTTACTATACCTCTCATTTTTTTTCGTTTCTTGTTTGTGAGTTCGTGAAGAGCGTCGCCGAATTGAAATTCCTTTTTCATGGATCAACTCTAAATCTGAATTTCTCTTGCTGCTCTAGGTAAGTAGAAGCATCTTTAAAAACAAAAGATATTTCATAAGCATTGTTTGGCTCCAAAAGAGACATATCCAAATCGAAATAAGAACCCTTGTTATCATAAGACAATGAAGAATAACTAGGAGTACTACCTGTTGAATAGGATATTACCTCATAGTTGTCCGAAACTTTAGTGATTTTATAAAACATGTCGCGAATAGTGTTAACAGGTGCCTTCTGGGTGGCGACAGTATATACATTTGGTTTCCAGTTTTTGTTCCTGGTATATACCCTAAACGTTGCTTTCTCACTGCTTAGATAAGAGTCTTTTAAGTTTTGCACATTAATAACATAAGAAGGTGATTCGTGATAATCATCCGGCTTGATGGTATATATGGTGAATCCGGAACCCGTAACAAGTGTGGTGGGCACTCCATCAACTGCAGTTCCCCAAACATCATACACAAAGGACTGGTTCCCCCCGTACTCAAAGGTAGCTTTGTATACTCCAAGTTCTTGGCGGCTAGCTGTAACGTAAGTTCGGTTGTCAGCCCCGACGCCGCCGGCTACAGGTAGTACCTCCGGAGAAGACGGATCTAGATTGCCGGAACTATGTAAACGAACCCATAAGGCGGAGCCAGTATTCGGAATATCAATGAAGGAGCCTCTTCTCTTGTTGTACAGAAAGATATTATTTAAGTTTTCACTGGCTGGTACCAGACTGTTTGATTTTAAAATATGATTTCTATCGTCTTTTTTCGATGCATCCCACTGGGCTTCAATAAGTGGCTTTTTAAAGAACTCATGAGTGCCTCGCGAATAAAACTTCTTAGTATAATAGGATTTCTTCTTTGAGCCGTCTTCATAAGCATCTTGCAGCTTGACCACCAAGCCATGGTTGGGCATTCCCCTACCATTGATAAGTGGGACGAATACTAACCGAGACACAGGGATTTCTGTACTGAAAACAGTATTTCCATGAAACCCCTTTACTGATTGTGTGAGAGCTAATAGAGTGTCATCCCTTCTATTAACTGTTATCTTCGAAGAAAAATCTATAGTTATTTGTGCTTCTAAGGATGCTGCTGTAGTGGCAGCATCAGCGCCGATTTCTACAAATGAACCGTTGCCTGCAGTGTAAGTTGAAGAAGTAATAAAAGTGTAGGTGATTTTTTCACCCTCATGAGAATAAAGGCTAAAAGCATCATCCTCCTGCATATTAGCTACCAATTCTATACTTCCACTAGCATTGACGGCGGTGTCGTCATTGAAAGCTATCCATTCTTCTACCAGACCGGTGATAT
>Ga0208156_1000624_pt1 | contig 12788 bp, 13 predicted proteins | sample 1_EtaG_FD_184073 | JGI IMG/M metagenome (GOLD analysis project Ga0208156, IMG submission 184073) | Marine viral communities from the Subarctic Pacific Ocean - 1_ETSP_OMZ_AT15124 metaG (SPAdes) (version 2) | ecosystem: Environmental > Aquatic > Marine > Oceanic | place: Pacific Ocean | collected...
TTAATATGGTCTTCTACTCTACAAAAGTATCCAGCTCCACCAGCTTTTCTAACTCGGATGTCATTCTCTATTGAAAATTCAGCAGCCCAATCATCAAAATAATTTTCCTCAAACTCATCATCGTGAACGCCGAACTCATCCATTGGTACAAATACCGTGCCAGGTCTGTAAGGTGGATCATTAGGAAATATATTTGGTTGTACTCTAAAGGATGAAGCAATCAATTTACCGTCTACTTCATCATACAATTTTAATAACTCAATATCTTGATTGGGTCCTACCCAAAAGTCTGAATGTAATATATTAACAAACTCTGTTTTTACTTTACTGACACACAAATCTATACCACCACCGATACCTCGTTGATCGTCCCTATCCATACCTGTCTCTATATAATATTCAATACTAAGTTCATCAGCATTTTCTGCTAACCACTCATTTGTACCATCAGTGCAATTCTCTGCAAATATAAAGATAGGCATATCATTATAATAACAATTTTGTCTGACGGATTTTACCGTTAGTTTTAAAAATGGTAAATTATTAAAGGTTGGTATTACTGATGTTATTTTACTCATTTTTTAAGACCTTTTAATATTTCTTTACTTTTGTATCTAAGTACAGTGTATGTTTGATTAATATTATCACCGCCTTTAGGCCAGTCACCTACTATAGAAAAGGGGAATTTAATTTTATCTTTATTTAATAATCCTAATTTATATAAATGCCATGGAAACAAAAAATGACTTGATATGTTTGCCCATTGGGGACATTGACCTGGTGTAGTATACTCGTCTAATTTATCAAACATAGTTCCAAACCTATCCATATCAAATGGATTCATAACTATAACATGATCTATCATATGATCCCAATTATTTGGAGCAAACCCATATGGATGGGTAGGTGTGGTAGCACTATTTTCCAATTCCGTTGCTAGGTGAACATCATTAACATTTAATTGTGAAAAATCAATAGATTTATTCCAATACATATCAAATCTAGCATTAATGACTAAATCATATTTAATATTATTTTCTTGTTCATATTCTCTTCTTAATTTCATTACCTCTTTAAAACCATACCATCTAGAATAATGTGCCTGTACTCGCACCGAGTGTGCTCCTTCTAAATGAGTTGGTACATCAAAATTAATCTGTTTCATAAATAATGATTTTTTTGGTTTATATATTTTTTTAAGCAAATCCCTTTCATCTAAATGCCAAGAAAATAAAAATATATCAACATCATTATTTTTTAAAATATTTTTATCTATTGACTTATAACTATATTTAGCTAATTCAGATACTAAATCTGGATTACTTTGGTCACAATTTTTACCAACCAATCCACCAATTATACCATTAATAGTATATGCAATTTTCATACTAAATCTTTCACAATGGAAACTCCAAACCTGTATAAAGTTCGAATTGTTTTGATGCCTGTAAACCAGCTAATTTAACACCAGTCTGAGAAGAAGTCAAGCAATTAATAAAATCATTTGATTTATGAATTAAATCACTTATATCTACTGGAGTACAATTATAAACTACCGAATCTCTTATATCATGTAACTCATTCCAATTTTCTCTTGTCACACTCTCCACACTAAATCTACAATCTTCGGCTGCCCATGTAACTGCTCTAGCATACCCACCATCACCTACAATGTATAACTTTTTCCGATTATCATACCTATCTAAAAAAATAGTAGCAGCATATAAATCTGTATTATAGGCAGTCAAACGGCCGTTGGTATTTAGAACTGTATTTGCCGATCCTATCTCTCTAACAGAATCTTTCATATTATGAACATATTTCAATACTTTTACTTTATATGGCATAGTAACAGCGAACCCCTTAATACCTAAAGTTAAAACTGACTTTATAGCATCCTCAATATTATCTACTGAAAATGATTTGTAAATCTTATTCAATCCATAATAATAGAATGCTGTGTTCATCATCTGACAACCAGTATTACCAGCCGTCTTAGCAAATGAACAATATACTTCTGTATCTTTATTTATCCACTGATTCACTTAAAACCTTTTTTGATATCTGTCCGGCACTCAAACCATATTTTTCATATAAATCTTTTGGTGGTGCTGATTCTGGAAATACATCATTTAATCCAATCCTTACAACCTTCTTTGGATACTCGTCTGTTAAAACCTCGGAAACTGCAGAACCTAATCCCCCAACAACAGAATGATCTTCTACTGTAAATAGATGTTTGGTTTCTTTAGCACATTTAACTATTATATCTTTATCTATTGGTTTTAATGTTGATATGTTTACAACCCTAACACTACGAGATGTATTATTCTCTATAAGATTAGAAGCCTCTATTACATCTCCCAAAATACATCCAGTAGAAAATATTGTTATATCAGTTCCGTCTTTCACTATCTGCCCTTTACCAAACTCAAATGGTATATCAATATCTTCAACTGGTTGTCTACCCAATCTCAAATAATATGGTGAATTCAAATCTGTTTCACATAAATACTCAATGACCTTTATGGTTTCAGAATAAGATGCTGGGTTTAATATTTTCATATTAGGTAAAGCCCTCATAATACTAACATCTTCTAATCCCATCTGAGTTACCCCATCCTTACCAATAGCCATACCAACATGAGTACCAACTAAAACAACAGGACGATTTGAATATGCTAAACTACATCTTATAATATCATATCTACCTGTTAAAAATGAACCAAATGATGCAAGAAAAACCTTGTATCCATATTCAGAAATTCCTGATGATATTCCTATCATATTAGCTTCTGCTATTCCAATTTGAAAAAATCTGTCTGGGTGTTTTTCTTTGAAACTTGCTATCTTTGTAGCCTTACCTAAGTCTGCGTCTAATGCAACAATGTTATTATATTTATCTCCCATTACAGGTAGATGATTTCCAAATGCTTCTCTTGTAGCTTTCATCTTAAACTCCTAACTCTTCCATTGCTATTTCATACTCTTCTTCCGTAGGAACTTTACAATGCCAACTTGGGTCTTCCATAAAAGAAACTCCTTTACCCTTTACGGTATCTAATATAATACATTGTGGTTTAATGACACTCGTTGAAACTACAGACTGTCTCATTTCATATCTGATAGTACCCATATTATGCCCATCTATAACTTTACAACTCCAACCAAATGATGATATTCTCTCTTGTAAATTATCATACATAATACTAAAATCTTTTGAGTATCCATCATTTTGTCCTTTGTTCCAATCTATAATACAAACTAAATTTGTCAACCCAGTTTTAGGATAGTACATTAATGATTCCCAAACTTGTCCTTCTTGTAATTCTCCATCACCCAATACACAAAATATAGTTCCATTTATATCTTGTAGATGTTGTCCAATTGAATGTCCTATCGCAATACTCAATCCTTGTCCTAACGAACCCGTTGTAGCATCTAAAATAGGCAATCGTTCTTTATCAGGATGTCCTTGTAATGGTGAATCTATCTCTCTAAATAAATCTAATTCTTCATCTGTTATTTGTCCTAACTCATGTAACACTGCATATATAATAGGAACTGCATGTCCTTTAGATAAAATCAATTTATCTTTACCACCAATATCATAATCTTCATACAATACACAAGTTAATTCTGCCATAGAAAATGCACCACCAATATGTCCTGATTGTTTATCAACAACCATATCTATAACCTTTTTTCTTAATACATTAGGATTTATTTTCATTGTGTACTTTCTCCTTTAATAAACCTACAGCAATATGTGTTATCTTTGACAATATATCTTCAAAATGAAAATTATTATTGTTACCACCAGTTTGTCCTGGGAATATTGATGCGCCCTCAAGTGATATAGTTAAATCCGCAAACTCATTACAATTATTAACACTATTTCTCGTAACCAATATAGTTTTCATTCCCCTTTCTCTAGCAACCCTAAATGCTTCTAATACATTCTTAGAGTTACCCGAACCAGACATACCAAAAACAATATCGCCTTCAATACCTTGATACTTTAATTGTTCACTAAAGATAAAACGAAATCCTAAGTCATTACTAACTCCAGTTATAGTTGCTTGGTCACTACATAAACTAACACATTTAAATCCATTTCGTGGTATTGTTTGAACTCCTTTATCCTCTGAGACAAATGGGTGCATATTCATATCCACCACTAAGTTTTGTACAGAAGCAACATTACCACCATTACCACACGCAAAGATAGTTTGTTCATTTTCATATGCTTCAAAAACCATATCAACAAATTCCACAATCTTTTGTGTTGGTATGTTACCAAATACATTTGCTGACTCTTCTTTGTATAACTCTATGAGTTTTTTCTTATTCATTACTTATTCCTCAATAAAACCTTTGCTAATAAATATTTTCCATATAGAAATAGAAAATTACCATATCGACCATCTTTAAAATTGTCATACAATGTACATATATTAAAATACTGTAAAATTCCCAAAAGTTCTACATTATTCCAATCATAATTATTGTCATCACAAAACTCTTTAAAAATATCCATAAAATAAACCAAATTACTTTTAACATAAAACTCAATACTGACACTACCACCAGCACTACTATAACTGAACATATCCTTTAATATACTCTGACCGTTAATCATAATTGCATGATATAATTTTGCCAAATCATAATAAACATCACCTATCTCTACACTATTACCAAACCTTTGTCTCCAATCTATCAATACAAACTTATCTTTTCGTTTATCATATATAATATTTTCTGGCTGTAAGTCTCCATGAAAATAAGATGGTGTTGCATTTTGATAAAATACAGACCAATCTATTTTATCCAGCATATCTTTAATTGGTTCTACTTCTATTCCATTAATAATCTTTACCTTATCGAATTCTGAATCAAATAGTTTCTTAACTCTTTCTTTTGTTTTTACTTCATACATTTCTTCACAATCATCTAAATAACGATTACCATTGATATAAATTTCTCCCCATAAATTTTCTTCACATTCATCCAAAAACTTTCTCAATAGTTTCTCATCAGTTATATTTGAAAGTAATTCTCCTTGAATATAATCATAAGAATACATATTTTTATTTATAACTGATGCTTCTGGACAAGTACTATTTAAATATTTAGTTCTTTCTATTCGTTGTTTAGATTTCTCTGGATCATCGAAATATTTAACAACCTTTCCGTTATCTACAAAAATAACCTCATCACTCTTATTTGCTACAACATCATTAGAAAATACTCTCTGTGTATTTGCGTATGACTCATTGTTACCAGTATCATACCAAATAAAATTAATTAATTTCATATGTTCTAAACCATCAAATCCATGAATCACTTGATATTCATCTTTTATTATTTTATGTTTTTCTAATGAATCCCAAAATGATTTATATTCATAAATTCCTGCCATTCCAATGTAAGCACTTTCTCCCACTCCGTAATATAAGTTATCAAGATATTTACTACCCCCAACCAAACAGTAATTCAAAGAATCATCTTTGTCAACTGGTGATATACCTAACCAATTTTCATCTATAGACATTAAATCAATATCATCACCTACCAGAGTATCTACAGAAGTAAAAACAAAAGGTTCTTGTAATTCATTCTTACAACATAATAAACTATAACCTGGTCCCGACCCCACACCTTCAAAGTTATCAACATCCACATAAATAATATTTTTATCTGAATGAACCAAATTCATATATGTTTTAATCTGTTCTGACTTGTACCCAACTGCTATTACTATTTCCACATCATCTAACCTATCGATTATATGTGATATTACTGGTTTGTTCTCCAAAGGAAGTAATGCTTTATGTAGACCAACTATGTTGTTGTTTCTTGTCCCTTTACCGGCAGCCAATATACAGAATTTTTTCACTAGTTTCCTTCATGTTCTGTTTCTATTTTACCACTACCCCTAGCCGAATCATCTGCAAATCTAATACAGTCATTTAAATGAGCAGTAGAACACTCTAAAGCAGTATAATCAGTTGTAGCTATAACTCTATGTTTAGTTTTTAATGGAACACACCAACCGTCTCCAACTTTATATGTTCTTGATTCCATCGTACCATCATCTTTTTCTAACAGAACTTCCGCTTCACCTTCAATTACATAATTGGTTTCGACTTTCTTTTCATGCCATTGTAAACTACTCTGATAACCTTTGTTCATATGAATTAACTTATAAGCATAGTGTTCATTTAACTCCAACCATAGTTCATATCCCCAAGGTTTTTCCACTCTGTATGAACTAATATCTAACCGATGAGATTTATTCTCATCAATCTTATCTTTATATTCTTCAAGTGCCTCTCGCACCCAATCGTCTTTTATATATTCATATTTCGACATCTTTAACTCCATTTATAATTAAAAATTTGTAAATCTCTTCGATACATATCACTAACTAATTCTATTGTTTCTTCATCATAATAATCTTTGTAGTTTCCATACTCATGTCTTTTATTTTTAGCATGAACCATAGGTACATGAGGTATATGAATTTTAGAACACAATTCTTCCCAATCATCGTTTATATTTTCAACTTTACCAATAAATAATGAACCTAAACTATATCCAATAGGAGTTTCTATTAAACTTGACTGTAATTGATAATGTAATTTTTTTGGATTTCCATTTTCATCAAAAATTCCATCATATACAAATTCCTTAAAATCTGGATAATAAGATCTACTTATATCATTCCAAGCAGAAACCAATCTTGAAAATGGATTTCTCACAAATATGAATGAAAAATATTTATCCATTTCTTCATCTGTTATATCTTTAATCCATTGCCCAAACTCTCTTTCATCATCTATTTTAACTATCCAATCACCCATAGGCTGTAAAATAGTTCTAAATATGGATGTACCTGCACATTTTCCTGGTTTATAATAAATTAACTTCTCAATTGGATTAACAGCCAAACTTCTTTGTATATCATTAATATACTGACGTTCTTGTCTATAATACTCTGTAAATTTATTTTCCATTAAATACAACGCCATATAATTCTAATAATTCAACATCATATTCATCACAAGTGTTCTTTACTCTATTTTTTAAATTTAAAAATAACTCAACATCATTTCTAATATCAGTGTACAAATCCTCAGTATCTAACATTATATGTTTAACTCTACCACCTTCAAATATTTTTTCTAAGTTCAATACTCCCTGTAGAGTTTCAATTTTTGGTACAAAACTAACTGTATCTGGTATTATATCACAAATTATATCAACTTCAGATACTTCTTCGATATTAGATGTTGCGAAATATTTAATATTTTTATATTGACTCATCACTTCTAATGCATCATTCATATCCAATACAGGAACTGGTGGTTTACTTCTACCTTTCGGATAATCAAGAAATATATCATAATCTACTTTAACAAATTTATGTAACTCTTTCATATCTTTAACATGGGCCATATTTATTCTAATAACGATACTTTTATCGTTTTTAAATATAGAATTTTCTTCTCCAAGTCTATTTTTTATATTAAACTCTGGTAAAGTTAATAAATGATTAGATAGCAATATCATCTTCATTCCTTTTCAATATGACTATATTTCGACATCTTTAACTCCTATATCTCTTTTTAAATTTATTGCTATTGCTGTATCTTCCCCATCGGATTTTAAATCGTTTATCAATACTCTTATTCCACCACCGATACCCATTATAAGTCTATCGTAAATTATACCAGCTTCTCTCAATTGACGTTCAGTAGATTCTCTCATACCTTCTTTTCTACCAGTGGTTAAAATAATATTATGACCAGCTTTATCCCATTCCCATAATTTTTTTAAAGTTCCTGGTAATGGTTTCATAACTTTATTATTAAAATCATAATTACCCATTTCCGCAGTATATGGATATTCACATAATGTACCATCTATATCACAAAATATTGTTTTTGGTTTATTCATTCTCTACTCCACCTAAATTAGCAAAAAAATCATACCAATGTAAACATACATTTTCATACGAACATGCTTCAATCATCCTTTTACGAGCATTATCTATAATATACTGATAATCTTCCATATTTCCAAGTACTTTTTCTACTGTCTCATTTAAATCTGACCAATCCATTTTTACTGGTAGATAAGTTTCGTTTGCCCGTAACCAATTAGGTTCAGCAATAACTCTATCCATATCAGGTTTTAATATTAAACAACCCCATCTAGTTAATTCCATATCTCTATAACACAATTCTGCCATACCAAATGGAGATACACCCATCTTTGATCGACTTAATATTTGATCCGTCTTATCATATGGAAAATTACCTTTTACAATATTGTATTTATTTTCAATTTCAGACAATTTAATCCAAGAACCATTTCTATGTTTAGTATATAGCACATCCGTCTTGACCTCATGATCATAAACATCCATATCTAAAATTCCACGATAAATAGCACAAACATCAATATCACGATTTGAACTTCCACTTTCTAACTTTTGTAAATGAGTCCAATTCATTGGTACATTATATCCCTGTAATTTCATTCTTGAATATACATCATCTGGAATATCATAACCCTTGTCCAAAGCAGAACCAGTTCCGAACCACCATTTTCCTATTATAGATGGAATTTTGTAATCTTCTTGAGTCATCAAATACTTTTTAAACATATATTTAGCATTTGATTCAATAAAAACTTCATAAGCACCCATGATCTGTGGAGAATCCCCCGCATGAAATATAAAATAATCTCCTGATTTCTTTGACAGCTGTTCTATGCCCCAATCAATACTTTCCTGTAAAGGTAAAGATAAATCTACAAACTCTTTTCCACTTACAAATTCGTAATCATAATCATCTGAATCTGTTATATCAATACTGTAATCTCTTAGCATATCCTTCACTAGCAATAATACACCAAAACATTTAATATCTGTATTATCTGATAATTTAACTTTTATCATTAGTCTTTCAGAGTTATAAACTCACACCCTTTATTTACCAATTCTTCATTGTTTGACTTAATATAGTCAAAGAAATTCCATGCTAATACTAATATATTATCTGGTGGATTCTCATCTAATGAACCATTCTTACCTTTAATCGGTATTCTTACTCCAGGCAATAACTTACCGTGTTTCAATTCATTATCTTCTATGATATAATCAATAGACTCACCATCTATACCAAAATAATTCAAAACTGTAGTTGCTTTTGCTGGTGAACCATAACCTACAATTGATTTACCTTCTTCTTTTAGAATCTTAATTCTAGAAACTGATTCCTCTTTACACTTTTCTACCTTTCGTGTAAATTCTTTATAGGTTTCCAACTTATCTAACCCAAACTCTTTCTCTTTCTGAATAAATTCAGATACGGATGGGTTAGCTGAATGAGTATTTGCTCCAACATATACTCTAATTGAACCACCATGTGTATCTACATGTTGAACATTTACTACCTGTAAACCTAATTTTTCAAAGAAGTTTTTAAGAGAAATTACACTCCAATAGTTATAATGTTCATGATAGATATTGTCAAAGGTTACTTCCTTTAAAGTGTCATATAAGTACTGAACTTCAACTATAAAACAACCATCTGATTTCATTATCTGAAAAGCGTTTCGTGTAATCTGTTCAAGATTATCCGAATGGGCAAATACATTAAATGCAGTTACTAAATCAGCTTCTTGTTTAATTTGACTTATGGTAGAGTCGTCTTCAAAATATCCATTAATAGTTGGAATTCCATTTTGTTCTGCGAGATAAGATAAGTTCTTTGCAGGTTCAACTCCACATACACTTACACCTTTCTCTTGAAGTGGTTTTAGAAATACCCCATCATTACTACCAATATCAACCACAAATGATCCTTCTCTTAATCCAAATTCTTCTGTGAGTGAATCCGCAGCATCTGAAAAATGTTTTCTAAATGTTTCTGTAGTTGATGATACATAAAGATACTCATTAAACATTTTCTCCCTTGGAACTGAATGTGATAATTGACAATTATGGCAATCAGGACAATAGTTCATTTGTAGTGGATACAATTCATCTTCTTGATTTTCATCATCCAATAAATTATTTGCGAGTGGTGAATTTCCAAGTGATACAACACATTCTAATCTTGAATTGCCACAACTCCTACATTCTGATTTATAATTTTCAAGTAGTTCTACTCTCATTCTCTCGTCTACTAACTCGTAAGGTATCGTATGTTTACCAAAGTTTTCATGTTCCCTCTCACCATTCACAAGATTCAGAAACAATGAATCTTCAAGGAATACCATTGTATGTGCAACTTGTGGTTCAGTTACTACCACATCTCCTGGCTCCATAAGTTGTGTAGTCATCGGAGCGTTAGGTGTTTTCAAATCTTTAAATACACTAATATATCTACCACTAATCAAGATACACTTTTGTTGTTGTATAGGATGCCAATGGTTTGCTCTCACCGTACCTTTTTTAGACTCAATCCAACCAATCCAATTGATAGGTTCAGGTAATTCATAGTTAGTGATACGACCTCGTTCATCTACAAACTCCTTACCACCATCAAATTTATATTCCAAAACATCTCTTCTTAATGAACTATCTGACCAAGCATCAATCATACCTTTTATATCATCTCGAATGTTATTTCTAAACTCAAATCCAGTATCGAGTAGTTTCTGGTTCGATAATGTGTATCCTTGATTTGGAATCTCATCATCAGTTTCAGTTAAGTCTAAAGCTGGAACAAACTCTTTACATATTTCTGCTACATCCTTTACGGTCATATTCTCATTTCTTAAATGAAATACTTGTCTTTGGATATCATCTCGTTCTGCCATAAATTTCATACAACTAGCCACATCAAATAAAGAAACAAGTGATTTCCATTGAACACCACCACCAAATAATTTTATTGGATTACCAGTTGCAGACATTTTAGAGAATAAGTTTGGCATAATGTTTATTCTCATTGAATCACCACCATAACCATAAACAGAACCTAACCTTAACACTATATAATTAATTGACGAATTTTCTAAATCTTCTTCTGATTGAACTTTACCTTTTGAATAAGTTAATACAGGACAAGTTTCAACATTCTCTGTCAAATCAAACTCGGTTTCTTCAAATCCCTCATACACTACATGAGTTGATGGGAATATAACTTTTGTGTTCTCGCCAACCGAATCAATTATATTTCTTGTTCCAGTAACTCCAACTTCACGGATATGTTTATCTTGTTCATCATTAGATTTAGACTTAACATATGCAACATCAGTAATCCCACCTAGATGATAAACCACATCAGCTTCTTTTAATAATTCTTCAAAAAATTTCTTATCTAATAAATCTGACTGGTGGTATTTAAATCCCCAAGATTTTAACTCTTTGACTCTTTCGGGCAAGAATTTTCTATCAACTATATGAACATCGTGTTCTAAATTTTCTTCTATATATAGCTTAGATAATTGTGTTCCAATATAACCCAAACCACCTGTTATAACTATTTTTGACATTTAAGACTCCTCAGTAGTTACCGTATCTAATTCATTAAACATATCATATAAATACTTACCAATGCTTTCATATGTAAAATTTTCTATATAATATTTTCTACAATTAGTTACTATTTTTTCGTTTAATTCTTTAAAGTTAGTTAATATATAATCAATTTTTTCTTCTAAATCAGACCAATCATGTTCACACGGAATATAAGTTTCATCCTCAATCATCATTTTTGGATAAGAATCAACCCTATCACAAAACGGCTTCAAAATAATTGTACCCAACATCATAGCTTCATAATCCTTTTCTCCAATTTCACCCATACCAAACGGTGAAAGACATATTTTTGAATTGTGAGTTATATTATAATATTCAGATAAATCTCTTTTTTTCATCTCTATATTATATTTAGAAGTTAAAGTCTTTAATTTATCCAAAGCGCCTTGTCTATGTCTTGTATAGTAAATATCATTACGAACTTTATGTTGATATGTTTTAGATTGATTTCCTACATTATACATAGCACTAACATCAACTGTTTTTTCAGTATTAATTGGTTGTAATTTTGAATAATTAGGATTCCAATATCCAACATTCCATCCAGTTAACTTTATCCTATCCCACAAATTCTGGGGTATATCATACGATACATCACCACCCTCACCAAAAAAAAATTTATTGGTAAAGTAAGGTGTTTTATATTCCTCTCTATTAAAAAGTTTACAGTTTGTTAAAAGATAAATAGCATCACTTTTTTCAAAAGTATCATACGCACCAAATAATGACGTAGAATCTTGGCCATCTACTAAAAAATAATCACCACCATCTGTAATTTTTTCTAAATTTTTCAATCCCCATTCAACACTATCCTCTATCGACAAATTCATATCATAAAAATCCATCATCCCCACAAATAAAAAATCAAAATCATTAGAATCTGTCAATTCTATGCTAAAATCTCTTAGTACATTTCTAGCAAAATGTAAACCTCTAAATGTAAGTTCATTCCTATCATAAAATTGATTATGTATTTTTATCTTTATCATTTTTATTTACTTAATAATTTCATATCATTATCAACCATTTTACTAACCCACTTTTCGAAAGATGTTTTTGGTTGCCATCCTAATATCTCTTTAGCCTTTGAAGAATCTCCAGCCAAGTAAAATACATCTGCTGGTCTCATATATCTTGGATCTTGCCCAACATATTTACTCCAATCCGTTATACCAATATGTTGAAACGCACAATCTAAAAATTCACCAAGAGAACGTGTTTTTCC
>Ga0208156_1000634_pt1 | contig 12697 bp, 20 predicted proteins | sample 1_EtaG_FD_184073 | JGI IMG/M metagenome (GOLD analysis project Ga0208156, IMG submission 184073) | Marine viral communities from the Subarctic Pacific Ocean - 1_ETSP_OMZ_AT15124 metaG (SPAdes) (version 2) | ecosystem: Environmental > Aquatic > Marine > Oceanic | place: Pacific Ocean | collected...
CCAACCTTATCTCTTCCTGCCTCTTCCTTGACTTTCTTAGTCCAAAGTCCTCTGTATTTGTTAGAGGCTATTAGAGATGCTTCATCTTGTCTATCTTCAAATAGTTTCCAATTAACATAGTTTACCAATGCGATATGAATAGTATCATCAACTGCTGGAACATCTGAAATATTATCAACTGTTTCAGGCTGTGCTGTATATTCTATTAATAGGCCATCAGCCTGACTTTCATCAATAGATTCCCATCTATTTTTAGACGATGTACTCTTTGTGGTAATCAATCCCATTCTATCGCCGACAACATACCATGCTAAAAAATCTTCTGGAAATAAATATGCCATTATCCTTCGTCCACATTTACTAGATCGCTATGATCTAGCAATCTAGGAATTTTTCTATAAACACTATCTGAATTCTTATAGTAGACATTATATATCTTATCTACTCTTAAATCGGAGTTTCTATCTCCGATATTATAAAATCTTTTATCTGCAACTGTATCAAGTTTTGCATACTTTCTCGACACCTTGTACGTTCTCAATTCAAGCAAGGCATCATTTACCAATGCTTTAACATAGGTTTCTCCAGCATCTGGATGAACTCTTCTAACCCTTGATAAAATTTCTTTTACTGTCATTGTCCCCTCAAAATTTGTATGCCTTTAGCATATTGACCTGATAGCCAATCATATTGAAGTTTTCTTGACATAGCCATCTCAGGATCCTCATCTACATTATAATTAGCTGATATTCTTTCCACAGCTTTCATAGCGGCATACAATACTACCAAATACTCAGCTTCGTCCGGGAAATTAGAAATCCCAGAAGCCCCATCACCGTAAGCTACTGCAGGATACTGAACCTCTGAATACTTTCCTACAGCCGAAGAGGCGGATGGAAGAATATTTAAATAATTACTTTCAAGATAATATACAGGATCGGTAGCTGTGGCATAATCCATATCATGTGGATCAGATGCTCTTCCTTTTACATGAGATAATATCATTCTACATGGCTGATCTATAGTCCCGTCACTCCTTCTTACGTTAAATACTTTACCTGTATTCAATGTGGAGGCAGATGATTCACTCCCTGGAGCTCGTGGGGTAAAAGGGGTAGCTTCTGCGGCACACAGAATAAGAAGATTGGGAGGCATAGCGTTAATAACTTCTTTCGCTCCATCAGTCAACCAAGATGTAATGGCAGTAGTATCCGAAGCACCACTCCCAACAGTAGTCTCTACCGTACCCACCATATCTTCTACCTGCACTTGAAATGTTTGTGCCATTATGCTTCAATCACCATAATTTCTAAATCAGATCCCGAGCTACCTGTCTCTGCCTTCGCATATAAAGCGGCTGCCGCTCTGAATAAAGCAACTTCTCCGGGTTTCAATTTTATTGAATATGAACTTGTTAGACCAACTTCTATATAATAGGTTGAATCTAGATTTTTAAGATATACATATCCCCAAGTTGCAACATCGCTACCAATAACTATCAGCTCATCACTAGTATCAACTTCTTGAACTACATGGGTAAAAGAATCTCCAGAAACATCTACATAAGCAGAATCATGTTTATTTTGCTTGACACCGCTCTTGCTATATTCTAACTGAGCTTCAATTCTTAATTCATTAGCCATTAATATCCCTTCTTTTTCTTCATTTTTATGCTACATTTCTCCTAAAGTTTTTAATGTCCTCTTCCATAGACACTGATCTAAATTCTATATCAGTTCTTTTGCCTATCTCACTAATCATGTACATATCAGTAGTCCATTTCTTATCTTTTGATTTAGATTTCTCACACTTAGGGCAAGAAGCACCTTTGTGATATCCGTGCTTATTGCAAATCTTAGCGACTATCATAGAGGTGGAAGGAAATTTGACTCTCCAACCACCTAATTCGAGATAAAACCTTTATCGCTTTATCTCACAGTTTATAACTGCTAATCCTTATTGATTCGGATTATTATGCATTAAGCTACGCTGTAGCCATCAACTACCTGATCTCTAACTACTTTCATATCCTTGACAAGCAGTTGTGAATCAGCATGATCTTTACCATGACACCATATGTAAGGAATCAGTGTATCACCACTGTCAAAAGTAAATGAAGCAGTTGCAGAAGGAGCCGCTAAAGCACCAGCACCTGCCTCTTCATTATTAACAGTTTTATAGGTAACGGCACCAGATGATGCTAATATAACTCTTAACTGAAGATTATCACTATCAGCTGGAGTATCACCAGTATCTGTATAAGTACCAGAGCCACCATTATTCAAATCAGTAGCTATCTGTATCTTATCAGATTCTTGTATGCCAAATGTAGCAAAGTCAGTATATACAGGATCACCTGTACCTGCCGCTACAATCGGAGCATGACCATCGTTAAAGTTCTCAGCTTTTCTAAATCCGATAGACATACCATCATATGTAGTCCATTCAGTTGTCCAGAATGTCACATCTATATATCCAGAATGTGTACCAGCTAAGAATACGTTGGATTTATTTCCAAGAGGAGAACCCCCAGGAACTAATTCCCATCCTAAGTCAGCAGCCGTGTCTTGATCCATTTGCATGTTCAAGCCTGCGGCAGTACTACCTGTATCGACAGCAGGAACTGTTCCTTCGAAAACTGGTGTTTCTACTGGGCCAGTACTTGCGCCGATTCTGCACATCTCTACAGGATATAATTCGCCATTTGCTCCTGGAAATATCATACCAATACGATGCTCGGTAGCTGTTACTGGGCCAGAAGAGTTAGACGACTGTGCATGACTAAACATAGGACTACCACATTTAATGTAATTCCAATCAAATATGGTAGTAGGTCTGCTTTTGCCATCATATGCATTACTACTTTTATTTAATACATCACTTCTCATCTTACACGCCCTCCAGGTTGATCAATGCATGGGTTTCAGGAAGAGATACTTCAAGACCTGCTTCTGTTAGAATCATGTCTTTCCGTAAGTCTTCATCAGCCTGTTGCACATTTGTCGTGATATGCGTATCACGATTCATACCATTTCCAACGAGAGGTCTATATGACACATGATCAAGGTCAACCATCATGCAAAAGCCAGAAGCGAATCCTCTAAACAACGGTTCTCTAACAAGAGTTAAATCACCATGAATAGTTTCAACCTTCATAACTTTATGCCCAAATGCACCTTGAACCTGATTGAAGTTATACCTAAATGGGTTATCTTCACTAGCTGTACCTGCTACTTGCCCAATAAAGCTAGTAGCACCACCAAACTTATTAAAGTATGATATTACAGGCAAACTGGCGAGAGCCAATTTAGAAGCACCACCACCCCTTGCGGGGTCGAATATAACCTCAAAATCACCCAATAGATCATCATATGTCCATTGAGTTACTTCATTAGACTTATAATATGGAACACCTTCGTTATATGATACTTGAGAACCATCATTAACAACGTTTCCATATCCTGCCGCTATTGTACTTCCAACAATACCTTCTGAGTATTGAATACCGCCAGCACTGCCTTTTTGTCCAAAAAGCATAGCCCTTTCGATATCCACTTTATGTTCTCTTAGTTTAAGATTCCATATTCTAGACCATTCATCAGCATAACCCCTGTATACAGTTGCCCTTGCCGTATTACTCATTTCAGCAGCCGTTTTGAATATCTGAGTATATCCATACTCATTATCAAGCTCTGAAGACCATACGTCGGGAGAACCACTTCCTTCTTGGAAGGATGTCCCAATAACGGTACATTTTGAGTTGTTAGCCAATTCAAGTGTACTTGTGGTACTAGTATGTGATATGGAGGTCACATTTACTGTTGTTTGTGCTGTTGAACTAGTGTTGTCTACAGAATTAATCCGTACATTCGCAGTAGTAGGGACAGAGTTACCATCGACATCGCCGATAGCAACTACCATTCCGGGAATTAACCATTGAACATAAGCCGCTCCAGTAGTATCAAAGACCATGTCCATGCTACTTCCTTCGGCAACCAATGTAGTCGCTCCTTTTAACAAGAAGCTCCTATCTGTCATTTCAACCTTTGTTCTATCTTCTAGGAATCTAAACTGAGAATCAGATGTTGGAACTTTAGCAACTTTCGATAAGTAGACAAAGAATGGGGATTCATCTGGTGCCAATTCTGCGACTCTGTCGCTAAAATCAAACAGTCTTCTTGATGGTATAGTACTATCAATGACTGCACCAGGAGTTCCAAACTTTACTTGTCCACTATTTAGAGTTGAGTTTAAAGCCATCTCTATTTTCTCCTAAGTTTATTTTATAAAACGTTAGTTCGACTTCCAGCACCTATAACTTCATCCCATAATTTATCCTTTTGGGATTTGTTTGCAGGTGCTTGACCCTGGATTACTCCAGGAGAACGAGGGGATTGCTTATTAGCTCTAACAGCATCTATCGAAGAATTTGGTCGTACAGTCGTTTCGTTTTCTGTTTTAAGAAATACGTCAACCAATGTTTCTAATGACAAATTCTCTTTAGGTTGTGAAAAGAATTTCACAAACCTACTAGATTGATCATCAGTAAATCTATATCTACTTTTGAGATCGTTTTGAAGATTTGTCATAAACATTTGTTCTTGTAATGCCGCCATATGACGACCCACCGCTGAGTCTACCATATTTTGTTGATCCTTCTTTCGCATCTGATAAGATGGCGATTCTGGCTTATAAAAAGCATCCCATGGGTTAAATTCATCCTCAGCAGGCTGAGCTTCCTTGCTACCTTGCCCCGACAGGTTATCTTGAATCATTCCAACTAGGTCTGGTCTTGATTCTAAGAGATCAACAACAGGCATATATTTTTCTAATTCCTTCACACGACCTCCGAGTCTTTGATTATCGGATTGTGCTTTATCATACAATGATTGGAATTTTCTAACTTCACCTTCGTGATCAACCTCTATAGATTCAGATTCTGCGACCTCGTCGTACTGTTCGATCCTCTGTGGATCAAGACTTTCAGAAATCTCACTTGCTTGATTTGTTTCAGCCATAATTTCACTCCTTTGATGTTTCTGATTTAAGGGCAGAACCTTTTAAGATTTCCCTGTACAGAACTTCACCATATTGTTTTTTTTGACTTCAACGCCTTTAGGCGCCCTCTGCGTTTGTCATTTCATCGGATACTCTCTTGAGTTTATCCGTCTCTCTAAGCACAGTATTTGAGAGATTAGCACGATTAACACGTCTATCCGCATCAACCCTTGCTTCTATCTCTGACAATCTGGACTTAAACTTTTCGATTTGAACTCTTTCTTTATCAGCTTGAGACTCTTTCTTAGTTGACTCCAACTTAGAAGTCATTTCTTGAATTTGTGATTCAAGTTGAGTTATCTGAGATTTAAGTTGTTCATTTTCATTAATTCTTTCCACTACACCTTCCTTATCAAAAATCTCTGGGTTCTTCTTCAATACTTCCATTCTATCTACAAGACCTAATTGAAAGGCTTCGACATATACTCCATAAGTTGCCCACTTACTTTCTGGTAAAGTACTCCCTGGTTCAATTTTTATATCGTGCTGACCTATATTCAATCTATCTCTTTGAATATCATTTACAGCCCCTCTCTTATCGTCATAGAGATTTATCGTTACCTCTGACAATGCATTATTAGCCTGCACCAAAGAGAACATTTTCTGATAGGTATAATGACCTTTAGATAGACCATAAAGAACTCTTCCAAGTCGAGCAACACTAAATTCTATATCTCTTAACTTTGCTTTTGGTCTTTCAGAACCAAGAGCCATCATAGCTTCTGTGCCTCTAACTGTTTCAGGAGCCTTATCGGCGAATCCATGCATCATCTCAGGAAGACCAAATATAAAATCTATATAAAACTCACACTGCTGTATCAAGCGATAAAACTCTCCTGTAAGAGGCTGAGGAGCAGGGTAGTGTGGTTCACCCTGACTAGGGTCAATTTCTATAACAGCATTGGGATTTGCCCAATCTCTCTCTAAGTCCTCCATGTTCTCTACAGATCCCATGGGAACAATCAGTTTTAATCCTGCGGAAGCCTGTGCATGAGATAGAGCTAATGACCATAACTTATTAAGAAGTTTCTGCATTGGTCTTGCTCTAGATACATCAGACTTGGGATAAGGTGTACCTGTCCATATATTTGGTAGAGGTACTATAGGATATACATCAGTATTTAAAACATCTTCATAAAGTACAATTTCTCCCACGGAAGCACATACAGCAATTCTATTCTGATACACTTCTTCAAATTGTAGAAATCCTCTTTCTACTAATCCAGGGTTCGTCTCCATAAATTCTCTGAATGCCTGTTCGTCCATCACGCTCTCTGATCCGCTTCTTGCATCCATTATTCTATAAAATGGTACTTTAATTGGATAGAATCTCTCAAGTATTTGATACTTCTGATTACCCCATTCTAAATCTTTTGCTTCTGCTGGAGTCCACGTTGCCATAGTTGCTCTATTCTGAGCATCTGGATAATCTTCTTCCATAACGCCAGAAATATTTTTCAGCAACCCGTCAGTTACATTCCCTTCTTCATCTATTGTATCATCTAATTCGGGGTAGAGGTTAATGATCTGTTCACCAGTTAAGATAGTAGAAAGGATGATGCCCTCGGCATCTACAAACCACCTATCTCTAGTGGAAGGTGGGACATAAACCCTAAACGGGTCGACATAAGTGAACTTCACATCACCTCTACCAAAGTCTTCTTCTCTATCTATGTAAGCATATAAATATCCCATGCCTGTAACAGCATAATCTGCAATAGCCTGTTTCACCTGATGATCTCCATCAGATATGTCCCATACGTATCCTAAGATATGCCTCCATGTATGAGCAACTTGAGAATCTGAGTCTTCTCTCGGTATAACAGTAAAAATTGGAGGTCTTGAAGTTAGAACGCTTTTAAGCTTCTCAACCGCAGGGGATACTCTATCCATTGGTATATCTGCTTGACTTCTTGATGACAGCTCACTAGACTCTGATGTAGTAAAATGATTACCTAAAAAGAAATCAACATCCATTCTAGCATCAGTATCCCAAGTAGAACGAGCATCACGCCACTTGCGATAAAGCTCTTGATTCATTTGTGCTCTTTCGTCAGTAGGAAGAGCCATTATTATATTGCATATTGTTATAATTACTCATAAATTCTTTTAATCTATCAAGCAAGTTATTATTTTGTGAATGTGGAGAAAATGAATTCATACCAAAAGAATTCATTCCATTAGAATAGTTTTGATAGGGATAGCCTTGCTTTTCGCCAAATAGCTCTTGGAGCTGTGCTAAAAGAGCAAGTCTCTCCGTTTCAGGAATGTCTCGTCCGTAGGGCATTCTGCATAATATACAACAAAAAATTATAAATGTCAAGGATAAAATGCCTAAAACATAAAAAAGTTCCCTACTTTCTTGCTCCTGTTAGCCAGGAATACGATCTTTTGTTAGTTTTTTTCTTTTTTGACTGAAATTGTTCTTCATCCACAACACCGCTCTTAGGATAGTTATGACCTATATAATGATTGGCATAATACAATGCATCCATAAAATCATCATTTCTAGACTTAGGGAATTCAAACAATTCATCTACCACATTAGACATATTTCTTTTAACATATAACTTATTTGTATTTATTATTGGGCCTAATGAGGCTAGTAATCTATCCTCTTTTTTAATCCCGTGAGGTGGCTTGGCTCCCTTAAATATGCCTGGTAGCAATTTTCTATCTTTAGCGGATAATCTAGTAACCATATCTCTAACCATCTCTTGTGCGGCTACAGTCTCTATAGTAACTCTTCTAGGATTATACATTCTCGCCATGTTCATAATCTCTTGAGGCATATCATATATAGGAATTCTATCATAGAATGTATCTAGAACGTATCTATTCTTATGCTTATCGACGCCCAGAACGACGATTGCTTGCATATCTGATGTATCAGTCGCAGTTGCGGCTAAATCAACGCCTATGAACGTATAAATAGGTATATAGTCATCTCCTATGTTCAAATAAGAAAACTTGTTATGATATACATAATCACCATCATAATAGTTAATTCTGTCTGTTTTGAAAGGAGCATTAGCTATATCTCTTGCATCATTTAAATACTCTTGACTAAATTTGTGAATCTGACCAACATTCTCATAATCTCTTCTAATCTCTTTTAATTTATCAACAGAGAAGTATGACGGCCATAAAGCTTTACCATCTTGTATAGCCTTATGGAATATGGTATGCCATGTGTAATCTCTCTTATTTTTAATAGCATCCAAATATGATTCATAAATACCTTGCAAAGCAGAGTCAAAATGAACAATAGTACCCAAAAGCCATATACTACCCTCATTACCCTTAGATTCTTCTAACGAAGGATATACAGTAGACATGAGCCATTCTTTAATTTCTGTTCTTCTTACCTTTGTTTTCGTATTTAATTCAGATTCAAAGTCATCTAGAATAATACGTGTATAACGGGTAGATATCTGAGCACGACCACGAAGCCTCTGATTAGTGCCTTTTGCTATAATTCTATCGCCCTTGACCGTTTCAATCTCTTTCTCAGTCCACTTCTTACCTGCAATACTACCAAAGTAATAATTCAAATAAGGATTAAACTCAATATGATGTCTAATATATTTTAGATGGTCTATAGCCTGGCCCTGCTCTTCAGACACCCATGCGGCAAATTCTATCTTATCGTCAGGATTGAAATATAATTTATATAATAGAGCGGCTTTTGCAAGTGTGGACTTAGTATGTCCTCTAGGAAGAACAACACAAAGCTTTCTAATACTATCATTTAATAACGCATCACCCACCTCATAATGAAATGGAGCTGGTTTCGACTTGTTAAAGTCGTCAGGAAGAAATAGCTGACCAAAGTTTATGAGGTTCTGAGATGCTATATATAGAACTTCGTCCTTACTGGAAGAAGCTATGTCTATCGGTTTTTCTTCTTGTGCCTGTTTTGCTTTTGTTTCTTCTTCCAACGATGTCTCTTAATCTTCTTTCGTCTCTTCTTTAGTACGCTTGACATTTTTCTCCATATATTTCATTAGCTTTTTGTCGTCTTTCCTCATTTCGATATAATTAAATAATACGCTTTCCATCATAGTGACCCGTTGTGCAAGTATTTGAATGTCGGAAAGGATAGCTTTCAAAGCTCTTATTATATCATGCTTACTTACTGTTTTTTTTCTTTTCAACTTCCCAATCACCTCCGGTTAATTCTTCATATTCACCTATATCACCACCTTCATAGACAAATGCATTGAATGTCTTTTTATTCCTGAATAGAGTAACAGGTACTGAAACCCTCTTATACAGCCCATTGTCAACATTCTCATACCTATCAAGCTCTTTAAGCTCGTCATTTGAGACTTTCATAACTTCAACGATCACTCTCCCGTCCCCTCTTACGATAGCAGGAAACCATGCCCCCTTAGGGCGAACAAGTTTATAGTTGTTAATAAACCCCTTTTGCCCGAATCCAGTTCTAAGAGTCCCGTATACAGCTAAAGTATTATTTCTTGCCACGAGGCTCCCAGCCGTACTCCATGCCACGAAGAAGCTTCATCATCTTCTTGGCCTTCTCTACGCTACCCGCTGTGGCTTTTTTCTTCCATTCCCCATCTTTTTTAACGTATACTATCTTTCCTACTCTTTTATATGGCATTATGCTACTCCCACTTGAGTTGAACCAAACTTGCCTAATTCTAATATTTCATCATCTATCCCATATATAGTATGACAATGTCTACATAGCCACGCTACCTGAACAGCCATTGGCCCAAAAAGAGGTTTTACATCTTTTACCGTTAAAGGTTTCTCACAAGCTAAGCATCTATCTAATTTAGTCTTCGGAAATTTTGGCTTCAATCTGCCCGACATTCTTTGCATCCTTTAGTGCCTCCAGCTGATCTCTTGAAAAACCTTGAAATACCGTTAAAGATTCGCTCTTATTGGACTCCTTAGGGAACATATTCCTTATTTCCATAAGCATTCTTATAGCTCTTACTCTATCCGCATCTTTACTGCCCTCTTCGACCACGTCCTTAGCGGCCGCAAGAAGATAATCTTCTGTTATCCCCAGATCGTCCATTGTCTTTTTTATTTCATTTGACACAATATTTTTAACCCTTTTTGTTTTTAATAGTCTTTTTGACCATATAGTAGCATATTCTCTACTATTAGCTGAGAATGCTTTGAGATAGGCATCCGTTGGATCCATACCTGTAGCAACGTATTTTGCGAATATCCACTCCTTTTGATTGGCTTTATCCCTTTTTAGCCGTATATCTGCACCATACTCGTCACCAGACAAGGAATATATATTCTTGGGAGGATCTCCGGACATATCGTCTTTTAAGAAATGCGTACCCATAAGACAGCGAATGTACGGTTTCTTCTTCATTTTGCCCTTTTTTAGTATCTGGCATATCTTTCCGTCATCCGATGTTACCCAATCGCCCTCATCACCCTCCTTCCAGTGTTTAACTGGATGACCCTCATAAAGGCGAAACTCCTTATAATTCTCGTATAATATATATTCCTTCCCTTTTATGGTCTTTTTAAACATTTTACCATTCCCGTCCTTATATTACTTTATCTCCTTTCCTCTCCCTCCAGGTAAAATGCTGACTGCATTATATTGGATTCACTGTAGGAGGACAATATGATTCAATCCTCTTATGCATTTCCTCCAATATCTTTACATCTTCTACATTATGCTTGTAAACTTCTTTCAGGGCCTTTTCGTTCCCGTACATGGCTTCTCTCCATAATCTTGGTTCTACAGGCGTTTTGCCCTTTATACCAAGAAATTGGCATACTGTAGCCAATCTATTGTTATGTAGCTTTAATTTACTCCTAACCATATAATAGAGGTCTTTATGACTAATTTCCCTATATACAGGGAAACGAATGTCATGGTCAAGACATCTTGTACGGATAAAAGGAATATCGAAGTTGGTACCGTAATATGTGAATAAGAGGTCATAATTGTTTAATTCCTCCATAAGTAGCTCTACTAGCTTCCCATCATACACACCACTAAGAATATCTTCCTTTTCTATGATTGCACCGCTAACCTTGCCCTTGTCCCGTGGCTTTATGGCCCATGAGAGCATTATACCAATACTAGCCTTTAGGTTAGAGGTTTCTATGTCAAGATACCCTAATCTCAACTCCTTACCAGTTTTGTACCTTTTGGGCTTCCTAAGGCCCATATTCTGAATTTTCCTGGCAACCGAGGTATAGGTACGATTATATCCTGAGTTTACTATCTCATTGTATATAGTATATGAGGATTTGGCACTATTCTCATATTGGAATAGCATCCCTACTTCATCATCATTCCATCGCTTTCTTGGCATCTCCAGCTCCTTTTCTTTGATATAGTACGATCTTGTCAGTCTTCCTTGCAAGATTAGTCGCTCCATCGTCCCTTGCAAGTCCTATTACAACAAACTCTTTGTTTTTGTGATTTTCAATGTCAGCAAATACTGTATGCCTTAATTTGCAATCGCAACACCAAAGATGAAACATTCCACCAGGGCGTACCATTACAGCCTCTGGATCGAAGTTACGCAGTTTAAAATTGCTCATATTCCTCCACCATGTCTAAGGTTAGTGCATATCCAGCGATATCTACCCTATTATCTCTTTTAGGGTTGTTAGTCTCTCTGGACAGTTTCACAGCTATCATGAACTTTGCAACGTCTGAAGCAGAAAACTCCACATCTTTCAAGGCAGTCCACATCTTAGCAGTACGTGAGAAGTCTATTATGGGATGTCCGTAGTTTACACCACGATCACCCATTACAAGCTCCTCGGCCTTTTCTAGTATAGAATCCTCTGTATCTACTATGGAGAACTTCAAACCGCTCATACTACATGATTCCAATCTTTTAAATCTTTTATATTGTAGAATATGGGTATTTGATAGGTGGCGGCGAGCCAGTGCTCAGCCTTTGCACCTTCAGATTTCTTCCAATTATCCATCATAAAGACAGCATCGCACTTCTTTACTATAGAGAAGTAGCCTTCCAAGAACTCATCTTGCGAAAGGATCCCATTCCAGTTCCTGGTGTTAAGATGCGGGCAGATGGCGGCCATGCCATTTCGCCAGATTCTCTTAGAAATACTCTCAGCACGGTCTATATTGTGATTTATCGCCTTTTTACTCTTGTCTGTGTATTTCCCAGCTATGTATATCACCTTCATCTTCTGATTCCTCTTGTTCTTCTTCGTAATTTTCGAACTCTCTCGTCATTTTCTGAAAATCTTCCAATTTCTTGCCAATACTGCTATTTATCTCGTCTACCAAATCTCTCATTTTACCCCCGGGAGTACAATATTCTTAAAATATGGGCAATCTTTAGGTTCACACTCTTTATTGTGATATTCCTCATCTATCCAGTAAACCAAACGCCCATCCTCGTCTCTTTTAAAGAAGGATCCACCACAGATGCCAGCTCTTTCTGACTTTCCGTAGTTTGCACAGCTCTTTTTTGCGATAACTTTCTCATTCACTAAGCGAATTTATGGAATAAATAGGTAATATACAATGGTTATTATCCGTTTTTTAAAAATATATGGGTTTTTTACAAAAAGCACCGGTTTATCCTTGTTTATTCCCCAAATGTTCCGTATCTTATAAAGCGGAAAGCGAACAAATTCCTATTTA
>Ga0208156_1000636_pt1 | contig 12668 bp, 13 predicted proteins | sample 1_EtaG_FD_184073 | JGI IMG/M metagenome (GOLD analysis project Ga0208156, IMG submission 184073) | Marine viral communities from the Subarctic Pacific Ocean - 1_ETSP_OMZ_AT15124 metaG (SPAdes) (version 2) | ecosystem: Environmental > Aquatic > Marine > Oceanic | place: Pacific Ocean | collected...
AGAGATAGGATATAATAAATTATCGAGTATTGTTCAGGGTATATTTGTCTCGGCCTATGCTCCCACTTCTCTAAGAGAATATTTTGCTACAGGATTTACAGAATACTACTTAGATTCAAATCACGATTTCTTAAAGAAAGCAAGTCCGGCATTATATAAAAAATTATCTTTGTTACAAAAGCCAGAAAAACTTGACAACTCTATGTAATGTGGTTATAATATAGAGTATATCCGGAGTTAATTTGCCACACATTTCTTATTCAGAGCTAAAAGACTGGGTCTTTTGCGCTTTCTACCATAAACTTACCCGCGTAGATAAGCTATCGGGCTTTAAAGGAAACGAGTATACTGCGTTTGGAAGTGCTATGCACTCCGTATGCGAGAAAAAACTCTTAGAAGAAGACGTAGATGATGATTTTTTTGTTCAAGAATTCGAAAAAAACCTTGAAAATTTAGATGATGAGGTAGATCTTAAAGAGAATCTCATATACGACATGATGGGTCAAGGTAACCAGATCATTCCCGAGATCGCAGATGCTTTAGATAATTATTTTGATAAAGGATATGAGGTATTGTATGTAGAAATGCCTTTAATGGAGCCCATTGAAGGAGAAGATTATAAGTTTAAAGGGTATATTGATGCTATAGTGATGACCCCCCACGATAAAAAGGTTCATATTTTTGACTGGAAGACCTGTTCATGGGGATGGGATTCCCGAAAGAAGAGTGATAAGATGATTACATATCAGCTAACGTTATATAAACATTTTTTTGTTCAAAAGCTTCAAATCGATCCAGCGGATGTAGAAACTCATTTTGCACTACTTAAGAGAACAGCAAAACAAAATAGAGTGGAATTCTTTAGAGTTACAAGCGGCCCTAAAAAAACTCAAAATGCTCTTAAACTTTTGAGCAAAGCCCTTTATAATATTAAAAACAAGAGACATATCAAAAACAGATTATCCTGTACGGCAGGATACGGATGTAAATTTTATAGGACAAAAGATTGCCCATAGGAGTACAATGAAACTTGCAGAATATATTTGGATCGATGGTACACAACCAAGTCCACAACTTCGTAGCAAAACGAAAGTAATCCCAGATAACACCAATCCCCCTGTATGGGGATTCGATGGTTCAAGCACTAACCAGGCACCCGGCGAGGCGTCTGACTGTGTATTGAGACCAGTATTTACATGTCCAGATCCTTTTCGCCGTGGTGGAGACATTTTAGTAATGTGTGAGGTATTACACACAGATATGTTTCCACATGTAACTAATACACGCCAAGCCTGTGTAATTACAGAGGATCGATATGACGATAGGGAAGGCTGCTTTGGACTGGAGCAAGAATACACTTTAATGTGGGATGAGCGACCTTTGGGTTTTCCTGAAAAAGGTTATCCAGAGGAACAAGGACAATATTACTGTTCTGTGGGTGCCGGCAACGCGCACGGCAGAAAGATAGCAGAAGAACACTTGCAACTATGTTTGGCTGTCGGTTTGAATATTACTGGCATCAATGCTGAAGTGTGCCCAGGACAATGGGAGTTTCAAATTGGTGGGCCAGAAGTTGGAGCCGTGAGCGTCTCCGATCAACTTTGGGTCGCTCGTTGGATACTTTATCGAGTTGCCGAGAAACATGGAGTAAGCGTATCGCTCGATCCTAAGCCTGTGAAGGGTGATTGGAATGGTGCTGGATGTCATACTAATTTTTCCACTAAGGAAATGAGGCAATCCTATGCTGCCATCGAAGCTGCTGCTCAAGCATTAGAAAAACAGGCGAATGTTCACATTCGAAATTATGGTCATGATATTGAATCACGACTTACCGGAGAACATGAAACTTGTTCATATAAAGAATTTAAGTGGGGTGTATCAGATCGAGGCGCCTCCCTACGGATTCCATGGCAATGCGCACACGAGGGATATGGATACCTCGAAGATAGGCGCCCAAATGCCAATTGTGATCCGTATGTAGTAACTCGATTAATCTTAAATACAGTATGTTCAAAATGAGGAATAAATGAAAAAAACAAAAGTGTTAGTGCTTAGTGACCATCCATTGTCTCCATCGGGGGTGGGTAGTCAAACAAAATATTTTATTGAAGCGCTCTTAAAGACAGAGCGCTATGAATTTGTCTGCTTGGGTGGCGCAGTTAAGCATAATGATTATCGCCCGCAAAAAATAGAACCATGGGCAGATAGTTGGCGCATCTTTCCAATCGATGGATATGGTAATCATGAAATTATTAGATCTATTCTGCAAAAAGAAAGGCCGGACGTTTTATGGTTTATGACCGATCCGCGTTTTTATGGATGGTTGTGGGAAATTGAAAATGAAATTCGTACGAATATTCCCATGGTTTATTATCATGTTTGGGATAATTTTCCTGCACCAGATTTCAATGGTATTTTTTATCGATCCACGGACGAAGTTGTGTGTATTTCTAAGGTAACTCACAAAATTCTTCAAGAAGTATCGCCGGAGATATCATCACGTTATTTGCCGCATGCAGTGGATCCAACTATTTTTCGCCCAGCCCAATCGACGGAAGAAAAGGACGCTGCCAAACATACCCGAGAACGATTATGTATGGGATCGAGTATTAATTATAAAAATAAGAATAAAAAGATTTTCTTTTGGAACAATCGAAACGCTCGAAGGAAACAAAGCGGTACTTTAATTTGGTGGTTTAAGGAATTTTTAGATGAGGTGGGCCATGAAAAAGCGATGTTGTTGATGCATACCGACGCACGGGACCCTCATGGACAAGATTTGCCTCACATTATTGAACACTTAGGAGTGGACGACGGACAAGTACTTCTTTCTACTGCAAAAGTAGATCCACTACATTTGGCAAACATGTACAATGCAGCAGATTTTACAATTAATATTGCTGACGCTGAAGGATTTGGATTATCAACGCTAGAATCGCTTTCTTGTGGTACGCCAATTGTTGTCACCATGACAGGTGGTCTGCAAGAACAAGTGACTAATGGTAGCGACTGGTTCGGCTGGGGAATTCAGCCATCGTCAAAAGCGGTGATTGGTTCCTTACAAGTACCTTATATTTATGAGGATCGAATTTCTCAAGAGGATTTTTTTACCACTCTCAAGAAGGCACTCAAGGTAAGTCCGAAATCTTATAAAAAAATGTCTATTGAAGGAATGCGTCATGCCGAAAATAATTATAGTTTCAAATTATTTGAAGAAAGATGGGTTAAAACAATGGACGAGATAGTAGAAAAACATGGGGCATGGTCCACGCGACAAAACTATAAGCGCTGGCACCTCCTGGAGGTCGCGTGAAAAAGAAGATTTTATTTAAAGGTCCACTCTTGACGCGTTCGGGTTATGGAGAGCAATCACGTTTTGCCATAAGAGCCTTACGAAGCAGGGAAGACTTATTTGACATTTACATTCAACCTTTAGAGTGGGGCAAAACGTCATGGATTAGTGAAGAAGGAGCCGAACGAAATTGGATTGATGCCACCATTGAAAAAACTATTGCGTTTATTCAACAAGGAGGTCAATTTGATGGTTCTTTTCAAGTGACAATTCCCAATGAATGGGAACCATTGGCACCTATAAATATTGGTTTTACTGCGGGTATGGAAACCACAAAAGTAGCTGCGCCATGGCTCCAAAAAGGAAATGATGTAGATGGGATTATTGTTGTTTCTACCCACTCGAAAAAAACATATGAGGAAACAGCATATACCGCAGAAAATAAACACACCAAAGAACGAATGGAATATACTCTCCAAACTCCTATCACCGTAGTGAACTATCCCGTCAAGACTATAGATAAATACCCAGATCTAAGTTTAAAGTTAGATTATGATTTTAATTTTTTGTTAATGGCCCAAATGGGACCACGCAAGAATGTGGCTAATACGATTAAATGGTTTATTGAAGAATTTAAAGATGAAGAGGTGGGCTTGGTTGTAAAAACTAATATGTCAAAAAACTGCCTTATGGATCGAGAAAAGACTTTTAATGATTTTAAGATGTTGGTACGTTCGCTGCCGCCACATAAATGCAAGGTATATTTGCTTCATGGAGATATGGATGACGATGAAATTCATTCTTTATATGTCCATTCGCAGATCAAAAGTCTTCTCACTTTAACTCATGGTGAAGGATTTGGATTGCCGATCTTTGAAGCGGCATACAGCGGATTGCCTGTTGTTGCGCCCGGATGGTCCGGCCAATTAGATTTTCTTGTAAATAAAAAGACTGGAAAGTCGGAATTTTTCAATGTAGAATATGACCTACAGCCCATTCCTGAAGTAGTTGTGTGGGAAGGGGTAATTGTAAAAGAATCTATGTGGGCATATCCTCGCGAACATTCTGCAAAACAGAAGATGCGTGAATGTTATGCCAATTATGATGAAGCTACCACCGTTGCTGAACAACTTCAGGCGCGCCTGTATGAAGAATTTTCGGAAGAAAAACAGAATGCTCTGATGGTAGAGACTGTATGTGATACTTTAGGAATCCCCACGGAAAAGCAGGAAGACCAAGTCGTAGAATTTGAATAATGAAAAAGATAATATTTGTTGCAGACTTTTTTGCGCATGAGATCAAGGGTGGCGCGGAAATATACGACGACATCCTTCTTTCTCTTTTGCACCAAGATGATATTAGAGCATTAAGGATTAAAAGCGAGTCCATAACGCCGCAACTCATTAATTTATATCGAAAATGTGGCTTTCACTTCATTATTTCTAATTTCACAGCGTTAGCAGAACATAACAAACAAACGCTCATTAGCGAGCCTAATACATATAGTATTTTAGAGCACGACCACAAATATATTATAGAAAGAGATCCATCAGGCTACAAAGATTTTATAGTTCCCTCCCATAGGATCGTTCATAGGGCTTTTTACGCAAACGCTAAAAACGTTTTTGCACAATCAAAGATTCATGCAGAAGTGATAAGTAAAAACCTGCATATTCATAATGTGATTAACCTGGGGATGAGCCTCTGGTCTGAAGAACAAATTAAGCTAATTCGTAGTTGCGTTGGAAGAGAGAAACAAGATCTCACAGCGGTGATTATGCGAAGTAGTAATCCAATTAAAAACACGCAAGGGGCAATTGATTATTGCCTCCAGAAAAATCTAAAATTTGAACTCATAGGATCTCTACGATATATTGAGTTTTTAGATCAATTAGCCAAAGGAGAGAAATTTGTTTTCTTTCCGCGCGTCTTAGAAAGCTTCAATCGCGTTTTATTAGAGGCAAGGATGTTGGGATGCAAAATTGTGACTAATAATTTGAATGGATGCACATCGGAAGATTGGTTTAAAGAATATAAAGGAAAAGAATTAGTAGATTTTGTTGACTCTCAGCGGAATATAGTTTATAATAAGATAAAGGATAGTTTATTTAATGAAAAGAGAAGTAAAAATACTGATAGCGCTAGCGATAATTCTAACGTTACTGTTGTTTTAAACGCTTATCGTCGTCCTTATAATTTACAAATGCAGATTGACGCAATCAAAAACCAAACACACCCCCCCAAGCAAATTTGGTTATGGGTAAATTATCATGAAGACAATAAGAACTTTGATTTTAAATCGTTAGATGTGGATAGAATCTTTCATAATGACTACAATTGGAAATTTTACGGAAGGTTCTCGGCCGCATTGTTAGCCGACACTGACTATGTGGCACTTTACGATGATGACACAATTCCGGGAACCAAATGGCACGAGAATTGTCTAAATACAATGAAGACACACGAAGGTATTCTAGGAAGCGCCGGCGTTATTTTAAACGGCACTCATTATGTACAGCACGATAGATGCGGTTGGCCAACACAAAATCCCGAAATTACCGAAGTAGATTTGGTGGGGCATGCTTGGTTTTTTAAGCGCGAGTGGTTAAGATATCTGTGGCAAGAAAAACCCACTACGTGGGAGAACGGAGAAGATATTCAGTTTGCTTTTATGGCAAAAATACACGGCGGCATTCCTACATATTGCCCACCACACCCACCAGATGATAAATCTATGCATGGGTCTGTGTTGGGAAACGAATTAGGGATCGATGAAAAAGCCACCTCTACAAATAGCACGGTATCTCATAAACAATTTTTTAGCCAACGAGACGAGTGTGTGCAAGCAGGATTACGGAAAGGCTGGGAAACAGTGAGAGAGATTAAATTATGAGCAAAGATTTTAACCAAGAGTTTATTAAACTACTCAACTTATTGAAAAAGAGAGAGAATTTTGCTTTTACTCGTTTTTCTGATGGTGAGTTATTTATTATGCAGAACAAAACTCTAATTCTTGGAGAGAATCATTATGTGACAGGCGACATCAAAGGCGCCAATCGCTATACTAAAGAAGAACAAAAGGAATTCCTTCCCGAGAGAGATCAATTTTATAGGGAGAAGTTAATTGAATGTTTTAAACATAATCAACACAACTACTTCAAAGGTGTTTGTACAGCATCTGACGGTCATGTTGGCCAAGAAAATTATAAATGGCAGTTGGAACTATTGGATGGAAATGAAGACAACCTCACATTCGCCAATGTGTTAATTAACGCCAATTATCGTAGGTTTGTGGAAGAGATAATTCCCCTTTTTGTTGATAGAGAGGTGATATATGTTGTTAATGAATTGGCCGACCTTTCACAACTCCCATTCGAGATTAAAAAAACATTTAGAATAGGCTCAAATTGTATGATAAATGATTACAACATAGTAGAAGAAATTAAGACATATATTGCGGCGAACAATATCGAGAATCATATTATCTTGTGTTCTGCCGCTAGTTTAAGTAATTATATTGCCTATGAGTGCTACAAAGATAGCCCCAATAATACATTTTTAGATATTGGCAGTTGTCTTAACCCGCTTCTTAACCTTGAAGGGTGGAAATATACCCGAGGATATTTAACTCATTATTGGCTCAACAGCGGAAGCCCCTTTGGAACACAGGTAGATAAATGGTAGATTTAAAATTTGTAAAGAATAGCCCTAAGTATTGGGAATTTATTCGGCGCCTCCGAAATATGCAGGGCGTTCGCGAGGGATTTATTCAACAAGAAGAAATTACTGAAATTGATCAAGCTGAATATATGCTGGAACATAATAATGATTTTTGGTTGTGCCTTTTGGGCGGTATCCCCGCAGGGTTTGTGGGGGTTATCGATAACGATATTCGTGTAGCCACTCACCCAGAGTTTCAAGGTATGGGAGTGGGAATGTTTATGATTAATCAAATAATGAATGTTCATCCATACGCTGTAGCTAAGGTAAAATTAGACAACAATGCTAGCTTAAAATTATTTGAAAGATGCGGATTTAAAAAGAAGTATTACTTATTGGAGAGAGAAAATGCCCTATAGTATGATCAATGACGTGCCGGTTGTGTTCATTCATATACCTAAAGTTGCAGGCACATCGATTAAAAAGTATTTCCAATTACCAGATCAGGGACATGAAACGCTCCAGGATTTTCTATATAATATGAACAATGGCTGGATCTATACTTGCGCCAATCGTGAGCATTCTATGGATGAAGAAACATATAAGTCTTATTGCCATAAATTGAATCAATCCTTCAATAAATTACGAGATAAATCTTTGTCTCAAAAAACGCATCCCTTTAACAATATTTTTAAATTTAGTTTTGTAAGAAATCCCTGGGATAGAGCAGCATCTATCTATCATTATCATAAAAATGATTTTGACGGATTAGGAACTTTTTCAGATTATCTTAAAGGTATAAAAAATTTAACCGGTCCTATTTTTACACCAGATTCCACGACGATACTTAGGCTAACACAAACTGATTATTTATCATTGGGAAATAGATGTCACAAAGTAACCGAAGAGGATAATGTTTATAAATCGTGGGGACTCCATCCTGTTGATAATTCTGGTTCTCTCCATTTGAATTATATCGGATATTTCGAAAGAATTAATGAAGATATTAACAATATCAGCCTTATTCTTGGCAAACTAAATAAACCCCGATCAGAGTCTCGAATCGCTGCAGAAGCGAGATCCCGAGGTTTGCTACCGGCGCTCCGGCCGGACTGGGCTCCTAGTCAAAATTTTAGTAAGTATCGAGAAAGAGTATCAGCGAATAGTGATCAACGGTACACTAAAATGTATGAAAATTTTGATGAGATCTATACCATTTTTGAATATTATTACGATGATATAACGAATTTTAATTATACTTTCACAGGGACTCCTAACTGCGAGATAACAAAAGAGTGTTATAAAAGAAAAGAGACTGAGAAGGAGAAAAAAGAATGACTATATTTGATCGTGCATCTTGGCCGCCCAATGTGTTGTTTTTTGAAGGAGTGCTTAAAGATGACGCAACTTTACAACAATATTATTTAAAACTCAAATCTGAAGTGGAATATTCATATTCCCCTTCGCACTCGGTGAAGAGTGTGACACCTGACTTTGAACCAAATATTGTAGTCGATATGGGTGCAAATATTGGTGCGTTTTCAGTCAATCGCGGATTTGAGTTTAAAGAGATTCACGCTTTTGAACCATCTTTAGTGTTGTCTGAAATATGCGCTATATTGGCGCGCACAGGCGAATCCACTTCTAATCCCCACTATATCGGCAATAAATTTTTTATTTATCGTTTCGCTGGTTCTGATAAAACCGGTGAAATAGTAAAGTTATATGGGTCTCTAGACCAGTACCCCGGGAATAGTAATATATGTGAAAGAACGAAAACCCCTCTTGTAGAAAATTGTATGACGATTTCATTAGAAGATATTTTTAAGTTAATAGGGCATGAATACATTGATTATATGAAAATTGATATTGAAGGAGCAGAATATCCATTCTTAATGGATAAAGATTTATCCCAGATTGGGTTTATTACGATGGAAAAACACGCGTGTTTGTGGGAAAAATATAGTGAAAAAGGTTTACTGAATCATATGTCCAAATATATGCATTTATGGAGAACATATGAGGGAAATCCTATGATAACGGCTATTAATAAAAATTATAAATTATCCCGAGAGCCGAGATGGTACGATGAGCGCGAGGGGAAAGGCAACGCCTCCATATACCCGATGCGGCGTTATATAAAAGACGGCAAATGGGAATGAGACATAATCCATATAAAATAGTCACAATGTTTGAAGAAACAATAGCCGACTACACAGGCGCACCCTATGCGGTATCTACGGATAATTGCACGGATGCTTTATTATTATGCTGTGAATATCTTAAGGTTACAGAGGTTACAATTCCGTGTAGGACTTATCTTTCTGTACCGCAGTCGATTATGCATGCTGGAGGAACACTCAAATTTGAAGATGTTCGATGGAAAGGAATCTATCAACTTAAGCCTTATCCCTTGTATGATGCGGCGAAGCGCCTTACATCCGGAATGTACCTTCCCCGCACTTTTATGTGTCTTTCTTTTCATATCAAGAAGCACCTGAAGATTGGTAAGGGTGGCATGATTTTGACGGACAATCGGTCGGCGGCACAGTGGTTTCGAAAAGGAAGATATGAAGGCCGCAGTACCGTTCCCTATCATGAAGATAATATCCAGATTAACGGCTACAATGCATACATGAGTCCGGAACAAGCAGCGCGTGGATTAATGCTCATGCAAAATTATCCCGAGCACAACGAAGATATTCCAGAAGAGCCATTTTATCGCGATTTGCGAGAGTTTGATTTGTTTAAGAACGTGGAGGTGGTTGTATGTTCTATTCCTTAGATGATTTAAAAAATGTTGAAAAAAACATCCCTCAATTAAAAAATGTTTATATTGATGTAGGCGCCGCAGCCGGAATGTTCCATGGAGCAACATGGCTTTTGCAAGATGATAATGCTTTTGTCATTGGTATAGAGCCCAATACTGAAGCTCTTACAATATTAGAGAAAGGTCGTAGAACTCCGGCGCGCTTTCCACATTTAAAATTGGATGATTGTTCTATTTGGGACAAAAACAAAGAGGTAAAAAGATATAATTCTGAACAAGTGTGCGTGATTCAGTGCGCTATAGATGATGTGGCGCACCGAACCAAGGCTAACTTTTTCTGCACCGATAAAAGAAATATTGGATGTTCAAGCCTGCTAAAGCCCACTCCTAGTTTAGGATTAGATGTAACCGATATCAATATGGTAGATGTATGTTCGTTGGAAGATATTTTGGATAGTCTCAATATGCAAGATCTCACAGAAATAGCTTTTGTAAAGACCGACACACAAGGTAAGGATTTTGATGTAGTAACAAGTCTGGGTAAATATCTACATCGTGTATTAGCTTTAAAGTGTGAACATAATGTAAAGGATTTCTATGAGAATAGTAATTCGAAAGAAGAGTTCTTAATGTTCATGAAACAAAATAATTTTATTCCAGTATACGATACGGGTTATGATATAATTTTTATCAATGGAAGAAACTATAGATTCGTCACGGCCGAAAAATTCTCTGACGCTGCTGTCGAATTGCTTTTTGAAGCGCATTCGCCACGCCAACTCGATCAACTCTTATCAATATTAAGGAATTTACCCCTATGAATCAACGTACATTAAATGATATTATAACAATATTGGATGACTTTACTTATCTGATTGTGGGTCATCCTTCTCTAGGAGAAGAAGCCAATGCTAAAATGAATGCTCGCATAGAGGAGATAGCGCATCTGGGCTTAGACCAAGATATGTTAAAGGCTATTATAAACACCCCGGATGGCGTTAAGTTTATGCTTATGGGTTCGTATGGAGAAAAGAGCTATTCTCATAAGAACTATATGAATTTGAGTTATGAGACGCCTGAGTCCGGCATTGTTTCCACTCTTCTACTTTTGCTCGTGACGGGTGATAGTATTTTAAACAACGAAAGACGCAAAAAGTTTACTTATTTTGATATCGGGGCAAATATTGGAACCATGACGATGTCTGTAGCAAACACCTTTAAGCATCTTAATTCCGAATGTACTTTTAACAGTTTTAGTTTTGAGCCTACCCAACATGGTTTTGAAGCCTTAACTGAAAATATAAAATTAAATAAATTAGAAGATATGTGTCGACTTATTCCAGACGCTCTTTTTTCACACCACGGAGAAGGAACGATATATGTGCCAGTAGATGAGTATGAAAGCGGACTGTCATCTTTAAAGCGACCGGATAATGGAATGCAAGTTGTAGAACAAAAAGTCCGATTAGACACACTTGATAAATTTTGTGAGGTTAATAATATAGACCATATCGATTTAATTAAAATTGACGCAGAAGGCGCCGATTTTGAGATTTTAAAAGGAGGAAGTAAAATTATTAGGAAATGTCATCCGGAAATAATATTAGAATGTAATGAACAAACTTCCGCCAATATAGAAAATTATTGTGCTACTGATATTATACGTTGGTCACAATGGATGGGTTATAGAGCATTTTTGCAACACGGCTCCAATATACTCATGTCTAAATATCGTCCGCCCGAGAAGGTGCTCAAGTCATCTCTATGATTACTTTTATTCATTTAGGAGCGCTAGGGCGCCTAGGCAATCAGATGTTTCAGTATGCGGCTTTGCGTGGTTTAGGTTTAGCCCGAGGATATGAAACCAAGATTCCAAATATTGGAGAAAGAACGTGGCACGGGCAAAAATGTCTTTTACAAAATTTTAATATTGAGGTAGAATATGTAGAAGAAGAAGAATTGAAAGACCTCAAAGGGCGTTACATGGAACCTGATTACATGAAATTTGATCAGAATTTCTATAGTCTGCCTGATAATATCGATCTTTATGGATTTTTTCAGAGCACTTATTATTTTAAGCACATGGAAGATCAAATTAGAAAAGAACTGAGCCCCAAAGATAGTTTTTTAGACCAAGGAAAAGAAAGGATAGCACAGATAAAAGATGAATATCCTGAGCATGAGATAGTCTCGTTACACTTGAGACGAGGTGACAACACAAACGGGTCCAATCTTAGCACAGAACTGAATGAAATGTATGGAAAAAGTCGAGATTTAGAAATGGATAGTTTTTACGGAAAGTATTTAAGCGGCGCCAAAGAATGTTTCGCGAATCGAAAGGTAAAATATCTGGTCTTTTCGGGAGGCTCTCGAAGCGCCGGCAATTCTAATGAGACAGATATGGAATGGTGCCACCGCAATTTTGTCGGAGATGAATATTTGTTTGCGGATGAAAACGATAGCATGACTGATTTTTCTATGATTATGTCGTGCGATCATAATATTATTTCTCACATTAGCAGTTTTGGTTGGTGGGCCGCTTATTTGAATCCCAGTGAGGAAAAAATAGTAGTAGCACCCCACAATTATCACCCGGATAGACCCGAGATAGGACATCGCAATGGTTTTTATCCTGAAACTTGGAGGTTGGCGTGAATTTAATATTTGATATAGGATACAATAAGGGAGATTTCACAAAAGAATGTTTTAGAATACATCCCGAATGTAAAGTAGTAGGGGTAGAAGCTAATTTAAGTCTTGTCTACAACAAACCTACAAACCCCCAACTGACTCTTATTCATGCGTTGGTGTCGTCGGGAGAGAATCTATATGAAGATTTTTACATTGAGCCCAATCAAAACGGGATTTCAACCGCATCAACCAAGTTTATGAAAAATTCTAGATTTACAAAAGGCTCTAAAAACCTCCCCCCTAATTCAGCCAATT
>Ga0208156_1000637_pt1 | contig 12654 bp, 17 predicted proteins | sample 1_EtaG_FD_184073 | JGI IMG/M metagenome (GOLD analysis project Ga0208156, IMG submission 184073) | Marine viral communities from the Subarctic Pacific Ocean - 1_ETSP_OMZ_AT15124 metaG (SPAdes) (version 2) | ecosystem: Environmental > Aquatic > Marine > Oceanic | place: Pacific Ocean | collected...
AAAAACTCGCCCAATCACTTGGCCAAGTCAAATGCAGAAAGTTTTGGATCAATCTTTTCCCAAAGAGCAGGAGGCTTTATTAAAAGTCGCTGATGAACTGCAGTTTAATCCGGCAGACCCCTTTCACGTCATGAAGATGATTATGGCATCTTTTCGCGCCGACAGACCGATTAACGAAGTCGAATCTAAAGCGACAGCCGAAGCCCGGGCGCAGTTGCTTCAACAAGTGCTGCCCCCCGTTGCAGGCCGAGCTTACCAAGAACTAAGCAAAGCAATGCACGAATTTGAGATTGATAAGTTTGAACTGGGCAAAGGCAATATTGGATTTGACAAGGGCGGTAACTTCAAAATTATTGACTCCTCAGTATTTAGTTCTGATCCGGGGGATGGTGGCTGGTGAAACTCCTACTTGAAAACTGGCGATAAAAGGTTGTGACTATAATAAAAAACAATTTTATTTTTATACATATTCCGAAAACAGGGGGTCGTTCAATCAAAAATAGTATTAGCGTTAGCGAAGATGGCCCGAATGCTGGTCATATGACATTGCAAAAATTGGCCCAGCAGGGAGTTGATGAAAATGGTAATTCTTACCAAGAAAATCTTCCTGTAGTATCTTTTGTACGAAATCCGTATGACCGCCTAGTTTCGGCATTTTATTATCGTTATTATGACGAAAAGTTTTTATACAGTTCGGAGGCGCCAGATAGCGAACTGCCGGGAGGGGGTTTGAACGGAGAGACCATCCATGTATCTTTTCCGGCTCGAGCATGGGAGCGATCGCAGCTTCGGCGCCCTTCTATACGAGCTTTCACCGAATTTATGAAAAGTGATCTAAGAGTGGCGGCCGCCATGAAAATGACCCACTTTCGTCCGCAGAATTCGTTTGTATCCTTGGAAGGGGCACTAGGAGCAGACCATATCTATAAATTTGAAAACTTTGAGAACGATTTCTCGGATTTCAAACAGCGATTTTTCCCACATGAGGGACGCGAACTTTTGCATCTTAATAAAGGACCCTCGCACCCGGATTGGAGAAAATTCTTCAAAACCAAGGCTATACGCAAGAAGATTGCCGAACTATATAAAGTAGACTTCGAAACATTTGGATACTCTACGGAAATCTCATGAAACTCCTACTTGAAAACTGGCGGAAGTATTTAGTAGAAGATTGGCGCGATACATCGTGGGAAACTGATGAGGGAAAGGTTACGCTTGGAAAGATAGACGATTTCTTGGGAGACAAAACTATTGACATTAATGTTTTAGAGCTTTCCAGACAAATACCTACTCTTCCAACCAGAGGCGAGGAACGAGTAGCAGCAGCGAGCTTAGAGTTTCCTATTATAGTTGTTAAGAAAGATGGGAAGTTCAAGTATGTTTTAGATGGCAACCATCGGCTACAAAAAGCAATTAATCAAGAGGTTGAAACAATAAAGGCAAAGATCTTAGATGTCTCCGAGGAAGCTGAGACACCCGAGAAGTTTAAGAAAATGTTTGGAGGAGTAAAATGAAACTCCTACTTGAAAACTGGCGGAAGTATCTAAAGGAAGAGGAAGAACCTAAGGTTAATATCTTTCTTGACATGGATGGCGTTTTGGTAGATTTTCCAAGCGCATTGAAAGAATACATAAAGAATGTTTATTCCGCAGCCCCCGAAGAAATCCATCCAACATCTAAAAGTTCCAGAGCAGTACTGCGAAAACTCCAAAGCATGAATCTTTCTCCTGAAGAAATAGACGAACTTTATGATCGTTCAGAGTATAAATTTCAGTCCGGCGAGGATTATGAGCCTGATGAAAAAAATATGAGTGATTATGTGTTTAAGGCTTTATTGGGGAATAAAGAACTGTGGCTCGGGATGAATAAATTAGAGGGAGCAGATGTTTTGGTAGAGACCGCATTTGCCTTGGCCGATAAAGTTTTTATTTTGTCGGCACAAGTAGATGAAATTTCTGAAGAGGCTAAAAAAGATTGGATTGCTGCCCATTTTCCAGATAGAAATTTCGCCGGGGTCGAAATAAGTCGAGATAAAGGTGGCCGACTCTTACAGCTAATATCACAAGGAGCCGTAGCAGAAAATGACCTAAATATTTTACTTGATGACCGTCAAAAGTTTTTAGATAATTTTATAGGAGCCGGCGGGCATGGTATCCAGTATAATTTTGAATCGCCATCGAGCGCGATTGAAGAGTTAAAAGCTGTAATTGGTAACTAATTAATTATGCACCGGAGATTATGGTATGAACCTTAGACATATTATTGCTGAAGAATTTGTTCGAATTTTACATGAAGATAACACCGACGAAGTGTTGAAAGGGCTTGATATATTAATACAAAAACTACCCGCCGGCCCGATCCCAGAACTAGAGAAAGTTGTTACATCTAATATACTTCCTTATATTTCATCACAATTAAAGAGCCCCTTAAAAGAGGCAGACGAGGAACCAGAGGAACCGCTCGAAGCAGGGGGCGGTGCTGGTGGAGTCGCCAAAGAAATGGGTGCTCACGCAGCTAAAACAGCCGCCTCGGCGCCGAAAGTGGCCGGGTATGTTCTTTCTCATCTTCCTCTTGGAAAAAAGATGGGAGTAATGATTGCTACTGCTCTTGACAGGAACACAGACGACCATGTTCGCAATGCTGTTCTCTTCGCGGTAGGAAACTTGATTGCCGGGTCGATGGGTCTCGACCTTCCCGATCTAGGGCACCTTTTACAAGAAATACCTGAAACAATGTGGGAGATGCTGCCCTTTACAGGTGATAATCAAGAGTGGGATTGGGGAGCCGTAAATGCCCTCGATGATTCGGCGCTCCTTACGTGGGCTTGGCTCAAAGTAAAAAATGCTGTTGATGTGGAAGAAAAGTTACATGAATTTGGAAAGTTTATTGGTCGCTCCGATCTCGGGAAACAGCCCGAAATGGCCGCCGCGAGCCCGGGCAGTTTTGCCCCCGAGGATACATCTCTTGAGGCGAAGTCTGCGAGAGCGGCCGCTGCGCAGGAAAAAGGCAAAGGATTTAGAGGCCTTAAAGAAACGACAATCAGAAAATCAGAAATCTATAAAATGATTAAAGAAGAAATTGAAGTTATTTTAACAAACGAAGAAGCAGAAGAGATGTTTGATCTCAATATGTCTGCTTTATTGGACGAGATGATGAACGAAGACGACGACAAGAGCGAGACCAGGATAAAAAAATGAGTGTAGATTATGAACAGCTTAGAAGTTTTGTTAAAGAAGCGATGTTCACGCGTGGTGGCATTAATGAACCCTCTGCTCCGGAGGATGTTCCTCATCGAATGCCCGCTGCAGATTCTACAGGGGATGAGGTGGGGGATAACAAAGCAACAGAACTATATTATAAAACTCTTGTAGCAAGAGAGGCCACAGAACATCTCGTCGAAGCTTTAGATGAACCCATCTATGACGAGACATATGAACATGCGTTTAAGGCGTCAGCGGCGCTCAGAAGGGCCCTCAATAGCCTCGAGAACGCGGGAGCCATCGTCCCTCCCGAGGCCCGAGTGGTCGCGCCGCCCAAACACATGCAGAAATATAATGCGTCTGGGTTTGGGAGCATGCATCCAGGCGGTAGCCCGCTTGGCAATATGAGCGGCGGACAAATCGGCATTGGACTCCAGGAAGTTGGTGGAGATGGTGATGATGCTCCAGTTGGGGACGAGCTCAAAGGATTTGGTTCCGGAGTGCAGTCTCAGTCAGCGCAGTCGACATCGACAAAGCAGAGGGCCGGGGATATTGCAAGTGGCGATATTTTACAAGGAGTTGATGATCGAGAAAGAAAAATACTTTCTCAGATAGAAAAAATCTTTACAGATGTGGCTGATAAAGTCGATCTTGTTGATTATCGGCCGATGTTAATGCAGGCTATACGCGTGATCTTGAAAAAGGTCGAGCAGGACCCCAACTTAAATAAATAAAAAGGGAACAAAGAAATGAAATTTACACGCAAAGCTCTTAAAACACTTATTTTTGAAGAACTAAATAAATCTCGCTCGGTACTTCTTGAAATGCCTAGTGACGAGGGGGCCTATCGATATCGGGACGAAGAAGTAGAAAATGAATTAGGTCAAGACCAAGAGCCGGTCGACCTGCTCGGACAGGAATTGTGGCATTTGGCTCGACGGGCCGATCAGCTTCATGACATGCTTAGGGGTGACGACAAGCTGGTTGATAAATATAAATCCCAAGTTGAAAGGGTGGCCGAGGAGTTAAAGGAAGTATTCGAAGCCGCAATGTACGATAAACAAAACCCAACAGGAATGTAATTTAAAATATGCATAAATGCATTAATAAATCCGCCGGTGACATAAGTCATTTAGAGCAAGTAGTGAGTGATTTTTTTCCATACTCACAGCAAAAGTTGGGCTTTGAAAAACCCATAACAATTATTTTTCAGAGCGATGACGAAAATGCGTTAAAAATGCTAGGCAAGACTGCCTACTATGATCCAGGGGAATTCTCTATCACTTTATATGTGGATAACAGACATCCCAAAGATGTTCTTCGATCTTTATCTCACGAATTGGTCCATCATGCGCAGAACTGTCGAGGCGATTTTATGGATATAGCGGCGGCGGGCACCGGCTATGCCCAAGACAACCCCCATCTTCGAAAAATGGAACGAGAGGCATATACCAAAGGTAATTTAATCTTTAGAGACTATGAGGATCTAATTAAGACAGGAAAAAAAGAAGTCGACATTGACTTTTCGAAATCAGGAGAACCAAAAATGTCATTAAAAGAGTGGAAAAATAATGAAATCAACACGAAGTTGATGAAAAAGTGGGGGCTTCTTAAGGAATCCCAAAATGGGGAGGTCCACCCTTGGGACGTCCACTTTGAGCCGGATGACAGATCGCCCGAAGCATTGAAACACTTCGCCAGAGACTATCTCGCGAATAGGTCGCGCGTGCCTTTTGAAGTCATAGATTACTTTGAGAGTATCGGACTTGACGGAAACCATGAAGCTTTGTTGCGCGTCGCAGAGACCGGCGTGATTCCTGGTGAAAAACTTAATGAAGACTCCAAAGAAGAAGACTGCGGCTGTGAAGATCTTGAAGAAGGAGAGATGGATCTTAAAACCGGAGGGGACCTAGAAGAGGTTTCGCCCCCCAAAATCTCTGTTCGCGAAGCCAGAGAACTAACTCGTAGAATTATCAAGCGACTGCGAGAGGAAAACAATAGCTAAAATGGTTGCTCCATGGATCAAAAAACAGCACCCCGCGGAGTTCGACGATGCTCCAGCACCGAAGCCGGAAGTGGAAGCTGAGGTGGTCGCGGACGATTCGGTCAAACCTAAAAACACTGAGAAACCCAAGGCGCCGAGACGGCGAAGGAAGAAGGCCGCCAAAGCCACTTAAAAAATAATGTTAGATTTGCGACGTATGACAAGAGAGTTCTTAATGGGAGAGGCAAAAGCTCCCTGTATTGCTAGCTATATTCAATCTGTATCTGAGGTTCTTCAATCTATTACTCCTCGATCACGTAGGGATGAACGCCGGATTGAAATAGCTAAACAGAGTTTAAAAGAAGTCAGGCGCCATTCTCGGCGATTGCAAGAACGTGTCGACATCCTTGAGGAACAGGTTCAAGTCTTAGAAGAAAGCAAGGAGTAATCTAATGGGGGGTGTCTTTGGACATATGTCCCACATATATGACAATCCTAGTATGACCTTTGGTCAAATTAAGGATATCATGACGAAGGCGTCTGCTGGTCAATTAGAGAATGTTACAGAGAAAACAGACGGACAAAATCTGTTTGTTTCTTATAAGCTTAGCGATGGAACTCAGAGGTGGGTTCCAGAGGAAGCAGTTCGATCGGCACGAAATAAGGGTGATATTAAAAATGGCGGCATGACGCCCGAGCAACTAGCAACTAAGTTTGCTGGCCGCGGAGCACTGGAAGCTGCCTTTACTAATGCTTTCCGTGCATTTGCTAAAACTGTGGATAAGTTTTCTGACGAAGAAAAATTGAAGCTTTTTGGGCCTGACACAAACATCTATTATAACGCGGAGGTTATGGATCCTGCAAATCCGAATGTTATTAACTATGATACCAAAACATTCCTCATCCACCGGGCCGGGCATGCTGAGTATGACAAGGAAACTGGTAAGCCGGTCGATAAAGAAGCCGGATTTTCAGAGCAGCAAGCCGGCACATTACAAAGCGTACTAGAAAAATCTCAAGATGAGCTCGAAAAAGATGATTTTAGAGTTCAAGTAAATGCGATCCGCCAGCTTAAAGCTTTGGGAGATGATGTTGCCTTGTCTATGGCCCTTAAGGGAATGGATAAAGTAATGTCCTCCGCCGGCGTAAGTGACGACAACACAATTGGCGACTATATTATTAGCAAATGGCGCAACTTAATCAATAAAGCGCTTCCAGAGTTAAGTGATGAGGGGAAGCAACTAATCATTAAAAGAGTAATGTCTGATTATTATGGAGCCCTAGAAGGAGAAGGGCCCCTCAAATCTCGGGGCCTCGAAACAAGACAAATTACCAAAGCTATTAATCAGCCTGAACTTAATGAGAAGGTTGTCGAAGTTATTAAAAGCTATCCGCAGCACTTCAAAGAGTTTATCTTTCCAGTTGAAAGCGTAATTCACCGGTTTGCGATTGAGATTATGCGCGCCGTTCAAAGTGCATATATTATTGCTGCCGGCGGTAACGAAAAAGAAGTGGCTCGGTTACAGGCGTTAGTTGGTAAAGCAATCGAAACGATTCAGGCCTCCGGGAATGAAGAGGCTATGGAGATTCTTCGTCCCCAGCTTGAAAAATTAAGCAAGATCGAAGACGATGGCTCTATTGGGGCTGTTGATTTAAGTATGATTTCGTCCGCGGCCGAAGGCATCGTTTTTGATTATGATGGGCATACCTATAAATTTACTGGTGGGTTTGCTCCAGCAAACCAAATCCTTGGCCTCTTTAAGTATGGGCGTAAGGGCATCCCGGCGATGGCTGGGGAAGAGGACCTGGCCGAGGAAGTACTTACATTTTTAACCGAACAAGAAGGAAAGAAAACTGTTGCTATTTACCCGGGACGGTTTCAGCCCATGGGGCCTCATCATTTTCAAACTTATAAACAAATTGCCGCTGATCATGGAACAAAGAATACATATGTTGCTACTTCCAATAAAACGGGCCCAAAATCTCCATTAAATTTTGAACAAAAAAAGTTTATAATAGGCAAACACGGAGTCCCCGAAAGCCAGATCGGACAAGTGACTAACCCCTATTATGCAAAAGAGATTTACGAGCAATTGGGTGCGCCGGACGAGATAGAGGTAGTATATTTTGTGGGCGCCAAAGATATGAAAGAAAATCCGCGTTTCGAAAAGACTAATGGTACTACCAAGGAAGGGTATGATTGGCGATTAGATGTTGCTCCTCATATAGAAATTGATATTCCTGGATTTGGCGAAATGTGTGGGACGTCCTTAAGAGATTGTCTGGGCGGCGCAGAGCCTGAACAATTTAAAGCTATTATGGGATGGTTTGACCAAGGAGTTTATGATATGCTTCAAAATAGTTTAAAGGAAATGGCTGCTATGTCGGCCGGCGCGGTTACTGGTCATTCTGGATATCGACGATACAGAAAAGAAGATGAAAAAAACGAACAGCTAGTTAATGAAGTAGCTGACTATTTATTAGGTATAACGGTGGGCTAAACATGATTGATCGTAACCAATTTGCTGAAGAACTAATATTACGAGAAAATATACGTAGGGCGATTACAATTGTTAGAGAACGTCGGGAACAGAAAATTTTGATTGAGCGTACACAAGAAAAAGAATTGCGTATTATTGTACGAGAGCTTATTAGCGAAGCCCAGTCCGCGGTTTCAACTGCTGCAATCCATGATAACTCGGGCCTTAATGCATTAGAAGATTTATTTAAAAACACAAACCTCTTATCTGTGTTTGAACGCGGATATAAAGCTTTAACATCTAAGAAAGAACAAAGAGACTCGTATTTGGCACATTGGTTGTCGGGCCTGAAAAAAATGTTAGCACCAGAAGAAGAACGCAAAGAAGCCGACCAAGAGTTAGACATGGCAAAAGGAAACGAAGGAGGGTCAATCGATCTCGCTGAGGATATCGATATAGACATTGGTGATGATCCCAAAGACGATCCAGCTTTCATTGATGTAGAAGAACCGGAAGAAAAATCAGACGAAGAAAAAGAAAAGGATGGTATCGCAGTCCCAGGCTTGGATAAAACCGGCCGCAATAAAGCATATACCGATTTAAAAAATGTTGAAAAAACAACGTTGAAAATATTTGATGAATTAGACGACGTTGAGGATAGAGACCCTTTCGAAGAATACTTGCTCAAAAATTTATATCTATATGCTGATGTGTATGAAAACGATTTACAAAGTAGCCCAGAAATTCCGGCCGGAGTGGAAGATGCTGAGCCAGATGTAGAACAATCAGTCGAAGATGAACAACCAGAAGAAGAAGAAGAAGATAATATTGCCGATATCCAATTGCAAGAGGTGCTGCAGCACCTTAATATTGATGATATAATAAAAAATTTGTTATAATATATGAACAAACCAAGGAAATCTAATTCCTTGGGTTTTTGTAAAGATTTATCACTTTCGCGGAAGCTTAGAAAAGAAGGTAAATCAAATGAGGCATTTGAAATAATGCTCTCTGTATTAACCCTGGAGGAATTACTAGGTCTTAAACTAGAATGTTCTAGTCGTCTGACTAATGGCAAACTATATGGTTTTAATCTGTGGGCCAATATAGTCGATATTGTAAAGGAAGCTCTCCTTAATTCAGCGCTCAGCGTTTCTGATACCAATATTGAAGTTTCTAGAATATTGGGAATAAACAAAGATACACTTAAGACACTAAAGAAAAAATATGACATTAATAACTCCTACAACGATGATTTAGAATAACTAATTTTAAATCTTTTGTCAAGGTATATTTTGTCAAGGTATATATAATCATGAGGGGGTGACAGGTTTCGACGAGGTAATGAGTCTGTATATGAGTGCAAGCTGTGCAATTTGGATAACCACATTAATCTTTTCCAGAACTTATAACTGCCAATAATGCAGATTACGATTTAGCCTTAGCTGCTTAATCCTTGGTTGCTCTTCATACCAAGTGTCCAAGAAGAGCTTAGCAGAGAGATCCGCTTTTGTCAATGGTTGCGGTAAAAAAATTGACTATTTTGGTTATTTAGAAAAATAAACCTAAGCTTGTGAATGACTTGAAGGATAAATACTTTGGACGTGGGTTCGATTCCCACCACCTCCACCAAATATAAAAATACTTGACATTTACAAATATCCTGACTATAATTCTTTATAATATTCTGTTAGAATGTTATTAATCATATTAAATTTAATAGGAGGAATATATGATCACAACTAATAGGTTGGCAGCTGCCTTAATTGCTGCTATAGTCGCTATGCTTTTTTTGAGCATGAGTATGAGCTGTAACCAAGATGTTAATATTATCGCCGACGATGACGATGTTAATATTATCGCCGACGACGACGATATAACCCCGGCGACAGACGATGACGATGCGCCGCACGCATCTCTTGTGGGTGTGGTACTTGACGCATACGGGTTGCCGCTAAATGAGGTAACCGTTTCAGTCCTTGAGACAGATTTCGTTACCACAACCGATAACGGAGGCAGATTCAGGCTGGAAAATCTTACGCCAGTCGAGCGCGCAATTATTACCTTTCGCAAAGGAGCATATGCTCGAGCTAGCTCACCCCTTGAGCTCCAAGAAAACGTTGAAAATACACTTATTCAGCGCATGGTGCCTGTCGACCATGTATTCACTTTTAACTCAACCGATGGACATACCTTTAGTAATGATGATCTATTAAAGCTGGAATTACCAGCAGAAAATGTTGTTAATGCTGCGGGGGAGCCCTATAATGGTTCTGTTGTAGCAGAAGTAACCGTTTTTGATTTAGTTTCTGCTGCCGGCAGTGGAAATGAGGTCCTGGCCGCCCCAGGCGACTTTACCGCGATTAATAGTGTCGGGGAAGATAAGACCTTAGAGTCTTATGGTATGGTTCAGGTTAATTTGACCACTCCGTCGGGAGAAGACTTACAGCTAGGGTCTCAGGTTTCTGTGATTCGCTTGCCTGTACAGAGTCTTGGAACCCCTCCAGTCGTGGGAGACGAGATCTCCGCTTGGAGTTATAATGAAACTCTAGGAAAGTGGGAAGAGGAAGCTGTTGGTACTGTAACAGAATTCGAAGGTACCTTGGTTTGGGAGTTTGAGGCTCCGCACTTTTCTACGTGGAACTGTGACCGGCCTATTTCGACTCACGGCTGTCTTACTGGCACTGTGACGGATTCTGCTGGATCACCTAGGGGCGGCGCAACTGTCCGCGCAGTTGGAATTACTTATATTTCTACCACGACCGCTCGCTCGGGCCAAGATGGCTCTTTCTGCTTAGAAGTCAAGAACGGTGAAACAGTGTGGGCTGAGATTTCCTACTCTATCGCCGGACAAACTGCAACGCAACGAACCGATCCAGTGACCATCTCACCCGGACAGGCTAGTTGTTCTCTGGGAGAAGGCACGTGTGACGACTTGGGGGTAATCCCTGTCGACATTCAGACTTGCGTGAGTGGTATTGTGATTGATACACAAAGTATCCCTCGCGTCGGGATGCAGGTTATAAGTCCTTCTGGCGGCGTTGCCACTACTGATGAGAATGGTTCCTTTTGTATGACCACACCAGTATTTCAGAACTCTGAAGTATTTGCATTAACAGAGGTCGACGAAGTTGGCTATAAGCCGGTCCGTGTCTATACCCAACCGGGCCTTCCCAATTGCCAATCTGGTTGTCCCAATATGGCTGTAATACGGCCATATAATACAACTAGCTGTGTGCACGGTTCTGTGGCGGTTAATGGACAGGTTGCTGAAAATCTTTTGGTAGAGGTATTTGATTTAGAGTTTCCAGCTGTGCGCATTCATAGTACGCTTAGTAACAGTGATGGTTCTTTCTGTGCTTCTGTTCCGGGGGGCACCAATGTGTCAGTTCAGGTAGGTGCCGGCGATGACCTCTGCGGCGCAGAAACTGTCAATACTGACAACGTAGGAGGCGAAGAGTGCGCTGATGTCGGCCAAACGGCCGAATGCTACAGCCTTAATGACTTTGTATGTAGTTTATAACAAAACAGCAACAACTTCGCAATCCTAAACTAGATTGCCCATGATAGTTACTTCAAGGAGAGCTATTATGGGTAATTTTTTATCTAGATTACATAAAGATGAAGATGGTCAGGGAATGACCGAATACGTCATTATTTTGGTAGCGATTGCCGTCGTTTGTATAGCGATTAGTGTACAATTTGGTGGCAAGATCAAAGCTTTATTTGAAACCGCGGACCAAGAAATCGATACAGTCGACTCCGGTTTATAATATTATTCTCTATCTACTATAGGGTGTATAAGGCTTATTTATTATTATTTTTAATACTATTCTGTGCCTGCGATCACGCAGATCCGCCAGAGATCACTAATGATTATGGGGATGTATATTTTCATATAGGCTGCTATTGGCCAGATCCCATACAGGTACTTGATCCTGCCGTGTGGCGATGCTTTGAAAATGTTGAAACAGAACTGCTTTCTGGTTTTCTTTATTTAGAATTAGAAAGCTCTACTAGTTTATATTTTTGTGGCGAGAACTTAACGTTGCGTAGCGGGATCAGCCTGTACGATAATTTAATAAGAATTCTTACCAATAACAAATATGATTGTTTACATATCACTGAGGATAAGCAAAAGGGAAACGAATTTGATTGGGTGTGGGAAGAAGATATTAATACATTGCAAATTATCTGGCGCCCAGAAGACAGCCCTCACAAAATGATTACATTGGTTATTAAAGAAGAAGAGTACAATCAAGTAGTTAGATCGGTAGTATATTATAGGATTCTTGGGGAGGAATAATAATGGAACTTGGAGATATTTTGTTGACAGTAAGCATATTAATGGTTATAATAGTAGCAGTTGGTATGTTTACCGACAAAGGAAACAACAGGAGACATTAATGATTGAGAATGCGCAAGAACACAAAGAGGGTCCTTCGTGGAATATTACGAGCCGATTTGCCACTTTTGAAGAGGCAGATCGCAAGAGGCTAGAACTTTTAAATGAAGAAAATTTACAAGTAAAGATACAATGGATGCGTAAGCGTGATGATTTCGCAGTAAAAACGCGTAGCGATCCCGCTGTGGCTCTTTTAGAGGAGGAGGCACAACGCCGCGAAGCCAAGAAGCGTCGAAAAGCGAAATTAAGCAAAAAACGCAGAAAAAAGTGATATCAGTACGCAACTGGTGGAACAGGCAGGATCCGGCATTGCTTACAATTTCTCTTTTAATGGCTATATTTGTGTGGCTATGGGTTATAAAGAATAAAGGAACTTTGTAGGTAGAATAAATATATTATATTTTCATCTTTTTAGGTGAAAATCGACTATATATTACTGAAAACCTTTGGAGGGTAGTTTAAATGGGCCGCAGATCAGTTAATATTTTAAGAAAGTTTGGTATAGAGACCCTGGCCGGAGCCATAAATCTCCAGGGGCCCCTTACGCGACTAACCCCCGAAACATTAGTAGACTGGAACTACACA
>Ga0208156_1000639_pt1 | contig 12638 bp, 6 predicted proteins | sample 1_EtaG_FD_184073 | JGI IMG/M metagenome (GOLD analysis project Ga0208156, IMG submission 184073) | Marine viral communities from the Subarctic Pacific Ocean - 1_ETSP_OMZ_AT15124 metaG (SPAdes) (version 2) | ecosystem: Environmental > Aquatic > Marine > Oceanic | place: Pacific Ocean | collected...
AACTCGGACTTGGCTTCGAAGACACTTGGAGTACACCTGACGAAGTAACAAACCTCATAGACACCATCATACCAAAAACCCTAGACATCCCACAAAAAGGCCCACAATGGGTAGAAGACCCCTACGGTCTGGCAACCCAAGAACTCATAGACCAATCTGGCTTTACCCAAACAGACCCCTCTATCTACTCTCCAGCCGAAACCCCCACAATAGCTGAAGCACCCACAATAGCTTACCCAGAACCCATAGACTACGGCCCAACTTACGGCAAACCCCCGCAAGAAGTTACTCAACCATCAACAATCGTAGATGAAACAGATGATATAGTAACCATACAGCAGCTACCCATAACTCAACCACCAGAGCCGGATATGCCGGAAATCCCAGCCGAAACCCAAAACTTATCAATATCTTACCCACAAGAAGATCCTGTATTAGCCGGTGGTTTACCTGAGTTTCCACGAGGAAAAGAAGACTACAGGTACGAAGTAGACTACAAAAGGCCGGGAAGAGGTAACATAGACGAGTATGTAGGTGGCCCAATAGAAACAGATAGAGAAGGCGCAAGAGAAATCGCAGAAATCCTAGAAGAAGGCACAGCAGTTACCCCAGATGACACTACGTTAGGGGTTACCCCAACGGTAGAAAAGGTAGAAAAGGTAGAAAATCTAGAAACCGCTATCCCCGCTAAAACAATCACACTTGAAGGTGAAGTCGAAGACGACGACGACTCTGGCCAAACTTACACCGTAGACACAGAAGCAGAGCCAAATATAACACAACTACCAGAAGCCCCCATAGCTGACACGGTTATACAAGGCCCGATGGTTGGCCAGCCGTTGAAAAGCTTTACACCAGAGATTGCTGATCCCCCTGCGCCAATTACAGTCAAAGACAAGGTTGATGTAGAGGTCGATCAGGGAGGTAAGGTTGACCCGGCGTTAACTACCACCGGCACTGGAGGTCGTAAATGGTTACACACAGGCCCATCAGACTTTGCAGAAACACTCCATCAGTTCAAAATAAACAGAGGTTCGTCTGGGCCACCTATTGTAACCGATACCCCTGCTGTATCTGGCCCTGTGGTCAATAGGGAGACCGGCGAAATAACAAGGGAACCCCTCACATGGCATCAGTTTAATCCAGCAGGTAGCTCAGTAAGTCCTTATGGCAAGGATGTGGGTACAGGTACTACTGGCACAGGTGATACAGACACCACAGGTACTACAATGGGAGGTGGCTCACTTGGCTTAGGTGAACCTGACATTAAACAATACACAGACAACAATGTGTTTGATGTGATAGGCAGCAACCTATACCCAGAAGTAAAAATTGCAACTGACGGCCAGCATTACTTTGAGAGTGAAGCCGACCTTGTAAACTGGGCAGGCGGCTTCATGGAAGAGACAGGTGTAGATGCCAAGCCTTATTTCTATGATAAAGTTGTTGATGGTATTAAGACAACAGGCAACCATATACTAGATGGTAGTCAGAAGTTTCTTAACATGATACAAGGTTTTGCTGACTTCATAGGTGATCCGTCAAAAACTGGCGGCGAGGATGCTACATTTGAAACCCTCAAGGATAGTTATAACGGATTCAGAAGAGAGTTGACTGAATTTTGGGAAACTAACCCAAATAATCCGTGGGGTCGTAACATGTTCAAACCGGGGGAAACACAAAAATACGGCAGTTTACAACCATATGCCATACTTGCTTCTTTATCAAATCCGCCTGTTGCAATGATGACAGCAGCAAAAACTTTGATGAAAGACATCATGTGGTCTGCGAAAAGTATGTTTGCAGAAGAAGCCAACTACGACGGCAACTATGTACAGGACATGATTAACGGTACGTTCCATCTTGTAGGTCGCGGTCTTAAGTCTTTCGGAAAGAACTTCAAGAGCTTGTTGGGAGATACTACTCCTGAGTGGCTCTCCGGCAAAAAGACTGGTAAAACATCAGAAGAAAATGCGTGGCTCAAAAACTTACAAGGGAATTTGGAAAAAACATCAGACGACAAACTACGCGATAGTTGGTTGACGCACGCTGCTTTTGATTCATCGACGCATAAACTTACTAAAGCGTTCCTAGGCGAAGGTATACCCGTTGTTCTAAAGAATAACAAAGACAAGTTTATTAAGGCTATAAACGATCGTAAGATGAACGATTTCTTTGGCCTTATGGATGAGTTCAACCTAGACGTTTCGATATTCGATCAGCTTGCTGGTGTGGCAGACCTTGATCCCAATAACCGAGCAGAGGCAAACATGATAGATATACTTCGCGCATGGGAAAAACAGCGCAAAGCTTACCCGTGAAAAACCACGACCTTCAAGCGATAGCCCTCGTGCGCCAAGGGGTAAACCCTGCAAAGGTTGCCGAAATCCTTGAGCGAGAGGACGAGACTGCCTTCAGGGTAACCTTCGACTCAAACTTCAAAGGCACGCTACAACGCGCAAACGGCAAGCACGAAAAAGATCTAGAGTACAACTCAGAAGAGCCGGAGTTCGACTTCAACGAAGAGGTGGACAAGCTGCTCCCTCTAGCCTTCCAGACTGCCAGAGAAATTATGGAGTACGGCGAAAACGAGGCAGTACGCGCAGGCTTATTCAAATGGTTCGGAGACCAGAAGAGCGAGAAGAACTCCAAGGGAATATCCTTCAATGTCAACGATCTAAACCTCCGCCTAGAAACAGCCCAAAAACGCGCAGAGGAAAACTTCATAACCATTGACAGCTACTAAACAGGACAACAGCCTTAAGTTTAAGTCTCCGCTGGAGCTGGTCTCGTTCGTGGATGACGAGATACTTGACGGTTCAATGAAGCTGCACAAGTGGCAAGCTCAGATCATGGTGGACTTTGCCAAGCCTACAAACGATCAAGACCCCTACCGCTCGGTGGTACGTGCAGCCAACGGTTCAGGAAAAGACAAATACATCATAGCACCCTGCGCCGTCTGGTTAGGCACAGTCTACGACGACACTCTCTGCATCATAACCTCTGCCTCTGGTAACCAGCTAGACCGGCAGACAGACCGTTATATCCAGCAACTCCTGAACGGCATCAACCGGATTTTTGACAAGCAGATATGGAAGCTGAACTATCGGCACTATACGAACCTGTTGAACGGTTCGACCATAGAGCTGTTCGCCACGGACGAACCGGGTAGGGCAGAGGGCTGGCATCCGGCTACGGCCAACGGCCAGTTCGGGGTCTTCGTCTCGGAGGCCAAGTCCATAGGAGACGACATCTTCACAGCCTTGGCTCGTTGTACCGGCTTCACCAAGCGTGTGGACGTTAGTTCTCCCGGTATCCCCGATGGCCACTTCTACAACGCCTGTGTTGGTAACAAGTGGAAACAGTACCACGTAACGGCGTTCGACTGCCCCCATTTAAGCACGGACTACATAGAGGACGTAAAGAACTCCTACGGGGAAAACTCCACCCTCTATCGTTCTATGATCTTGGCAGACTTCGGTGGTCTCGAAGAACAGGTCGTCATAAACTTTCAGCAACTTATAGACCTAGACGGTGTTGAGGTTGATCGCCTAGAGTCCGACTACAACATTGCTGGCCTAGACCTCTCAGCCGGTGGTGACGAGCAAGTCCTCGCTGTACGTAACGGGAACGAACTTATAGCCTTGGAGAGCTTCAAATTCACAGACACCGTTGTCCTTATCGAGCATCTTGAAAAACTGTTCTACAAGTACAGCCTAGATAGCCCAAACGCCATAATCTACGGGGACGCTGGTGGTCTGGGCAAACCCATCCTCGACACTCTGCGTGCAAACAAGTGGCCGGTTAGGTACGTACTCAACCAAGCCAAGCCTCGGAATGAACTAGCCTACCTCAACCGGGGTGCGGAAACTTGGTTTAACATGGCTAAACTTGTGGAGAACAAGGAGATAATCGTACCCAAGTACAACACTCTACGAAAGCAACTTGCCTCCCGCTACTACACCGTAACCCCCCAAAACAAGCTACAACTCGAAAGCAAGAAGGTAGCCAAGGCCAAAGGCCGCAAGTCTCCTGACCAAGCAGACGCTTTTGTGCTTGCATTTTGCGACTACACCCCTACAAAAAAGCGGGGTCAGCGTGTAAAGTACAAACTGAACAAGTGCGAAGTCAAGACAGAAAGCAAAGTATTTACCTTGAATCAAGCCAGACGTAGCCAGAAGTTGCGTCACTTGCTCCCAAGGCGTGACCCCATAGCGCAGGAATTTTTACTGGAAGAGATTAGGGCATTACGACAATGACCAAACAGACTTACAACTACATGGATTATGACGATGCGGCCAAGGAAATCCATCGTCTTAACAGTCACTTACAGACGCAGACTACCAAGGCAGACGAGCATCGACTACTGAGGCATCCGACAATAGACATAGATGCCGAGCAGCGTAGTGGGCATCTTGCCCCCGATGAACTCTATATCCCCCTGCACCTTGTGGACATGAACATCCGTAGGGAACAGGCACGCTACGTCTCTTACATTAGTTCGTCCCGCAGGGTGGCCATCTTCAAGAGCCTGAACGACGTTACCTTTGACTCGACCGTGCTTGAGGAGGACTTCACGGACAAGGCCAGATACACAGGATGGCAAACCTCCCTGTTCCGTATCATAGACTCCATGCAGCTACATGGATATGGTGTGGCAGAAGTCTCCCTCGACGTTACAAAACCCGGTCATTTTGCCGTAACTGACGTAAACTTTGAAGACCTCGGCCTACCAGAGGACGCAAGAGATGTCCAAGCCTGTGAAATGCTTGTACACCGTCACTACTTCACAGACCTCCAGCTTCGCAGGATGGCAGAGTCGGACGACTTCAACAAGAGCCAGATGAAAGAGCTGGACTTCGAGAGCCTCTCTGAAAACTACTCGCTGATGGAAGTCCAGAAGGTTCTCTTCAAGAAGGACAACTTGGTGTATGTTGGTTGGGCCTGTCTGGGGCGTTGTAACGACTGGATACGCAAGCCGAGACCGTTGTTCTTGGGCAAGAAGGAACAAGGTGAAGACCTGTTTGAGACCCAGTACCCCTACGTTGTCTTCCCCTACAACATAAACGAGGACACCACCATCTCCCTAATGAAGGGCAGGGCAGAACTTGACGAGTACGCGCAGGAGTCAGCAACCTCCCTTCTCTCCTCTTTCGTCACGGCACATCGTCGCGCCTCTGGCTTGTACTTTGCCAAGGACACCAACGACCCGAATAACACGAACGTCCAAACAAGCGTGTTCTTCACGCCGAACGCCCTCATCGACTCTAACATAAAGCAGTTCCAGCTAACTCCCCCCGACTCATCCATCATGGGGGCCATACAACAGATTTTAAGCCAGAACACACAGGAGACCTCCCAAGTGAACTACGCTGCGATGAACCGCAAGGACAGCCGCAAAACTGCCACGGAAGTTCAAGCGGCTACCACAGAAGCCCAGTCACTCTCTGCCTCACAGGTCGCACTCTTCAGTATAGCTCTCAAGAAGGTTTACTCGCAGTGCTGGAACATATACAAATCTCGGATACTCTCAGGCCTAATACAGCCTACGATACCGCCCAACTTTTTCACAGACCACGAATACGCGGTAAGACCCGCAGGCGACACGGACGTAATTGAGCGGCAAGAGAAGATAAACAAGATGATGCAAGCGTGGCCGGTAGTCCAGCAAACCGGGGCGGCCTCCCTCTTCCTCAAGCGTTTTGTCTCCATGCTTTTCCCGGAAGACGGTCAAGCCTACGTACAAGCTATCCAAGACGACAACACCAAGACCCAGCTCCTTATGCAGTTAAACACAATTCTACAGGCGTTGATCGTAGACCCAGAAACAGGCCAGCTAACCGAGGAGGCCCAGCCTCACGAACAGCAACTAACCCAGATAATGCAGCAGGTGCAGCAAGTATTAAACCCCGGTGGACAGCAACAGCAACAACCAGCAGGCTGAGTTAGCTTACCTGCAATGGCGTGACTCCACGTGTACACAACTGCTCAAGCAAAAGCTTGACGAGTACAAGGAGCAGGTTCTCAACGAGATCAAATTTAAGTCTGTGGATGCAGCTTCCCCGGACAATCTTATAAGGTACAGGGCTGCACAGTTAAAAACAGTAGATGACATATTGAGTATTATCAATGAGCGTGGAAACATTATTCGAGCAGAAGGTAACAGTCCAAGATCAGAGGGCTGGGACGGCGACAGAGGTAGAGTCGGCAGACGCGGACGAAACCGCTGAGAACTCGGAAGAGAGTCAGTTGGATATGTTTGACGACATATTCGACGGCGATCTTTTGGAAGACACGGAGGACGCTGAGACAAAGGATGTCCCACCCGATGACGACGAGCAGACTCCCCTGCCAGAAGGCGAGCTGGAGGAAGACCGTGAGGTTGTAGAAGAACCTCAGACGAAGCCGGAGGCTAGAAACTACGACGACTTCGATGAGTCGGAGCGGTCTCTGTTGAAGCAGATGTCAAATGCGGCCTTTGACAAATACTCCAAGAACCGCAAGGAGATGGTTGAGGCCAAGCAGCAACTCGAAGAGCTTCGTGACAAAGCCCTTGAGTCAAAGTCGCCAGAAAACCTACACGAACACCCTGAAGCCTACACACTCTCCCCAGAGTACCGTGAAGCCGCCAACAACTACGGCAAGGCCCAGACCGAGTACGGCCATTGGAAACAACAGTTGATAAGCGTACGCAACGGAGAGCCTTGGCGCGGTATAGATGGTTACGATGCGAACGGGCAGATGGTGTCCAGCAAGCAGGCGTACAAGGCTACGCAGTCGTCGGAGATAGACATAGAGTCCGCATTGCAGGAGGCCAAGAACTTCATGAATCAGTTCGGGCAGCAAGCCTCGCATATTCAGGACAACTATTCCCAGATATACAGCAATGCACAGAATATGCTGACGGAGGAGCAGAAGAAATACTTTGAGTGGGAGGAAAACTCTGAGAAGTTGAAGACTTCGGTGGAAACTCCGGAGGGAAAATCTGCTACGATAGGCGATTTGAAGAAAGGTTTTTTCGACGCTATGCCCGGAAATTTTCAGAAGCATCCCGTAACTAACTTAGCCTCAAACCTTTACGTGACGCTACAACTTTACGCTTCTGAGCTTGGAAAGTTGAAAAAACAGCTTGACATATCAGAGACTAACAAGAAAGATTCTCGACGAGTCGAACCTCGTTCTGGGAGAAAGTCTGAGTCAGCCAGTTCTGATGACGAAATCTTCTCCGTGGACGACTTCGAAAAGCTACTAGGGTAAGGGCATACCATTGCTACTATGTGCGAAGGGCATCGCGGCGTAAGGGGGTGCGTTCTAGAACTCCCAACAACTGGAGTCTACGGACTCTTTAACTTGTAATATAATAAAACATTATGCCTAGTTCAGTCCTCGCTGATGCTGTAAGTCATGCCGCTAACGCGACAGCTACACCACACCAGCCTGAGTTCAAGAAGCTTAGCTTCTATCTCGCACGAAACGAGGTTGCCCAGTTCCCGAAATGGAACACCTATGATAGCCTTTTTGGTTCTATTAAGTGGCAACCTAACATGGGTGATACCCTTAACGGCCTTGTCGCAGTGCCTAGCCCTGTGGAAAGGATAACATTCGCTCCCAATACTCTTGATTCTTTCCCTGCGAAAGATCAATTCACGATTGGTGAACGATACGAAACTGCAAAGCTTGGAGCGCATCGCTTCGAGAGTTCTCGTTTTCGCTTCCTAAGCAACTTCGAGTCTTTCTGGAGAGATCAGCTTCAGTACGCGCATAAAGACATTGTTCGTCAGATCGCTCTGGCCAACAACATCTTCACACGTACGCTTATGTACTACCAGACTCCTGATGTTTATATTTGTAATCAGGATCTTAGCTCCAATCTAACACTTGGTTCGGGCGTTGCCAAGCGTCCTTTCACGCAAGAAGATGTTCGTTTAGTGGACAATGGAGGTGATGGTATTACTACTACATCATCGCATGGTGGGGCGTCTACGGTTTCAAATAGTGGTGGTGAAACCTACAGAACATCCTTCGCTTTCGGCGGCGCAGAAAAAGCTGGGCCATTGACCTTGAAGGATATCTACAAGGCTATGTTGCATCTGCAGGAAGATGTTCAAGCACCTACGTTTGATCGTCAGCAGAATGCGCCAAAGACATCCGAGATGATTAAGGGCAAGTATGTACTTATTTGCTCTACGGAAGCTTGGGCGTCCTTGTTGTGGGATGCTGACCTCAAGTCAGCGTCGTCTTCAAACCGTCTTGCTCCCGCCAACATGAACCTCATCAATGATGGTTTTGCTGGCGATCTTTGGGGTAAGATTACTGCGAAGTTCGATCCGTATCCGCTTCGGTTTACCGATAACGGTACGTTCTTAGCTCCGCAGACAGTCGATGCTACCTCCCACAAGCTTGTTTCCAACAGCAACTATACTGCCATAGCTTCGGATAGTCAAAATACTATAGCTAGTTGCGAGGTTGCATTCCTTGTTGGTGCAGATGCGTTCAAGACAATCGCTGTCGGCCCTCCGCCGAAAGAGTTTGCCTCGAAGAGCATGAGCGCGAAGAAGTTCTACTCTATGAAGTGGAACGGCGAAGTTACGCTAACGGATCAGTTCTTGATTCCGAACAGCGGTACTGCGTTGTCTGACACAGGTACTCAGGACTTAAACGTCTATGGTGATTACCTGAAGTTCATCTCACAGGCTGTTTTTGGCGGTATCCCCGGTGATGCCCGTCATTGTCTGCCTATTTTCTATCGTCGTCGCAGGACTTCGTAAGATCAACAGTAGGGTAGGTGGTTTGTACTTAGGCCACCTACCCTACATTTCTTTTAAAATATCATGGCTACAGTTAAACTACAATTAGGTCTTACTGAGGGCGGCGCAGTTAATACGCCCTCTTTGGTTACTGTGCCTGTAACTGGCTCGTCAGCCACTTTGCTGGACGGTCGTTATAGATACAGTTCTGCACTTGTGCAAAATGTCGGCAGCAATAATATCTGCATTCGTGTAGGTGGAACAGCTACGTCTACTGTTTATCATATAAAACTTTCTCCCCTATCACAGGCAGAGATTAACGATGCTTCTTATGTGGATGTGACAGCTTGCGGCGATGGCGCAGTAACGTCTACTGCGGTCGTCTTTAGTGTACAGGTTAACGATAGCGCACATACGGCTGGAACAGCATACGGAGCATAAGTCATGGCTAGAATTACACAACAGAGTTCGATTCATACCACGGGTACGTCCTACGAGAACGAACCGATCATCAAATCTGATGGTGCTAGTGGTGAGGTGATGCAATGGCTTGCGTCTACTGGCGGCAGCAAGGTTACGATTGACGAGGATTCGGCCAATGTGATGTCCATATCTGTACCGACGATGACTGTCGGCTCGCTGGACATTGGCCACGGTGCGAATGGTGATGATGCAAGTACAGTGGTTGGTATGGATGCGCTGGATGCAAATGCTTCTGCAACAACTGCCATTGAAAACACAGCCATAGGCAAGAACGCATTAACTGCGCTAAACAACAATACCGCAGATGCCAACACCGCTGTCGGATATAACGCTGGGTCAAATATCACCAGCGGCCAGTACAACACGGGAGTTGGTCGTGCGTCTGCAATGACAGATAACGGCAATAACAACTCGGCACTTGGTTATGGTGCGCTTGGTTCAAATTGCGGTGACGATAATACTGGGGTTGGTAAATCAGCACTCAACTCATTCACCGGCAGCAATGCAACAGCAGTCGGAAGTGGCGCAGCAGATTCAGCCGGTGGCAATGGTCACGTTACTGCAATTGGCTTTAGCGCATACGCCGCAGCTACAAGTGGTGATTACAATACGGCGGTGGGGTCTTACAGTTTGGATGAAACCATCAACGGCAATAATAACACGGCTATTGGTTATGGCACGTTAAGTGCCGATGCTAGTGATAACAACACCGCGCTTGGCTATAAAGCACTCCTCGCATTCACAGGCAGCGATGCCACAGCCATAGGTGCGTATGCAGCCGATGCAGCGACGAGTGCGGCTAATCTGACTGCCGTTGGTAAAAGTGCTTTAGGTGCTTGCATAGACGGTGCTGAAAATACTGCACTTGGGTATCAGGCGCTTCTGACAGTTACGACCGGCGACCACAATACTGCTGTCGGATCATTGGCTTTAGACGCTGCAACTACTGGCGCATTAAGAAACACAGCGATAGGTCGTGGCACATTGAGTGCCGCTGCGGTGGACGATAGCACAGCAGTTGGATACAACGCACTCAACGACTTCACCGGAAGCAATGCAACAGCCGTGGGTTCGTATGCGGCAGACAAGGCGACGAGTGCAACGAATTTAGTTGCTGTCGGCAAGCACGCGTTAGGTGCTTGCACTGATGGTAATGAAAATACGGCGGTTGGCAGTAGTGCGTTGGGTGCTTGCGTGTCTGGTGACTACAACACCGCAGTCGGTACAACTGCTGGTTACCAATTAACGGGAGTGCGAAACACATTTCTTGGCCACAATGCCGGTGTTTACGCAACCATCATAGATGACTGTGTTGCCATCGGCAAAAGTGCGTTGGCTGGCGCAGCAGCGTTTACTGATGCAACTTGCGACTACAACAACGACCCAACCATTACTCACGACGCTAACGTAAACATAATTGCAGGGTTGTATGTTACGGGTACTGGAATACCGGCTGGTTCTACCATAGCTTCACTCAATAGTTCCACCAGTTTTGAGTTAAGCGCGTCCACCACTGGTGGTGCTGTAACCAATGGGACGCTGACGTTCTACACAAATGTCGGCGACAAAAACATTGCCATCGGCAACTACGCGCTGGATGCAACGACTTCGGGTTCATCTAATATCGCCATTGGACATCACGCGCAGGGTGCGCTCGTGGATGATTTGTATAATGTGGCGATAGGAAATTACGCATTGAGGTACAACGCGACTTCTGGTGCTAATGTAGCGATTGGCTATGCTGCACTAGAAGACCAGAACACTGCTAGTTCAAACAACGTAGCAGTCGGCTTTCAAGCTGCAACCAATCTCAACGGCGGCTTGAACAGCGTGTATGTGGGTTATCAAGCCGGTGGTGTTGGGGTGATTACTGGTAGTAGCAATGTGGTTGTTGGCAAAGGTGCTTTTCTAGACGCTACAAGTGCGGCTAGATGTGTGTTTATTGGCGCTGGTGCTGGTGGTGAACCGCTGAGCGGTACTAGATCGGCAGCTATTACTGGCGCAGACAACGTGGCAATTGGTAGCGATGCTGGCTACGATCTCACAGACGGCCCCGGCAACGTACTCATCGGCAGACTTGCCGGTGCGAATATGACCACCGGCGATTACAACGTGGCCATTGGGTATCAAGCTGCTGATGGACTAGCTGCTGGTGCTAACGAGAATGTCGCGATTGGTCGAGACGCTTTAGGTGGTTGTACGGCAGCGGTGCAAGATTCTATTGCGATTGGACACAATTCGCTTGGAGGAGGTTCACTTGGAGTTTCAACAATCAATATCGGCATCGGTAAGGAAGCCGGTCTGGCAATCTCCAGCGGCACACAGAACGTGCTGATCGGCCACCAAGCGGGGAGTACGCTTGCTGGGAATAGCAACGTTACTGCCGTTGGTTACCACGCGCTGAAGCTGGTAACGGGCGGCACCAACACGGCAGTTGGATCTTATGCCGCTCAAGCACTTGCTAGCGGCCTGTATAACACAGCCATCGGTTACTCTGCATTGGGGACGGCATTAGCGGGGGAAGAAGCCAATACGGCTGTTGGTCACGGTGCGTTGGAAAATCTAAACGTTGCTGACGGCGACCACAACACCGCGCTTGGATATAATGCTGGTCGTTATCTTTCCAACAACACTACAGACGTAACTGACCTTCGGTATTGCACTTATCTCGGTTCGGCAGTAACTGCCTCTGCCGCAACTGGTGTGGAGAACGAGATTGCCATTGGTTACGCCGCAGTTGGCATAGGTGCTAACACGGTTAAAGTTGGCAACACTAGCATAGTTACAATCGAGGGTGAAGTGGACTTTACGGTTACGTCGGATAGACGCATCAAGCGTGACATCACAAACGACGATACCGGCTTGGCATTCGTCGAGAAGTTGCAGCCGGTTACTTACAAACGAGTCAATCCAGCCGACTATCCCGACGAGATTGCCGAGGGACGTTTCAAGGATGTAGACAACGAACAACTCGTCTCCCACGCAGTCGAAGCTGCCGACGAGGTGTGGGAAGACTACGTTGTCCAAGAAGCGCGACCGGCGACTGAAGAAGAAACCCGCGAGGAAGTTCATCCAGCCGTTGAGGAAGTGCGCGAGATGCGCGTGGTGCAGGAGGCGCGAGATGAAGTCACCGAGGAACGTGTCACACAGGAGGCGCAGGAGGAGATCGTCGGCCAGCGTCACAAGTACGACGAAGTTGATGTCACCGAGACTGTCACACGCGAGGAGATCGTGGAGGTTGATGGCAAGTGGGTGAAGAAGCAGATCAGCGAAGAGGTGACACGCACCGAACGCACGCCGCTGTATGAGGAATGCGATCTGTACAACGAGGACGGGACGAAGTGCGTAGAAAAGCACTGTATTCCGGTACTGGAAGACTACATCCAACAAGAAGCGTGCGACGAGAAG
>Ga0208156_1000644_pt1 | contig 12563 bp, 12 predicted proteins | sample 1_EtaG_FD_184073 | JGI IMG/M metagenome (GOLD analysis project Ga0208156, IMG submission 184073) | Marine viral communities from the Subarctic Pacific Ocean - 1_ETSP_OMZ_AT15124 metaG (SPAdes) (version 2) | ecosystem: Environmental > Aquatic > Marine > Oceanic | place: Pacific Ocean | collected...
TTTATTAAGCAAGATTTAAGTATCAACCCCTAAGGCATTGATGCTATCATTATCATTATGATAATAATTCTGTGTTATCTAATTAATTCAATAATTATAATAAGTACAATGACTCCAGCTATAACAAGTTTCTTGTTAGCCTTTGCCACTTCTAAATATTTTTTAATTGTTTCCATGTTATCTCCTATAGATTATTTTTTTCTAACCATTTGGGTACATCAAATGACGGACATTTCTTTTTACTCATTATTTAAATACTCCCATAAGTGCAGCTACTGTAGCACCTAGTCCACCCAGGAGCCAGTAAAGTAGTCTATCTATTTTACTATGTAGTTTATCTATATCTTGATGCATATGTTTTAAATCATTTGTTCTTAAATTTGTAATAGCCTTCTTCAACCCTTTCACATACCCGTAAAGAGCTATAATGTGTTCGCTGGTTGTCTTTGGCTGTTTCATTATAAAAATAATATCCTTTTAAGAAGTGTATTTTCCTTATCTCTTGCCTTAGGACTTACATACTCTTTACCATTAAGTATGTTTTCAAATACATAATCTACATCCATATCAGCAAGTTTGTTAATTACTAATTCTAATAAATCATTTCTAGCTTGTAGATTTTGATTAATTTTCATTCTTTTATAATCTCCTTCTGACATACCATTAGCAGCTGCCTTATCTGCCAGGTTCATAAAAGGTATATTCCTAATATGACTATTAATTTTCTTTAATGATTTATCAGTTTTAGTTAAAACGCTTGCATTAACCATTTGGTAAATACTTACTTCTTTAGGTATAGCAGACTTACCCTCTTTCATTCTTTTTCTAACACCTGTTTCAATATTAGTCCATATTCGTATACCATCTTCTGCACTTAAATTTGCAAAATCTAATGAAGTTTTTAATTTAGCTTCTCTTTTTAGTTCAGTATATATTTGATAATACTTTGTACTTTTTAAAGGTATATTTACAGTGAATACATTTTTAAATATACTTAAAGGATCTTTCCAAATATTTAGCTCTCCTGATTTTAAAGTAGGCGGTGCTCCAAATTTTTTTTCATCACCTAATGTATGTGCACCAATTTCCATTAAGTCAACGCCATAACTAAGTACACCTACAGCATATGCATTAATTAAAAAATCAATGGTAATAGGATCTATACCATCAATAACTTTATCATCTGATCCTGGTATTACAGATGCTGCTAAAAATTTAGTTAAATTAGATATTTGTAAAGATATTTCTTTTGTGCCACCTTTTAATCTAAGATCATTTATTTTAAGTTGATCATAATATTTTCTAACACCACTACCTGTAAATGCATCTTGATTCATCATAAGTTCTAATATGGGTTCCATAGCTGTATTAACCATAGGTACTATACCAATAAAATTAACAGGTACTAATAACGCTAATGATTGTGCTAAATATTTTCCACCTATACTAGTACTATTCTCATCTATACCTTTTAATAACGCATGAAATATATTTCCAAATATACCAAAGTCATAAGGTTTAGACATTGTAAAAAAGTCTCTTGGTATAGGATTTCCCCATTTATCGACTCCTTCAAATCCCATAGGTACTATGTGGTTTAATTGTTTTATTACATCTGGCAATGCTTGATATTCTTTATTATCTTTATTTAAATAATAAAAATATATTTCTGGTGCAGCTATTAATGCCATTAATACTGAACCTACTTTAGCTCTCTCTGCAGCTGTACCTTCTACGAATACTCTTCCACCTCTATACATTCCTTGCATACTAGCATTTAAAAACATAACATTTCGAGACATAGAATTTAGAATTGCAGAAGATCCTCTCATACCAAAATCAGTAGTTACTTCTCTACCAGCAAATGATGCACCTAAATTATCAAAGCCTGCTCTTTTTGCTAATTGAAATTCTCCCATACGAGATGCATACTCTATTTTACTTACAAAATCTACATAATTATCTGCACCTTTACGCAGCCATCCACTTTTACCCTTAGTACCAAATAATTGTTTTAACTGTTTTGTATAAAATGCATTTAACTTATTATCTACTGCCAATTTATTTAGTGAAGTGTCCAGCATACCCTCTGTTTCAACTCTAGTTGCAAAACCTAAACCATTAATATAACTAATTCTAAATGCTTCTGCATCTGTTATTGCAGTATACAAGCCCTTACCTGTTGTGCCTACAGGTATAAAACCTAAACCATATTTAGTTCTAATTGAAAAAGCAGATAAAACAGTAGCTGCTTGTGTATCTCTAAATAAATTTTTTAATTGGAATGTAGGGGTATATGTAATAAATTTACCTAACTTTTGTGCAACAGGTCTAGTAATTGTCCCTACTTTTTCAGCCATTACTGATAGTGGTTCGAGCATAGTATTTGCTCTATTTAAATGTCTAGCAGCTTTCATGTCAAAACTCTTATACATTTGATGTAAATTAGGATCTAATATTTCATAGAATTCTGCTCTTACTACACCTTTTGCATCCTTTCTATATACTATATCAATATAGTTAGCACTATCTGTTTTTCGTATCTGGTTAGAAAAAGTTAATATATCTGTTTGATCATTCTTTAAACGATCTTCCATTATTTTTATAAGTCTAGCTTTTTCTTTTTTAGTGCCTGCTAATTTACTATAATCTTCTTTTTTTACAATTTTTAAACCTTGTTTTTCTAATGCAGAATCTAAATTTTCTAAAGTAGTTCGTAAATGTGTTATTCTATCACTAGCTGAAACTTTTCTAACTATACCGTCAGTTGCTAATTTACCTTTAGCACTCGCATCTGCTATTATACTACCATGTCGTTTTGATTTATGTCCAGCTTCAAACATTTCATATAATGCGACTTTTGCACGATTCATATCGGCAGCTGCCACTGTTCTATGAGTATAACTAATTAAATTTTTTAATAAATCTAATTCACCCTCAAGTTCTTTTTTAGATAATTTAACAATAGGACTTTTTGTTACTGTAATTTTTGATTTACCAACTTCAGTAGGTCCTGTTCTAGTTAATTTCTGCCACCAATTTCTTTTTGGTTTAACTTTTGTAAATGGTACCCATGCTTCAGGGTTTGCTTTTAAAATATTAGTAACTTCTTTGTTACCAATCATTTCACTTACATTTGAATATTTAAGTAGATCATCTGTGTATTGTTTTAATTCTTTTTGTGAAGATATAAAATCTATTTTTCGTGAGTCTTTGGATTTAATATATTTTTCTTTAGTTATATTTAGGAAATCTGCTTTATACTTATCATAAAATTGTGCAGGTGTTAACCTTCCAAAATCAATTGATTTATCTATTCTTATTTTATCAAAAGGTACTGTAGTTTTAAGTTTTCCCTTTTTAACTTTTGCTATTAATGTATTTATTTTTTTAATTTCTGTAGCATTTTTTACTGGGGCTTTTCTAGCTTTGAGTAATCTATCTTCTAATTTTTTAAGTTCTCTAGATTTTGCAGTCTTTAGAATTTGTCTCATTCTAATTGATGCACCATAATCTAAGAATGATGCAACTTCATTATCTGCTTCTAATTTTTTTAATATATCTATTAAACCTTTACTAGCACCTTTTACATAACTAGCACTTTTAGCATTTTTAGCAGGTGGTTGAAATACACCCCACTTTAAAAATCCACTAGATCTAGCATTAGATGCTGCTGTCATTCTAAATTGAAAATATGGTAGAAGCATTGGTGATTCTGCCATACCAGCTTCAAAAGCTCTTCTTACATCTTTAACACTGCCACCAATCCCAGTTATATCTCTTTGTAATTTTACAATAGGATCATAAGCATCAAACATATTTGTTTTTAAAAAAGTTAATGTATTCTGGAATTTGCTTTGACTTACTGCACCTATAGGACCTTCTTTAGGTTTAGGAGGTTCACCCTTTTTTACTTTAGTAAGTTTATTTGTACCAGCTTTTACACCTATTTCTTCTTCTGGAAATACATTAGAAAATTTAGATTTAGATATAAATCCTTGTTTAACTAATGTACCTGTAGCAGCTAAAGCAAATTGTGCTGTTCCACTTAAACCTAGTACAGCTATTGCAACAGTACCCGTTCTTACTGGATCAAATTTTTGTTCAGGATTAACTTCCATTTCAGTGTATTGTCTGGCTATATCGGCACCACCTAAAGCTAACGAATCTACACTTGCTGTAGCAGCAATACCTTTAATACCTGCTTTAAATCCTTCTTTCTCTGCAAGTTTAACAGCTTCTTCTCCTATTAAAGCTTTACCTATAGCCTGACTAGTCATTTTATCAGTTATTTTTAATGCCGCTGCCTTACTCTTACCTTTAACAGCTTGTGCAATAGCTTTTTTAAGTGCTTCTGCTGATGCTTTTTTAACAGCAGCTTTAGCTACTTGACCACCTACACCTACACCAATAATATTAATTGGGTCAGCTATAGCATAGAATACATTTTTACCAAATCTGAAAAATCTTTGACCTGCTGTACCTCCGCCTTCCTGAAACATATTAGGGAGATCACCCCATGTTTTTGTAAGATATGCGTATCTTTGTAGCTGATCTTGTTTAATATTTTCGCCTGTAATATAAGAATATTCTCTACCAATACTAACTACATTGGCTTGTTTCCAAGTTCTATCATTTATATAATAGTCAATAGCTTCTTTATTACTTTCAAATTTTTCTTGATCTCTAAAATAATAAAAGTCTTTAGCCACTTCTGCTAAAGCATTATTTTCATATATATTGTCAAAGGTAACTTTAACAGAGTTATCATCATTTCTATCTACAGGTATTATATTACTTGTACCTACAATTTCTGAAGCATCTTTATTTAGATACTCATCTATTATACTACCAATATCTCTAGTAGATTTTTTATTTGTAATAGTATTTGCAATAGCCTTATCACCTTGTGATAAGTTATTATACTTATTATCTATTATACTACCTATATCTCTTGGCATTATTAAATTTTAAAAAAACTTCCCATTGCATGTGCATTTGCAAGGACATCTTTGTATCTTTCTTCGTTTTCTGTGCCTTTATTTACTACAAAATTATTAGGAATATTTTCTATAAATTTAGTAAAGACTGATATATTCACATTACCTTGACCATCATCTAATAGTCTATTATTATAAATACCTTCTATAAACTGTTTAATAGATTGATTATTATACCTTTTATGTTTCATAAGAGTAGTAACATCAACTGTCTCACCACCTAGTGCTAAAGTTCCTGAAGTTCCAGTATTCCCCTCTGTATATTCGGTATTAAGATCAGTTGCCAGTAAATTAAAGGGAGTAATTGTCTGGCTATTTAATTCTTGTAATGCTAAATCTGCAGCTTTTAATTGGTCTATATCTTTTCTAATTGTTGAAAAATGATCTGCTAATGCAATATGTGCATTAGATGTAGTTATCATTTCATCTGCAATTCTAAATTCTATTGAGCCATCTGCTAATGTTACTGATTCTCCATATCCACCAAGTTGATTAACAGCTTTACTTATAGCATCATACTTAGACTCAACCCCACGTTCACTTACGGCTGCTCCATATATATCACTTAGTCTAGGTTTTTTTGTTATATCAGACCTTGTAACTTGTGCTATTGAAGGTTCTTTTTCTCCACCTGGAAGTATACCACCAACTGGCTCAATACCTGTATCTATAGCTGGAGGAGTTATTTTATCTGTTACAGTACCTTCTAATTGGGATTCAGCAGTCATAGGTCCAATTTTAGAAGAGCCTGTTGATAAGCTTGTGGCAATTCTTCCTGCATCTTGAATATCTGTAAATCTTTCTGCTTTTCTTTCTTCGTAAGTAGAGCCTTCCCATTTAAAATCTTTTGCAAAATCATTAGGATCCATTTTTCTTGCTTTTATTGTTGCTAAAATTGTATCCAGAGACTTCCCGTCACCTGTTATAGCACCTTGATCTCCCCAGTAATTTGCTATATCATCAGATTCAAAAAAATTTGATATTTGTTTAAATTCTCTTTCTCTTACTCTTTCTTTTTTTTGCCATTCAGGATATGTGTTAGTATGAAAATTTATACCTGCCGCTTTATGTATATCAGCATTTAGTTTATCATTAGCTTCTGTGTTTGCTATCTTTGCACTAAGGTATCCTGTTGCAACACCTCGTGCCATTCTTCCCCAATCTATAGCCATTATACTACCTCCTCTTTAACTGGTGCCGCCATCAAACCTTTTTGTTCAGGTTTAGGTAATTCTTTAGTTGCACCTTCTGCAGCTTTTTTAAATGCTTCATTATTCTTTTTAAGATCCATAATAGATTTTAATTCATTATTATTTGTTATATCACCTAAAGACATTCTAAATTTCTTAACTCCACCATTAATACCTACGGCAACAATCATTTTCATAACTGATTCAGCAATAATAAAAGCAACATCAGGACTCCATTTACCTTGAGTAAATCCCCCAAATAATATAACTCTTCCTATTGCCTCTACAGGTACACCTGCATCCAGCATTGCAATAACTTGTTCTGCAAATTCAGGAGTTGATAATTGATCCCAAACAAAATCAGCTGCTTCAGATGTATTAGTATATTGTGGTGGGTGTTCCCATGCTCCATTTCCTGGTTTATCTGTTAATGATTGACCAGGTACTGGTGCATCAAAGGGATTATTCGGTGATTCTTTTAGTTGATCCATTATTCTCCTCTATGTAAATAAATTTTTCTTCCTTAATGACTTCTCAAGTCTGTATTCCCATTCAGCGGTTAAAGTATCCGCATCTACAGTTTTCATACGAACATTAGCTCCTCTTGCTGCACCAGCTGTATATGTTTTCATAGCATAGCCACCTGTACTTGGAGCTTTTATACCTTTACTAGTATCCACAGGTTGCCAGTCACCACCACCACCCATTTTTTTCTCTAATAAACTTCCGCCTACTCTTCCTGCTAAACTAAGAGCAGTTGTCAGCCAAGAGCCTTTGCCGCCTCCAGCACCACCACCAGTCATAATATTTTTGCCCCAGGTAGCAGCAGCTTTTGTGCCAGCTTTAAAGACACTCCCAATTGCGTTTGTTACTCCACTAAAAAATCCCATATATTATCCTCCTTATTACTTACCTAATCCTGCTAGAAAATCAAACCCAAACTTTCCTATCATCTGATACATAGAATCCTTAGATGCCTGATCCTGTAAGTCTACTGCTGTAGATCTTTCAAGAGCAGCCATTGCTAAATTATGATTTCTATTCTGGTCATTTTCAGAAGCAGTATTAACCCATGAAGCTTCATCTCTCCATTGTTGCCATGCTGATGATACAGCCCAGTTAGATAGGTTTAATAAGTTTTGAGCATTAGCCTGATTAATAGCATTAGTTGATGCAGTGTTTGCAGTATTAATTGCCCGTCTCCAAACTACATTGGATTGATCTATCTCTCTTTGATTATTAACATTAAATTGTTCTCTTTGATTTTCGATTTGTGAATTGAACTGATTAATTGCAGATTCTCTAGCTGCATTAGCTTCATTAACACCTACTGTATTTTGTGCATTAATTGCTGCAATTTTATTTGCTTCACTAACTGCATACTGATTCATTGTATCAGTTCTTATAGCATTCTGTTCACTAATTGTTGAACCTAACTTATCATAAAATTCACTAACCTGATTCTGGCTTGTTGCATTAAATTGAAAGGATGCATTAGCTACAGCCTGGTCAGATAATAGAAAAGTTTGTCTTGCCTGTAAATTTGCTAAACTAGCCTGTTGGACATTACTTAAATTAGCCATATCCATTTTTAAATATGCTTGAGCATTTACAATAGCAGCTTGTTGGTTGTTACTTAAATTCTGGAATATCATCTGCTTATAGGTAGTAGCATCTGCTGCTGCTATAGGAACAGCTGCATTCATAATACCTTCAGCCAATGCTTCAGCAGCCATTGAACTAGCACTCATGCCTCTATTGGCCATTGCTGCTTCAGTTGCCTTTGCTGCACCTCTTGCCCATACAGGCATTGGGTCCCCTGCTGCTAATGCAGTAGTTACTTCACTTTGTAAAGTTTCAAGTTGACCTTTAACTGTAGCAGGATCTGTAATAGCACCTGTTTGTGCAACTGCAGGAGTTGTTACTGTTCCTGCTGCTCCTGTCATTGTAGGTATAGAACCTGCAACTGTAGCACCTGTATATTGCCCATAAGTAGGCATTGTTGGAGCAGTTGTTGCTTGTGCTGCTGTAGTTGCTGCTCCTGCTACTGTGGGTACCGTAGGTGCTGTAGGTGTTGCTGCTGTGACAGCTCCACTAACACCAGTAGTCCCCATTAATTCCTGAGTACCTACATTTTGTAACTGTGGTGATAAGGTTGCACCTGTGGGTAATGTAGGGGTAGCAACTAACGATTCAATTAATGAAGTCGCTTTACTAGATGTAGTCTGATTAGCCTGTGTAGGTGTAACTGCACCTGCAGGTAATGTTGGATCTGTTGTAGCCATAATTATCTTCCTTGTCCTCTATATTTTTTTCTCTTCCTATTTTTTTTATTTAATTTTTTTGAATGTTTGCCAGGCCTCTTCTTTCTTGTTTGTTTATAATAGGTATACCCAAATATATTTTTTTTAGTCACTAAAATGCCCAGCTAACAAAGCTATAATGTATTCCTTGTAATTATACATAATACTATTTCACTTTGAATATATCTTTAAAAAAATCTACCCAGAATTTCTGAACTTGCTCTTGATATTTTTTAGCTTGTTCAGGTTGGTCTTTAATAAATTTTTCTACATAGACTTTCCATTCTGCATAAGTTGGAATTTCTAAATTAAATTTGAACATATATTGTTTCTCCTTGTTAATGTGATTAATAATTTATATTTGTTTCGTAACCAGACATGGTGCAGTAGTCACACCAAGATCAAGCAATGCTCGTAATCTCTGGTTTCCTACTTCTACCACATGTCCTCTTTTATCTATGGTAACTTCTAATGGTTTTTTCATACCATCATTCTTTATGGATTCCTTTATATCTTCAAATATTTTCTGTTGTTTTGGATGTTCATCCCACCATTGTTGCGGTCTATTTACACCAAATACGAGCTTCTTTACTAAGAGGTCTCTATGTGAAACCACCTTCGTTTTTTTATCAGTCATGTTTGCTAATAAAATTATCAGCAGCAGTTTCTATTTCTTCAGCAGTTAGCAATCTATCTTCTAGATGGTGTCTAATGCTTAAATTGGTCAGTCTTGTAATTAATGCAGCTTTATTTAAAACTGTTACAGTTTCAGGTACATCATCATTGACTGTATGACCGACCAGGTCCAAATCTTGAGGTGAGGCATTATCATTTACTTTTGAAAAATAACCGCCATCAGCAATATAAGTTGGAATAGTTCCATTTGCTTCTAGAGTGTATTCTACTATCATTTTGATTCTCCGTTTGGTTTGCCATTTGGTTTATGCATATAATCTCTGTTAATAATTCCATCTCTGCCGAAAAGTCTATTTGAAACTATATCTGCATTATGAACATATTTACTTCCCATTTCATCTAAAAAGTTTTCAAGATGTGATGCGTCAATGATTTCCTTTTTTTGAATTAAGTCACTAGCTAAATTAATATATCCACTAATTTCTACTATTGCTATCTGAGCATGAACACCATATTGTTGTAAGTATTCTAGTGTACCTTCCTTGCCTCTGCCATACTCAATCATATTCCGATATAGCATGTCAAAACCTCTACGAACATGATGTTTTTTTTCTTCCTTTTCAAAATCTTCTTCATTCCAGTCTTTCATTTTATTTTTAGATAGTATATTTTCATAAGCATCTGCCAAAGTTGCAATATCCTTTAAAGCACCATTGGCTTTGTTATTGATCTGGCTCACGTCATGTTTAAGTTTAATCAGTTCTGCTCTTTCAGATGATGTTAAACGCTGTTTTTTTCCCAGTTTTTTAACTTTTTCCTGTTTAAGAGCAACACCGTGCTGTGCTTCATACAAAGCATTTTTTCTTTTCTCAACTTCTGCAGTCACTTGCCTTAACATACGAAGCGGTGATTGACCATTCATCATGGTTAAGGTCATTAGCTGTAAAGTTGTTTGCGAGTTTTTTCTGTCAAATATTCTTGTATGATTATCAATTGCAGGTAAAGCCTTTTTAACTCTTTCAACCAGTTTTTTATTTTGTTTACGTAAAACTAAATCCATATTAATCTCCTGAGGCTGCGCTAGGATAGCGTTTAGCTATTGTTAGGTCACCAAAACCAGTTGCATCTCCTAAAGAAGCTATATTTACAGTCTCTATTTCATCAGTATTAACCCAACCAGCAGTACCACCTCCTCCAAATACACCTTTTGTATTATCAGAGACTGCGGCTGCAGTTGCCTTAGCTTGTGTTAGATTACCAAAATCTGATGCATTACCTGTACTAGCAATATTTACATAATCTATAATATCAACGAAACTACCTGTTGTGCCACCCATTAATAAACCTTTTGTGAGATCAGAGCATGCACTTCCATAACCTCTAGCTGAACCAGTTATATCTCCAAAATCTGAGGCATTTGCTTCACTGGCAACTGTTATATAGTCTATGGTAGTAGTATAACTCGCAATAGCGCCACCCATCCATATACCTGTCGTTCCATCACAACAGGCTCCTGCTCGAGATCTAGCAACAGTCAAGTCCCCAAAGTCTGTTGCATTACCAGTTGAGGCTAGTACGACAAAATCTATTGTATTTTGATCAGATGCAGCTACTTTACCGCCACCCCAACATCCTCTTGTTCCATTAGAAAGAGCAGCAGGACCACTGCCTCTACCTACTGTTAAATCGCCAAAATCTTGAGCATCAGCAAGTGAAGCAAAAGTAATATACTCTATTACATTAACATAAACACCAGGTTCATAATAGCCTCCTCCACTGCAACCTCTCGGTCCATTAGAACATGCACCTTGATTAGCAATAATGTTATGTACATCACCAAAGTCTGTTGCATTACCAGCTGAAGATATTTTGAACCACTCCATAACATTAGTATAACCAGAAGTATATCCACCAAACCATACAGCTATATCACCTTGAAGTGTTACACTAGGTCCAGCTGCAGCAGGAGCTGATCCAAATCCTAAAACTTGATAACCAAAAGCCATATATATCTCCTATGAGTCGTTAGCTGCGTCTGTTGTATAAAATAATTTAATTCCGAGTAATTGTGCATCTTCCGTCATGTCGTCATTGCCATCGGATATATCTCTAAAAATTCTGAAAAAACAAAGTTCGTCATCGCCAGGTGAACCAGCAATCGTAATCGCTGAACTTTCTGCTGTAACCAAACAATCTTCTGCCGCACTGATATTGTCATCCGTTACAACAACTGGTGATCCATAAGCGGCATCAATTGTACCATCGTTTGCACAGGCAACACCTTGTAAACCCCATGCTATTCCATCGGTATCGGTTGCAGTTGAAGTCCAAAAAACCTGAAAGGTAACTGTACTTGCGTTCCATGATTTAGGAAAGGCAACGGTAAACTGTGCGTGTTCGTCACTACTAGCATCAAAATCCAGAGTATACATATCAGGTCTATTAGCCTGTGTTTCTGTTGCTGTAATAGATGCACAACCATTACTTTCGGTTGGAGTTATTGCGTTTGATGGTATCCAGATAGTTTCTGTTCCTGCAACTTTAACAGCTGCACTGGCATTTGTAAGTGTACCTGAAATATCGCAAGTTCCATTAATGTCGATTGCTGTTGCCGTTAAATCTATTTCATTTCCACCAGCAATACTCAATACAGAACCATCGCCACTTATATATTCTCCACCCGCATCATTAAAATAAAGTTTTTCAGTTGAATTAATTAAAACGTCATCAGAGAATGTGAAATGATCCTCGTCTTCCATCCATGTCAACACACCATCCGCTGAATTAGCATTGAAAGTTAAAGCAATGTCTGTGTCTCCGTTTTCACCTAGTGTAATTGAATCTGATTCCAGAGTTATAGCTGTTGCTCCTTCAATGTTAACCGTTGGAGCAGTGACCTGAAGTACACTGTCCGCTACTAAGTCTCCCTGACCATCAGCACTTGAATAAAAATAAATTGCCGAATCCCTGACCCCTAATTTTCCAGTAGATGCAACCAATAAATCTGTAGCATCAAAGGTTAAATTAGTCTCTCCAATAAGAGCATTAGCTCCTGTAACTGTTGCAATTGTATTGTTGGTTGCTCCTGATAGAGATACACCACCTGATACAGATGCCCAGTCTAAATTTCCTGATCCATCTGTTTTTAAATATTGATCTGCTGATCCATCGGCTGCAGGTAATATCCATGCTGCAGAACCCGAAGCAATAGTTAATTCAGTTCCATCAGATGAAAGATATTCACCTCCTGCTGCATCGTATAAATATAATTTTGAAGCACCAGCTAATACTAAATCATCTGTGGATTCATCCCAAAGCATGTAAGCTCCAGAAGTAGCTCCAAAGAATTTAACATCATAACCAGTATCATTTTCACCAACTGTAATTGTACCATCTGCCTGTGTATTTCCATCAATATCAACAGCATCTAAATT
>Ga0208156_1000645_pt1 | contig 12544 bp, 20 predicted proteins | sample 1_EtaG_FD_184073 | JGI IMG/M metagenome (GOLD analysis project Ga0208156, IMG submission 184073) | Marine viral communities from the Subarctic Pacific Ocean - 1_ETSP_OMZ_AT15124 metaG (SPAdes) (version 2) | ecosystem: Environmental > Aquatic > Marine > Oceanic | place: Pacific Ocean | collected...
TAGCTGAGGAACTTCAAATACCCAAGGGGTGGTTGATTTATTGTTTCATTGTGGATCGTGATGGGTTTGAGGTTAGTGTTGGGCATAGAGAAACTGGGGCGTGGAGTTACGTAAACAGAACTACTTTGAAAGCTACCAAAAAGGAGGTACTTAAAAAAATCAAGGTCCTGCAAGAAGAGTATGAAATCTAAAAAATGGCTTTCAAAAAAGGTCATAAACCACACAACAATAGCCGTAAATATAACTACAAACAGGCTGTGTGGGATAAGTGTAAGGAGTGCATCTATGATCCTGGGTATTCCAAGTTGAGAGGGTGGAAGGAGCAGGTTACTGAGTGTTCCTCTCCCACCTGCCCACTCTACCCTGTCAGACCAAGGGCCAACAAGAAGAGGAAGGGTGATGAGTGATATGGTGCCACCAAAACACCTAGACCGTCGCCACCTCCACGGCACCATGTCTGAGTGGGATGACTTTGGGGGGGTGGAGAGGCGTTGGTGGGTTCCAGACCTAACCAAATATGATCTGGGACCCAAACGGAAATCTGGTCAACAGAAGACTGCCTTGAAACAGTTAAAGTGGTCAACTGGTGCCATCAATAAAATGAGTGTGGAAGAGGCTGCTGCAACCATCAAGGATGGTATTGTAGCACCCCCACGTAACCGGGCTAGGAAAGGAAGTAAAAAGAAATGAGTCAGCAGGAAGTAAAGATGGACCTCCGTCACACAACAAAAGAATTACAAAAGTTGCACTCCTGGTTAAAAAAACAAGAGTGTTGTGGAGAGGTGGATATAGACGGGGTATGTATGGCTCCTGCATGTTCTTTTGGGAACAGGATAAAGGTTGTTGGTGTGGCTATTGAGTTGATGGGTGTTTTGAGGTGGTTGAAGGGGTAATGAATTATCGTACTCAACTACAAACCATAACTGACCTGGGCTTGGCTCCTGGTGAGAGCCACCGTGGGGAGTGCCCCTTCTGTGGGAGGTGGAACACTTTCAATGCTAGTAATGACGGTAGAAGTTTGCAATGGTACTGCTACCACGTAGATTGCGAGGCAAAGGGGATTAAGGGGGCAGGGCTGACAGAGGATAGTTTCAAGGGGTTGACAACAGACACTGAACTTGATATAATCGCGTATGAATTGCCAAACTGGTTTGTAGAGCCTGAACGAGAACTGAGGGCCATGTCACATTTAAAATCAGTGAACGCCTTGCCAGCGTACAAGGATGGCTTGATAAGGGTGAGATACGATTTGCAGCAAGACAGGTTAGTATACCTAACAAGACACGATGGAGTAGTGGTGGGTGGGGTAGGTAGGACGCTGAGGGGGCAAAAACCCAAGTGGTACAAATATGGTTACACCAGCGAAGGGTTGCTTGTCTCTTCCCATACTAGGTCGGGGCATGTTGTGGTGGTGGAGGATGCCCCCTCAGCGGCAGTTGTTGCAACTACATGGAACCAGGATGGGTTTGCTCTCCTGGGAACAGGCATGACACAAGAGATGTTGGAAATATTGAGAGGTGGGTATGGACAGGTTACTGTGGCTCTTGACAAGGATGCTACAAGGAAAGCATTGGAGCTTGTCACGTATTTGAAGTTCTTTATACCTAATACTAGGTTGATGATGTTGGAGGAGGATATTAAGGATGGTGGCCTTGAACAAAGATGAAAAGGTTTTGGTTGAAGATGATGGGAACACTTACATGACTAAGTGTTTAACTTGTAAAAAACCTTTGGTTAGAAAGTACACGGATAAGGACATTAAAGAAATATGTATAGGCCAAGAATATTTATCTGAGGATGTATATATTCAAGATGTGAGGGATGTGTGCGGTAAATGTTTTGAGGTAGAAAAATTTTGTAATTGGGATTGGAATTTTGGGCAACCAGATAGTATGTGTGTATTGTGTGAGGACCCCAAGCGGGATTATAGAGGAACGTAAGGGCGGGATATGGAACTACAACTACTCAAGCTACTCTTAACCTTTGATTTCTATTCAAGGAACAAGCGTTTTGTAGAGCGCAGTTTCTTCCCAAAGGAGTTAGGTTCTCTTTACGACACCCTCCTGTACTGCCACGATAAATATGAGGCTGACCTAACACCCTCAGAACTGTGGGAGATGCACAAGGAGAGAAATCCTACTCTTACAAAGGCCGCAAAGGCTAATCTCTCCAACATTGTAGACAACCTGGAGAATGAGGAGTTACCCAAGGAGGAGTTAGCCACTGATATATTGTTGTCAGTGTGGAGGAGAGAGCGGGCCAAGGAGGTTGGTGAGAAGGCTATTGAGATTTTCACTGGGGGTGAGGCTACCTTTCACGAGTTGCGTGAGATTATCCAAAAGACCATTGACCTAGACCTTACAAAATTTGCAGACAACTTTGAAGAGGTACATGAAGAGCTAGAGGAGTTGTTGGATGAAGGGGCAAATTATGAGTTTGAATTTACGCTCACAGCTTTACACGAGGTTTTGCCAGGACTTGGAAGAGGTAATCTTGGAATTATATTTGCTCGTCCAGAGGTGGGGAAATGCCTTGGGAAGGGTACTGAGGTACTTTTATACAGCGGCCACACAAAAAAGGTAGAGGATGTTGAGGTTGGTGACAAACTTATGGGGCCGGATGGTTTACCGAGGATTGTACAGGCATTAGGCAACGGTGTTGAGGATATGTATAAAATTTCATACCCACACGGAGACTTTTATAAGGTAAATTCCTCTCATATTTTATCCCTTAAACGTAGTAAGGTAGAACCAGGATATAATTATGGGGATATTCTTAATGTGCCTTTACAAGAGTATTTAAAGTGGCCTGAAGGTAGAAAAGCTAGGTATAAAGGTTGGAAAGCTGGGGTGGATAGTTTTAGTAGCCCAATTACAGTGGACCCTTATTTTTTAGGTTTATGGTTGGGTGACGGCACTACCGTAAATCAATCTGTTTCTAATAGTGATGTAGAGGTTGAAGAGTTTATACAAACCTATGCTGCTGAAGTTGGGGGAAGGTTTGTAAAGAGAGCATACAAAGGTAAACCCCCTTCCCTTTGTATTGTAGGGGAGAGGGGAAGGAGTGGGCAAAGTCCCATGCTGAACCTGCTAAGAGAAGCTAAGGTGATTGGTAATAAACATATACCACATAATTACAAATGTAGTAGCCGTGAAGACAGGTTGCTGCTGTTGGCTGGGCTACTAGATAGTGATGGACACCTTAGAAAAGATAAACATACCCACTTTGAGTACGCCTCAAAACTAAAGGTACTTGCAGATGATGTTGAGTTTCTAGCTCGTTCTCTGGGGTTTCATACTACAAAGAGATATAAGAACTATGATGGTGGTAAAGGGCACTATGTTGTGTTTATAACTGGGGATATACATCTTATTCCTACAAAGATACAGCGAAAACAAGCTAGGAAGGTAGAAAACAAGAAGAGGAAAGCTCTACACTTTGGTATTTCAGTTGAGCATGAGGGGCCTGGAGAATATTTTGGGTTCACTATAGATGGTGATGGGCTGTTCATGTTGGGTGATTTTACAGTTACACACAACACTACTTTCGCGGCTTTCCTTGTGGGTGAGTACATTCGGCAAGGGCACAAGGTAGCATATTTTGGGAATGAGGAGCCAGCCAGACGTACAAAGTTGCGGGTCATATCTAGCTACCTCGAAAGGAGTGCTGAGGAGATACGGGACAATCTACAAGACAGTAAGGATAAGTTCAACGGGAGTGGGGAAGGGTTGAGAGTGTTTGATGCTGTCGGTGTCACTATGGGGGAGATTGATAATTATGTAGAGAGTATGGCCCCAGATATTGTAGTGATTGACCAGTTGGATAAGGTTAGGATTGATGGGAAATTTCAGAGGACTGATGAACGGTTGAAGGAAATCTACATACAGGCTAGAGAACTTGCTAAGAGGCGCAACTGTCTTGTGTGGGCTATCTCCCAAGCCAGTGCTGATGCCCACGATAAGAAATATGTTAGTTTTGACACAATGGATAATTCCAAGACTGGCAAGGCGGGTGAGGCAGACTTGATTGTAGGTATAGGGAAACACGGGGGTGTGGATGAGGATTTCTTGCGCTATCTATACTTGTCCAAAAATAAGATTAATGGCAGACATGAGATAGTACCTTGTAGATTGGATGCAGAGAGGGCTAGATACTATGACTAAAACCTGCGGCAGCTGCCGACACTGGGGCGTGGAGAAGGTCTACTGGACACAAACCGCGAAGGAGTTTAACTATCGCAGGAGGAGTTGTGCTAAGTATTTTGAGGATATGCTGGCTATAACTGATAGTAGTGATAGCTGTTGGAGCTATGAGGATACTGGAGAGACTCAATGAAGATAGCACTAGTAGCCCAGGGCTACAGCAACAGAGAGTTCATTCTAGACTGGTTTGAGGAAGACTTTGACGAGGTGTGGGGGGTTAACTCAGCAGCAGCCATATTCCAGTGTACCCTTGGTTTCAGGATGGATGACCAGAGGGTGATGGACTTGGCTGGGGATGACCCACGGTACCCTATGGTGTCAGGTGATGGGTTGAAGAGGAAGAATGCTCGTATCAAGAACTTTGTAGATTGTGAGATTTTGGTCCCGGATTGCGAGGTTTCTAAGTTCGACAATAGTAACAGGTTTCCCATTGAGGAGTTTATTGATAAGTTTAAGAGGTTTTTTGAGGGCGATCCCTCTAAGTTTTTCATTGAGGGTAGTTTACCATACATGATTGGTTTAGCTTTAATGAGGTATACGGGTGAGGAGTTTGATGTAGACCTAGATATATATTTGTACGGTTTTGACTACACCTACGATAATTCCAGCATCTCAGAAGAGGGTAAGAGTTCAGCAGCATACTGGCTAGCGATTGCACGGGCTGAGGGGGCCAAGATACATATAGCTAAATCTTCCAGCTTGTTGGCCAACCACAAAAGAGCCAACCTAAACCAAGCCGCTGGAGTGCTGGCACCTGGGAGGGGTATTTTTTATGGGTACTACACGGACCCACATTTAAAGGTGGAGGAAGAGGATGGATGACAAACCAACAAAAGTTATAGCACTGGTGGGAAAGGGAGCAAGCCTCTCCGATTACCTGAAGGAACCCATCCATCACAAGATTGATGAGACTTGGGGGATTAATGCCACGGCTTGTTATATTAACTGTGACAGGATATTCAGGATGGACGGGGAGAGTGTGGGGGAGGACAACCCACTGTTCCTGGCCCAAGGTTTAGATATGGGGTTAACAGATAAATTTATAGCTTCAAAAGTTGGGCAAACTCCAATTTACGTCTCTAGCCTGAAAAGAAAGGGGCCACTTTCAGGGTGTAACCTGTTAGAGTTCCCAATCCAGATGTTTATAGATAGGTTTCAGAAATACTTTGAGTATGACCCCTCCAAGTTTGTAGTCAACAATGCTTTTGCTTATATGGTGGGTCTTGCCATTATGGAGGGGGCCACTATCATTAGAACATATGGTATGGATTTTACATACCCCACTGTTCAGGAGTTGGGGGATGGTAGGGAGACTGCCGGTTGTTGGATCACAATTGCCAGATATGAGGGGGTCAAGTTTGTAGTCAACCCCACAAGCATGTTATTGGCGGGCTACAAACAGTTGATGCCCGAACCCATGACTGGTAGGGGTGTGTTTTATGGGTATGAGGTTGATCCACATTTAGAGGTTTTTGATGGCTAAATATACAGAACTGGTGTTGGCTAGGAGGGTAAAGGATGAAAATAAACATTGACAAAGGTAAGAAGGCATTTAGGGGTTGTCCTTGTTGCGGGGCAGAGGTTAGTGAGTATGGCCCCCCGGATGAGGAATACTACCCCTACTGGGGGTTTACATGTGGGTCTGAAATTATACTTGGCCCAAGTGGGTTGGAGGTCTTTGATGTGTGTCCAGAGGCTACAGAGGTTGTGGTTGAGGGGTTGACTGTTGGGTAGGGGTGTGTTATAATGAAGGACTGGATTGAAAAGCGGGTTGAGGAGGTAAGGGCTGAGAGGGTTGCTAGATTTCAGAGTGGCACCCCATACTATAACAACCCACTCAGACGTATACAGATACTAGCTCAACAGTTTGAGAGGTTACAGGAGGAGTGGACCAGAACTGTCCTGCAATTAAAGTTGAAAGGATAGGGTGTGATAACAGTTCTAGATGTAGAAACCACAACAACATACGTGGAGAGTAAGGACAAGGATAGCCCCTCACCATTCATACCGGAGAACAAGTTGGTATGTGTGGGGTATTTAGGAGTGGATAAGAAGTGTGTGTGGTTTTATCACAAAGATAGAGAGGCAGACCAGGGTGGGTTTGAACAGGTACAAAAGGTGTTGGATGACACAACACTTTTAGTTGGCCACAATATCAAGTTTGATTTACAGTGGCTACTGGAGGCTGGGTTTAACTACACTGGTAGCATATATGATACCATGTTAGTCCAATATATATTAAACAGGAGCCAGAAGTCACCCCTTTCACTGTTGTATTTAGCTGAAAAATATGATGTGGCAAGGAAGGCTGTGGACTTGCTTGTAGAGTATGAGGGCAAGGGTATGGAAGAGATACCTTGGGAGATTGTAGAGGAATATAATCTTGCAGACCTACAAGCCACTCTTGAGGTTGCTGAGAAACAGTTGGATCAGTTAGGGAGCAGTTGGGATGAGTTTGATACCCACAGTTAAACTAACAAACGAGGTCTGCCAAGTCATCACTGACATAGAGCGGGCTGGCTTGAAGATTGACACCAAAGCACTGGAGGAGGTGGAAGCTGAGTTCAAGGCTGAGTTGCACGAGTTGGATGAGTGGTTACAGTTGAAGGTGAAGGAAGTCATGGGGGACACCCCACTCAACTTGGACAGCTCCGATGACAAGTCCAAGTTGATTTATAGTCGAGTGGTTAAAGATAAGAGTATGTGGAAGAAGGTATTTAATATTAGAAAGGACCCACGTACAGGTAAAATGGCATTTAGATTTAATGTAAAGACTAACATATTACAAAGGAAGATTACTGAACACTCAACTGTACTTCGTAAGACTACAGCTATACAATGCAACAAGTGTAAAGGGTACGGGAAATACTTTAGGTTCAAAAAGGATGGTGCCCTCTACAAAAAACCCAGCAAATGTAGTGTGTGTGATGGTGGTGGCATCCAGTATATAAAACAGAAGAAGATTGCCGGATTTAAGATAGTGCCTACAAACATCGACCATGTAACAGCCAATGGGTTCAAGACTGACAAACATGTATTGAAGAAGGTAGCTGACAAAGAGGGTGGTGAGGTTGCTGGGTTTATTGCAAAACTGGTGCGGAGAGGGGCTATTGTAAACTATCTCAGCACGTTTGTAGATGGTATTAAAAGGGGGTTGGGGAAGGATGACTTTATCCACTTCAAAATTAATCAGGCTGTTACAGCTACTGGCCGCACCTCTTCTAGTGACCCAAACTTCCAGAATATGCCTGTAGTTGGTGACTTTCCCATCCGTAGGGCGGTAATATCAAGGTTTGTAGGTGGTCGTATCTTGGAGGGTGATTTCAAACAGTTGGAATTTAGAGTGGCTGGCTACACTTCTGGATGCCAACAAGTCTACAAGGATGTAAGGAGTGGAGAGGATGTCCACCAGTTTACGGCTGACACTATTGGAATTGGTAGGAGAGAGGCAAAGGCACACACATTCAAACCATTATATGGGGGTAAGGATGGGACGGAAAAGGAGAAAGCCTACTACAATGCCTTCCTCAAGAAATATGAGGGGGTCTACAAGTGGCATGTGGACATTATAGAGAAGGTTATAAAGACAGGTATACTTGTACTCCCATCAGGTAGGGAGTATGATTTCGGTGTTGTACGGAGACAGAGGAATGGGAATGTGGCAGACGCTACAAAGATCAAGAACTATCCAGTACAGGGGTTTGCCACTGGTGACCTTCTACCCATAGCACTAGTATATTGTTGGAGGAAGATGTCAGAAAATGCACTACAATCTGTAATTTGTAATACAGTTCATGACAGCATCGTGTTGGACTGCCACCCAGATGAGGTTGATATTTGTGTGGATATTTTGAAAGAGGCTATGTTTTCCTTGAAGGGGGAATGTGAGAGGCGCTACAATATTGACTACGACATGCCGGTGGGGATTGAGTTGAAGCTCGGCCCTAATTGGTTGGAAATGGATGAGGTTTTTGAGGGGGAATTATAAAACCCCAGAAAACTCCCACAAATAGGGGGTTGACTTTACATTCCTGATATGGTATAATTAGGGGTATAGTGAGAGATCAGACAAATGAAGGAGAACAATATGACAGAAGTAGCAGTTGCAGGACAGATGGACCTACCCGCCACTCTTGACGGAATGTCCAATGAGGATATCCGCAAGTTGGCTGGCCAGACTTACAACGGTCCCAAGGGTCTGCCTCAGCTAACCATCAACCATTTCGCGGAAGATGAGTTTGGGGTTAAGTTGCCCAGAGGTGAGTGGCAGGTTTATGTAGAGGATGCTGAGGGGTATGTATTTGCTGAAGAGGTTCAGTTCCGCCCCTTCACCCGCACGTTCCATTATAGTGTGTGGGACAACGAGGAGGGTAACTACAGTAGCCGTTCAGTGGAGCAGACAAGCTTCAACGGACCCTTTGAGGATACTACTGGGACCTTCAAGTGTGGCCGTCTGTCAGCCAAGGAGTTGGACAACCTTGACCCCAACTCACCGGAAGCAGTTGTGTCCAAGAATGTAAAATGCACTCAGCTTGTGTATGGGTGGGTATCATTTGAGGGCAAGGATGCTGAGGGTAATATCTACAGTGTTGTAGACCTTCCTTGCACTTGGCGGGCTAGGGGTGCCAGCTACTCAGCCGCTGATGATGTCTTGAAGGAACTCACAAAGCGGAAGGCTAACTGGCAGTATGTAGTGTTGAAACTGGAGAGTGTGCGTAAGAAGAAGGGTGGCAACACCTTCTTTGCAGCCTCTGCGGTTGTCTCCACTGAGATTGACCACCTTGGGGAGGATGACAACCAAATCATGTGGGACTTCTTGAAAACCATTGAGGGCCGCAACGGTTATATTCTCAACAAGCACGAAGAGGCGCGTGGTGGTTTGAGTGGTGGGGAGTATGTAGATGCTTCCCTTGAGGCCCAGTTTGATGAGCGTGGTGGAGATGATGATGAGGTGCCATTCTAATGAACACACTTCTATTCAAGATAAACTCATATCTTGATGCCGCCAGCCGGGGGGTAGCTACAATGCCCCCTGGTCTGGTGGAAGATTTTAAGGAAGCCTGTGGGAGGGCGTTGGAGCGGCAGTTCAACGAGAAGTCTCAAGAGTACAGTATGAGGATGAGTGGGATTGGCAAACCACTCTGCCAACAGAAACTTGAACAACAAGGGGTTCAGGGTACGGTTGATAGAACCTTAGTCATGCGTTTTCTGTTTGGTGATCTCGTTGAGGCCGCTGCAATTGCTATCATGAAGGCTGCCGGTGTTAATGTGGAGAGTGAACAAGAACAGTGTGAGTTGGATATTGGGGGGATTACACTACAAGGCACCTTGGATGTAGAGGTGGATGGTAAGGTGTGGGATGTAAAATCTAGCAGTGGGTACTCATTCGCAAGCAAGTTTGGTCCTGAACATGGTGGGTTTACAAAGATTGAGGAAGAGGATGCCTTTGGGTATATACCACAGGGGTTTTTGTATGCAGAGAGCCGTGGGAAGCCCTTTGGTGGGTGGATAGCGGTTGATAAGAGTACGGGGGAGTTTGGGGTTGTTGAGACACCCAACAATGCCACCGGGAAAAGGGCTACAGCACTTAAACGGGTATCTGATAATATCCGCGACCTCAGAGACAACCCAGGAACAGTTGTCAAATTTGAAGATACAGCAGAGGTCAAGAAGACGGGAAAGAAACCCAACGTCATTGAGACACCAACAGGTAACAGGCTCATGCCGAACCTCTGCACCTTCTGTAAGTTCATGCGACACTGTTGGCCAGGGGCAGCTTTCAGACCTAATGCAACTACAAAGTCCAATAATCCGCGTCCCGTTTGGTACACGCATTATGAGATGGATCACTTTGGGGAGAGGGTTTGATGCCAATACTACTACAAAATAAAATAACAACAAGTGATCTGGTTAACAATGATTTTTGTGTCTATATCTATGGAGATAATCTAAAGAGGGTAGGTATGGGTGGGCTTGCAAAAATCTGTCGGCCCTATTCTAACACGGTGGGGGTGGCTGTCAAAAACTACCCCGCTATGGATGAGGGTGCATTTTTTTCAGACCAGAACTTTGAACTACACAAGGGCCAAATAGATGAGGACATGGAAAAGGTGGCAAAACACTTGAGGGAGGGGAGGGTTGTAGTTTTCCCCACTGGTGGGATTGGGTCTGGGTTGGCCCAGCTACCGGAGAGGGCACCTCAGTTGTATGCCTACTTGAGTGAGAAGGTGGCACGGTTGATTAAATTGTACAACAAGAAGGGGGCTGTTTTGTAGATGAGCAAGATGAGGTCTGGGTTTAGGTCCGGTTTGGAGGTAGAGATAGCTGGACAGTTAATAAAGAATAAAGTGGAGTTTGAGTATGAGAAGCACCAGCTTGAGTACCAAAGGAACCCGTCTAAATATATACCAGACTTTTATCTACCCCACCTTGGCTTTTATATCGAGGTTAAGGGGAGACTACAAACATCAGACAGAGTTAAACACCAGTTGATTAAGGAGCAACACCCAGAGGTGGATATCCGTTTTGTATTTGGGAGAGCAAGCAACAAAATTAGAAGGGGTAGCAAGACTACATACGGAGAGTGGGCTGATAGATATGGTATACCGTGGGCAGATGGAAAGGTGCCGAAAGAATGGTTAAACAAACAGAAATAGATGTTGAAACTAGTACAATAAAGTTGGGGGACAATTCCTTTGCTGTTATTGTATCCTCTCACGATGAAAAGGATGGGTTTTATGAGTTGAGGGGTGTGTCAGGTCCTATCCCAGGTAGCCAAGAGGAGAACACTGAAAGGGTGTTTAAAATATGGAAGGGGTTGATGTTTATGGCTGACCAATATCCTGCATCTCTAATTTCAATTGCTATGGCTATAGAGGCAGCTATTGATGGTGCTAGTCCAGAAGAGGTCACTGATAAAGTGTTGAGGGATACTGGGTTTAAACTAGACAAGACAACACCTACAAAAGGGAGTGCTTAACAGTGGTGGGGCGCACACATTTAGTTATTGGGGATGCACACTCACAACCCGATGTCTCTAATGAAAGATTTGACTGGCTTGGTAAGATGATTGTAGACCTCAAGCCTGATGTTATTGTCAACATAGGGGACTGGGCCAGTATGGATAGTCTTTCCTCCTATGACAAGGGGAAGAAGGCTCATGAGGGACGGAGGTATGTAGCTGACATTAAACACGCTAATGATGCTCTTGACCGCATGATGGCACCTCTCAACAAGTACAACAAGATGAGGGCAAGAAACAAGAAAGAGCAGTACAAACCAGAAATATACCACAACGTGGGGAACCATGAGCATAGGATTACAAAAGCTTGTGATAGCAGTTCTGAGTTGGATGGGGTTATGGCTGTTGGTGATATTAGGTTTGAAGATAGTGGGACACTAGTGCCATTCCTAGAACATGTGGTTGTGGATGGGGTAGCCTACTGCCACTACTACACCAGTGGGGTGAAGGGTTACGCAATCAGTGGAGATTTCATTGGCCGAAGAATTATTCAGAAGCTTAAATGTAGCGGTACAATGGGGCATGGGCACAAGTTTAATTATTTTATGGATACAAACGCTAAAGGTCAGTTCGTCCACGGCTTGGCTGCTGGCTGTTATTTTGACCACCACATGGATTACGCTGGCCCAGATAACCAGAACTTCCGTCCCGGCTTGGCCGTTAAGCGTCATGTAGTTGATGGGGATTATGATTTAGAGTGGGTGTCCCTTGATGAGGTTAAGAGGAGGTATGGATGAGTATGTGTGGGCTAGACTATGATAGTAAGTTTGAAGGCTTAAGAGAAAATGCTAAGGAAGAAGAGTTACAAGAACAAGTAGACCACCCAGACTACTACAACATCCTATCCAAGGAAACCATAGAGACTATTAAGGATAGTATGGCAGATGTAGAGTTTCGTGGGTATATTAAGGGCAACATCCTCAAATATGTGTTGAGGTATGCCTACAAGGGGATGCCACTTAAGGACTTGATGAAGGCTGAGTGGTATTTGAAGAGGTTGATTGAAGAATTGAAAGGTGATGAATGTTAGAATATAAAATGGACAAGGGTGGGACAGTGTGGGTCAACCCAGAATATGTTGCAGCAATACAGGAGAAGGGGCCTGATAAGGCCATGATAATCATGGGGGTACAAGGGCAGGTTTATGTAGTTAAGGAAAAGGTTGCAGATGTAGTGGATAGAGTAGAGTGGTGGTTACAAGAATGACTACAATAGCATTCAAGGATGGGTTTATGGCAGCAGACACCCAAGCTGCTGACAACTATGGTTTGGTTAGCCACACTTCAAAATTAATCAGGATTAGTGACAATTGTGTGGCTGG
>Ga0208156_1000647_pt1 | contig 12529 bp, 12 predicted proteins | sample 1_EtaG_FD_184073 | JGI IMG/M metagenome (GOLD analysis project Ga0208156, IMG submission 184073) | Marine viral communities from the Subarctic Pacific Ocean - 1_ETSP_OMZ_AT15124 metaG (SPAdes) (version 2) | ecosystem: Environmental > Aquatic > Marine > Oceanic | place: Pacific Ocean | collected...
CAAGCAGCTCGAGGAGCTCACAGGCAGAGCCGAGGGAGCCGAGGGGCTACAGTCGGAGCTCGAGAAGGTCCGGGCGGAGCTGGCCCAGGTCACCACCTCGCACGCCTCACAGGTCGAGGTGATGCGTCATGGGGTCGCCGACCCGGATGATGTGGCGGACCTCCTGGCCATCTACCAGCGACGGGCCACAGAGGGCAGCACCCTAGGCGAGTGGCTCGCAGACAAGGACGCCTTGCCCCGGTCTGTTGCGGCTCTCCTCGGAGGGACAGGGGCCACCCCGGCACCAGCACCCGCCGCAGTGGCCGAGGTTCCAGCTGCAGAGGCAGCACCAGCCCCAGCTACCAACGGCACCCCACTACCATCCGCCAACGCAGGCGCGGTCCCCACCCCACCCGCTGATGCGCTCCCAAACAATAAGGAGATCTCCCAGATGTCCACGGAACAGTACCGGGCACATCGGGATCGTTTGCTCTCGTCCTTGACGAGATAGGGTCAAACTGTTTAGTATTCAATCACATAGGCCGCAGGTCGCCCCTGTCAAAGCGTAACGGCTCCAACCCAACCGCTACACATAGGGGGCCCTCGTGCCTATTCTTCATGCCAGCATGGAGACGGATCTCCGTCTCGCCAATATCCTCAGCCAGGAGATCGCTCTCCTCATCGCTGACCGCACCTCAATTCGTACGACTGGAGCCCTCCAGTACTTTGGCAGCGTTAACAACCAGGGATCAGATACCGTCAATGTGAGGCTGGCCGGGCTTGACGGCTACGATGCCATGGCAGTAACAGCCGCCGAGGATACCGACGTCGCGGTAACATCGCTTACCGATTCTAGTGCATCGATCGCAGTGGCCAGGTACAGCCTCCGGCGGGACCTCGGGGATCTCGCCGAGTGCACGGGCCAGGGTGGAGGTGACATCACCGTCCAGCGCCTGGCAGCCTCTGCAGTGGGCGAGTCCGAAAAGTGCTTTATGGGTCTGGTTGCTACCGCGATCGCGACCTTCGGCACTGACGTGGGCAGCTCTGGCGTGGACGCGTCCGTTGATGATTTCTTTTCGGGTATTAGCACCCTTGAGATCGCCAACGCCTCGGGCCCCTACTACATGCTGATCCATCCTCGCCAGCTTGCCGATCTCCAGACCTCTGTAAGAGCGGAGGCCGGAGCTCTGCAGTTCATGTCAGCGACCCAGGAGATGCTCAACGCGAAGGGTGCCGGATATGCCGGTTCCTTCCTCGGGGTGGATGTCTACACGTCCAGCCAGGTCACCAGCGCAGGCGGTAACAAGCACGGAGCCATGTGGGCCCAGGGTGCCTTGGGGTGGGCTGATGCCAACCCGGTGATCGGCTTCGGTGATACCGTCCGGCCAGCGGGCGCACCTGTGGTGGTCGAGATCCAGCGTGATGCCAGCCGGGCAGTCACCGAGATCGTCAACCACTCGTACTTCGGTGTCAGCCTCGTGCAGGACACCATGGGCGTGGGCTTCGTAACCGACAACTAGGATTCCGGGGCGCCCTGAGGCGGGCAGCGTGTTCTGTCTTCCTTGGGGCGCCACCTCGTCCCAGGGCGCCCCCTTTTCCCTCAACCATCAAACCCCAAGGAAGGCAAACAGATGGCGATCGACTTTTCAGAATCAGGCAAAGTAGTCCAAGGCCCAGAGGCATCAACGCGCCCAGGTGCGACCACGATCCCAGAGATGCCCCGGTGCGACTTCTATTTGATGCACCACCCCGAGAATTGGGAGCTGCGCGCGCGGCCCGATGGAGACTACGAGTGGTTGCCACGGCTCAAGCTCCTATTTCTGCAGCCGGGTATCAATGGCGTTCGCCAGGTCCGAGGCGGGATGGATGACTCAGCCGCGCGGATCTCCTTTCAGGACCGAGGCTGGACCATCTTGGATCGGAAGCTCGGGTATGTGACCAAGTACCCATGCAGGCGCGGCCAGTCCTCCTATCTGACATGGGACATACCGCACGTCATGGGGCGCAAGGTGATTGTCCGTCACGACGCCGACGGCTATGCAGACTGGCGCCGGACCCTGCTTGAGAACGGCACGATCCCGACCCCAGAGCCTGAGGCGCTTGAGGCAATCCTGCACGAGCTCGACAAGCGGATCGAGCGAGCAGGCAAGGCGATCCACATCCCCGGTGTCCGGGTCCAGGTCGAGAAGGACGAGAAGAAGCGAGCAGCGGGCAAGAAGGCAGCCAAGAAGGCGACCACCCGCAAGCGGGCACCACGCAAGAAGGCGGCCCCCCATGCCTAGCGAGTCCGAGGTCCGGGCGGGCATTGAGCGCACAGCCGCGCGGGTGGTGGAGCATGTCCAGAAGACGGGCAAACAGATCACACACCAGGAAGCCCGGGATCGAGCCCGGGCTGTCGTTATTCGAAACGAGAACAAAAAGGCCAGGCGCTAGCGCGTCTATTGGAGAGATCTCATGGCTTCCTTCGCATACCGCTATCGCAAGGCTATCGCCGCTGTCGGTCTGGGCGTTCGTCCAGCCGTTGACACGATAGACGCAAGCGTCCCAACGATCACAAGTGGAAGCGGCGCGCCTACCGCAACGACTGAGCCAAACGGCTCCTTGTATATGCGGACAGGTGGCGCTAACGGCGATGACTCGTTGTATATGCGGATCGGTGGATCCTGGTTCGCTATGAAGTGCCAGACGGCATAGCCCCATGAGCGCCGCAGATACATGGTCTGCGCCTTACTCGGCGCGGATCCCGTTCCCTGACTTCCTCGAGCGAGCCCGCACCCAGCTGGTCAAGCTCGAGGTCTACAGGGATGGTGCGCTTGCGGCGCCCAGCTCGGGCACTGTCACAATCTACGATGAGAGCGACACGGCGATCGTGGATGCTGCAGCGGTTACGGTGGTGAGCTCTGTGGCTCAGTACTCTCTGAGCGCAGCCACCATCCCGGCCACCTCGCCTGTCGGTGAGGGCTGGCGGATTGAATGGGCGCTTGTGATGCCTGATGGAATCACGCACACATTCAGGCGCTCAGCTGCCCTGGTGCTGCGGGCGTTGTATCCAGTGGTAACCGATGCGGATCTCACTGCGATGTACACGGACCTGGCCGACCTGCGGCCTACCGCCCTGAGTTCGTTTCAGGGCTACATTGACGAGGCTTGGCGGCAGATCCTCGGGCGGCTCATCGGAAAAGGGTCAATGCCCTATCTCATCCTTGACCCCTGGAGCCTCAGAGAGATCCACCTTGAGACCAGCCTCGCACTCATCTTCCGCGACTTCGCATCAAGCATGGGAGAGGGCCGCTACCTCGAGCTCGCCGAGTCGCACAAGAAAGAGGCCGCGTTCGCATGGAATGGTCTGACCTTCCAGTATGACGAGGACCACGACGGCAAGGCCGACACACAGCGCCGCAAGGGTGCAGAGCCGGTGGTCTACCTGAGCAACGCACCTCGCACCCGGTGGGGGTGGTGAGTGGCAATTGCAGTGAAGACCATACGCCAGAGGGTTAGTACCGCAGTCGATGCGGTGGCGGGCTTCTCTGAGTCCAAGCAACCAGCGGGCGTCTTTGGTCGAGACCCTGCCTCGGTACTGCACAAGCGGTATGCAGTGGGCTGCCCTCGCACCGCCTCAGCCGGTGGCCGGCAGTCGGTCTCTGATGGTGCCCTGGTGAGGACTACGGTGTCTGTCACCTATGCCCACAGGATCAAGCCCAAGGATCAACAGGCCAGTTACGATAACGCCCTCGATGCGGAGGCCGCGCTCATCAAGGCTGTGATGGCTGACACTGGCGTCCTTACCGAGCTCCAGCTCTCCTTGTCTGGTGTGCCCTCTCGACAGGTGGACCAGGGCGGTGAGTGGATCCTGGGCGAGATTGAGTTCGTATCACTTCACACGCTGGCACTGGCATAGGGGGCCCCATGGACCGCAAGACCTGCACCGACTTCCTCGACACTGTAGCCCCGGGGTGGAAGAATTCCGATCGGCCAGCTCAGTTCGTCAAGACCATCGATCCGAAGCATCGCCAGGAGGCCGCAAGGGCTCTGCACTGGCTCTCCCAGAATCCCTCTAAGTCCACATCCAAAAAGGCCAAATCGGCCAACAAGGCAGGTTAACCCATGGCTATTTCATCAGTCGTTAAGAATTTCAGAGACGGAACCCTGCTCATTGAGGACGGCACCGGCTCACCCTTGAACGTGACCGTTCAGTATGAGGCGGGCGACTTTTCGATCTCCGGTCTCACGGCGGATCAGAAGGACCTGGCCACCTATATGGACAGAGGGGATCTTTGTTCAATCCGTGCGACCACCGTTACATTCCCGTCTGTGAGCTTCAGCGCCCATTTGACGGACATCTCAGATGGCACTGAGGAGACCCTGCCGGACTTCCTTGTCAACAAGACCAACGGGGCAGCTACCTGTGTCTCAACCCTGGGCGCGGCTGCGGATGTCTACACGGTCAAGATGACCTGGACGATCGCAGAGCCCGGGGGCGGTACACACACGGTGGTCTGTGATGACTGCCGGGCCACCCTGGACATGAGTGAGGGCGATCCGTCAGCCTTCAGTATCTCTGCCCAGGTCCTGGGCTCGGTTACGATGACTTGATCCTAAGGAGGACACACATGGACAATGGAGCGCACAGCGTGCAGCTCAAGGGGGTAGACCATCCGGTCACGCTTCCGGGCTTCTCAGAACGCGAGGACATCGCGACTGTCTACACAACTGAAGAGGGCCACCCTCGCCGGCAGAGCCGGATCCTATACGCAGCCCTCGGGCTCTGTGTATCTAAGCTGGGGGGCGGGCTCGATGCCTACGAGGCAGCCGACCTGGACCCGGTGAAGTACGGCGGGCGGTTTTACTCGAGCTGCATGGCAGACGGTCACAAACGGGAGGAGCTCCTCGCGGCTGCGGTGGAGTGCTTCCAGCTGGTCTGCGAGTCCTTGTTCCCGAGGGAGGCCGAGGTCTCTGAGGTTGCGACTTTTACCGAGGCCCAAGAGGTAGCGCCGACCTGATCGGGCTGCACCTTGGGCTGAAATACGCGGGCGACCCTTCCTGGTTTCGTCAGCTCACCAGGAGAGATCAGATCGCAGTGCTGGCCTATGACCGGATCCAGAGTGAGCCCCCGAAGCGCAGCCGCGCCCAGGGCCAGCTCTCGCCCCAGGTCAAGATAGACAGTCCAGAGGCGCGCGCATTCTGGATGGGCTCGGACTGATGGCGGGGATCGTGCTGGCCTCTGGCTCTACGTCGGTAACAGTCTCAGACGATCTGCACCGATACGTGGAGACCCTCCTCGGGGAGGCCGTGCCTTCCCTGCGCCCAGCTATGGAGCGGCTGATAGCCGAAGCCATGGAAGAGATACAGGACGGGTGGCCAGGCAAGGACGAGCGCCGCCAGTTCGAACGGAACAAGGAACGGGCAATAGCCGCAGCCAAGAACGAGCGGCGGCGCCTCCGAAAGCAGGGCAAGCGGATCAAACGGATCAGCTTTTGGGACTTCATGCCCGACGGGCACTACCGCCCCCCAGGCTATCGAGCCACAGGCGCCAGCAAGGCAGGCTGGAGGGTGGAGATCCGGCTCGAGAGCGGGCCCACCCTGGTGGCTGCGGTATTGAACGACACGACCAAGCGAGGCGCCCGCTATGCCTACATGGCAAAGCTACCGCCCCCACAGTCCAATAAGACATACCTTCGCCTCATCGCGATCCCAGCGATCAAGGCCCGCGAGGATGAGCTCGTGCGCCGGATGTCTGAGGATCTCGCCCGTCTTGCAGGGGGTGCCTGATGGCTGGCCGTACTGTCGATCTGGCATTCAGGGCGGATCTGTCTCAGCTGGTGGCGCAGCTAAAGCAGCTCCCGGGCACCACAGAGGCCGAAGCCAAGAAGATGGCCAGCAGCCTGGAGCGGCAGATCAAGAAGGCCGAGAAGGCCAGCGTCAAAGCGGCCAAAGCGAGCAGCGCCGCCTACAAGCGCCAGTCTGGGGCCATGAAGGGCATGGGCGACGAGGCAAGCAGATCTGCTGAGAAGCTGAAGAGCCTGGAGGACGCAGGCGGGGAGACCTCCTCAATCATGGGCGGAGTGGCCTCAGCCCTCGATCTGGTGAGCCCTGCAGCCGGTGGAGCAGTCCGGGCCCTGGGCGATATGTCCGGCGGCCTCGAGATGGTGGCCCGATCGGGTCTCTCGTTGGCTGGGCCCCTTGCCGCCTTGACCGCTGGAGTGGTGATCGGGACCAAGGTCTGGGAGCACTATGCAAACAAACAGAAGAAAGTCCAGGCAGCACTAGAGGAGACGAAAAGGAAGAAGCTGGAAATTGCAGCGATCACCAACGACCTGGACGCTGACCTAATCGCTCAGCGACACAGGCAGATGGTGGCAGAAGGCATTGTCACAAAGCAGGAGGTCGCCGAGTACAAGGTGCGATCCGATGCGTTCAAGAAGGTAGACAAGCAGCTCACCGAGCGGCTCAAGGCCAGGAAGGACGCCCAGGAGGTCTACAACAAGGCACTAGGCGAGGAGCAGCGCAGGTCCAAGACCCTCTACAAGGCGAACGCCTACTTAGTCTCACAGTATAAGAAAGCCCAGAAGGCACGGAAGGATGCAGATCTGCAGCTGCAGATCGCTGCCTCTGACTACCAGGCACTTCAGGATAAGGTCAGCAAGTACGGCGACACAATGGCCGACTCGATGGCTAAGGAGTACGCGGCGCACGCGGCCCGGAAGCTCAGCAGTGGAAGTGCTAAAGAGGTAGAGACAGAGCTCGCGAAGCTCCACAGGACTACCGCCGCACTGCTACCGTCCGAGGACCTGACTAAATTTGAGGAGCTCGCCGCCCATCTCGAGCTGCTTGAGACGGCAAGCAAGGCCAGCGACAAGGCAGCCCAAGATCTTGCGCCAGCTATCGGACAGGTCAAGCGAGCAATCGCAGACATCCAGGCCAAGAAGGCCGCCGACGAGATCTCCGAGCTGGCAGAGGCAGCCCGATCGTTGGTAACGCCTGAGACCCTGACCCGTATGGGTGAGCTGGTCCAGATGCAGATCAAGCTCGGCCAAGCAATCAAGGAGACTGGAGATCAGACCGGGGACCTACAGGCCACCTATGACGATCTCTCCGAGGAGATACGCACCCTGCAGGAGCAGCAGACAGTTACCGCAAGGGAAGAGGGAGCCAAGCGCACAGAGGCCGCCAAAAAGGAGGCACGCGAGACAGCCAGCGCCTTCATGGATGCATACGGCAACATCAACGCAGCGGCGGCCATGGTAGCCGATGAGATCCTGGCACGGGCAGAGAGCCGGGCGGCTGATGAGACAGAGGCATACGAGGACCAGCTCAGCGCCACCGAAGATCAGCTAGCGGATGCACTAGCCAAACGTGCGGAGCTTCAGGAGCGAGCCAAAGAGGAAAACGTCCGGCGGGAGATGGCCGCCACCAATGCCCACATCAGTGGGCTGCAGGCACAGTCTGAAGCAGACAAAGCCGATCTTGCACAATCGCGGGAGCTCCAGGGGCAGGCAATCAGGCGGGCCTTTGTCGCGACCCAGGCGCTCAAGATCTCCGAGATCACTATGAACACAGCAGCAGCCATGATGCAGGCCGCTGCCTCGGTGCCTACCGCTGCGCTACCATTTGTTCAGGCTGGTATCGCTACAATGGGCGCCACTCAAATTGCCCTGGTCGGTTCTCAGGAGCCGCCGAGCTTCCACCTCGGAGGCATCGTGGGCAGCCGCCCAGACGAGCGCATGATTGCCGCCCGAGCTGGTGAGGGAGTGCTCACCCGGCAGGGGGTCAACGCTATCGGAGGCGAGTCCGGGCTTGCTGCAGCTAACCGAGGACAGGGCGGCCAGGCGCTGATCGTGCAGCATGTCTACAAGCACAAGATCCTCGATGAGGTGCTTGCCGATTCTGTGGCCCGGGGCGGGCCCATCGGTGGAGCTATCAACAGACGGAGCCCCAGAGGGCGCCGTAATCCACACGGTAGGCGGGCGGGCTGATGGCTACATATACCCAGGACTTCTACCGGGGGATCCTCTTGAGGGATCCACGCTTCTCGGCTGAGAACATCTCAGTGACCGACACTACAGCCACCCAGGCGAGCCCGACCGTGGATGAGCCCCTAGCCATATCAGGGCAAGAGGGCACGATGGACCTGCAAGCAACGGGCACCAGCCCGGCGGGCTCGGGCTATGACATACGCACTATCAAGCCCGGTTGCGCCTGGGGTGAGGATAGAGGCGGGCGGTTCTCCTGGCGCCCCACCTCCCAGAGTGGAGATGCTACCAAGTGGCGCGGCTGGAACCCGTACAGTTTGATCACGGGCACCGAGGCATTCAAGCACCTTGGAACCGTAGGCAAGGCTCAGATCGCCTGCTGGCCCGATGCCATTACTACACAGTCTGAATGGGTGCACGTTGTCTATAGCCACATTGGCTCCGCAATTACGGACCACCTCCTTGTCAAGAATCGAAACCCAGCCACTGGGCTCTGGAACGAGCAGGAGGTAGACACAAAAGCTCTTGGGGTGGGCCAGTCCGCAGCGGGCCCCTCGGCTATCCTTGAGCTCCCAGGTGGGCGCCTGCTCATCATCCGCCAGCACTACCAAGATACCGGCATTGTTGAGACCTTCTACTCAGACGATCACGGGGTGAATTGGACCCCAGGCAGCCATAAGCGCGCGGCCACGGGGATCGTGGGGGTGGATATGACCTGGGGCGCGTCGATCTCCAGCATCATCAAGGTTCGAGCGGTGTATCACAATGGGTACATTACGATGATTCGAGAGGCCAGGACGGACAACAGCCCGGCACCCTGGCGCGAGGTCGATCACTATGTGAGCGAGGACCTCGGCGCGAGCTGGACACTGGTCGAACGCTTCCAGCCGGACGCCTCACCCCTGACGGGCTCGGGCACCTCAGCCGCCAACATCCACGATCCTGAGCTGGCCGTGGGACCGAATGGAGGTGTCCGGCTGATCTTTAATCGAGAGTATAATCCGAATGATGCCACCGCTTCAGGGACCTGGGCGGCGGTTGCGGCCTATGTCAAGAAGGCCGCACCGATGGCCAAATTTGCCGACTCGCCCAAGTTCGGATCCGACGCTAATCCCGGCACCCCATTGGGTGTGCCTCCTGGTGTAGTGGCTGGGACCTCCGACGCCAATACCGGCTATCATGTGACCTGTACAGATCCAGATGGGGTCCTGTGTGTAGTGGCCCAAGGGCAGCTGTTTCTTGACGGATCGGGCAACGGGTGGGACCTCAGATCGGCGGCATGGATCACACGTCATAAGTTCGCCACCCTTGACGCGACTGTGACCGATACCCGGACACATTCCTTCGGTTTCTTCTCGATGTCCGATCCTGCGATCACAACCTACACGCTGCCCGATAGGTGGCCCATCCTGAGCGTACTCGGGGTGACAGGCGGGGCGGCTCCTACCTTTGCTTGGCGCGTCTCGCGGTCCTGTGTCACGCCTTGGAAGGATCGTCTACTGGTCATCACTGGCCAGCCCTACGACGTGAGCGCGGGCCAAAGTGATGCCGCCGATACGTCGCTGAGGCTCATCGAGCTCGGAGGGGCGGACAATTACGACCACCAGACTGGCCATGTCTGGGACATCTCAGCCGGGACACACATCCGATCCGGCTACACATATCTACCTTTCGAGACCCCGGATAACCTTGTCGCCGGGGTAACGGGCCTCACGTCCTTTTCGGTGGTTGGGGCTATGGCGTTTGCTATCGGAGCTGAGGGGCTGGCTATGACCAGCACTTCAGACGCCTACGGGGTGAGGCATGCAGGCAAGGCAACCTGGGCCCGCGTTCGTTCCGAGACCGCCGCGTCTGAGTCAGCTGGGGAGATAAACGGCAATTTTGTCTCAGTCCGGGCGGACGGGGTGGAGGTGCGGATCGGGAGTGGCACCGCCCAGGTATGGGACCTTACAGGTGTGGCGGCTGCACTCTCTGCAGTGATCACCCTACCAGCTGGGATGCGTGACTGGATGGTGACCACCAAGAACGTCAATACGGTGGATTATGCCTGGGTGATGTACAAGGATCCAGCCTCGAGCACCTGGACCGAGGCGACCTACACCGGGACAGGCCAGCTATCCGGCGCCTTGACCGGCAACAGCGAATGGGGCCAGCCCCAGACCGGATCGGTGATCTCACACTGGCAGATGGCCCAGAGCTTCTTGAGTTTGACCGCGCATGGTTCCGACTGGAATCATACGGCATACCATCCCGGGCGCCAGCAGGGACGGGCCTTTGGAGTGTACGAAACCTACATAGATGGAGGCTGGCAGATAGCCAGCCGGGGGGGCTCGGCATTCAAGGATGACGAGTGGCAGATGACTACCCGGTATGAGTTCCCGATCTCAGCCATCCACCCCGAGATCGCAGGCACGCCCCGGGTTGGGTGGCGCTCAGTGGATGATGCCGCCGAGCAGGTGATCTCATGGTTGCCAAACGGGACCATAGACACCCGCCCGCTGGGGAGCGTTGTCGGGATTCATCTATCAGGGATCAATTTCAAGACAGCCCACCTCGAGGGGTGGAACGGTGCAGCCTGGGTGAGCGTTGCAACCATTGACACATCGACAGACTTTACCGGTCTACAGTTCACCCGATCGGGCGACCTGCTGAGCCCTCAGACCTCGGGCAGCTATGCCGCCTCGAGATACGTGCAGCTTGAGGAGCTCAAGGGGTGCTATGCCGTGGTTGACCCTGGGGGCGGCTCAGAGGCCGCGCGCGAGATTACCCACAACTCAGAGGGAGGCTGGGCCAACCCAGCCCCACCCAAGTCCGCCGAGCTCCTCCTGGCGGGCGACTCCTCGACTCTCCCCGGCTCGGGGAACCTCGAGATCCGCGAGTCTGCCGTCACGACGATCGCTTATGGCATTACCGCCGAATATGACAAGTGGCGCCTAAGGATCCCAGGTGGCCAGACCACGGCTGAGGGGTACTACAAGATCGGAGCCTGCACTATCGGGCCAGTGCTGTACTTCGGCCAGCAGTACAGCTGGGGCCGTACCCAGCAGCTGAGCCCCAACCAGGAGATCAGCACAGGGAGGAGCGGGGACCGCCTGGTCGAGGAGCTCGGGCCCGCCCGCCGAATGGTTGAATTCGCCTGGACTGAGGGGTGGGACGCCAGCAAGACCAGCGGCGCCAGTCCTGGTGGATATGACCACCTCACAGCGGATAGCCTGCAGCCTGTGGGGGTGAGACAGGATCCATCAGTGGTGGCTGGGATGCTGCGCCGCTCGAGGGGTGCGGCTGAGCCTGTGGTCTACCTGCCTCGGATAGTGCCTGATGATGGCAACAGCCCAGGTCAGGTCCGGCAGATCCTGGGACGAGACCGCCACCTCTACGGGCGGATCGTCGGAGGTGTCACCCGGCAGACCATCCTGGGGGAGGAGGGCACGAGCGAGGTGCAGACCATCAACGCGATCACGATTGAGGAAGAGGTCTGATGCTGACCCGGGGCAACCTGGAGAACGGGCGCCTCTTCTGGTTGCTGACGCTAGAGGTCCGTGGGCGGGCATATCGGTTCTCCACAGGACCCCTGGCTGTGGATAATGCGGACGAGCTCCAGGGGCCTCCTGTTCTGCAGTTCCTCTCGGGGCTTGAGTTCCTCGAGTATGAGGACACGATCGGGCTCTTTGACTCAGAGGCCAGCTCTCGCGAGGTTAGCGTCTCTGTCTTGTTTCAGCAGGGGCAGGCGGAGGGCTGGACCGCCATATCTGACACCGCGCGGGATGTGGGCACAGCTCGAGGTGAGCTGGCGCTGCACCTCGCTGGGCAGGACTTCGCCGATCGCGAGATCGTGGTCTCGGGCTACCTGGGCTCCCCGACCCATGGGTCCCGGTTCGAGCCCGTAGAGTTCACCATCACCGAGTCCGACTGGGACGATCCGGCCCTGCTTCCGCCTGTGGAGGCAAAGGTCAGAAAGGCAACCTGGCCCAAGACCATCGCAGGCGGTAACACCATGAGAAGGGCAGACAAGGCAAAGGGCCAGCCCTACCCGTGGATCTTTGGGGAGCCTGGATCCGAGCCTCCTGCTGAGTGGTGGGGCAGGGGTTCGGCTAAGATGGCCATGACCCCGGGCTTACTGGTCAAGATTGACACAGACGATGAGGACAATCTAACGAACGCAGCCACCGTATTACTGTGCGGACATTCAGCATATCTGCCCCCTGCGCCTACTGTTCACATATACAACGAGACTACCGATCGGTGGTTCTCCGCAGTGCCTGCCTATACGGCGGATGACAGAGGGCGGACGGTTACAACGATCACCGCAACCGCTGCCTCATCTGCAGGGAACAAGTACATCGAGCCAGGGCACGGCCTTTGGGTGGCCTGGACTGGAGCAGGTGGAGTTCCAAACAGACACGAGACCGGCCCGCTAATCGGTGCCGGGGAGATAATAGATTACCTCCTTGGCTTCTCCATGCTCCGGGTCGATACCCTCAGGGCACGGGCTACCCTTCTTGAGGTAGACGCTTTTGCCCTCGACTTCTGGATCAATGAGAGCCGGGCACCATTCGACATCATCAAGGAGGACATCCTGC
>Ga0208156_1000651_pt1 | contig 12461 bp, 32 predicted proteins | sample 1_EtaG_FD_184073 | JGI IMG/M metagenome (GOLD analysis project Ga0208156, IMG submission 184073) | Marine viral communities from the Subarctic Pacific Ocean - 1_ETSP_OMZ_AT15124 metaG (SPAdes) (version 2) | ecosystem: Environmental > Aquatic > Marine > Oceanic | place: Pacific Ocean | collected...
CCCGGCGGCAAGTTCGATCCGTTGAGCAAGCACCGCGTGGAGGGTGTCATCATTCACCATTCCGGGGTGAAGGATGCTCCGCGTGGTGTGCATGCTGTGTTGGCGTTTGAACGCCATCACCTGTCGAAGGGGTGGGATGGGATTGCGTACAACTGGTTGGTGGATGAGACTGGCACGATCTTTGAGGGCCGTGGTTGGGATGCCCGTGGGGGTGCTACGAAGAATTGGAACAGCAGGTCCATTTCGATCTGTTACACGGGGTGGGGGTTCAAGGAGCCGAGTCCCAACGTGTTGGGGTCGATTTCCACGTTGTTGGTGGAGGCGGAGTCTCATTTCGGGAAGCCGTTGTGGGTGTCCACGCATCGCCGTAAGGGCCGCACGGATTGTCCGGGTGACTGGTTGGGCAACTGGGTTGAGGGCGGCATGGTTCCGGCGAAGAAGCCGTCTGATGCGGGCTGGGTTGCGATCATCCAGTATTTCAAGGATCTGCGGGTGCAGGTTGAGGCGAAGCCGATCAAGCGGCGGGCACGGGGTTTACCAGTGAGGCTCATTCAGGGCCGTTTGAATGATCTGGGGTTTGATGCCGGGGTGGTGGACGGCATATTTGGGCGGCGTACGGCAGCAGCGGTGCGTGGCTTTCAGGAATCGTTGGGATTTCTGAAGACGAGCGGGGCGGTGGACGGTGACACGTTCGGTGCCTTGTTCCAACTGTGAGGAAACATTATGCCAAAGGGTAAGGACTATGGGACGTTTGAGGACACGTTCGGTTCGCAGAACGAGCAACCGTATGACTCTTCTTCGTCCTTCAACATGTGGGATATGGTGGGTAAGGCTAAAGCCGCTGCATCGTATCTTCGTGGCACTAATCTGGGGAACGCCGCTCATGGCGGTCGCCCATTCGGAAAGTAGGTTATGATGCGTGACGGTAAGAGGCCAAGGATGGTTCGGGCTGGGCGGGTGCTGGTGGACAGCGCCAAGCGCGGCAAGACATTTCGCCCCCCGGCGGGGCAATCAAAGTCGGCTGCCAAGTCTGCTCTGTGGACACGGTAGCCATGGATAGGAAACGGCCACGGCCAAGGTACTGACGGTTTAGGCGATCTAGCAAGGGGAAGAGCAAATGAACAACATGTTGGAGCGGGCTGCGTGGACTTTCGTTCAGGCATTTCTGGCTGTGTTTGTGGTATCGGATCTGGCTTCTGTGAAGTCGGCGGCTGTGGCGGGGCTTGCTGCCGCACTGTCAATCGTGAAGACGTTCGCGCGGGACAAGGTTAGCGCATAGTCGTGGCCACGTCGGACGTGGAGTGGGCATCATTCTGCGAGGAGCATGCGTATGTGGAGGAAGAGGTTTACGCTGCCCTTCAGGAAACTGCCCATTTGTTCGACCTGAACGACGGGATGCACGCCAAGTGGTCATCGGATGGGCTGCTGGGGTTGCTGCTGGTGTTCGACCCCGAGGAGGCCGAGCAGTTGTTGGCGGCGTTCTACGCTGGGATGGACGGGGTTACCAACGCGCAGGAGGCGTTTGCCGTGTGGGTTGGTTCGTTGATGGGGATGCTGCGTTCCTGCATGCAGGGGTTAGAGCCGTAGCCTGTCGTTGAGCCAGTCCCGTACGAGTTCGTGCTGTGCCAGTTCTGCTATGAGTTTGTGGCGGATCTTGTCGCGTCTGCGGGCAAGTGACGTTTTGGGGATGCCTATGACGGCCCCGGTTTTGCGAAGGGAGAGGCGTTCGATGAACAGGCGTTCAAAGATCCATTTGTCCTCGTCGCTGAGTTCATCCAGAACGATGCCAAGGAGTTCTTTCAGGGGTGCCGTTTTTTCTAGGGGTACGAGGTCGGCGTTTTGATGCGGGGCGAGTTGCATCAACGCTTCTACTTCTGTTACGGGGCGCGGCCGATGAACGGATTGGTTGCCCCCTTGAAGATCCCAGCGGGATGGGTCGGTTGGGTATTCACGCCTCCGCACCGTCATCTACGAGTATAGCAGATAACGGCAGCGGGGGTAGGGATGCTAGGTCTTCCTTGTTGAAGTGCAGGTCGCTGATTTTCACGTTGTAGCAGTCAATGGTGGGTGCCCATCCGTTGTCCCCATCTACCACTCCGGCGTTCAGCAGTCGGGACTGTGACAGGAATGTTTGCTTTGCCATTGCCCCAAGGTACCACGCTATGGTGCAGTCCTTGTGGACGCGGACGAAAGCGTAGTAGTCACAGTTCTGGTTGGTGCCGATGGCTGCGACTGAGCACTCGTAGTAGGGGCGTGGTTCGCTGGTTACACACTTGCTCTTTACGTCCACGGTGGCACCGTCGGGCATCACCACATCCCAGTCGTACGTGTTGACCTGTTCGCCGCCGGTGATCTTGGCGAAGACCATTTCACCGAGGAACCCGTAGACGTTGCCTTCGCCTTGTCGAATGGAGTTGTTCAACTGGCCCATTTCGTCGGCTTGCCATTGAGCGGCTTCCCGCATACTGCGGGGGATTATGAACTCGTACATTAGTCAACCTTGTCTACTTTGACGGCCCTGATGCGGACGACCTGTCTGTCGTCCTCCCACGCTACACCATTGAGTGCATCCAAGGTGAGTTTCACGTAGTTGTCCAAGTCTCCTCGCAGTGTTGTGGCGTCGTGCGGGGATGTGTTTACAAGCAGCACGGTTGCTTCGGGGGAGTAGGCGATTGTGACCTCAACGGGGCCACCGATTTTTTCTCCCACTTGGTCTTTCCACGCCTGCGCAATGTGGTCTTCTTCCTGCAACGTGGACTTGGGGGTGAAGACCTTGCCTCCCTTGGTGTGGCGGGGGCGGGCCTTTACCTTTGGTCGGCGTTCTATGATTACGGTGTAGGCATCCATCAGGTTAGTGCAATCTTGTAGGCTCTATGTACGGTATCTTGTAGGCGTTGGTCGCCGTCTTCCCGGCTGCTGTACTTTCCTCCCCATTCTATGTCGGCTGCCCGGAGTTCTTTGAGGGTGTCTTCTTGGGTGTGTCCTTGGCGTGCCATTATGCAGGCGAGTGCCCATAAGGCTCTGGATCGGTCCCCTTTGGGTTTTTCGGGGGTGGGTATCGGTCCCCGCTCTCGTACGGTGGCCGCTGAGCCTCTCAGAGGCCCTGTGTAGGGGGTACTCCCTGTCGGGGGGGCTGGGAGAGGCTCAGGGGGCCTCCAGAGGGCGCTGACGGCCTTCCACTCATCTGTTGTCGTGCGCGTTTCGATGGCTTCCTGTACAAAGGAGTGGACGGAGACTTGGCTACAGACCGCATCCGGGTTTACTACTTCGTTGTAACCACCGGGGTTACGCAGGTGTCCATAGGGGAGCCGAACGCCATTCCCCCATCCACGCCCACTCAGTTTAACTTGTTTAGGATTTACTTCGATGGTGGGAGCATCAACAAGGGAACACACTCCGATAAGTCCGCGCCTCACATCCACCGCAGAAACAGCCTTGTCGAAGAACACCCACAGGTGGAACCCCTTGGACCGTGACCGCTCCACCCACGAAGCCACGCCCAGTTGATGCAGCGCCGCCTGCACGTTCCGCGCATGCACAAGGGCCTCCTCATGCCCCTCGTCCCAGTCCACGCAACCCCAGTACACCAAGAAGTCCCCACCGACGTGGAACAGGGGATACACGCCTATGGAGGGTCCCCGGTGAAGGTGGTCGTCTACGAGAACGACGAACTCCTTGTCGTCGGCGGGGAGAAACGTGCCATCGTCGGCACGCCACGGTCGGAACCCGCCGTGGTCATCGTCATCAATCGCCACCTTGCCCCCACGAAACAGGATGGCAAAGTCGCGTGATGTCTCGTCAATCCCGTCGCCTCCGAATGTTTCCACAACCGGGGCACCGTTCCCACTCCCATTTGTCTGCGGTGTCGAACTGCTTATAGTTGTGCTTTCGTATGACATACCTTTCATTCCTTTTGTCGAACTTCCAGCATGGCCTATCCGCCACTGGGAATCAACTCTTCCCAGTATGGATGAATGTGTCCGTTCAGGGGATCAAGATAGTACGTGTGATCACCCAGCCGTGCCGTCCGCTTGTTCTTGCACACATTCAGGTTGACACTGTTCTCATGGTAGCGCACCTCCCAATCTGACAGACCGTGCCGGTCCTTCTTGCGGTACACCTCTATCACGAAGATCGCCTCCTGTTCACCACCGTACCGGCCAGCGTAGATCCCCGCAGAATACCCCGGCGTGGATGCCCCGCGTCCCGCCTGATGCACCAGCCCGATGGGTACACGCTGCGTCTTGGCCCAACGCTTCACAGCCTGAGCCTTGGAGGTCACACCAGTTGCATCGGACTCCCCTCCCGGCATCAACTCCAAGTAGTCGATCATCACGAACGACGGATCGCACCCCCACCACTCCCGCGTCTCATCCATGGTGGCTGTCATGCTGTCCAAGTCCATCGACTCGTCCACGATAGCGACACGCGACAGTTCAGCCGTGGCTGCCTCATGCAACGCAGCAATAGTCTCCGTGTCGTTTGCCTTGATGGCCTCTTCCACCTCCGGCGACGACCGCCCCTGTAGGAGGCAGAACAGTTTCATCGCCACCAGTTCACGCGGTTCATCCATGGAGAAGATGACCACATGCGCTCCGGGGTCGTTCACCAGATTGGTGACAATCCCATTCAACAGCATCTGGGACTTGCCCGTGTGGGACCGGCCCACCACCATCAACACCTCACCCTTCCCGACACCACGGGTGGCAAGGTCGATTTCAGGGAACCCCAGATACCATCGCTCTGCCGGGTTGCGAATGAACCCGATCAGGTTGTCCACCACCGCCGTGGACAGTGACCAACGGTTTGGTTGCGAGGAGGAGGCTGCCGCCCCGCCGTCACCCTGTTGGGCAGCGGCGAGGCGACGCGCTATCTCATCCTCAGATATGAGGGTTGCCATTGTCAGGCTCGGATCTGCGCTCCGATAGCAGCCAGATCAGCAGCCGTCTTACCGGTGAACGGACAGACGAACCATCCGGGCACCAGCACTGCGCCGTCCTGCTTGGTGAGCCACAGGCCCTTGCCATCAGACCGGCGCTTGTAATCCGGTCCCTTCTTGTTGAAGTTGGCAGCCGGGTCCAGTTTCTTGGACCAGTTCGGGTCCCACCAGTCGGTCCTGTTCTCCATCAGGTGACGCCAGACCTCCTCAAGGCTGCCGCCTCCACCGGACGGGGCGGGAGCCGCAGCCGGGGCGGCGGGTACGGGGGCACTAGCCGCAGGCCGGGGAACGCTTTTGGCAAGCATCTGTACAGCGCCATCCTCCTCCAACGTGTATCCGACACCCAGAGCCTCGTAGTTGGAAATCTCCAACGCTGAACCCCACTGGGCGATCAGGTCGGCCACTTCCTCTTGTGACGTGTCTCCGTCTATCGCTATGGTCACCGAACACGATGCTTCCGCTGGTTCATAGTCACCCGTTTGGATCACTTGCCTACGGAACACCGTTACGGTGCTTTCTGTTTGCTTGGTTGTTGCTGTAGCCATGGGTCTACCCTTTCTCTAGTTGGTTCCATGGGTCTGGTCCCGCAAACCTGCCGCGACATGAGGCCCAAGCCCCACACCACTTAGGTGCGCAATGCCATCCAGCCATGTTCAATGGCCATACCGGCAAGTCGGCGGCTATGAGTGTTCCCGCAGAGCGAGCCAGCGCAACCAGACTGGCCCACTCCGCAGGTCCTGAATCTACAAGGGTGGTGTGTACCTTCCCCTTGACGAGATATACGAACTGGAATCCCAGTGGATCAGTCAGCCCGTTGTCGGACTGGGTTGCCACCGCCCACGTATACGCTGCTGCCTGCACCGACCAACGCTTCTTCTCCCAGTCGCCGGAGGGCTTACGGCCGGGGTTCTTCCAGTCGATGATCGGCTGTGGGAAAGCCTGCACGCAGTCCACGGTTCCCCTCAACCAGATTTCCGGCTTGTGGTCTACGACGAGGGGCAGTTCAAAGCCCCATTCGACCGACACGGGGCGCACGTTCTCCCGCACCTCATCCCACCACACGCCTGCGTTGGCCTTGATGATCTCCAACGGTTCGCCCTCTTTGTGGTTCCAGCGGACGATCTCGTCCTGATGCTGCTCCCAGTATTTGGTCGCCGTCGAAATGGTCTTGGCGCGGGTGAATGGCTTCCCGGTTTCGATGACCTCGTTCAGGCATTGTTCGATGCCGTAGTGGACGGCGGTGCCGATCATGGTGGACGTGGACTGGGTGTCCTGAGAGATTCCCAGCATCGACTGGCGTGCCCGTTCCGGGCACATTGCCAGATCTCCCAGCCATGATTGGCGTAGAACTATTCGGTCTTCTGGTGGTTGCATAGTTTCATCCTAGCATGGTTGGGACAGGTGGTGGTGGATGCCCATGGCATGGCATGGCATGGCTTGTACTTCTACTTACCATGACATGCCATGGGCAGGGTAGCACATGCGGCGGCTAAGCCCCGTCGGGGCCTTCCGGGTCTTCTCCCAAATGTCGCAGCAACTGCTCCCCCGACGTTGGGAAATAAACCACATTGTCCTCCCCGTTTTGGGAAGAATCCTCCGTCATTTCCTCTGAAACATTGTCCATTTCTGCGGCAGTTTCTTCTGGAGTTTTACCTTCTAAAGCCTCCCACCAAATGCCCATGTTTGTCATCAAACCGCCGCCCAGTTCAGACAGATTATGGGAGAAATCACCTATGCTGGCTACGAGATGTTTGAGGAGTACGGTCATTTCCGTCATCGCCCTCTCCAACTCCGATAGCCTTTCTTTTTGATTTAGTTTCTTTGACACAGCACCTCCTTGTAGGCGGGGGGCCGGGGCGAAAGGAGATAAGTCCCCGACCCCCCACGGTCTACATGTCTTTCCGCAACCTTAGCAGTTCGGAGCGGGTGTACGTGTCATGGAGGTCTTTCAGGACGGGAATGCTTCTCCGTCGCTGCTCCGCATGCCGCTTATTGGACTCAGCATACGCCTCCTTGCACACCTTGCACCTGCACTTCTTGCTTCGGTAAGCGTGTGTTCCGTGCTTCACGGTTACACTACTGCGGCAAACACTGAAGTGCTAGATCACTTCCTATAGTACGCATAGCAATCTTCTTCCCGTGCCGCCTCGCAGCAGCATAGGCGTTAGACTTCATGCTGAGAGTAGCGGCCTGAAAATCTGTGCCGCTCTCAAGTAACCATGTCTGACCATCAAACCAGTCAGCCCACGGATACTGTTCCCGACGACCCGGACGGGCCATGTCGGGCAACTCGCTAAGTATCTTAGCCATTGCCTTCTCCTTACTCGTTGGTTACTCCGCCCCATCTGGGGACGGTCCTCGCCCTGTTGGCGAAGATCTATTGACACTACTCGTCTTCCGCGTCACCTATCTGCTCAGTCCAACACTTGGGACACAGAAACCATCCGTTCCTGTACCCCATGATTGCCTCCCGCTCATCGTCAGAGTGTTGTGGAAACAACCTCTGCACGGAGTCTATCCGCAGCATGAAATTGTACAACGCATTCTGCTGCACCTCCGTTTCAACGATACGCGGACACGCCGAGCAGGTCGTGCGGATATGTCGGACGCCACTCACCTGAGGGACGCCTTCAGTGTCTTCAGGTCATCGCGCAGTGCCTTCAACGCTTTGTGCATGTCAGCAACCGCCTCCTGCGTCGCCACAACAGGCACCCCCGCAACCACGCGGTTACGCTTGTGGGGCAGCCGATGACTCTCACTCATACGCAGCGCCTTGGCCGCACGCAGGTTGGCAACCCAATCCCGTATCTCTACAGGATCGTACGCATCCTGCCTCTGGGACCACCCAGCCCTGTTGCCAATGGCCCGTGTCTGAACGCGGGCTACTGGCTCAGGGAAGGGATGGTGGGAGTCTGGCCCCCACACATTGGCCCAGTTGTAGGCAGTGCTTGGTGACCTTCCAAACACCTTGGCAATGTCCTTCTTTGTCCATACATACATATGTCCATCTCCTATTCTTGTTTGGTTTATTGTTACACCGTCAACAGATCCAAAGCACGATCCGCCAACGGAGTCTTGTTATCAATGGCCTTCTCCAACGCCTTATCCTGATGGTAACCACCACCACGCGTCCGACCATTGATCCGATGCTGCTCAGCCCCTTGGACGGCATTGAACGCCAACCAACGGTTCCCAGCACCAAACTTCTCCTTCTCCTTATACCACGCTCCACGACAGTACTGCTGGCGGGTCAACACATTGTTGATCTGCCGCTCCGTCATCTCCTTGGCATCATAGGGAAGCAACTCTGTCACCAGTTCATTGAACTGCTGGTCCGTGTACTCCTGATCCTTGAAGATACGAGCCATACTCACCAGAGTCTCAGCCCTAGCGATTGACCCCTCAAGGATACGCACCCGCATCTCAAGCAACCGGTCATGGTTCTTCGTATGCTTCACCTTCACCAAAGGCTGCTGCCCGATCAACTGATTCTGGCAGAACAACCGTTCCGTCAGATCATAGACCGCCGTAGCCCACACCCCATTGTACGAAGTGATCCAACAAATCTGAGGCTGGATAACATCTCCATCTCCCAGATCCGTCGGGTCGATGAGTTCCTGCGTTACCGCAATCTTCTCACCTACACCAAACACCGTACACGATGTGGTCTTCTCAGGGAACAGTTCCTCCGCCATATCGGCAATGAACCCGTACCCTTCGGTTTCCGCATACTTGTACGAGTGCAACCCCAACACATCGTTCGTGTCGGTTCGCACCACATACTTGTGCAACGGCTTCCCCTTATTCACACCGCTCTTCACAGCAGGTGTAGTCATTCCTTGCCCCGGAAAAATCGAGAACTCGCTCTCGTATCCCGATGCAGGGTAAGCCACGTCAAACAAAGCACCAGCCTCATCCATGACAACATGGGCATCCATCGGATGCTCCACCTTGTCCTTGGTGAGAAAGTTGTGCCCTGAATGACTGTCAAATGTCTCTATCTCATTCATGGGTTTCCTTTCCGGTCACGTCACCGCGACCTCTACCAACGAGTATACCTTACTCGCCAGAACTAATCAAACGACCACAGTGATGTGGTCTTCTCCTCCTGCGACGCCGGGGGCTATCGCCCTGCGTGCCTCAAGCAACGCATAGCGAATCTCCGCCCGCACCAACTTACGCAGGTCCTCCGGGTCCACCGCTGGCACACCATCCGTGGTACCAGTGGCTTGTTTCATCGCCTCAGCCAAGAAGTCACCATGAACCACAGCGGACTGAACGCTGTCCGTAAACAACTCACCCAAACTGCATGAGTTGGAGGGGCTGTAGTCCCTCAACAGGTCCATTGCCCCATCGGCATAGTTGATGTAGTTGGAAAAGTCAGCCTCGTCCAACGCATTCCGGGCTGCCTCATAGGCAGCCTCCCCCACGTTGTCCTCTACCGCTTCCCAAAGGGTATGTTCGTCTATCTCTACTGATGTGTTGATTTCTACTTCCATTGCTCTTCTCCTTTATTGGTCGTCGTCCTCATGGACAACGAGTTGCTTTGCGAGCCTGCTGGCCCGCAACCTGTCCGAAGCCTCCCTATAGGCAATCTCCGGGCACGGACGTTGCCCCGCTGCACTCAGCGGCGAGACAAGACACCATCTACATTCCACACGCTCATTGTCGTGTGTCGGGGCGAAACTATGACCGTTCATCAGCCACCTCCACGGTCACGTCAGTCCCCATCTCGTCGCAGGGAATCTCCGCGTCCATAGCGAGCGCCTGCTCCTTGGCCTCATTGTGACTCTCAGCCTCAAATATGGCGTTCCATGAATGGCTCACTTCCACCACATAGTAGTTCATTGTTTTCATCGGTCCCGCTCCTGTTCTATATCCTCACGATACCCGTCATCATCACGGGTCAGTTCATTGTAATCACCCAACCACCCAACATAGTGGCCCTTACATCCATCAACAGCAAAGATGTACTTGCCGCATCGCTTGCACGTCGGGTGCATCACTTCCTCACTCATGTGTTCTCCTTTTTATCAGGTTGGTGTCGTCCGTTCTCATTCTTCTCCGTGAACTTGTCGGCACAGCAGACATCGCCACCTGTGTCATCGACGTAATGGCCTTTCATCGTGCGGATACGAAGCCCACAATGCTGGCAGGAAAAGATGACTTGTCTCATGCCAGCACATGCGTGACGCCCATGGCATCCGCAAGGTCGTGGAGTTCTGCGGACAGATCCCCGTCTATGTTGAGGAAGTTCAGGTCACGCGTTAGCGCACTGGCTTCCTCGTTGTTCAATATGATGATGGTGCGATCTGCACCACTTGTTACTTCAGCCATCATGTTCTCCTTCCTGTTTCTTTCCAGTCGCGGTCAACCCAACGACGGTTCCTTTCCGCCCAGCCTCGCCAAAACCGGCGACGCCGAACACGCTCAGCCACCATCTCCCACACCCACAGGGACCCTGCCGCCACTACAAGCAGAACACTCCCACAGAATATGAAAAACAGGAACTCCTCAAATGCCAGTTCACTCATACGCTTTCTCCTCCTTCACCGCATCAGTCCAATGCGGCTCAATCTCCAACCAGTCTATCCGCCACAGGCTACCCACATCGCGCAACACCGCAGCCTCATGTCCCTCACCACCAAGGGCCAGTGGCCCCTCCGGGTCCTCAATGTAATCATTGAAGCAAGACTCCAACAGATGGGCGACCCCATACCGGCTCGCCCCTCCCGTAACAGCCTTACGGACAGCATCCCACGTCAACGTGTGCCAACGATAGTCATTGCTCAAATGAAGGTTGGCAGCCCAAGTCTCCCTGTTCGACCAACCATTGTACAAACCATCATCAAACATTTCAGTCAGTCTCCTTCGCCGCAGCCAACAATGGGTGGCAATCCCACTCCACCACATCCTCTTGCACTTCCCTCTCAGTCCACTCACCCTCAGGCGGCATTGACTTCGTAACCATCTGCGTACCAATCACACGACGGGTACACACAGCGTCACGCTCACATATTACCCTGTACTCCAGTTCACCAAACCCAAGAAACGCCCGGAAGTAAGAACTCCCGTAGTCCTTTCGGACACTCGCACCCTCAGCCAAACCAGCCAGCACAGTCTCCGCTACTATAGCGGGAATATCTTCAGCAGATTTATCCCACCCGAACCCCACATACGACGTGATCTCCACATCTATGTCAGGTACCTGTGAGTACTGCTTCTCAATAAAGCCAGCGACCTTTCGCAGGTCTTCAGCCATCTCAATAGCCTTTTCATACCTCATGTCTATTCTCTCTTTCCGAGTATATGTTCTATACTCTACATGAACTCCAACGGGTCGCGATCTGCAACCTCGCTGTAGTCCAAGTCCAAGTCCTCTGCCACGGCATCCCAGAAGGTTTCCTCATCCAGACTGCCCTTTTCTTTAACCTCGTCCCAATCAACGTGCTTCATCCAACTCATTTCCTTGCTCCTCATCTATAGACGACACTTTCTTGTCACTCTTCAACGCAGCCCTACGCTCGTCCTGCCGCGCCCTAATAACAGCATCATACAAAGCCTGATGCTTACTCATATCCTGATACTTGTCCACTACATGTTCCTTCTTTCCATTCTAGTAGCACATCCCACACAGGAGGATGTAATAAGAACCGTCCGCATCGGGCATCCGGGTACCACCCAGACATCCCGCAAAGCGGCACTCCCTGTAATCGTCGTCCAGCCCCACCGCATCCGGGCACACCTGAGTCTCCCAGCACTCATCGCACTTGTGCGCCAAGTGCCGACGCTCCTCAGCCCGAAGCATCTGCGCCTTCGGCTCATAGTAGTCAGCGTGAATCATCATCGACCTCCATATCGAATGCCCTGAGTAGCATTTCCCAGTTCATCTCGTCTATCATTTCAGTGAATGCCCTGAGTAGCATTTCCCAGTTCATCTCGTCTATCATTTCAGTCATCACCCGGTCATCATCCGACCAGCGATAGGCGTCCTCGCATCCATGTGGACACGACGACATCCACCCGTGCTTACACCGTGGATGCTTCATCAGCCTCTCCTCTTCGGCGTCACACGCCCACCCTTCGGCAGCATGTTATGCGGCTTCTTACGCTTCTTGCTCATTACCACATTCCCTTCTCCGTACGGATTTTCCACCCAAACGGTCCAAACGCAGGATGCAACAGACGCACAACCCTGAGCCTACGCAGCCCAAACTCGCGCATCCACCAACTCCTGCCTATGCGACGCATGACCTCCCGGTACTCCGGGTCCTCACGCCGCCAATCACGGTATGTGTACTCTCTCATCATGCCACCATCTCTCGCATGTCCATGAGAATCTCCTCAACCTCACCGGTAACAATCATCGGTGACGTATACGCATCCAACCACTCAGGTCGGGCACGTGTCATCATGGGTGTCGATTCCATCAGAATCGTCCACCTGTCCCAGTTGTCTGCAAACTGCTCAACTGTCAACATTAGTAACACACCTCCTCACCCCAACGACCCTCGTCGCTGCG
>Ga0208156_1000654_pt1 | contig 12420 bp, 19 predicted proteins | sample 1_EtaG_FD_184073 | JGI IMG/M metagenome (GOLD analysis project Ga0208156, IMG submission 184073) | Marine viral communities from the Subarctic Pacific Ocean - 1_ETSP_OMZ_AT15124 metaG (SPAdes) (version 2) | ecosystem: Environmental > Aquatic > Marine > Oceanic | place: Pacific Ocean | collected...
CGGCGACGGATTCGAGTTGGACTTCGGTCAAATCAAAGAACACCCCGGAGTGGCGAAGGTCCGTCAGACGGCCAACGAGGTCGATAAAAAGCGGGTTGATGCCGAGAAGGCGTTGGCCGCGATACAAGATAAATATGGCGACATCGACCCCGAAGAAGCGCGGGCGGCAATGCAAGCGGCGGAAGAGGCGGGCGACAAAAAGATGATCGACGCCGGAAAGATTGACGAGCTTGTCAACAACAAGGTCGTCAAGATGAAGACCGACTTTGAAAAGCAGATGGCGGCTAAAAACAAGGTCATCGAAGAATTGACCGCCGGGTCAACCGCTCTGACGGGCGAGCTTGCCGATATTAAAATCTATGACGCCATCAAGGACGCTGCTCTCGCCAAGGGTGCGCGGAAGGAAGCCTTGCCGGACATCAAGGGGCGGGCAACCGGGATGTGGTCGCTGAAGGACGGCAAGCCAACCGCCATGAACGGCGAAGAGGAAGTCTATGGCAAGTCAGGCGAGGCGCTTTCGATTGGCGAATGGGTCGAGACCTTGGCGGCTGAATCACCCCATCTTTTCGAGCCGAATAAAGGGGGTGGTGCGCCGGGGAGCGATTCGTCGGCGTTCAGTGGCGCGAAGGTTGTCGCTCCCGTCCATGCCGGGGACAATATCGCCGCGATTGCAGATGGCTCAATGACTATTGACCATTAGGTACGTTCTGGCGTAAGGTTCGCACCGGAACGATCAGTGGTCTTCCGTTAGAAAGGGTCAGTGGCCCGACTTGGTCAACTCTTTTGATGGGAGACCTTCGCAATGGCGAACACCCTTACAAACATCCTTGACAAGATTCTAGCTCAAGGTCTCATGGCTTTGCGGGAAGCGGCTGTTATGCCCCGCTTAGTCAACACCGATTTTTCGGCAACCGGCGCGATGCAGGGTAGCACCGTTGACGTGCCGATTCCCAAAACACAAGCGGTCTCGACCGTCGCCGTTAGCAACGTGTTGAAAGCCCCGGCGTCGAAGGCTCCGTCCCTCGTCCAGATTTCCCTCGACCAATGGAAAATGACGGATTTTCACCTTACCGATAAAGAACTTGCAGAGATCGACCGCAACCGGCATTTCATCCCCATGCAGACTTCCGAGGCTGCGCGGGCGCTTGCCAACAATCTCGACGTTGCGATCCACGGCAACTATACGGGCATTTACGGTTATGTCGGCACCGCCGCGACCGTCCCGTTTTCGACCGTTGCTTCCGCGACGGATGCCAGAAAGGTCTTGAACCAGCAACTCGCGCCGATGAACGACCGGCGTGTTGTTCTTGATCCCACGGCGGAAGGCCAAGCTCTACAGCTTGCGGCTTATTCCGATGTCGAAAAATCCGATGACCGCCCGGTGAAAATCGAAGGCGAGATTGGTCGGAAGTTCGGCATGGATCACTTCATGTCGCAGAATGTCGTCACTCATACCGGCGGCACGGCTGACGCTTCGATCACGGTTGGCTCGACCACGGCTATCGGCGTTTCGACGTTGATGTTCAAGTCGGGCGTTGGCTCCAAGACCATCGTTCTTGGCGATGTCTTCACGATTGCTGGTGATAGTCAGACCTACACCGCCACGTCGGCCGACACGATCACGTCAACCGGCGTCAATCTCACGATTGCACCGGCTCTGCAAGTGATCGCTTCCTCGACCTCCGCGATCACCCTAAAGGCAACCCACGTTGTCAACCTCGCGTTCAATCGCGGCGCTTTCGTTTACGTCACGCGACCGCTACAAGATGCGGTGGGCGCTTTGACCGGCGGCAATCCGCAATCGGTCTTGGTGGACAACCAAACCGGCCTCACCATGAGGTTGGAAGTCGTCCGTCAGCACAAGCAAAACGCCTTCCAATTCGACATTCTGTACGGCACCAAGTTGATCCGTCCGGAGTTTGGCGTCCGAATCGCTGGTTAAGACCCCTCTGCCGGTGAGCTACGATTGGCCCGGAATGGTTTACGCTGTTCCGGGCCTTTTTTAAGGGAAGCAAATGGCAAAGTTACCGACGATCAAGCTCCGCAATCGTGCCACCGGGCGGGTGGTAAAGCTCAATCAAACAGACTATGCGCGGGACATCTCAAAGTGGGATGGTTGGGCGGTGGTCTATGTCCAACGAGGCAACGCGACCGACGAGGAAGTGAACTTTTCGGCGGCTCAATCTGACATTGATAAATTCCGCCGCGAAGATCCGGCCCGACAAGCGTGGTCGCGGGATGACGAGCGAGCTTATAACGAAAGAAAGGTTACGGCGGGCGGTCCGGCTATCAAGCCGACGCTTATCACGCCGCAAGGGAAACCCCTTGTGTGAGACATGGTTTCGCCAAGGGATACCCATTTGGCCGGTCGCCTTCCCTGTCCCGCGCCAATGGGGGAGTAAAGGCTCTTGGTGACAAGCCGGAGCCTTTACTTTTCCGGGGGGCTGATATACGATCTCGCATAACAGGAGAAGGTAAATGGCAAGAGTCCCCACAGTAGAATTGAAGAATAAGAAATCAGGCGAGGTCCGGATTTGGAACAAGTCTGACTATGACCCCAAGCGCGATTCCAATTGGAAGGTCTTGGCGGACCGACCTACCGAAGACATGGTCGCCTCTGACGAGAGCGCGGTGATTGCCGCCGTTCCAACGCCGGAACCGAAAGCCGTCAAGGTCGAAGTTGTCAAGGATTGGCGCAAGATGCGGTGGCCCGAAGCGCGGCGGTATGTCCAAACCAAAACGGGGACCGCGCCACGTTCCAAGAAACAAGCAGAGGATTTGATGGCGGCGCTTTAACGGTTTCGGTGGGCGGGTGTGGAACCTTTGCCGGTTTGATGGAAGTGTCATGCGGCTTTCATCGCCGCCCACCGGATTTAAAGGACAGGGAAAATGACTGACTTCACAAGACGAGGTTTCTTTCGAGCCGTGGGCGCATTGCTCCCCAAGGCGGCAGCGGTCGCCGTTGTCGCGCATGGGGTGGTGAAGTCTAAACCGGCCAAAGCCAGACCGGCGCAAGCGTCAACACTGGACAACCTTCCGAATCAAGGTGAGTGGGAGCCGGATGAAGCGCGTGTATTTTATGCAAGTGCTTCCGTTTCATCCGACGATCCATTGGAGTTCGGCCCAACCTTCGCATATCGCCGGGAAGACTGAGCCGTGGGATACGGTGACGACCTCATGGGGACCGGCTTGGCTCGCGCCATCCGTGACCAGTACCCGGAGGCCAAGCTGGTCTTTGGGAATCCCGGCACCTATCACGACCCCAAGAACAACAAGATTTCCGTCCATTGGTCGGAGGTCTTTTTCAACAACCCCATCATTGTCCAGCCGGACGAGCCGGTGAAGGATATGGTTTGCATCCCCGATTATCCGGGGTGCCGGGTCTATCTTGACTATGAGAAGACGGAGAAAGAGGCGGACGGCAAGGCGCTGAAATATACGAAGTTCGCGTGGGCGGAGGGCTTCAAGGCTCCGAAGGGGGAGTTGTTTTTCAACAACGACGAGAAGTCCGCCGCCAGCGAAATCGCCCTCCGGTTGCCCAACCCGTTTTTTGTGATCGAACCGCACGTTGCCGACAAGCCGTGGCCGAATAAGAAGGCATGGCCTTGGGATCGTTGGCAAGCTGTGGTCGATGCCCTTCCGGATGTGAAGTTTATCCAGATGTCGGGCGGGGATGTCCTCGACCGTGTCCATCATGTCATGACCCCGACGTTTAGACAGGCTTGTGGCATCCTAGCTTGCGCGGGAGCGGTCGTCACGTCCGAAGGGGGACTTCACCATGCGGCGGCGGCTCTTGACGTTCCAGCGGTCGTTTTATGGGGCCACTATACCTCGCCCGACATTCTGGGTTATGATGACCAAACCAATATCCGCCATGCAGACGGGAACGGTTGCGGGAACACTTGGAACGAGTGTCCCGATTGCCAAGAGTCGATGCACAACATCAAGGTGGATGAAGTTGTCGAGACAATCAAAAAGGTGATTTCAGATGGACGCCATATCCATAGCCGCCAAGCAAGAGACCGATCAATCTTCCGGATGGTGGGCGCGACTGCCGAAGGAAAAGAAAAATGAGTACCGCAAGCAAGCCGCAGACGCCAAGCGTCAACGTCTTCGTCCCCGACGAGCCAGCCGATCACGTCAAGCATCTCAACGCGATGGCGAAGGGGATACCGCAAGCAAGGATTCTGCCGCTTAAAAACGGTTACTCGCCATGCGATATTGCCGTCATCTTCGGGGTCGGCAAGCGTCAAGTCCCGGCAAGCTATGACCGTGGCGCGATTGTTTACGAGCATCGCTTCCGTGAGCGCAAGCCCATCATCATCCTTGAGCGCGGCTTTATCCAACGGGACAAATATTATGGGGTCGCCCTCGACGGTCTGAATGGCTTGGGATGCTTCGGCAACGCCAACTCCAAGCCGGACCGCTGGAAGAAGCTCAAGACCAAAATCAAGCCGTGGCGCAACGGAGAATATTTCCTTGTCTGCGGTCAAGTGCCGTGGGACGCTTCCGTCCAACATTCCAATCACACCAAATGGGTCCAAGACACCATCAAGTTGGTCGAGAGCTTGACCGACGCGCCGGTCTATTTCAGACCACACCCGGACGTGAAGGGGAAGGTCGATTATGGAGTGCCGGAACGGGACACCACTTGGGAGCAAGACTTGGCCGGGGCAAAGGCGGTTATCACGTTCAACTCGACATCGTCAGCGATGGCGATCCTTGAGGGCATCCCGATATTTGCGGCGGACCCCGGCTGCATCGCTTGGGGCGTTGCCACCCATGAGATCACCAAAGAGGCGCTTGCCAACCCGCCCATGCTCGACCGGGAGCAATGGGCCTATGATCTGGCCTATGCCCAATGGACGGCGGAAGAGATGGAAACGGGTCAGCCGTGGCGGCAACTAGCGGGGGACGGATAGGTGGACGACGAGGATGCCGCCAGAAGGCGCTACGAGGTCCGTTGGTGCGGATACCATACAGTCTTGTGCCTTGGGGGTGATTGCCTTGTGTTGTCTGTACGGCGTTTTTTGGGGTTGGCCTAGTGGTTGACAAAAAAAGACCCCGCCGAAGCGGGGTTAAGTTGGGAGAGAGGGGAGCTTATTCGGTCAAGATGTTCATTTGGTCTCTCCGTTGCGTTTGAAAAATGTCCAGAAAGCAATCGCGCCGGGAGTGTGATGTGTCCACTTTCTACTTTTCAGCAAATGCCACATTCGGTTAATGGCGCGGAGCGTATATTCGTGGTCTCGCCCCTCTGCCTTCATCCTGGCGGCCTCAGTGTAGATTTTGTCAATAGAGAGTTTCATGGTATTTCCCTTCAATAATTTAATTCGTGATGAAGACGCCGAAGCCACGGTGGGCATACATGATGGCGTCGGGGGACTTGGAAATGACGACAGGGGCGTAAGAACGTCCGGGGTTGATTCGCTTTTGCATTTGGTCTCTCCGTCGTTTTGTTGTTGAATGATGTTGACCACAATAAACAAACTCCATGGGGAGGTCAAGGGAAAAATGATGGTAAAGTGGTTTGTCCTCTTTTTCGTGGTCGGCGGCTTGGCGGTCATCCTCTTTTCAGACAACCCAACCTTGATTAACCCGTGGCCGAGTCCAAAGGCGCACCATGACAAAGCATACTGACCATGAGCATCTATAGCCTCGAAAAGAAAGTCGCGTTCATTCACATCCCGAAAAACGCCGGGACCAGCATCCGGGCCAATCTCAAAAAGGCGGTGCCGGACTTCCGCGACTTCGACGCCATTGATGAAGCGCACCGCAAGGTCCGCAACCAAGCCTTCGCCAACCACTTCCCATATTGGAAAATCCAAGAGCTTTTGCGCGAGACCAATTCCGACATTCCTTTCGAGGGTATGAAGGTCTTTATGGTGGTCCGCAATCCGTGGGCGCGGATGCTGTCCTTGTACCGCCACCGGCTCCGCAAGTTGGATTGGCATTACGAGGGCAAGGAACGCAACACAGAGCTTGATAAGAAAGTTTGCCGAGCGGGCTTCGTGCCTTGGCTCACCCAAACCCCGCATGAGGGGGACAGCGTCTTGACCCGGACGGCTCAACTTGAATGGGGAATCAACCTCAACGGCAAGATAGGCGTTGACAAGATTCTCATGATGGAAAAGCTGACGAAGCTCTATGCCGACACGCTTGGCCCTTGGGACATCACCGTGCCGCCGTTGGGGCGGTCCAACCAAGGCGATGGCGTGTCGAAGGATTACCGAAGGCACTACACCCAAGAGGCGAGGAACCATATCGAAAGGTGGTTTGGGCCAGACATTGAGGCGTTCAATTATGAATTTTGAATTTCCTGACATTGCCGACTTCCCCGAAAACGAAGCCCCTTGTTTCCCGGAGGAAATTGACACGGACCACTTGTTCCGCGATCAATATAAATTCAAGGACGATTCGAGGGAGTTGGCAACGCTCATGACCGAAGCGATGGGCTTGGGCGAAGACCACATCAAAATCCAACGCAAGCAGATCAACCGGATTGTTGATGCGGCGCGAAACTATTTCAGCTTGAAGCTAAACAAGCGCCGGGACGACCTTGCTGATAGTCGGGCATATAAGAACCTTGTCCAAGACGGCATCCATGCCATCCAAGCCGATACGACGGAACTTTTGGGGATGTTCAAAGAGCGAGCGAGGGTGTTGGAGAAGCGAGAGCGCAAGACCGGCTTGACCGATTACGACCGCGCTCAAATCGACAACTCCCCGACAACGCTGAAAGCGATCTATAAGTTGCTCGACCGGAACGGCTTGCTTGAGGCCGGAACCAAGTACCGTGGCGGGAGCCAATTGTCAGTCCGGTCCGCGACCCTCCATGTCGCCAAGCCGGGGGACCGCCATCATTACCAGCAATTCCGCGATTGTGAAACTTCAACCAAGCTGCTCAATCTGCATTTCGATCCGAAGCCGGGGATCATGAAGGCAATCATCTATCTTGGGGAGGTCGAGGCTCACGACGGGCCGTTTAACTGGATCAAGGGTTCGCACCGTTGGAACTATGGCGAAATGGAGCGGGTCTTCGCTTGGGGAAATAGCATCGGCAATTACTGCCACACCCCGGATCACCGGATTGTCGCCAACGCCTTCCCGAAGCGGTTTCGGGGCAATGCCATCGTCGGTCGGTTGATCCCGGACGGAACTAGGGAAAGCCGGGTTCTTTTAAGTATGCTTCACCCATACCTTTCCGACGAGGCCAATGTCATGTTCTTTGACCCGACCTTCGGGCTGCATTGCGGCGGTAATCCGACAAGCGGGACGAGAACCAACCTACAAGTGGTGATGCGATGAGACTTTCAGACGCAGTCCTCAAGCGGCGGGTCTTCAACCAAGCCGTAAATGACGCGCTACAAGCCAAGACGATTATGGGTGCCTTGGGTCCATATATCGACAAGAACCGCCTCACCGTGGACGTGGGGGGCGCTACGGGCCACTTTACCCACTACTTTGCGCCCCGGTCCCGTCATGTCCATGCTTTCGAGGCTGTCCCGGAAGTTTGGATGCAATTACGGAAAAAGGGAGACGAGTTTGTCAACGTGACGGCGCACAACAAAGCGGTCGGTGACGTGTTCGGCAAGTCGGAGTTCTTTGTCGATGACAAGCGGCTCTCCAATTCTGGCTACCAAGACCTTGTCGGCGGGCCGAAGATTACCGTCGATTCAATCACGCTTGACCGCTTCTTTCGAGACGAGGGGCAAATCGGATTCATCAAGATTGATGTCGAGGGGACAGAAAAGAACGTCCTCGTCGGGGCGCGGGAGATCATTCAACGGGACCGCCCGAATCTGCTTGTCGAGATTTACGAGCCATTCTGCAATTGCCCGGTGAGCGCGATCTTCGCATGGCTCATGGTAGAAGGCTATCTGTGCTATTATTATGACCATCCCAATCTTGTCCGGGTGCCTTCCATAGTGGCCGGGGTCGATGCCGTAATGACCAAACACAAAATCCATGACGGTGACTTCCTTTTCGTGAACGGGGAAAATGATGGGTAGCACGACAGGCGAAAGACAGATTGGTAGCCAGCAAGAGGACATAGCGATCAACCACCGCGCCCGATACGAGTGGGCGGCGAAGCTCTTGCGCCAGCACATCCCGGAGAAAAGCCATATCCTCGACGCCGCTTGCGGGTGCGGCTACGGGTCAGAGATATTGGCTCAACACGGATTCTTGGTGACGGCTTACGATATGTCTGACGAGGCGGCGAAGTGGCAAAAGCAATTCGACCACCCGCACGTCAACTTCATCCAAGACGATGTCTTCGGGGCGGTCGAGTTCGGCCAGACATATGACGCCGTGGTCTCCATCGAAACGATTGAACACATCACGGATGCCCCAGCATGGATTAGCAAGCTCTTGAAGGCGTCCCCGCTTCTCGTTGGGACTGTCCCGAATGAACATACCACCCCGTTCAATCCCAACAAGCATCCGTTTCACCACCGGCACTACACGAAGGATCAAGTCCTTGGGTTGTTCAACGAGTGGGAGCTTTCAGATTGGGCAACCCAATATGCCAAATACAAGAACTATGAGATGCGCCCCGGCGATGATGGGATGACCCTTGGGTTTTTGGCGAGGCGAGGATGATGGACGCCATAAAACTTGGGGCAAGCGTCATCCGTCAAGAGGCCAAGGGGCTTCAACGGCTCGCCGCCAAGCTCGACAAGCAGTTTGCCGAAGCGGTCTTGATCCTTGATTGCCAGGGCAAGATTGTTTTGACGGGCGTCGGCAAGTCCGGCCATGTCTGTCGGAAGGTCGCCGCCACGATGACGAGCTTGGGCCGACCGGCGATCTTCATTCATCCAACCGAAGCCGCGCATGGCGACATGGCATTGATAGACAGCCGGGACGCTTTGCTTGTTCTTTCGCGGTCGGGAATGGCGGACGAATTAAGGCCACTGTTGAAATTTGCGTCAGATCACGGTATTCCTACGGTATTGATTTCGGAGCATGACAAGACCGGCTTGGCCGTTTGGGTCAACACGGTGGTCAAGCTACCGAAGGTCGAGGAAGCATGGGGCCATGCGCCAACGACATCGACAACCATGCAAATGGCGGTCGGGGATGCGATAGCGGTAGCCTTGGCAAGTCGGCACGGTTGGACTGTGAGGGATTTTATCGAACATCATCCCGGCGGGGCGCTAGGGTCTGAAAAGAGGTAAGGCATGGCGATTACATTGGTTGTCGAGGACGGAACGGGCTTAACCAACGCCAACACCTATATCTCGTTGGCGGATGCTGACACATATTTCGAGAGTCACGTTTACTCGTCCGGTTGGGATGCGGCGACGGACGCCAACAAGAACATCGCCTTGGCAATGGCGACCCGCTTGCTCGACGCTTATTTTATTTTTGAGGGACGGAAGATTGGGGACAGCCAAGCACTTGAATTCCCCCGGTTCGACATCAGGGACCGCTCCGGTTTCTTGATTGTCTCGACAACGATCCCGCAAGCGTTAAAGGATGCGGTGGCGGAGTTCGCGCAATTCATGATTGCGTCGGATCGGACGGCGGACGCCTCTGGTCAAGGATTCAAGTTGCTCAAGGCCGGGAGTCTTACCATGCAACCGGACCCCGGCGACAAGCCGCCGGTCATCCCGGACGTGGTCAAACAATTAATCAATTTTTTGGGTCGGCCCGCCGGGTCGATGTCGGTTCCGTCAACGAGGTAGCGAATGGAAACAAGGCGGTTGACTCTTGAGGTCGATGGACAGGGAAACGTGAAGATAAGTCAAGATGATTTCACAGCGGCGGAAATGGCTTCTTTCGCCCTCATTGTTCACGATCTTGCAATAGGTGTTTTGAAAAATGGGCCTCAACCAAGCCTTCAAATTAGCAGCCCAAGAGATAGTGACGGCATTCGGTGATGTCGGCGTCTCGACCAACTATGAAGCCGTAACTTCCACAAGCGCGAACACCTACAACACATCGACGGGCGTTGCCGCCGCCATATATTCGACAGTGGCCGGGGTGACGGTGATCTTCGATGTGTTTGAATTAAAGCAAATTGACGGCAAGATCATCCAGCCCGAAGACAAGAGAGCCTTGATCCCTGCAAAATCTATTTCAGCGGTGACGCCTTCCGCCGAAGACCGGATTGTGGTCGCCGGGGTGCCTTGGCGTGTCGTCAACGTGAGGACCGACCCCGCCGAAGCCCTTTGGGAATTGCAAGTGAGGAAGTCCTGATGGGTAACGCTCGACAATTCTCCGCAGACTTAGCGCGGTTTGCCGATAGGGTGGACTTGGCTCCGGCACGATTCCGGGCGCGGGTTACACTCGACATAAAGGCTACAATTGAAGCGATGGCTCCGGTTGACACGGGGAGGTTCCGGGGATCGTGGGCGGTCAGTGATGGCGCTCCGTCGTCCTTCGTCCCGCCGCCGGGGGATACGACATCCCTTGGCCCGGTTGAGGCGTCCTTCTCTGACCCTTTCGAGGTTTCGTTTGTGACGAGCAATCTTCCTTATACAATGGCGATTGAGTTCGGTCATTCCGGCCAAGCGCCGAAGGGCGTGGCGCGGGTCTCAATGGCCGAAGTCATAACCAAATTGGAGACCAAGTTCGGTGAGCTTTGAAGACGAACGACACGCCATAGAGGCGCGATTTGCTGGTAGTTATACCTCGACGCAAGTCAAATATGAGAACGTCCCTTTCAAGCAACCGGCGGCGACCTCTTGGGTTGCGCTCACGATTTTGTCTGGTGGTGGGAATGTAAATTCCATCGGGACAGGAATGTCTAGCAGATTGGAGCGTTTTAGTGGTATCATCCAAATTGACATCTTCACGGTCGAGGATGTCGGCACCAAGACGGCGCGGGATTTGGCCGACACGATTGCCGCCATTTTCGACGTTGTCGAGTTCAGTTTCGGAAGTTCCGGGACTATCGTGACCAGAGTACCGTCATTTCAGACGCTTGGCGTCGAGGACGGTTGGCTTCATTCGGTTGTGTCAGTGGCCTTCCAAAGAAGCAAGTTTTCTTAGACTTGATGATGGAGGTCAAAAATGGCTTTTTCAGATGCCAATTCAGTCACAATCCGTTACGCGACGGAAGGGTCTTGGGGCGCGACAGTTGCGACCCCGGCGGTCACCCAACTCCGGGTCTTAAACGAAAGTTTTTCCCACGCCAAGGAAACTATCGTCTCAAATGAAATCGACTCCGGACGCCAACGGACGGCGTTGCTTGAGGTTGCCGATAGTGCGGCGGGCGGCTTCGGCTTTGAGTTGATTTATGGTGAATATGAGACGTTTCTTGAGCAAGCCCTTCGCGGGACGATTTCAAGCGCCACTGTCACCATGACTTCGACTGTCGTTGTCGCGGCTTCGACCATCACCGGCCCTTCTGGCACCGACTTTGTCGCCAATTTCGCGGTCGGCCAATGGGTCAAGGTCAAGACCACGGACGATATCGTGAAGATTTCCGCCTTGACCTCGACGCTTATGACCATCGTTGGGACCACGCTGACCGCTTCGTCTTATTCGAGCGCGGCGATCACCGGGCGGACGCTGACCAACTCGACCACCAAAACCAGTTTCTTCATTGAAACGGATTTCGGGTCGGTGAACGCGATCAAGTATCAAACCGGCATGAGGGTCAACACCGCCAATCTCACGGTCGCGGCTCAACAAATCGTTACCGGGACTTTCGAGTTTGTCGGGAAGCAGGGTTTCACGGCATCGACCACGGTTGCATCTTCGGTGGTTACGTCGGCGGGGACCAATACTCCGATGACGAGCGCCGCCAATGTGTCGCGCATTCTGCATAATGATTCGGTCATTCAGTCTTCCATCAACTCGTTCTCCGTGGACATCAGCAACAACATGAGTCCGCGTCCCACGGTCGGATCGAAATTCTCTTCGGAGCCGGTCGATGGCGGTTTGGATGTGACCGGCAACATCAACTTGTTCTTTGATCGGATCGACTTTTATGACGATCTTATCAATCACACATCGTTCTCTTTGGACTATGTGTTTCTTGACGCGGACGGCAATGCCGTGGTTGTCAGCTTGCCGGAGATTAAAGGAACGACGGGCGACCCATTGGCGGGCGGCAAGGATGAAGATGTGTTCTTATCGTTGGATTTCCAGGCGATCAAAGACCCGACCTTGGCTTACACCATAAGGATCGACTTCTTACCAACATAAACTTAAGGAGGACAGGGATGGACATAGGCAAAGCTTTTGCAAATCCAGAGGCGGAAAACAAAGGGGTTTGGGTTGAGTATCGGGACGGGAGCAAGATCAAGATTGCCCGAATCGGGAGCCTCACCTTTACCAAGGCTTATGACGGCGCTCTTAAGCCCCATAGGCGTAAGCAGAGAGCCGGGACGATGGACACGGTGCTTGAGACCCGGATTCTTTGCGAAGTTGTCTCCAAGACGATTCTCTTGGATTGGGAGGGTTTCACGA
>Ga0208156_1000655_pt1 | contig 12411 bp, 16 predicted proteins | sample 1_EtaG_FD_184073 | JGI IMG/M metagenome (GOLD analysis project Ga0208156, IMG submission 184073) | Marine viral communities from the Subarctic Pacific Ocean - 1_ETSP_OMZ_AT15124 metaG (SPAdes) (version 2) | ecosystem: Environmental > Aquatic > Marine > Oceanic | place: Pacific Ocean | collected...
CCACGGTTCCAGTATCGTCTTCTGCATCGGCTCCCGTACTACCCGCATTCCAATCTATTGTTGTAGTTGTAGCGGTTGCGATTGCCTGACTTGCCGGTGTTCCGGCCTTAGCGCATATAGTTGCATAACCACCCATCCCAGATTCAGCAAATTGTCTAACCATCTGGGCCGTAATAGCACCAGTAGTATTATTTGCAAAGCTGGTTCCCGTTAGAACCGCTCTTGTTTTTCTTAACGCTGTTGGTGTTCCCATTATCCATACTCCACATTAAATGCGCTACCAAAAGCGCTGTCTTTATTTAAAAAATACATTGTCTCCCCATCTTGAAGTGTTCCACTAACCACGGTAAAATATACATACCCTTCTGCATCTGAAGTCGGAAAAGTTCCAGCAGCATCATCTCCAGTTATATCCTCAAGGCTAACATTTAATATCGAACCGATAGCACCACTTGTTTCACCCTTCACTAAATCCCCTATAGATGGAACTTGCATATCAAATGCAGCACTAAAAGCGCTGTCAAATACAGAGTCTCTAGCAGTGCCAACAGTAAAAGGAATTCTATAAAAAGTTATTTGTGACGGAAGAGTCTGCCCGTCAAACCGTTCATACCCATCCATCCTTCTGTATCGACCACGAATATCAATCTCAAAATTATCCGCAGCTACCAATTCTCCCGGCTCAAGAGAAAGAGAGGGGTCAACCATGTTAACACCCCCCTCAAAAGGGAAGTATGTAGATTCTAGTCGGCTTGGTCGAACATCCCTATTTCTTAGTTTGCTCATTCAGGGCGCACCACAAAATTAAACATGTCTTGCGCAGAAGAGAACCTTCTATTCTTTTGTCTTGGAAGCTGATCCGCCTCTAGTTGATTTAACAAATCTTCAAAGTGTGATAAAGAGCCTACCATTATTTCAGGAGCATCCTCATTTTCAGAATAGTATATCTTTGCTCTAGCTGTGATAATATCATGAAACCTAGATGGAATAGCAGATGTATTAGAATTTGCTGTTGTTTCCCCACTTAAGATAGTAGTCATCACAACCGGAGTTCTCCAATATTCAGCAGACACTGTTGTCGCTGCATTGGGAGTTGGGTACAAATCTAAATCTCCATTAGGCTTTACAGAAAATACTTCTGGAACATCAGAGTCAATAGTCCCGTATTTATACATTTCCCTATATTCATTCCAAGGCATGTAATCTAAAATCTGATAACTATCAGATGTTTTGTCCCAGACAACAGAATCTAATTTCCAATTTCCCAGCGGACCAATAGTAGACGTACCCGGAAATCCTGTATTGCTAGATGAAAGGGTGGATGTTCCACTAATAGCGGTGATAGAAGCTTCAGACCACAAGAAGTCCCAATCAAACCATCTACTCTGAATATCCTGATCAGCTTGATTTACATAACGAACAACAGAGGTTTCCTCTTCTGACAAATCTGTAGTAGTAGTTGTAGACGGACCTGTTCCGGGAATACCTACATCCCGCGCCATATTTTGGCATAAAACTAAAAACGTACTCATTTAAGATTGTCCAAAATAGCTCTCGCTATATTTTCTGGTTTAATATGTACGGCACACATAGCCCCTCCGGTTTCTTCATCTCTATTGCAGGTATCAAACCCATAGTGCATCTTATGGCATGGGAAACAAAAATTTTCATATACATCTGGTTCCATTGTTGTAGTATTTTTCCAATGTTTAGAAAGGTTCTCTTTAGAAGAATGCGAAAGCATTACAACTTTATGACAATCCAGAGTCGAGGCTGCATTAAGAACCCCTGTCTCTGGGCCGACCACAGCATCACAATGGTCTAGAAATGCCAGTGTTTTTCTAATAGACCATTTCCCAGATTTAGTTATAACTCTTGGTTCATTTTCCCAGCCAGCCTCAAGAAGCTGGCACAGATCATCACCTATCGTAACAAAGGAAACATCTGGTCTGTTTATAAGAACTTGGGAAATAACTGAATCTGTCCATGGATACATCTTGTGAATAGATGATCCAGCTAACGCCCAAAGAACAATTTTATTTGGACCCATTTTTTTCCTAGCCGTCTTTGCCCACTGCTTCTCCTTCTTAGTTGGATAAAACTTTGGACTAAACTTATACGGAAGAGGGAGTGGCTTTACAAATGAATCCCCTAAGAGAAACGGAACACTGCCTAGATCATGAGTTCTTTCCATGTAATTTACATTACATTCTTCATGAAGGTCTTCCTTACTCCATACATATTTAGGGCTTGCAGGTACTAATTTTTGCTCCCCCTCAATCATCTCTGTTCTGGCGGGAGTAATAAGAAGAGAGCCTTCTACAGATTCGCATAATTGTACAAAATGGTGAAAGCATTTAGCCAGCCTTTCCCAATATTGTGTTAAACAAATATTTGGAACCTGATCTGTCTGTTGCAAAAGAATCTCGTCAAGATATGGATCGCTTTTTACAACATCATAACCGCGCTCACTTACATTTAAGCATACCTTATACCCCTGCTCTTTAAACAAGGGGAAAAGAGAAGACACTTGAATCATATCTCCGAAACCACCGTAGCGAACAATGCATACAGTTTTCTCGGAGCGCCTACCCCCTACATCCTGCGGGGTTAATTCGTCCCATTCCTTGGACGGTAGGGTAATTAATTTCAATTATTTTCCAATCATATGTTTAAATCGTTTCTGAATCTTTCTTCTTTTAGCTTTATCGGCTCCTGCAGCTGCCATATGTTTAGTACGCCATGCTTTAGCAGCGATTCGTGCAGCACCACCACCTTTCTTTCCTGCTATTGCTTTATGAGAGCCATATGAAACTGTGCCACCTTTACTCTTTTGTTTCATGCTCATAGCAGTTTTAAGTTTTGGGTTTTTAGCGCCAGTCTTTCTAGCCGTTTTAGCTATAGCCTTTCTAGTTTTTTTAGTTCCGGGGATAACATAATTAGCATCAGCCTTTGCTTTCTTTCTCTGTGTTTTACGCACAGTTTGAGCATATTTTATTTCGTCTTTGGTTAATTTTTGACCCGTGTCTGTGACCCAGCCCTTTAGACTTCCTGTACCATACTTCTGGCCCTTTTTCGCGCCTGTTTTATAAACACCAGAAGTCTTTGTAGGATCACCACCTGCTGCTTTAGATGCTCCTTTCTTTCTTAGCTTTTGCTTCCATCGACGAAGCATCTCTGCCCTAATTGCACGTTTACGAGCGGCACTTATACTCCCCCACTTGTCCTCGTGCCCTGTTTTATGTGGCATTTATATTTCTCCTTAAAAATCGAGATTCCAAGCGGGCATCATTTCACCTTCAATATTAGCCATGTTGTTGGATCGCTTCTGCGCTCTCATGAAATCTTCAGTTCTTTCATCTGACATTTCTGCCATGGTGTAATAGCCACGCCCCGCAGCGGTTCCATGACCATACGCTTCTTTAGGAGACGTAGGTTTCACTCTTCCAAATACATAAGCCGTGACTTCATTTATACGTCTAGCCATAATTCCTCCAAAAGGATTGGGGGGCTTTCGCCCCCCGTTCCAATTTATTTAACAGAAAGTAAACTTACCTCTATCGGTAGATATACCTTTCTTTACAGTTCCCGTGGGCATCTGGTTCGGACCGTGAGAAGCCAGAGCCAAGGAAGCCAATGACTCCTTGGAAACGTCTTCTTTCGAGGACAAACCATTTGCTGGGATTTTACCACTTGCGGTATCTTTAGCCATAATATCCTCCTAGTACCATTCGACTTCAGCGTATGCATAACCCTTTCCAGCAGCCGTGCCAGAATCAGTCGCCTGAACATAGGTAACTTCAATCTGAGTATCGGCAGCAAGAGCTTCTACAATGACGCAATTCGAGTCATCTTGGTCGTTAAAAGTTTCAGTGGCCGCAGTAGTATCAGCAATTTCTAACTGACCATAGTAGTTTGCATCACCAGTCGTGCCAAGCAAAACTTTTCCAGTGATGGTATCATCTGCGAAAGTTTCAGTTACATGCACTCCGATGTTTTTCAAACTACCCTGTTTACCACTTGGGCCTTTAAAACTCCAAGCAGTACCAGTGCCAGCAGCGAAATCAGTTTCCACTGTATCTTGGTAGATATAGGTTCTTGGATCACTATAACTCATAATAATCCTCCTTTAAGCTGCGCTGTCCCAGATCACAATGCGATTCTGGGCTGCTTGTGTGTGAACGATACCGAAACCACCTAAGTAGTACCAAGCGATACCACGATCCCTTCCGTAATCACCGGGAATTTTCCCTCTGATTTCTTCTGGAACCGCAACCGCTTCGGCTACAGTATCTTCTCCAAAGAATACTACCCAATCAGACAAACCATTCGTCCAAGTTGTAGCAGCAGTACCGATGCTGCCCTTGGATTTAAAGGTTTGTTCAATAAAGCGTACTCCATCATACCGACCAATTTCCCCATTCATGATCATACGAAAACCCTGATCAACATATGATTTTAGGGATTCAATATCATCTGAGAAAGCACGGAAAGTCGTGGGCCATGCAATGCAGTAATAATCATCGCCAGTATAAGCGGGAATATTACGTTCTTTCATGACATCGACAATTGACTTCACATGCGCACTTCCAAGAGCAATACTGTTTGTGATAGTGCATACGCTATTGGTAGTCAACGTCACCACAGTCGCGCTGGTTCCACCCGTAGGTGCAACGCGCAATGCAGCTTTGTTGAATTCCGCAGAAGCGAGATTGTCGAACGCTTTCTTTGCGTCGGTTTTTAATACCTTCCGAATAACTTCCGCCACGGGCTGTTCAGATAGATCATCCAACTTACCGGTCCAAGGAACAGAGTTCCCTGCTTCGGTAATGGTCATCGTACCTTGAGCAATCGTGAAGGATGTTTCTGGAATAGTATTGGTTTCAGTTAATGTGGAACCCTGAGTCCCAACATCACTGAACACGTTCCAATGGAATGTATCTCCTCGATGCAAACCCTGATGGGCTGCATCTTTGACATCACAGAACTGTCTAAATTTGACAATAGGCTGTACTGCCATCCTCAACTGTCTGCTGAGGTTTAAGGCATACATATAACCACCGGAGCTGTTAACAGACCATACTTGTCCTGCCATTTTTACATCTCCTTGTTATAGTAGTGCTTGACCACGCACTTTCTTCATTTCCTCAATGATGTCAGAAGCGGTTTGTGGAACCGGTTCATCCTCACCAATTTTTGAAGAGGCGCGGGCCGCCTTCGGGTGTTGCACAATTTTCTTCTTGCGCTCTGCCCTTTCGTTTTTATTTGGCGAAAGGAACTCTTTCGCCCATTGTCGCGTTGATTCAGCAGCTTCTTGCATAATCTGTTGTGGTGACCAATCCGGATGTTCCTGGGTAAGGTCAATCGTTCGATTATCCGCGACAGCGCGTAATTCAGGAGTCCCAGCAACATCTGGATATTCACTATCAAACCATTTAACGGCGTCTTCAAGTGATTTCTGATAAGCATACTGCTGTTGTCTCTGAGTTTGCGCTTGCTGCTGCGCTATGGTTCTTCCTAGAACCCGTTCTACTACCTCTTCAACGTTTTGGGTGGCAGGTTGACTACGCCCGTTGTTTGTCAAGGATTTAAACAATTCTGCGGCTTTATCCGCATCATCTTCATATAAAGCTTCATGATATTTCTTGATTAGATCAGGAGAATCATCCGGTTGCTCTTGTTCCGGTTCCGCGTCTTGCGATGGCGGGGCAGCCTGTCGGCTTTCTTCCATTTTTTTAACATAAGCATTGAGTTGAGCTTCTCGCTCTTGAACTCTTCGCCCATATTCTGCTGCTTCTTCAAAGCGTTTTTGAGACGCTCTATCTTTCTGATGAGAGGATTTAAGATCATTAAAAGGTACTTTAATATCCTGCCCATCTACTTTTATAGCTGTATACCAAGTCCCATCTTCTTCCCACACATCTACGGGAGAAGGTTTCTTTTCTACAACTTCTTCAACTTCTTCAACATCTTCAGAAGAGAGAGTTTCATTTACTTCACTTTCAAACTCTTCATTACGCTTAACAACGAGTTCTTCAATTGCCTTTTCTCTGGGGGAAAGTTCTTCTTCAGAAGAGTTATCTTGAAATTCTTCTTGATCTTCCTGAGACTCATCTTTAAATCCCTGTCCCATTTCTTTTTCCACTGCATCCGGTTGGGTAGCATCATTTTCGGCCATTTTATTTTCCTTTATATTTCTCCCGCATCCTTATATCTCGCAATTGATTCCGCATTCTCCCCATCGTTTAGAATCGCATCCAACCAATGAAGCAGCTTAAGCGGGGTAGCAAGATTGTTAGAGATTTTACGGTATTGTTGAAGTTCCTCTTCTGAAGAACCTACCCACTCCTGCATCGCCATCTTTTGCAACGCCTCAAGACCCTCACGGTAATCTTGAGTAGCCCTGCTTATAAGTGACGATCCAGTAGGAGTTCTTAATAACTCTTCTGTACTGCGTCCAACACGAACCCGTGTTATGAGTTCGTCTAAGTTTACATCTGTGGGGTCATAATAATCCATTCTCATCCTGTAGCAAACGGAATCTTATTAAATCTTCCCCTCGAAATTGTTCCGGCTTTTCCTGAAGCCCTTAGTTCTAATTCTCTTTCAATTTCTTTATCATCCATCTCGCTCAAAAGAGCCTCTCTTTGTAGGAGCAACTCTCCTCGTTTCGTTACAGAGTCTTGCTGTTTAATCTCAGCTTCTCGGATATCTGTTTGTTGTCCTATCAATTCTCTTTGAATATCAGATTGCGCCTTAATCTGGGCAACTTCTTTATTTCCTACTGACTTAAGCTGTTCAACCTGCATTTTTCCTTGAACCCTAGCTTGATCAGTTTGTATCTGCATCTGAAGTTCTTCTAACTGGGCCTGAAGCGCCTCCATCTCAGGGCTGGACTCGTCCAGAAGAATGAACCTTGATCCGTCTTTATATCCCAATTGACCAAATACTTCTTTAGTTATTTCTGGCAAATTTAGTTTTTCAGCAACACCGGGAAACTGTGCTAATGCATTAACTCCATTCAATAGATTCTGAACCTTTCTTAATGGATCAGTCGCGTTCATTCCGACGTTAACTTTTAACAAAACATCCTGCCTTAATAATTCATCCATCATTTCATCAGTATCAAATTTCAAAAAAGCTTGCTCTGCAGCTTCGCCAGCCACGGCTAGGATGATCGGATCAGTTTCATAATACTGCTCAAGGCGCAATAGTTGCTTTAAAGTTTTTTCTACCCAAGTTTCTGAGAATGTTCTCAAAACATACTCTGCAACAGAACTACTACTTCCTGCTAATAATTGCATCCCACCTACTGTCTCATTAAGATTCCTAGCCCCTTGTACAGTCGATGTTGAGAAGTTTCCTTGCAACTCATCAAAGTCCATATTAATTCGATCTTGCTCTGCGTAAGCTGACCCAGTAACATCTCTTGTCTCAATAATCCTAACATCTTGATCGGGGTCATCCATCTCAACAGCGCCGCCGGGAACAGACCTAAACAAAGCATCAAGATCAATATTCCTATCTCTCCTGATGTGATATCGTTTATTCATCGCTAACTTAACATTATCGAATCTCTGATTCCATATGTCATTAGCTGCCGCTTGAAGTTCTTCAGTAAGTTCAACAGTACCAGAAGGATAAATTTTATGAGACTCTAGATTTACACAACCCATTACATAAGGCCTTTCACCATGTCTAAGCCAAGGATACATTTCCTTCAGAGGCTGGGGTTCTGTTAACAAGAATTCAGAACCTGCTGTGAAATAACAATAGTCTATACCTTCAATTTTTACTATATTTTTATGCACCCAAATAATCCAAAAGTCTTGAAGATCGCTAGAAGCACTCGCATTATCTTTTGGGTCCATTCTGGGCTCATCACGAACCAATCTAGTAGCATTATCAGTTTCGTTTTGTTGCCCTGTTGAAATCAATTCTTCATCTGTAACATCTAACCATTCTCCAGAATCTACTTTATCCCTAATGTCCTGCAAATACATAGGTATCATATGAACAATATAAGGAGTAGATTTTATCGGGTCAGCCCAATCTGACGCCGGGTCTATTCTAATATTTTCTGGAGAAATAAGTTCAATTGCGGGGGTGTCTTTAACGGCGGTAATTTGTTCATGAACTTGGGGATCACCCGCATCATTCATGATAGGATTATTCGTGTTGTCTACCTCAATGTAAGATTCTTTATTTTCCTTAAAATCCCAATATTGATGGGATATACAAACTCCTTGAACAGCAGCATCTTGTAATGCAGCAACCATAGTTTTAAACCAAGGAATAGTATTAGTTAGTCGATACTGCATAACAGCTTGCGTGGCAATAGCTGCAGCAGCATTCATAGGATCATTCGGATTAGCAGCATCTATACTGATCACATCTTCATTAGTAAAGAAGGCCACCGTCATAGCAGCCTGAAGATTTCTTACAGCCGTTCTGGTTTTTGGCCTAAAAAATGAAGACCTTTTTTCATACGCTGTACTATTATATTTAGACCCCGGAGGATGACTGCTATTAAAAAGTGAAAGATTCTTCTCCCACTGATATCTAATATTAGCATCCAAATATTCAGTAGAGTCTTCAAAAATCTGCCGCGCTATTCTAATCCATTTATTCTCAAGGGGAGTTTCTTCCTGATCTAAAGGGACTGAATCTACTCCTACATTTAGAGGCGGCTGTGGATTAATTAAAGACATTAAGAAGTCCCCGGACTAAAGTCACCATCCAGTTGATTTTTATAGTCCATAGTTAGGTCCATATACCTGTCCTGATTAAATCCATTTGTTTTTTGTCTATACCTTTCCAATATTTCTCCACCAGCCCTAGTAACCGCTTTATAATCATTATCAATTTTATCTTCATGAAGAACAAACCCCCAATTACCAGACAATCGCATAGATTTCACTACAACAGTTCCATCCATAACATGGACAGCCCATGCCCATCCGGGATATTTTTTCTCAAGATGCTCTGCAACATTCTTAGCTGTGGTATGCTCTTGCGCTACGAACTTAAGATTTTTTTCGGTTTCTTGCATGATCGGTATTAATTCCCTTCCTTGGTTGGTAAAAAACTCTATTGCCACCATCAAACTCATACACTCTTTCAGGAGCGCTTAATTCTGGGTCTATCCTATAAGCTAATTCAGACCACTGCCATTCAGTTGTTCCATCCTTCTTTTTTGTCATGAGATTATCACTTCTGAAATATAAGTGGGATCACTAACCAAAGGCCATGCAGGATCGTAAGGAGTAAATACAAGATTTCCTGCCGCATCTATAGTGAATGTATAAGTAACACCAGCAGTTGGAGTAAGTGTTCCAAACCCCCATGCCTCTGAATGACTTGCCCAATCCCCAGTCCCATCATCCCATAAAGCTCCACCACCAAAACCAGAAAGACTCCCCGAATCAGGTATAAATACATGTCCAGAAGTTGACATTGGAACAAACCCAGTAAGGGCCATACTTCCAGAAGGAACATACCAAAGTTGGGAAAGTTGAAAAGTAGGTACTAATCCAGTAAGTGTCAAAGAACCAGCATCTGGCTGATTCTGCCCAGTCTCTACAGCAGTCGGTATAAAGTTTGCATTATCCCAGTTATCAGAAGAAGCCGCCCATGTGCCTCCATAATTAGCCCAACTATACGTCTGAACTATTTCAATAGAGGCGTTGTCAGGAGAAATTACAAACCCTTCCCCATTAGCTGGCACTTTACCTGTTAGAGTAAGTGTTGAAGCGGTTATTACAAAGTTGTACATTCTCCCAATATCTGGAGAATAAGCAGTAAATGTAAGGTCTGCTTTATCTACAGATGTATTTGTCCCAACAGCCATCTGAGGAACAGGGCCACTACTCCAGTCACCAGTAGAATCAACCCAAGAACTTGTTAACTGATCCCACTCATAAGATTGTACTATTTCAAGGTTGGCAACATCCGGAGAAGCAAAAAACTCAAGTTTCCCAGAAGGGGCAGACGAACTAAGAGTTATATCCCCTTTAGCGGGAAATATAGCAGGGCCATCCCATGCACGTTGGTATTGAGCGTCATCCCAACCCCCGCCAGCAGCCGTCCATGATGTTATTGCCATTCACGCTACCTTAATAAATGAGTGGGTCTTCAACCAAATCCCATATTTGTGTTTGTTCGTTCCCTGACTGTTGGGTGAACCATGTGCATACCCTCCAACCCATAAACGCTATCATCTTCTGGGAATTTATTTACAATATTTGCTAAGTTATGTTCAAATATTTCTAATCCACAATATTGATATATAGACTTTATGATATTGACTGTATCATTCACAAGATCGCGATACTCAATAAATAAAAATTCCCCAGTGTTATTTTTTTGCGCTTGTTCAACCCCGTCAAGACTTCTCATAAGCGGTTCCGACCCTTCCTCCAGCAACAAACTTACGTCTTTATCAACATTATTCGATTGGTAAAGTTTTTCAAAAGACTTAACGATTTCATCTATCGGTCTAAGCATAACAATTACCTTTGGTTGCTTGGTAATGTATCGTTTCATCATTTCCATATTCGGTGAAAGCGTCCACGATCTACATTTATCAAAAATATATTCAGCCGTTATCCCTCTGTAATAAATCTGAGGAATTGCTGAAACTAATGCATCTTGATCTACAAATTTTCTAGTAGGTGATGCCCGTAACTGTTCTGACGTTTCACAAGATACTTGCATATCCCACATTAACTGACATAACGCACTGTTCCCTTCAGCGTGAATATTAGGATTCTGGGAAAGTATTGCTGACAACAAAGTTGAGCCGGTTCTAGGCAATCCTGAAAGAGCGATAAAGTTCATATCGTTGATATTGTCCACGATACTGTTTCTTCATCCCACTCATAACTTATTCCATCAGAAGGGTATGGAATAGGAGGCTCCCAAGTGCAGGTAGGTTCGTCTAATACCCAACTGTCATAAGGTTTGGGTGGGATAAACGCATCGCGGTCAACATCGAAAGTGTACCCAATCGCGGCAAAGTTTTTTCGCAATGCCTTGCTTTGATCTTCAGACGGTTCATTGCTATTTGGTTTGTAATGGATACCACCTCTGGTATTGTATGAAGTCTGACGATAAGTATCCCCAGTTCTTGCACAGAGTTCTAATTCTTGATCCGCATCCCTACCTACCACGACAAAAACCACAGTTTGTAAATTATCAATCTTTGCAAAATGTGCCATAAATAACTCCTTAACTGAACGTCGCAGTTTCGCTAGTTGTTGATGTTGCTGTCACAGAATAAATTTTATAACCAGCAACTGAAGTGTCTAGTGAGGAAGTAACACCGGCTGAGAATGTTGCTGTATAGGAATCGGGGATTTTTAGAATGACAATTCCTGATCCACCAGCACCACTGTATGAAGTGCCAGAGGCCATGTGAGCACCTCCACCTCCAGAGCCAGTGTTCACGGTGCCAGCAACGGCGTCCGATCCGACAACCCCAGCACCACCACCACCTGCCCCACCAGCACCACCATAGGCTTTTGATGCTCCACCCCCACCACCGGCACGGGTTACAGACGCACCGGTTATTGAGGAAGCCGCTCCTGCCCCACCAGCACCACCACTTCCATTAGGGTATCCCGGGGCAGTTCCATTCGCTCCGACAGCGCTGGCACCACCACCGCCGCCACCGCTCATCGGCCAACTATCATTTGAATTCCCGCCAGCATATCCCTCTACTGGAGAATAACTCCCGGCATTACCAGCCGCTCCTGTGCGGTACGTAATATAAGCCCCGCCTCCCCCCGAACCTCCGGTTTTACATTGGCCTGAAGGATTGCAACCGCCGCCGCCACCGCCAGTCGATTCGATTGTGTTAAATTTACTATTACTTCCATCAGGACCAGCCACACCGGCCCCATTAGTGCGTGCACCCCCAGCACCAACTATTACGTCATATGCTGTTGAAACTACCAATGGTGTATATGTACCTGTTCTATATCCTCCTGCACCGCCACCTCCACTGAGTTGGTTTCCTCCACCTCCTGACGCTCCCCCAGCGATAACAAGATACTCAACATCTAAGTCCGGGACTCCTCCACCCATAAATGCAATCTTACTCGCGCCTAGAGGAGCCATCAGGACATATCCGCGCCAGAGGCGAAGCCGAACCACACAGGAGATGCGCCACCGTTAAAGGTGTAAAAGGTAAGAATGTCGATTCCAGTTGTCGCTGTCGTGGTGAGCGTTGGCGCTGAACCGCCAGCCCACAATACTGAAGTGAATGCGCCAGTGTTTGAGCCAGTACCATCCTGAGTTAAAATCAAAGCGATTGATGTACCCGCTTGTAGTCCACTTCCAGACGGCATTGTGAAGGTACAGTTTCCTGTCATTGTGAACGTCTGCACGTTACCGTTAGTTTCATCGAGA